>Ga0209084_1000190_pt1 | contig 59322 bp, 39 predicted proteins | sample C_130820_MF_Meta_FD_187309 | JGI IMG/M metagenome (GOLD analysis project Ga0209084, IMG submission 187309) | Freshwater microbial communities from Lake Croche, Canada to study carbon cycling - C_130820_MF_MetaG (SPAdes) (version 2) | ecosystem: Environmental > Aquatic > Freshwater > Lake...
AGAGCCAGATGGTCCAACAAGGCATAGGACATCTCCACGCTTAACTTCTAGAGAAATATCCTGCAAAACTGTATGCGATCCGAAACTCTTGCGAATGTGTCGGGCATCCACCATTAAAGACTGTGTACTCATGTCCATCACAGCATCTCGGAAATCTGCGACAATGCTTGACTCTGACCTTCGGTCCTGGCCTGACCATGCCCACGCGCGAATCGCTGCTCAAGACGATGCTGCAACACCATCAACAATGAGGTGTAGACCAAATACCAGGTAGATGCCACAAGAAGTAACGGAATTGGATTGAACGTGATTGAGGCCAATTCCCTAGTGCGCATGTAAAGCTCAGTAGCAACTGGAACAGCGATGACAAGTGATGTCGTCTTTAACATCGAGATCACTTCGTTACCCGTAGGAGGAATAATGATGCGCATTGCCTGGGGAATGATTATCCGGCGCATTGATAATGACCAACTCATGCCTAAAGCTTTTGCAGCTTCCTCTTGGCCGCGATCCACTGAGAGCAGCCCGGCACGCACAATCTCTGCCATGTAGGCAGATTCATTCAAGCCAAGACCGATAACTGCAAACCAAAACAAAGGAATGTCAGTTAGTGAAGGCAACTCAAAGATATCAACCACATTCGGGACGCCCAACATGACAGTTGGATAGAGAGTGGTCAACAGACCCCAGAAAACTAACTGCACGTAGACCGGGGTTCCTCGGAACACCCAGATGTACAACCAAGCCACAGCCCTAAATACGGGATTGGGTGACTGACGCATCACAGCTAGAAGGATGCCCAGCAAGACGGCGATCAACATCGAATAGAGCGTGAGTTGCAAGGTAACTAAAGATGACTTTGCGACACCAGCATCAAAAATGTACTGACGATAAGTGGCCCAGCCATACGCCTTGCGATGCGATGCGTCGACTATGAAGCCAACAACGATTCCAACCATCAGCACTGCCGATAGCATGCGCCATGGATGACGCAGAGGCACTGCAGTAATGAGATCTGAACGCTCAGATAGGTCAGCAGAATCCTGCTGACCTATCTGTTGAGCTTTATCTGACATGTATTCCGTTACTTGCCATTCATCGTGATGCTTGAAACTGAACCAACTTCAACGCCCCACTTCTTCAGGATGGTCTCGTAAGTACCGTTATCCATAAGTTCTTGGAAGGCTTTCTGCATGTCGCTAGATAGCGTCATGTTGTCCTTAGCAACAACGATTCCGTAAAGACCGACATCGTATGGTTCGCCGACTAAAGCCAACTTGCCTTCACTTTGAGCGACAAGGTACTGAGTAATTGGTGAATCAGCTGTCATTGCATCTGCACGTCCTGAGACGACTGCTTGGCTGGCCAAGTCTTGGCTATCAAAACCTAGAACCTTAATCGCTGGCTTACCAGCATCAGTGCAGGTCTTGTTACGCATTGGTAGATCATCGAGGATCTGAGTCGTGCCGTTCTGAACTGAAACGGTCAAGCCACAAGCATTGTCAGCATCGACACTAGTTCCAACAGGCGATGCCCACTGCGAACCAGCTGAGTAGTAATCCACAAAGTCAACCTGCTTCTGACGTTCAGGCGTGTCGGTGAAAGACGAGAGACCAGCATCGTACTTTCCGCCAATCACGCCAGGAATAATGTTGTCGAATGTCGCAACTACAAACTTTGGCGTGCGACCCATTTGTGCAGCTACAGCTTCACCCAGTTCAACATCCCAGCCAGTTAGTTTGCCGTCGGCATCCTTGTATTCATTTGGTGCATAAGTTGCATCAACACCGAAAGTAATGGTGGCCTTCGCTTCATCCTTTTTGGTGCAACCTGTTAGCGCAAGCGCAACAATCGCACCAATGACAAGACCTTTTCGTAGAGATATCGAAGTCATCTGAATTCCTATTCCTCAAATGGTTGCGCCATGCGTAAAGCCACAGACACAAGATTGTTGCTCCTGATGCTACCGAAGGCAACGCACTTAAACCCCGCATTAGTAGGCAAAACTAGAAACGTAATACAACGTTTACACGTTCGAATGGTTCAACCTTCTGCAGGTGGGTGCAGCAAACCAAATTGCTCCCTGCACCCACTCACACTAATTAGTAGTTACGTGTCCCACGCCATCAACGGAGTAATAGCGCACGTAGTCAACGGTCAACGTGGATGAGTTCATGCTGGAATCAATACCTCCACCAGCGCCGCCCATAGCCGTATTTAAGATTGCATAGAATTTTGGATTGTCCGTCAAGGTCTTTCCAAACGGCCATTGACTTGAAGGGTAGTCCGATGCTCGGGCAGTGACCTTAGCAACACCATCAAAGTACCAAGTGAGCGAGCCAGGCTTCCACAGAATGCCATAGGTATGGAAGTTCTGGGTAGTGCTTGTTCCGGTATTCCAGGTATTTGCACCCGGACCCTGAATGTGACCACCACCTGCATCGGCAAAGTGAGCAGTACCCCAGTTGGTCGTCTGCGCACTACCAAGCACTTCATAAATATCAATCTCGCCGGATCGTGGCCACGGATTGGTGTAGATGTCTGTCCCCAGCATCCAGAAGGCTGGCCAGTTGCCATTACCTGCTGGACCCTTGATGCGGGCTTCAAGATACCCGTATGTGAACCCAGCTTTGCCAAATGTAGTCAACTTGCCACTCGACCATGAACACTTGCCGTAGTAACACATTTGCGTGCTACTTGAAGGCAGCCGATTAGCGGTGATCAATAGATTGCCGGCTGATGTTCCGTCAACTGTATTAGCCGATGGTGTGTACCACTGCTCCTCGCCGTTACCCCAACCACAGTTGCTGTCTGGTGCAGCACAGCCATCACCAGTAGTGCTGAACCACTTGGTTGAGTCTGGTGCCGAACCTGCAGAGCCCGAGAATTCATCAGACCACAACAAATTCAGCGTGCCACCAACGCTCGGTGAACCTGTTGGGTTCGGAGCAGGTGTGGCAGTTGAAGTTGATGTAGGAGTAGGTGTTGGTGTCGGCGAAGCAACTCCAGTGAACGTAACCGTGGTCTGTCCGCCCAATGGTGCCGATGACCAAGCCGGCCCAACGAGAATGTAGGTGAAAGAGCTACCTGAGCTGTTAGCAACTGCCATTGAGTAGGTTGCAACACCCGTGGCATCTAGTTTTATGTAACAAGAATTGCCACTAGCAGGTCCTGGATCACATGCAGTAGAGCTAGAACCAGTCGCACTTTTCGAAAGATTCAGCGTTAAGCCGTTGGAAACACCAAAGTAGTTGACCTGGATGAATTGGCAGGCCAACGAAGCGTCTGAGTAGGTGAACGTGAACTGTGTATTGTCAGTGTTCCACGTCGCACCTGACTTAGTTCCATTACCCACAATCGTCAGGTTAGAGAACGACTCCCCTGTAATGAAGTTTGACGTCACTCCGGTGCAACTTGCCGCGCTAGCTGTCGGTGTTGCTGTCGGTGTTGCTGTCGGTGTTGCTGTCGGTGTTGCTGTCGGTGTTGCTGTCGGTGTTGCTGTCGGTGTAGAGGTCGCAGTCGGAGTAACAGTTGGCGTGACTGCAGCCCCATCAAAGAACACATCAAACATGTCAACCGTGTCTTGATTCGAATTAGCCACATAGGCATCCACCTGTGTAAAGAGGCTGCTATTTGCGGTCACATCATCATTCACCAGATTGAACGTCACATTGCCAAACGAGTCCGTTATCCCATCAACGATGGCCTCAGCACCAGTTGAACTCGTAGAACCAACGTGAACTTTGGCTGTCGAGTTGGAGTAAGTCTTACCCATAATGAAGTGCACTGTCACTCCAGCGGCAACAACTCCATTACTGCCGGACACATGGTACGTCAAAGGGGTACTTGAACCTACCGGGCGATGAATCTGGCTGTAACCGAGCCCGGCGTGATACCAGCCATTTCCTACCCAGGTCGCTGCAGTGCCGGTCTGTGAAGCCGTGTACGAAGTAGAGCGAATCGTCCAAGGACCTGCTGGTGCAGTTGAGCCGCTCACTACGTGAGTCCATAGCAAATCAGCGACATCAACAGTGGCACCTGTGACGCTTGGCGCAAGGTCAAACTTGTACTCAGTTCCTAGGGCGTCGGTCCAAACTGTTAGATCAGAACGGTAGGACTCGGCTGTGGCGTCCGTGTTGGTGTTCGTCAAAGTGAATGTGGCTACACCACTAGCATTTGTCGTCGCTGACATGCTGCCTGTGAAGTTCGCAACTCCAGCACCACCACGCGTTGCACTAAGGGTCACCGGAACTCCAGCTCCTGCCGGAGTGCCAGCCGCGTCGGTCACCTTGTAACTGATTACGGCAGTTGAACCGGCAACTACGTAGCGTACGTAATTGTTTGACGGAGCGTTGCCATTCCACCATGCATTGCCGTAGGCGCCAGCTGGACCTAACAAATTCGAACTGGCAAATGTGATTTTGACATGTGCCGGAATGACGGGGCTAGTCGGCGTAGGTGTTGCAGTCGGCGTAGGTGTTGCAGTCGGCGTAGGTGTTGGCGTAGGTGTAGGTGTTGCAGTCGGCGTAGGTGTTGGCGTAGGTGTCGGAGTCGGAGTCGGAGTCGGAGTCGGAGTCGGAGTCGGAGTCGGAGTCGGAGTCGGAGTCGGTGTGGTCAAAACACTCACGATAGTCACTGATCGAGACACTGCCACAGCGGGCGAATAGCCAGAATTGCCAGAATTGGCTGCCTTGATAGTGCAAAGACCAGTAGCCACTGCATGCAACTTGCCTGCTGCAGTAACCGTGCACACTAGTGGTGTCGTACTCGTCAACGTCGTTGTGCCGCCGGCCGCCTTAGCTGACAGCAATTGGTCAACGCTATTCAGGCCTATCGGGGCGAGTGACTTAAAGTCAATGAGAAGCGAAGACTTCAAGATCACAACCGACTTGGTGATTGCTGCGGCAGCAGCATAAGTTTCATCACCTGTATTCGTAGCCTTGATTTTGCAAGTTCCCGCGGCAACTGTATGAATAGCACCATTGATGATTGTACAAATAGTGGTAGTTAGTGACTCAAAACTTGTTGTTCCGCCCAGTGCACTCGCTTCAAGCATCTGGTCGGGGTCTGCATAGGCCATTGTTCCTGGCGTAGCGAAGTTGATGGAATTCTTTGTCGCAACTGGTTTTGCTGACTTAGTTGCTACTGCCCCAATCCCGAGGTAACTTCGAGATCTCAACGCCACTGAATAATTGGTTCCATTGGTGAGATTGTCGATGACAAGCGGGCTGGCGTCAGCCAACTTCCAAGTCGTCCCACCATTTATTGAGTACTCGGTGCTTGTGATTGTGGATCCGTTGTTGTTGCCAGCTCGATAAGTGACAATGAGCGTACGACTCGTTCTAGCATCTACGGCGGAAATTACTGGGGCGGCTGGGGCCGTGGCAGCAAGGGCAGAAGGAACCACCGTGACTATCTCGGAATCGAGCGACTGACCCATGGTGTTGAGTGAACTAATAGTGACTGAATAAGTCGTGCCATTTTTGAGACCAGAAATTGATGTCGCGACCAAACTTGGCGAGACCGTGAAGGTCTTTGCCGTCGAACCAGTTGCGGCAACGATGCTAAATCCCGTCAATGCAGTGCCACCATTGTCGACAGGAGCGGTCCAACGAATAGTGGCGCTAGCATTCCCTCGGGTAGCCGTGACGGAGGTAGGGGCGCCTGGCACCTTGAGTGTGACTGCATTTGCCGAATTACCAGCTATGAGTGTTGTCATGATGACGGCAACCACACCGAGAGCAAATTTACGATGTGAACTTCTTGTACGGGCAGACATTTCATTCCTCAATAGAGACACTTACTGCGCCTCAAGTAATTCTTCAGTTATCAGTCCACACGCACATGTGTATTTCTAAATTAGTCGTGCATTCTTACATTCTTGCCGTATTCAGTCGAAATGTAACAAATCGTTATCTAACCGCAATTAGCGCCAGGATCTCCGTGCCTAACTTTTGGACACAGTTCCGTAGCCATCCACCGAGTAATAGCGCAACCAGTCGACAGCCATAACAGCGTTGTTAACTGAACTATCAATCGTTCCACCAAGATTTCCGCCCATCGCTAAGTTCAAAATGGCAAAGAACTTTGGTGCAGAACCATCAGCACGTGGACCAAATGCCCAGGCATCAGTTCCGACCGACGACTTGTTCAGGGTGTAGAACAAGTTGTCATCGACAAACCACTGCAACGACGTCGGCTTCCACAAGATGCCAAAAGTGTGATACCCCGCAGAGAGATTTTCGGGCATTTGGACCTGCCCGTAATAGTAGGAATCCCCACCACCTGCTTTGGCCATGTGAGCGGTCCCTTGGGCGACCCGTGGGTTACGGCCGAAAGCTTCTAGAATGTCGAGTTCCCCACATGTCGGCCAAGACACGGACGTAATGTTATTTCCAAGTGCCCAGAATGCTGGCCAAGTGCCATTGCCTGCTGGAAGTTTTATTCTGGCTTCAAGATATCCGTAACTGAAATTCACCTTATTTTGTGTGGTGAGACGCCCACTGGTGAAACTGCACTTTCCGTTGGCTCCATAGTTGCAACCGTAATTCGTTGTGGGTGGTAATCGAGTCGCCGTGATGTTGAGTATGCCATCTGTCGAACCATCTTGACTGTTGGAAGCCGCGGTGTAGTACTCAAGTTCCTTATTACCCCAGCCACAATTGCCTGGGCATCCATTGCCCGTCTCTGCGTTCCACACAGTTGAAGCAGGTGCAGTATTTGCCGAGCCTGAGAATTCGTCGGACCACAACAATGTCTTAGACATGACGGCGCTTGCTGATTTGACGGTATGAGTCCAGACGCGATCAATGTGCTCAGTGGTAGCACCAACTGATGGCGTGATGTCGAATTTCACCTCAGGATTTACGTTGCGACTGTCATCCCAGTACCACATCATGCTCGGACCAACTGGTCGCGGCTCCGCTGCAGAATCACTCGTCGTGTTAGTCAGTACAAAGGTTGCAACGCCGCTGCTATCCGTGCGATTAGTCAAGCTTCCAGTGAAGGTTGCGATGCTATTGTTCGCAATACTTAAACTGACTGGCGTATTTACCATGGCCACTCCACTGCTGTTCGTCACGGCATAGTGCAAAGTTAAGACCTCACCAGAGGCAACGAACTTCACCCAGCTGTATGACTGTGCTTCATTCGTCCACCAGTACGACTTCTCTGTCATGTACTTTTTGTCATCACTAGACAGGCGGATGTTGACAACTGATGGAATCACGGGTGTCGGTGCAGTGCTGGGGAACATCGTGGGTGTGGTCGATGCGCTTGCCGTCTGTGTCAGTGTCGGCGTAGGTGTCAGTGTCAGTGTCGGCGTAGGTGTCAGTGTCGGCGTAGGTGTCAGTGTCGGCGTAGGTGTCGGCGTAGGAGCAACCACGATTGCGATTGATCGTGTCACAGCAGGAGCTGGCGCATAGCTGAGCGAACCCGAGTTAGTCGCCTTAACCACGCATGTGCCGACCTTGATTGGATGAAGCAATCCATTGTTCATTGCACATACTGAAGATGTTGTGGTCGTAACTACATTGGTTCCAGCATCAGCTGTGATGCCCAGGTCATAATCTGCACCGCCGATTGCAATGCTGCTCACAGCTGGGATGTAGATCGATAGCGGTGCCTTTTTGATGACCACAGATTTAGTGACAGCTTTAGCCGGAGCAAACACGTTGTCACCATCATTTGTGGCTAGGACTTTGCAAGTTCCGGCCGTGATTGGATGCAACGAGCCATTGATGATGCTGCAAACCGTTTCGGAAAGCGAGGTGAATCTAATTTCACCGCCGGTTGACGTAGCTATGAGCGATTGATCACCATCTCCGAAAGTCATAGCCACTGGGGTGGCAAAAGTGGTTGTGTTCTTCGTGGCAACTGGCTTTGCACTGCGCGATGCCACGGTACTAGCACCCACAACGTTGTTGCTACGAAGTTGTACAAGGTAGGTCGTGCCATTTATGAGGTTGCTGAGCACTAACGGACTAGCACTAGCGGCACTCCAACTGGCACCACCATCGATCGAAAACTCCACGCTTGTAAGAGGAGCGCCATTCGGGTTGCCCAATCGATATGTGACAACCAGTGTCTGACTTGCCGGTGCAGTAATACCCGAAATCGTCGGAGCGGATGGAACTTTTGCAGAGGTCGCAGAGACGCTCGAACCAGTCAGCCCATTTGGGGCTAATGCAACGACACTGAGTACCAAAATCAAAACCATCATCAAGCGAGTATGTATTGATACTCTCTGCTGAATTGCCATGTGAGATCCCTGTCACGTATTCAAGTTGGGCCCTAATTCATCGCCCTACCGTGTGCACCCCGCTTGAGCGCATTCTCACGATACCCACATTCGACGGGCGGCAACAATGTTGGCATCGCCTGAGCTGTGATTCCCAGAAGATTCCAAGAAAGGGCTAGTCGGTACCAGAATCCATTGCCGCGCGTTGAGCCGATGCATCACCCGGAGTGCTCGCAGAAGAAGAAGCAATCGCGCTCGCTCCCCCGACTTCAAGGTTGCCAACAAGGCCAAACTGCAGCGAATCGAGTTGACCTTGGGAACGATACAACTCCAACTTGGCACGAGTGTCGGCAATATCTAGATTGCGCATCGTCAATTGGCCAATTCGATCTGTTGGACCGAATGCCGCATTCTCGGTGCGCTCCATCGACAACTTGTCTGGGTGATAGCTCAGTGCAGGACCTGTGGTGTTCGTGATCGTGTAATCATCCCCACGACGCAGGCGAAGCGTGACTTGTCCAGTGACTGCAGAGGCAACCCAGCGCGTAAGAGACTCGCGAAGCATGAGTGCCTGCGGATCAAACCAACGACCTTCGTACAACAGGCGTCCGAGTCGTCGTCCCTCTGCATGGTAATTAGCGATGGTGTCTTCATTGTGAATAGCACTCACAAGTCGCTCATAGGCAATGAACAGCAGAGCCATACCTGGCGCCTCGTAAATACCACGACTCTTAGCTTCGATAATGCGATTCTCAATTTGATCCGCCATACCAAGTCCATGACGTCCCCCGATGGCATTGACTTCCTGCATAAGCTCCACAACATCAGTAAATGTCTGACCATTGATTGCAGTCGGAAAGCCTTGAATGAAATCAATCGTGACATCCTCTGTGGCAATCTCAACGGAGGCATCCCAGAAACGCACGCCCATAATCGGCTGCACTGTTTCTAGGGAGGCTTCAAGATACTCGAGTGTCTTAGCTTCATGAGTGGCACCGAGGATGTTGGCATCAGTCGAGTAGGCCTTCTCCACACTGTCGCGGTATGGGAGCTCGTGTTCAACTAGCCACTGTGACATTTCTGTTCTGCCACCAAGCTCATTCACAAAATCTGCATCAAGCCATGGCTTGTAAATTCGAAGATTGGGATTAGCTAGCAATCCGTAGCGGTAGAAGCGCTCAATGTCGTTGCCCTTGTAGGTCGAACCGTCACCCCAAATCTCAACCTGATCATCGAGCATTGCGCGAACAAGAAGGGTTCCGGTTACTGCACGACCGAGTGGAGTCGTGTTGAAGTACTGCTTACCACCAGAACGAATATGAAAAGCTCCACAAGCAATCGCAGCTAGACCTTCAGCAACTAAGGCTTCTTTACAGTCGACAATGCGAGATAGTTCAGCACCATACTCGAGGGCACGCACCGGAACCGAATCGATATCTGGTTCGTCATACTGACCAAGGTCAGCCGTGTAGGTGCATGGAATCGCGCCCTTATCGCGCATCCAAGCCACTGCAACCGAAGTATCCAAACCACCTGAAAAAGCAATTCCAACTTTTTCACCAATGGGAAGAGACGCAAGGACCTTGGACATACGTGCAGTCTACCGACGGTGAACTTTTCTCCAGAATTGAGGCGCGATGCCATCTTCGTCGAAAGTCAAAGTGTGGAGGACTTACTCAACTTTTTGCGAACTCAGATGGAGACAGACCTGGTTTGTTACGGGCAGAGCCAGATGCGAACTCAGCCAGATGCACCCCTACTTAGATGCCAGCTCAGCCAATCGCTCTTCAATTAACGCTTCCACTATTTCTCGTGACAGCGGTTCACAAAAAGCAAAGTGCAAGGAACTCTTGGTACGACTGAAGCCTGAAATCATGTGAGCGACCCTGTCCAAAACTGATCCACTGAACGGATAGTAAGAACAAAACTTCTGATTTACCGCCAGACCGGCAACAATTCCCTGCTGTGAACGAAACGCCGGGATCCCGTAACTTATGCACTCTTCAAGTTCGGGCACTAGGGCGTGAATAGACTCACGCACCGCTTGAAATGTGCCGCGAGCGGGTTCTGGCACCTGAGCCAAATACTCGTCAATGACTGTCTCAATCACAGCGCCAGATTAGTCCAAACGTCATCATCTTGATGTATCATGACAAATCAAGATGATGAGAGGATTCCAATGACAGTTTTACGAGAGAAGTTCTCCAGCCAACTCGATGCACAACTACTTGCTTCGGTCCGAAATTATGCTCAAGTCAATGGTCGACAACTACAGTCCGTACTTGAAGAAGCTTTAAGTGAATACTTGGAACGCCACCTGAAAGATCGACCGCGTGCACATGTCATGGAAGCGCTCGGCATAAGCATGGACGAATTTGATGTCCTCTACCAAGATCTAGCAAAGTAGCTATGCCCGACTACATCACGCTGCCCGATGTCCTTGCGATTCATCAAGTCATAATCCGCCGATACGGCGGCTCTGATGGAATCCGCGACATGGGTGCACTCGAGTCGGCGCTTATGCGACCTCAGTCTGGTTACTACGACGACATCATCTTTGAAGCAGCAGCACTCTTTGAAAGCCTAATCATCAATCACCCGTTCTTGGATGGCAACAAGCGAGTCGCATTCGCCACCACTGATGCTTTCCTTCGAATCAATGACTACCGCATTACCGGCAACAGCTCAGAGATTCACGCGACAATAATGGAGTTGTTCGACACGGGAAGTTGTGTGTTATCACGAATCGAACCTTGGCTTCGCTCCATCACGCGCAGAGCATGAGTAAGACCTGCCTAGCATCGCGCTCCGCCTTAGGTCGCCTTCGAACTGATGGCACAAATTACAGCCGTCTGGGAAGCGCTATCTACAAGCTTTTATTCTTTCGGAACACTGCCACGATCGCATTGGCGTGGCCATGACCCATTTCAAACGATTCCTTGAGGTACGCAACTTGTTCCATGTGAGCCAGCGCTGAAACTTTTTCAAGTTCCTTCATCCAGTACTCAATCGGCTTGCCGTACTTCTTCTCAATGGATGGAAAGTATGACGCTGGTCCGGTCAGTTTCTGCTCAGTCATCTCAGGTCCTTAACTCGACGCACATTCCTAATGGAATTGGCGCAACTCCACTTTTCGATTACACGCTTTGGAACCCGCAAAGGCCAGATTGCGTGCGACTTCCGTACTTGGAGCTTCAACGATCCACATTCCACTGAAGTTCTCCACTGAATCGAAGAGCGGAGCCTCAGTGGAGATGTTTGCATCATCTCGATTATCAATCACTGTTGCATCAGAAGGCGCATGTAAGCCCCAAGCAAAAATCCAATGTCCATTCGCCCGCAACTCATCGTTAAACGCATCGATGGCTGCCATCTCTTCAGGCGTGCCCGAACCACTGAGGTCATCAATTACCGAAATCAGAAACTTCACTGACTCACTCACTTTCTCTGGCCATGTTTTGTCCTCAAAAGGCTACACGTACGATGCGACTCTCAACAGGCTTTACTTCCATCCCATGGTTTTACATTTGCGTATCAGGTGTCGACGCGCAGACGGAATTAGAATCAGTATGTGAAATTTGATGTGAGCGGACCCATGTGGGAATGGCGTGGTCCGGCGCCTTTCTACTTTGTTTCTATTTCTTCAGAAATCAGTGCTGAGATCAAAGCTGATGCCTCTGCAACTTCATATGGCTGGGGAGCAATCCCCGTTCGCCTCACAGCAGATGATCACTTATGGACAACATCAATCTTCACGCGAGATGGTCGATACATAGTGCCCATCAAGAAAGCAATCCGCGAAGCCCTCAAAGTTGGCGAGGGAGACTTCATTCAGCTCTCAGTGGAGCTAAATACTTAGCCAGCTAGCTGAGCCTTGAGCCAGGCAAACCCCTGAGCAAACGCTGGCTCACCAATAGACAAATGTCCATGACCTTCAAGCAAGTTCACATCGGCGTGTGCAATCTTGCTTGCGAGCCACTTGCCATGCGCCAACGGAACCATCAGGTCAGTCGCACCCTGCCAGATTGAAACTGGATTCACGATGTCTTCGAGCGCAAATCCCCATGCACGAGTGAACGCGATGTCGTCATCAAGCCATCCATCTACCCCTGTGTGCACTGCCCAGCGAAATATTTCAGCTTGGTTTTCGCCATATTCACCAGTTAATGCCGCACGATCTTCCTCAGGTAGAAGCGAACCCATCATGCCCACAATTTCAGGTCCCGTGATGTTTGCAATCCCAGGAAGCATGGGTTCTAAGTAAGCACGGATGGCAGTTTCACCCTCGAGAGCCGCACCAAACCCATCCTCGTTGTCTTGGCCCATGCCTTCGAGGAAGTTCAAATCTGCCTGACCGAACATGCCAACTCCGGCGAGCGACATGGCAGCGACACAGCGATCTGGACTGAGAGCCACATTCGCTAGCGTGTGCGGGCCACCACCTGACCAACCCATAGAAACATACTGCGCAAAACCCAAGTGGTCCGCTAACTCATTTGCTAGCTCGACGACATCTGCAACACTGCGCTCTACCTGGCGAGTTGAATTTCCGTAGCCTGGCCGTACGAGCTGAACAATGCGCAGATCATTGGCAAGCGCCGGATCAAGAATGTCGGAATGCATCGGACCAGCAGCTGGGGTGCCGTGGTGATACATCAACAAGTCACTGCCTATTCCACTATCGAAGTAGTCAACGCGGTCGCAATTTGCACGAATGAAGAATGTGGATTCCATTCCCACAGTTTGCCAGTAAACAGGCACTCATGCTTGCAAAATGTGTAAGTGTCACCTGACTAGTTCGCGCATCGTTCAACCGAGGGCTTCGGTCGCGCAAGCTGGTCTCAGAAGCGATCTGCGTTCATAACCTTTACCCACGCGGATACGAAGTCGTTGACAAACTTCTGTTGATTGTCATCTTGGGCATAAACCTCGGCGTAAGAACGAAGCACGGAGTTCGACCCAAAGACCAAGTCCACACGAGTTGCGGTAAAACGAATTTCACCAGTTGAACGACTACGAATGTTGTACGAGTTTTCTCCTGTTGGTTCCCAGGCAAATCCCATGTCAGTGAGATTCACGAAGAAGTCATTCGTTAATGATCCTTCGCGATCTGTGAATACACCGTGCTTGGTTCCTGCATAGTTGGTTCCAATAGCGCGCATGCCACCAACGAGAACTGTCATCTCAGGAGCAGTCAGTCCTAGCAGTTGTGCGCGATCAAGCAGCAACTCTTCTGGAGTCACTGCATAGTCCATCTTGACCCAGTTGCGGAAACCATCGGCTACCGGCTCAAGTGGCGCGAAGGAATCGACATCAGTATTTTCCTGAGTTGCATCCCCTCTGCCAGCAGTAAAGGGAACTTCAATCTCTTGTCCGCCGGCCTTTGCGGCTTGCTCAATGCCAACATTTCCAGCCAACACAATGACGTCGGCCAAACTTGCGCCAGCCTTTGCCGCGATTGGCTCAAGAACAGACAACACTCGAACCAAGCGCTCTGGCTCATTGCCTTGCCAATCCTTCTGAGGCGATAGGCGGATACGTGCGCCATTGGCGCCACCCCGTAAGTCTGACCCTCGGAATGTGCGGGCACTATCCCATGCAGTTGACACGAGGTCGGCAACGCTAAGCCCCGAACCAGCGATCTGTACCTTCACTGCATCCACGTCATACCCGGTCGGGCCAGCAGGAATTGGGTCTTGCCAAATCAAATCTTCAGCCGGGACATCCGGCCCGATGTAACGTGCCTTGGGTCCCATGTCACGATGCGTCAACTTGAACCAAGCGCGAGCGAATACTTCAGAGAAGTATTCGGGGTCCTTGTGGAAGCGCTCGCTAATTTCGCGGTAAATCGGATCCTTAATCATCGCCATGTCAGCGTCAGTCATCATTGGGTTGTAACGCTTTGATGAGTCTTCAACGTCAACTGGCTTATCTTCTTCGGCGATGTTGGTTGGCTCCCACTGGTTAGCTCCAGCAGGAGATTTTTTCAGTTCCCATTCGTACTTGAACAAGATGTCAAAATATCCACTGTCCCAGGTGGTGGGATGAGTAGTCCATGCTCCCTCAAGACCGCTGGTTACGGTATCGCGACCAACGCCGCGAGTGATGTGATTATTCCAACCAAGACCCTGTTCAAACAATTCAGCCGCTTCTGGTTCTGGTCCAAGGATTGATGCATCACCATTTCCATGAGCCTTACCTACGGTGTGCCCACCAGCCGTCAAGGCTACGGTCTCTTCATCATTCATGGCCATGCGTGCAAAAGTTTCACGCACCATAAGTGCGGTCTTTAACGGATCAGGATTACCGTTCACGCCCTCTGGATTTACGTAGATAAGTCCCATGTGGACTGCAGCCAGTGGATTTTCCAGAGTGGCTGGATTCGCAAGATCTTCAAAACGCTCTTCGCTAGGAGCCAAGAACTCTGTTTCCGAACCCCAGTAAATGTCCTTCTCTGGTCCCCAAATGTCAGCTCGACCAAAACCAAAACCAAATGTCTTTAGACCCATTGATTCATACGCAATTGTTCCAGCCAGAACCATGAGGTCTGCCCAACTGACCTTATTGCCGTACTTCTTCTTGATCGGCCAAAGCAGGCGACGAGCCTTGTCTAGGTTGGCATTGTCCGGCCAAGAGTTAAGTGGGGCAAAGCGATGGTTACCAGTTCCCGCGCCACCACGACCGTCAGCAGTTCGGTAAGTGCCTGCAGCGTGCCAAGACATACGAATCATCAGACCGCCATAGTGACCCCAGTCAGCCGGCCACCAGTCTTGACTTTCGGTCATGAGTGCATGCATGTCCTCTTTCAAGGCAGCGAAATCTAATCCCTGGACTTCCTTTTGATAGTCAAAGTCCTCACCAAGTGGATTGGTCTTGCTGTCGTGCTGATGCAAGATGTCCAGATTCAGTGACTTTGGCCACCACTGCATGTTTCTAGTTCCCACTTCGGTTACGGCCCCATGGGCTACTGGGCATTTGCCTGAATCAGACATGACAGATCCTCTCAATCGACGCTGTCCTTATGAGTCTACAAGTGTGACAAACATTCACAATGTGAGTGAACTAGGGAGCCTCACCGTGTACTCACGGACGGATTATCCAAGACGTGCACCGACTACATTGCTACCTTAGGCATACGACTTGGTCGAACACTCTTGAACGCATAAACCAACGTGAACACAATGGCACCGATGAGGACGATTGTTGTTCCACTCGGCACGTCTAAGTGATAAGACAGGTTCATTCCGATGAAGCCGAAGGCAGCGCCTAAGCCAGTTGAAATCGCCAAAAGTTTATGAAAACTTGCCGTTAAGAGCCTGGCTATGACTGGAGGTATCACCAGAGTGGCAGCAACTAGGGTCACGCCAATCACGTTGAGCGTGACCAATGTGGACAGTGACAGCACAATCATCAGCATTGATTCAATGCGCACGACATTGACTCCGGCAGTAGCCGCAACTTCTGGATCAAAAGTTGTAAAAAGCAAAGATCTGTAGAAAAAGAAGATCATTGCTAGTGCCAGACCGAGCACTCCAACAATGATGTAAACATCGCTCCACCGCACACCCAGGATGGAACCGAAGAGAGCTGCATCAAATGTGGGACCCTTATTTCCAAAATAGGTCAGCAGTGCTACACCCAAAGCAAACGAACCCATTGTGATAACACCAATAGCTGCGTCCGCACCAACTAGTTTCTTCCTTGTGACTGAGGCAATTGCCAAAGCAGAGGCAATTCCCCAAACTCCGGCTCCAAGATAGAAATTGAAGCCAATTATTGAGCTGGCTGCAAAACCACCAAAAATCGAGTGGCTAATTCCATGCCCGATGTAACTCATACCTCGCAGGACAATAAAGACGCCAATAAGACCGCACAGAGCGCCAGCAACAGTGGCCACTATCAGGCCCTTCACAAAGAACTGATAAGCGAAAGGATCAAGCAGGATGTTCATGACTGTCCTCCTTTCGTTCATCAATCACAACTGGGACCCCTAGGTGTTTGAGAACCTCCATGCGAGCACCAAATACTTCTTCGAGTACCTCTGGCCGAATACATTCTTCGGGGCTTCCCTTTGCCACAATGCGACCTTGAATACAGACCAACTCAGGCAAGTGTGCCGCCATTCCATTCAGGTCATGAGTGGTAAGGACTATGGCAAGCCCATCTCGCTGTAGCGACTCAAGTAGGTGCAACATGTCATGACGAGTCGCCACATCAAGCCCTGAAGTTGGTTCATCCATTATGAGAATCTCAGGTTGGCGAATGAGCGCTCTAGCAATGAACACCCGCTGTTGTTGCCCACCTGAAAGAGTTCTCAAGTGCCTGTCCGCGAGGTCACCGATTCCCAATCGATCAAGCGCTCTAGCAACTTCAGCCTTCTCTTGCTTGCTCGCCCAGGGTGCACGAAATCCCTGCGAGCGAGCCATCATGACAACTTGGGAAACTGTTACTGGAAAATTCCAATCGATTGACTCCATTTGCGGAACAAAGCCAATTGCTAATCCTTTTTGTCGGGTAATCGATCCCTTTGAAGGTTTCATCGTTCCCAGCAAGACCGAAAGCAATGTGGTCTTACCCGAGCCAGAGGGTCCAACAATGCCAATGAAACAGCCAGGATTGATGTCCCAATTGATGTCGCGAATTACATCTGGTCCGCCATAAGTTGCAGCGACGTCGTTTAAGGAAATCAGTGGCGTCATGATGCTAGTCCTAAACTCGAATTACTGAGGATAAATTGCACTGTCTGCCTTCACATTTAGTTCAAGACTTTTCAAAGCAGGACAACTTCCACCAAGTGCTTCAATCATCGTTACATAGTTGCTACGCATGAGGGCTTGCCAAGAGTGTTCGGGTTCTCCTGGGACTCCAAGCAAATCGTCATCCCGCAGTGTGTCTACGTATCGGACGCCGGTCTCGTTGCCGATTTCTTCTAGAACCTTTGATGGGAAAACTTCAGAACCAAAAATCGCCCCAACCTTTGTAGCTCGCACCTGATCAATCAATCTTGTGATTTCTTTAGGAGTTGGATCTTCAAAGTTAGATGGCTGAATTGCGCCAATAACATTCCACCCATAGTCACGCGAAAAGTATGCATACGCATCGTGGTAAGTCAGCAGCGTGCGCTTTGAGGTGGGCAAACTCCTTTGATCTGATTTTAAAGAATCAGAAATTGAAGTCGCGATTTGCTCGAAGTTGGAATAGTTGCTTTCGAACACAGATTTGCCGGCGGGATCAGTCGCAATGAGCGAATCTCGAATGGTCTTTGCATACTTAATTGCGTAGAGCGGATCCGTCCAAAGATGAGGATTTGGCTTTCCATCCTTCTCCGGGAAGGAAAAGTCAAAAATCCAGTCGGATTTTGCAATGCTCGCAGTGGCAAGCTCTACAATCCTGGCACCTTGCTTCATATTCGCCTGAGCCATGTCCTTGGTGGGGTCTTCAAGCTTTAAGCCATTGACAAAGATCAAATCCGCTTTACTCAGCAGTTTTGCGGTTGAAGGCGGAGGTTCAAAAGTATGCGAATTTACGCCCTCTGGCACAATCCCCTGTACAACAACTCGATTCCCTGCGATCTGTGAAACGATGCTTGTGATGGGAGAAACAGTGGTGGCTACCAAGATTTTTCCAGACGATGCTGTGTCGGATGACTTGTCGTTGCACCCACTCAGGCCTGCGGCTACTGAGCCTACAAGCGCACAAACAATGAGCTTTTTGGAAAGACGCATGTTGCAAACAATACCTTATTGCAAAGTATTTGCAACTTGTGACTTAGGGAATGTTGCTGGTAATCCACGATTTTTTTGTTCAAACACTCTCAAGCGAGCCAGAGATAGTCGAGTTGCTCTGCAAATCAGAATTCAACCTGCGCCTAAAATCGTCTTCAACGGGCTAATCAGTTGCCTTTGAATCTGCGAATTTCTTGCGGCCAGCCGCAGGCTTCGCCCACTTTGGCGCCCCACATCTTGGCTTCCTCCTCGGTGTCCACGTTAATGATGGTCATGCCACCGAGGAATTCACCCGAGGTTGTAATGGGTCCACCGACGACACCATTCTCATCCGCACCAAATGCCAGCTCGATTTCTTCCTCTAACCCACCAGCGAAGACCACCACGCCAGCCTCACGCATTTCGTCAACGACAACCCGAGACAGCGGTCCACGGGCCATGAACCATTCTTCGCTGTGGTCGCCGACCCATTGCTGGTTGAAATAGATGATGTAATTGGCCATGTTCATTCCTTTCGCTAACCCCAGTCACTCAACTAAAGAGGCGACTGGGTTCCGTACAACTACCCTACGTAGTTGATGATCGCCAGACACATTTCGTCGTTACTTCCCTCTCCCCAAACCACATAACGCGGGGGCTCCTTCTTCAATTCAGGCAACAGTGAACGCAGTTTCACGTCGTAAGTACAGGTAACTTTCAATACATCGCCTGCTTTTGCCATCAAAGGCTTATTCATCCACTGAGTTTTTTGGTTATCAAAATTCCACACAGGTTGAGAACTTAGCGTCGTAACATTTCCCGTGACGCCATCTTGCAGAGAAATTACGATTGACTTTCCGAGTTTGTGCATGTGTCCCGTGACGCCATAAATTTTGACGGTTGCGGGCACCGTTTGTGTACAGGTTGATATTGAGCTCGGTATGGGATTTATCGGATTGCCGCCACACTTTAATTCAAGACCGTCATTAGTCCACAGAGCTGTGTCAATCGTCCTCTTTTTTAGATCTGCAATTGCATTCGTGCGATCACATAGTGGTCCTGATTCACGCTGACCACATGGCAGTTCGATTGGGGCTGCTAACAAGGATGTTCTGAGTTGCTCGACAGACGTGGTGGCAAATTTCAATTTGACTTTCATTGAAGCGGCATTCGAAGTCATGCGAGGCCGTGCGTGATAGTGAACTTGCAATATAAATTGATCTTGGATGTCCATCTTCATGCCCGTTCCAGCAGGAAACTGTTTGAAGTTTCCTCCAGGAGACCAAAATGAAATCCATCCCGCCGACGAAGCAAGCTGACCTAGCCCAGCACCTGGAATTCCTGAATCACCAAAACATGGCCAACCATGTTCAGCGGATTTTGCATCCAAAGACTTCGCAGCTTCTACCCCAGCTGCAGGAAGACGATAAAGAATTCCATGATGTGAAATGCGCGGGTTTACCGGTGTGATTGAGACTGATTGCAAGAAGGAATTCACAGTCAACTTGGGGTCAAGGATGAAACAGCGATATTCATCATCATGGCCTGAAGATAAGGCCGGGACATAGGGGGGAGTTTCAAGCACGGCAAGGCCATTCACTGCAGGTGTAGTCAGAGCTCTTGCATTTTTACGAAATATTCCGGCAAGACTTCCGACAGCGAGCAGAAATGACAACACCAGAATAAATGACAGAGCCCGCACGCTCCGACGGCGATTGGCTGACACTGTTTGTGGCTCCACAGGATGCTCCTAAGCATTCACCTTGACAAGACTGTTGCGCCTAATTTATCTAATGCGTCAGGACACATTAAGACTTTTCGCAAAAATGGACCCAAGTGATTCCAAGGAAGTTCAGGTTCGCTTACGAAAATTCAATAACAAGAGCGCTTCGATACGTACAGGCAAGCCGGATGACCCTGAACCCAGCAAATTTTCAACCGCGAGAGCTAGAAAGCAGTTGCAAGTTTCTGCTTGATGTCTTTATTGAGCGCCCAGCACCAATAGAACAGGCCAAACTGCAAAGGCAACCTCGCAAAGGCATAAATCGGATCTGGCATCGGGCGGTCCATCCAGTCGATTGCCATGTAGATGTTGGCAGGAAATACCAAAATAAATAATGCGAAGGCGCACCAGACACCAAGTTGGCGAATTGGTTTTCCAAAGAGCTTCGCGGTCATTGGCGCAAATAGCATGATTGCAACCACCAGCTCTGCAACACCACTCAAATAGGTCCAGAACCGAGGATCAAATGGCAAGCCTGGTGGAATTATTTTGTCCAAAGCCGCCGGAGCCAAGAAGTGTCCGGTACCGGTAAAGACAAGCATGATTCCGAGGCCGCGACCTGCTGTGTACTTATTCATTGAATTTGAGTCCTAGATCTTGATGGGCACGAGTAATCGCAAGTCGCAAAGACGCTACGAACAGGTTACCGAAACTCAAGCCTGCAAACCTGAGAATTTATGAGGGAGAAAAAGTAGACGAGTCGGTCTGTAAGCCGGATTCTGTACGCTTGCGCGCGATGATCATCCATCTGCGATTGCTGTTACCAACAACCTCTTGCAACCTACCCTCAGGCTGATGCCGGGCCGACACCTGAGTTGGACCGGAGTCCTCTTGGTCTTGCTCCGAGTGGGGTTTACATAGCTACTCATGTCGCCATGAATACTGGTGAGCTCTTACCTCGCCGTTTCACCCTTACCTATTGCTAGGCGGTTTTCTTTCTGTTGCACTTTCCCGTGGGTCACCCCAGGTGGACGTTATCCACCACTCTTGCCCTATGGAGTCCGGACTTTCCTCGATGGCCCCACTTAAAAGCAACTCCACCGCGATCATCCGACCGACTCGTCTGCCTTAACTGTACGACACTGCCCGGCCAGAAATCGAAGTCTCACAGAACTGGGACGACCACATCTAAACCGAAAGGCTTGGCAGGATTGGAAGGCTTGATAATTTCCACATCAGCACCAAGTCCAGCAATCACCTCGGCCAATGCTTCTACAGACTTGAGTGACTTTCCAGACTCTGCGACGGCTCGGACGATACGACCCTTAGTGGCCTTATTGTGATGGCTCACTACTTTTGGTGGCCCACTTGGCATCTTCTGCAAGATGCGTGGAACGACCGCATTCGATGCCGCTGCAGCAGGAATCTGACCTATCTTTTGATAGGTACCTGAACGCAAATCAATGATGAATTCGTTTGCATTGCTCAGAACCTGCGCGACTGGGCCATTCCACAGACTCGACAGAGTTCCAATCTTGGGCAGCGTGGTCGATCCGGACAAGCGATAAGCCGGAATATGATCAGCCACACTGATCAGCCCAAACAAAGCTGAAACTACGTATGCATCACGAGAGAAGTTTTTCAGAGCGGACTTGGCTAGCGAATCAATACCAATGGCACCAAAGAGGACACCTGTGTAGACGTGCATGGCAGGTGCGACTGGCTTGTTGAGCAAGTCGTGATTGCGTTCAATTTCAGCATCCTGATTCGCAGTCACGCCGATAATTTTGCGCGCTGCTGAAACTCGACCTTCAGACACTTTGACGAGTGAGTCAATGGTCTTGGAGCGCAACTCTGTGAGCTCAGTGAATGATAACGTCGATAGGTCCAATGTGGCCTTAGTTTGTGGCACCGTCTTACCTTCGGACGGTGGCAACAAAATCATGACCATTTATGGACGCTCAATGATTCCTGAGCCACCAGCTAAGTGAGTATCCAAAGCCTCATTGGCTAGAGCATCGGCGGCCTTATTGTCATTGCGCGGAATCCACGTGTAAGTCACATTTTGGAAAGGCAGGATTTCGCGGGCACGCATGGCTAGCGTTCGCATATCTGGGCTCTTAATCTTCCATCGCCCGCTCATCTGCTCAACTACTAATTTGCTGTCCATGCGCACTTCAACGATGGCCTGCGGATCAAGAGATGCAATCACCTCAAGGCCAGCAATCAAGCCACTGTATTCAGCCACATTGTTCGTAGCATGGCCAAGTACCGCACCTCGTTCAGCAACAACTTCGCCCGTATTGGCATTGAGAATGACAGCGCCGTATGAGGCGTGGCCAGGATTACCTCGTGATGCACCATCGGCCTCGATAATGAAGTGGGTCACAGACCTGACTCCGAGGTACGAACCAGAATTCGCCGGCAACCATCACAGCGCACAACAGTCTCGGGCGACAGCGTCCGGATTCGATCAAGCTCAGTCATGTCCATGGTAATTCGACAACCCTGACAGGCACCTCGCTGCAATAGCGCTGCACCCACTCCACCGAAATCAGCACGTATCTTGTTGTACAAATCGAGCAATTCCGAAGACAGCGGCGCAGCAAGCGACTCACGCTCAGCTTTAATAAGCGCAACTTCAGCATCAATCTCAGCCATCTGTTCATCACGGAGTGCCGTTGCCCTAGCCATACTTTCAATGGCATTCGCTTGCTCGGCCTTGAGTTGATCGACGACTTCACGCGTGGCTTCCAGCCGCTCCATGAACTCAAGCTCTACTTCTTCAAGTTCTGATTGCCGGGCAGCAAGCGATGTGATTTCGTGCTGCAAACTTTCTAAATCCTTTGAAGATGAGACTGCACCAGAATCGAGACGCTGCTGGTCCTTCAAGGCACGCTGAACTACTTGTTCAACATCATTTTCAGCCTTACGAACGGCTAGGGCAATGTCACTTGCCTCAGTGGTGGCAGCCACGATGCGCATGTCGAGTGAACCAACTGTGACTTCCAGGTCTTGCACTTCAGTTATCTGCGAAATGTTCGCACGCTTGTGAGCGAGCTGCAACAACTTAGTATCCAATGCCTGCACAGCTAATAGCTCTTTTTGCTCATGTGCTGATGCTGTGACTGCCATTATGTGCTCCCTCGCTATTGTGAATGTGTCCACGGATCGGTTATCGACGTAGATACGTCCACGACCACATTACCGTCCAAGTCTTGTTGTAAGAGTTGAGCCGCTTGTGGTAACCATAGCCACTCCGCAGCCCAATGCGAAACATCAATCAACGCACACTCAGATGTAAGTGAAAATTCCTGCGCGACATGATGCCGCAAATCTGATGTCACGTAGACATCAACCTCCAGTACGGCAACTACATCTAGGAGTGAGTCCCCCGCCCCACCACATACAGCGACTGTTGTCACCAAAGCATCAAGGTCACCAGACAAATTAATCGCCCGAGCAGTCTGCGGAAGTTTGCTGCTGACGATCTGTGCAAACTCGCGCAATGTCACTGGTACAGGCAAGGTTCCAACCCGGCCGACGCCCGTGCCGGACAGACTTACGCCAGCAGCCACTTCGAGGCCGAGTTCCAAGGCGATGGCATCTGATACGCCTGGCCATGCCACGTCAGCATTCGTGTGGGCCGTGTACAGAGCAATCCCGTGCTTGATGAGCTTGCTGACAATTCGACCCTTAATACCTGTTGTGGCAACGCTCGTTACACCACGAAGTAACAACGGATGATGCGCAATGATCATCTGCGCTCCAGAAGCAATCGCTTCATCGACTACATCTGGGGTGACATCGACGGTGAACAAGACACGAGACACCGGAGCATCCAGGTCACCAACAACAAGCCCAACCGAGTCCCACTCTTCAGCGGTTTCGAGTGGGTAACGCGCAGCCATAACCCGCATCACATCAGCGACTTGCAGTGTTGTCATGTCCAGAAGCCTATTACTGCCGAGGTGCCACGCCAGCAGATCTAGCAATGCAGGATTCATAAAAGCAAAAGACCCCAGTGAAATCACTGAGGTCTTCAACGTGGGCGCTAAGGGACTCGAACCCCTGACCCTCTCGGTGTAAACGAGATGCTCTAGCCAACTGAGCTAAGCGCCCGACGTGCACGCCTACTTTACCGACTTATTTGCGAAAAATAAAAATCAGGCAAAATGGCGTGCAGTTTCGGTTAGGAAAGTTCCGCCAAGGCTGCCTTGTACTCGTCAGTGTTGCGGGCATCACCAGGACCGTTAACGACAGACCAGCGCAGGATGCCTTGCTTGTCGATGACGAAGGTTCCACGCAGTGAGAAACCGCGCTCTGGGAAGAACGCGCCATAAGCCTGTGACACTTCACCGTGCGGCCAGAAATCTGACAGCAACGGGTACTCAAGACCTTCTTGTTCAGCAAAAGTCTTTTGGGATGGTGACGCATCGCACGAGATGCCCAAAATTTGAACATCGTCATTTACAAAATCAACACTGCGATCGCGAATCTCACACATTTCACTGGTGCAAATGCCAGTGAAAACCATTGGGAAGAATACGAGCACGACATTCTTCTGGCCGCGGAAGTCAGACAGAGTCACTTCCTGACCAAACTGATTTGTCAGTGTGAAGTTTGGAGCCTCTTGGCCGATTTCTAAAGTCATAACTTTCTCCCATGTGATGAATTGATGATGCAAAGACACGTCCGCGTACGTCGGACACCCTTATTTTGCCGTAATGCTTCTAGCGGCGCGACTTGGGTGCGACGAGTCGCGTACCTTGCCAATTGGCTGCGGCATTGATGGTGCTAGTAGCTTGAAGTCCAGCAGTCGGAGCAGCATCGGAAATCTCACTCGGCTCAACGTGACCATCGCGGCCCGGCTTCGGAGTCATGAGCCAAATCACTCCATTGTCGGCAAGCGGAGCCAGTGAGTCGACTAACGCATCGACAAGATCACCATCATCGTCACGCCACCACAACAGCACAGCATCAACGACGTCTTCATAATCTTCAGGTACTAACTCAGCCACTGTTGCGATGGTGTCAGACACCAAGACATCGCAATCCTCATCCCGACCGAGTTCAAGTACAACCCAACCTTCGACCAAACCAAACTTGCCAGCCAACCCGCTGGGGGCGACTTCAGATGCGCTCACGGGACTAGTCCACCCGAGTTTGCGGCAAATGGCAAGCGTTGCGGGAAAAATTCTTCTGATGGAAACATCTGATTCGGGATGCCGTGCCTGCCACACGTCGAACATACGACAGAATAGAAGCGCGGTTGCCACAAGCGACCCTCAAGCGTTCACAAAGATGTGGACAACAGATAGATGTACTGCATCGCGGATCGCGACTGCACACTTCGACAGCAAAGTAGGTAAGGCGCGTGACTACACATCCGAATCGGGAGTCCCTAATTGTTGGCGGTTTGCCGACACAGTATGTGGACGTCAACCCTGACGAAACTCAAGAATGGCTCGAGTCTCTTGATGCACTGATTCGCGTTCATGGCGAACAGCGTGCGAGGCACATCATGTTGTCGCTTCTGCGCCACTCAGCTGAACACAACGTCGGACTCCCAGCACTGTTGCATACCGACTACATCAACACCATTGCTCCAGAAGATGAACCAGAATTCCCTGGCGATGAGCAGATTGAAGCCCGCATCCGTGCATACAACCGCTGGAATGCAGCCATCATGGTGCACCGTGCGCAACGCCCTGGTGTCGGTGTTGGCGGCCACATCTCCACTTACGCATCAAGCGCTTCACTCTATGAAGTTGGTTTCAACCACTTCTTCCGCGGCCCAGATCATGAAGGTGGCGGTGACCAGGTCTTCTTCCAGGGACATGCCTCCCCTGGTATGTATGCTCGTGCATTCCTTGAAGGTCGATTCAGCGAAGAGCGCATGGACGGATTCCGCCAGGAACTATCACAAGCACCGAACAGCCTTTCTAGTTACCCCCACCCGCGTCTCATGCCGGACTTCTGGCAGTTCCCGACTGTGTCTATGGGACTCGGACCAATCAACGCCATCTACCAGGCACGATTTAACCGCTACCTACAGCATCGCGGCATCAAGGACACCTCGCAGCAAAATGTGTGGGCTTTCCTCGGCGATGGTGAAATGGATGAAGTCGAATCGCTCGGCGCTCTGGGCATTGCCGCTCGCGAGGAACTCGACAATCTGACTTTCGTCATTAACTGCAACCTGCAGCGCCTCGATGGACCAGTGCGCGGTAACGGCAAGATCATCCAAGAACTCGAAGCACACTTCCGAGGCGCTGGTTGGAATGTCATCAAGGTCATTTGGGGACGCCAATGGGATGACCTGCTGGCGAAGGATGATGAAGGTGCACTCCTCAACTTGATGAACCGCACACCTGATGGTGACTTCCAAACTTACAAGGCTGAAAGTGGCGCATTCGTCCGCGACAACTTCTTCGGTCGGGATCCTCGCACCAAGGCCATGGTTGCCGACTGGTCAGACGATGAGATTTGGGGACTTCGCCGCGGTGGTCACGACTACCGCAAACTTTACGCCGCTTACGCTGCAGCGACTGCGCATACAGGTCAACCAACAGTGATCCTTGCGCACACGATTAAGGGTTGGACTCTTGGGTCTCACTTCGAAGGTCGCAACGCTACGCACCAGATGAAGAAGTTGACGATTCAAGACCTTAAGGGTTTCCGAGACACTCTTCAGATTCCAGTCGAGGACGATCAACTGGATCCGTACTTGCCTCCTTACTACCGCCCAACGGAAGATCACGAACACATGCAGTACTTGCATGAGCGTCGTCGTCAACTCGGCGGATCCGTACCGACTCGTCGCACTGAGAGCAAGGTGCTCGACCTTCCAGGCGATGCCATGTACAAGGACAGCAAGGGTGGCTCAGGCAATCAGGCCGTAGCAACAACAATGGCGTTCGTCCGGCTGCTTCGCGACTTGTTACGTGATCCAAACATTGGCAAGCGCATTGTGCCGATCATCCCTGATGAAGCTCGCACGTTTGGCATGGATAGCTTCTTCCCCACGTTGAAGATTTACTCACCGCACGGCCAGCAGTACATGTCGGTCGACCGCGAGTTGATGCTCTCGTACAAGGAATCTGAGATCGGCCAAATTCTGCATGAAGGCATCAACGAAGCTGGCTCGGTAGCGTCATGGACTGCAGTAGCCACGTCGTATTCAACGCATGATGAACCGATGATTCCGATCTACATCTTCTACTCAATGTTCGGTTTCCAGCGAACCGGTGATGCCTTCTGGCTTGCTGGTGACCAAATGGCTCGCGGCTTTGTACTTGGTGCGACTGCGGGTCGCACGACCCTCAACGGTGAAGGTTTGCAGCACGAAGATGGCCACTCCCCGCTTCTCGCTTCGACTAACCCGGCTGTCGTTACCTACGACCCAGCCTTCGGTTTTGAGATTGGACACATCATGCGTGACGGCCTTCGTCGCATGTATGGCGACAATCCAGAAAACATTTACTACTACCTGACTGTCTACAACGAGCCAATCGTTCAGCCAGCTGAGCCTGAGAATGTTGATGTTGATGGCATCCTGCGTGGCCTCTACTGCTATGCACCTTCGCAAAATCAGTCTGGTCCTCGCGCTCAGATCCTGGCATCAGGTGTTGCAGTTCCATGGGCTGTTGAGGCTCAAAACATTCTGCTCAATGAGTGGGGCGTCAGTGCGGATGTTTGGTCTGTGACTTCATGGAACGAACTTCGTCGCGATGGCCTCGAAGTAGATCGCCACAACTTGCTCAATCCAACGTCCGCTCCGCGCGTGTCCTATGTGGCTGACAAACTGCAAAATGTTGAAGGACCAGTCATTGCCGTTTCGGACTACATGCGTGCAGTTCAAGATCAGATTCGCGAATGGGTTCCGACCGACTTCGTTTCACTCGGAACAGATGGATGGGGTATGTCAGACACCCGTGGCGCACTGCGTCGCCACTTCCTCGTGGATGCGCAGAGCATCGTGGTTCAGACCCTAACTTCTCTTGCCAAGCGTGGTGAAGTGTCGTCTGAAGTAGTTCAGGAAGCTATCAATCGTTACCAACTTTGGGACCCCAAGGCTGCTGGCGCCGGAAACACTGAGGGTGGCGGCTGATCTACCAAGCATTCAACTACGCGCGCATGATCATTCATGTGCGCGTAGTGCTTTCTAGCCCACCTCACCCTTTTGCGACTTCAAGCATCTAACCTGTTCTTATGAGCGATTCAGCAGCCGAGCATTTAACATCGCCTGAACGTCTCGCAGCTGAGCGCCTGATTTTGGCTCGACGTGTTCAACGTCTCACAGGTGAACTCACCACTGCAGCGACAACGCGAATGGATGAGACCCTGCCCTGGTTTGGCGCACTGCCCGCTCATGAGCGTGCATCTGTGGGCACAGTCGCCAAGGCTGGCATCACAACCTTTGTCGATTGGTTCGGCGATGAGCGGGCAGACACAGAGAAGGTAGCTGGAATCTTCTCGGCTGCGCCGCGTGAACTTGCCCGTGTGCTCACACTGCAACACACAGTTGAGTTGGTCCGCACCACGATGGACGTCGTCGAAGAGTCGATTTCTAAGATTGCCGGCGATAACGCATTACGCCAGGCTCAATTGAGGGAGTCACTACTTCGGTATTCGCGTGAGATTGCCTTTGCTGCCGCTGAAGTCTACGCACAGGCCGCTGAAACTCGTGGTGCGTGGGATGCCCGACTTCAAGACTTGGTTCTCGATGGCATCTTGTCGAATGAGCCAGGTGAACTGGTCACTTCGAGAGCCTCAGCGTTCGGATGGGATCTCACCCGAGAAGTATTTGTTCTCGTGGGCCCAATTCCATCTAGGCGCACTTCAGTCGAGATGCACATTGAGCAACTGCGAAAGTCCGCTCGACTGCATCAACTCGAAGTTATGGTCGGCGTACATGAGGATCTCATGGTGGTTGTTGTAGGTACGTCTCCTAATGCAACTTCTCAATCTGAATCCTGCAAACCGCTGCTGTCTCACTTCGGAGCAGGTACGGTGGTGGCCGGTCCCGTCGTGTCGAGTTTGAATGATGCTTGGCAATCAAGTCAGGAATCACTTTCGGGCTACCGTGCTCTTGGGTTTATGAACAACCCAGACCGTCTAGTGACTGCATCCGCGCTGGTGGCCGCTCGCGTGCTTGCTGGTGATGCGCAGGCCATTCGCTCTGTGGCTCATCAGATTCGTTCACAACTGCGCCAAGATGTCCGAGTAACGCTTGCGACCTATCTTGAGCATGCTCCGACTATTGAGGCCTGTGCACGTGAACTCTTTGTGCACGTAAACACAGTGCGTTATCGTCTGCGAGGAGTGCTAGAGACGACGGGCTTGGACCCGTTTGACCCATCGGATGCACTAATACTGCGTTTAGGGGTCATGTTTGAGCGACAAATGCCGTAATTGTAGAATACCTACAAGAAACCATGCCTAAATTTGGTACTTAAGCAGTCCAATTGGGGGTTCTCTATACGGAAGAGTAGAGCCATGCTTGCAGTTGTAGCGCCAGGTCAGGGTTCACAGACCCCTGGTTTTCTGACTCCTTGGCTCGAACTGCCTCATTTTGAGCAACGGCTCCGTTGGCTAGGCACTGTTGCTGATATTGACCTAGTCATGCATGGCACCTCAAGTGACGAAGAAACAATAAAAGACACAGCCATTGCTCAGCCCCTTATTGTGGCTGCCAGTTTGGTGTCGCTCCTCAGTTTGTTCCCCAAGCCCGGCGAAGTGTTCCACAAAGTCAGCATTGGCGCCGGTCATAGCGTTGGAGAAATAACGGCAGCCGCCGCATCACATGTCATCTCTGCTGAACAAGCCATGGTGTTTGTTCGGGAGCGCGGCAAAGCTATGGCTAAGGCAGCAAGCGCCTCGTCCACCGGCATGACCGCCGTCTTGGGTGGTACACGCGAGGACGTCATAGCATCCATTAGTAAGCATGGCTTGACCGCAGCGAACGAAAATGGGGCTGGACAAATTGTTGCTGCCGGCACATTGCAACAACTTGATGCATTCCAGACAGATCCTCCGGTAGGAGCGCGCTTGCGCCCGTTGACTGTTGCTGGGGCATTTCATAGCGTTCACATGGATTCCGCTACGAAACTTCTTGGCCACTACGCGCAAGCAATCTCCACGAAGGACCCTCGTCTTGCTTTGCTTTCCAACGTTGATGGCAAGGTTGTTACCGATGGACGCGAGTTCCTGCGTCGCCTGGTATCACAGACCAATAGTCCAGTGCGCTGGGATCTGTGCATGGAATCGATGGTCAACATGGGCGTTACTGGCCTGCTTGAACTGCTTCCAGCTGGCACACTGTCTGGCCTAGCCAACCGAGCGATGAAAGGCGTTGAGACCTTCGCTTTGAAGTCACCTGACGACATTCCTGCAGCGTTAGATTTTGTTGAACGCCATGGTACCCAAAGCGCTGCACATTCCGAGGTGCTTGCCAATGATTAAACTTCCAACGCCAGACACATCACACCACAGTGCCATCATCAGCCTTGGAACTTACCGCCCTGCGCGCATCGTGAAGAATGATGAGTTAGCTGCACGCATTGACTCCAGCGATGAATGGATTCGTGAACGCACAGGCATCATTGAACGTCGCTTTGCTGCACCTGATGAAACCATTGTCACAATGGGCTTCGAAGCTGCTAAGCAGGCTTTAGAACAAGCGGAAATCAATGCCACCGACATTGACGTTGTTATTGTTGCCACATTTACGCATCGCTATCAGACACCTTCAGCTGCTGCTGAGATTGCTGCACTCATCGGTGCAACACACGCCAGTGCTTTTGACCTCGGTGCGGCTTGTGCCGGGTTCGCCTACGGTATCGGCATCGCAGACGCTCTCATTCGGGCCGGTTCAGCGTCAAACGTCCTGCTCGTCGGAGCTGAGAAAATAAGTGACTTCACCAACTTTGATGATCGCGGTACAGCATTTCTTTTCGCTGACGGTGCCGGCGCTGCCATCATTGGTCAATCAGACGTTCAGGGCATTGGACCAACGGTCTGGGGCGCTGATGGCGCAGCCCGCGAAGCAATCATCATGGAACCAGATACCGTCACTGCTGGCAAACAAGGTGTCCCTTCTTTGCTCACCATGGAAGGGCAACGCGTATTCCGTTGGGCGGTTGGCTCAATGGGCGAAGTATGTGACCGCGCTCTGGCTGATGCCGGCGTTACTCCAGAAGACATCAAAGCCTTCGTGCCACATCAGGCAAACATGCGGATCACAGATGCCCTCGTTAAGCGCCTAAAGTTTCCAGAAAGCGTCATTATCGCTCGTGATGTGACTGTCTCTGGTAATACCTCTTCTGCCTCAATTCCCCTTGCACTCGATGCACTGCGTCAATCAGGGTCCATCAAATCTGGCGACCCGGTATTGATGGTTGGTTTTGGTGCAGGACTCACCTTTGCTGCTCAGGTTGCTCTGGTCCCATAAATTTCTAGTGGCCACCCGGTTACTAGAGAGACAAACCGCATAGTGCGGAAAGTCTCACCGATTAAAGGAGAAGAACGCATGTCACAGGAAGACGTCCTCGCGGGTCTAGCCGAGATTGTAAATGAAGTAGCTGGCATCCCTGCCGAAAGTGTTCAGATGGAAAAGTCATTCGTTGACGATCTAGATGTTGACTCATTGTCAATGGTTGAAGTTGTCATGGCTTGTGAAGACAAGTTTGGCGTAACCATTCCTGACACTGAAGTGAAGAACCTCAACACAGTAGCTGACGCTGTTAACTACATCACAGCAAACAAGTAACAACACTGATTTTCACACCAGCGGGTAGCTCTCAAGTTGCCCGCTGGTGGAAATCATTGCTCAATCACTCGCTCGGTTATCACACTTATTAACTTTCAAGAAAGAAGGACGACATCATGAGTCGGACCGTCGTTGTCACAGGTCTTGGTGCCACTACTCCACTGGGTGGAGACGTTGCATCAACCTGGGATGCTCTGCTTGCTGCTCGTTCAGGCGTGCGACTTTTGCATGAAGAACTCTATGCAAATCTTCCCGTTCGCATAGCCGCAACTGCTGCAGTTGACCCCGCTGATGTTCTTGAGAAGCATGAAATTCGTCGCACCGACCGCTCACAGCAGTTGGCACTCATCGCCGCTCGTGAAGCATGGGCGGATGCAGGCATTGACAGCATTGATCCAGAGCGCCTAGGCGTGGCTGTAGCTACCGGCGTTGGTGGCGTTATCTCGCTCATGGAGCAGTACGACATCCTGAAAGAGCGCGGAGCTTCCCGAGTGTCGCCTATGACTGTCCCAATGCTTATGCCGAATGGTCCTGCCGCTGTGGTGGGCCTTGAAATCGGCGCTATGGCCGGTGTCCACACGCCAGTCTCTGCTTGCGCTTCAGGGGCAGAGGCCATTGGCTACGGGGCTGAAATGATCCGTACGGGTCGCGCTGATGTTGTTCTTTGTGGTGGCACTGAAGGTTGCATTCACCCGCTCACGCTTGCCTCCTTCGCAGCGATGCGTGCTCTGTCGTCACGACACGATGATCCTGCTGCCGCGTCACGACCTTTCGATGCGCACCGCGATGGTTTTGTTATGGCTGAAGGCGCTGCCCTTATCGTTCTTGAGTCTGAAGAATTTGCCAAAGCTCGTGGCGCCAAGATCTACGCAACTTACGGTGGTCAGGGTCTCGCAGCCGACGCACACCACATTGCTCAACCTGAACCAGAAGGTCGTGGCGTTAAGTTGGCAATCAATCGCGCGCTGATTGATGCAGATCTCAGCCCATCAGACATTTTTCACATTAACGCGCATGCAACAAGTACACCCGCAGGTGACGTGGCTGAAGCCAAGGCCATCCGTAGTGTTCTCGGCGCCGATGCAGATCATGCTGCTGTGACGGCGGTCAAGTCCGTAACTGGTCACCTACTCGGTGGCGCGGGTTCGCTTGCGGCCATCGCTTCTATCTTGGCTCTACAGAATCGCATTGTGCCACCCGTTGCAAACCTAGACGAACTCGCTGAGGGCGTTGACATTGATATCGTGACTGGGACACCGCGCGAACTGCCTGCTGGTGACATCGCCGCTATTAGCAATTCATTTGGTTTCGGTGGCCACGACGTCGTGCTAGCTTTCCGAAGCAACTAGGCTCATTAGCCCACTTGGTGTAGCCAGCGCACCGGTACGCCTGCTCCGGCGTATCTAAAGGGTTCTAATTCGCGGTCCCAGGGTCCACCCAAAATGTGATCCAGGGCATCGGTCAATGAATCGCCATTTGCTAATGCCGCATTCACGGCCGCGCGAAGTTTTTCCTCACTCACGTAGCCCTCACCAAATGCACCCATTGGTGCGCGCCACACTCCAAGAGTGGGAGTGGAGACGACTCGCTGACCATCTAGACCAGCAACCGGTTCTTCAGTGACTTCAAAGCGAAGATTTGGAAATCCGCGCAGTGCCGATACCAGCGCGGTTGATAGACCCTGAGCACCAACCCAGGAAAGTTCGGTACGTACTGAACTAGGAGCGACCGGTTGATCGACCCAGTCAAGAGAGACTGTCACGCCAAGAATGTCACCTAGCGCCCATTCCAAATGGACACATAAAGCCCGCGGACAGCTATGAATGAACACAACTCCGCGCGTGGGACTAGAGATTCCCATGTTAATTTCCTTCCTGCCACCATCAGTTGCCTTCCCCAGCATCTGCGTAACAGGAGTTATAGTGTCGAGAATAGACCTATAGGTAGGCAAAAATCTAGTCAATAGCAGGATTTCTCAACATCCGAACCAACTATCCAAGTTTCGCTCAACTATGGCTTTGTGATTTCACGCATGAAAGCTTCGATCAATACCTGCACAAATAATTGTGGGCCCCTAGTTCCCTAGGAGCCCACAACTTTGAGTTATTACTATTTCACCTTGGCAGAGGTTGCACTGTATGAGTATGCCGAACCCATAGTGTTAGTGCCCTTGACCTGAACTCGAATGTACTTGCCCTTCGCGCTCGCCGCCAACTTCATTGACATCGCTGTTGCACGAGGGATAACTACACAACCAGCAGGTGCAGATGACTTGGCACCACCGGCAGCCTTGCAGATGTACCACTTGTATGAGTAGGTTTTCGCACCTGTCCATACACCGCGATTAATCGACATTCTCTGGCCAACTTTGGCAGCACCCACTACCTTGGCTGCACTGCGAACAAGTGGTGCAGAAACAGTTGGGGTCGGCGTTGGTGTAGCAGTGTCTGTAGGAGTCGGTGTCGGTGTCGGTGTTGCAGTCTCAGTCGGTGTTGGTGTCGGTGTTGCAGTAGCTGACGTTCCGTTGAATGAGATTGTAGTGAATGCTGATACTCCAGCATTGCCACCATTAATCTGAGCACGGAATGAAGAGGCCGAAGATACACCTGAAACGTTGAAAGCAAATGTCGCATTTCCGCTGGCATCAAACTTGCCCATGCATCCTGCGCCGCCACCAGCGACATCTGGATCGCATGACGTTGAGTCGCCCTGAGGGCCACCCAGCGTTGCTACCGAGATGTTCACCGACGCCTTATCGAAGGGAACAACCTGGAAGGTTTGGCCAGCACCAGCTGGATAGTGCAATGAGAAGTTGATTCGTGTTGAATCACTAGCGAATGTGTATGCAGTCGACGTGTTCGACTGGGTCACAGCACTTCCATTTGACGTTGCAGTCAACCAAGAGATGTTTGGATTCAAGACCCAACCAGAGCCCATGGTCTGCGTTGGCGTAGGAGTTGCGGTCGCTCCACCGACTGGATCGTAAAGAACGTCAGTGATGTCTACAACATCCTTCGCAGCATCAGTGACATAAGCAGCAACCTGCGTGTACAACTTGGATGCACCAACGGACGAGTCATTGCTGACAAGCGTGAAGGTGACATCACCATTGGCATCGGTTGTACCAGTGACAGTCTTGTTGCCTTCGCCTGCAGATGTTGTTCCGTTTACAGTAACGTTCGCATTTGCCTGGCTGTATTGCTTGCCAAAGACCAATGTCACAGCCTGTGAGGCTGCTGCAGTTCCACCGTTTGTCACGTGGTAGGTCAGGGCCTGAGAAGTACCCACGGTGACATGCTTGACGTTGTAGCCAACACCCGCAGCGTAGTACATGAACCATGGCTGATTGCCTTGGTCAACCGCACCATCAGTGGTAAGACGAAGGGTCCAACCTGCAGTTGGTGTCGTAGCTGTTGGCGTTGGAGTTGGTGTTGGAGTTGCACTGGAAGTCGCAGAAGGATCTGGCGTTGGAACAACTGCATCAGCCGGTACCACATGTGACCACACACGATCGCGACCGATGTAGCTGGATGCACCAGTGACGGTCGGCAAGAAGTCAGTTTCAACCTGCGCGACGGTTGCATCTGACCAGACCATGTAATCTGAGCGAGCGTTTTCCGTAGTGTTTCCAGCTTCTGTCATGCCGAATGCAACGACGCCATTGGCATCAGTTACAGCACTCGTTGCACCGCTAAATGTTGACGCTCCAACAGCAGTCTTTCCTAGAACAACTGTTGCACCCGTTACAGGTGAACCTGTGCTGTTGGTCACGATGTAGTGCAGACTCAATGTGGAGCCCTTAGGTACGTAACGCACGTAACTGTTGGAATTCGCATTCTCTCGCCACCACTGGTTACCAATGGTCATCATTGCTGAAGCATCAGTTGCTGCAAGTTTGACGTTCACTGCAGCAGGAACAGATGCTGTTGCAGTTGGGCTAGCTGAATCTGTTGGCGTTGGTGTACCTGTTGGAGCTGGACCTGTTGCTGTACCGTTAAAGGCCAGAACAGCAAACTTTGAGGCCTTAGCAGTAGCACCATTGAGCTGGAACTTCACCGAAGAAGAACTCGAGACACCAGAGACATTCACTGTGAATGTGGCTTTGCCTGATCCGTCCAGCGTGCCACCACAAGGGCCATTGCCTTGTGCAACAGTGCTTGAGCAACCGGTTGAATCTCCAACTGGCGATTGGCTGATGGTGTCGTAGGACACGCTTATGCCAGAGCCTTGGAAGAAAGGAACAGTAAAGGTCGAGTTAGCATCCGAAGGAGAATTAATCGTGAAGTAAACCTTGGTCGTATTGCTGGCCAGGTGATAAGTCATCGTGGCATCTGCACTGCCATCAACAGTTGGAGCGTCCGAAACGGGACTGCCGTTAGTGGTGAAACTCACCATTGCAAGTGACGGATTGGGAATGCCCCCGTTATCACCAATACCTGCGTGGGCAACAGCTGGTACTGAAATTACCAAACTGACTGAAGCCAAAATGGCCAAACCCCGACGCGTAGCGCCTTGGATACTTAAGAACATGTGATTCCCTTCGAATCGCCTTGCCCAGGAATACCTACCTGGGCAAGAAAAAGTGCGCACCGTGAAAATACACGAGGTGCGCACACACTTACCTTCATTTTAGACATGAAAGGCTTTACCCAAATACCGCTTTGGTAAACATTTGGTAACGGACTCAAAGTGCTATCTCCCGCGCTTGCGCTCAAAACCACTCCTGCTTGCAGTCGATGCAGGCTGTAACCTCATCTTGTGCGCAAACATCTGGCAGCAATCGCAGCCACTACTCTCCTGCTATCAGGCTGCGCCTTAAATTCTGGGCTAGGTGCGACATCGCAGGGCGGCGCTGGAATCGTGCAAATCGCTCCGGATCGGCGTCACGAGCGGATCACAATTGCGGGTCAGACCTTGGATGGAATGGCCGTTTCGACCCAAACGATGAAAGGAATTGTCGTCGTTAATGCTTGGGCATCTTGGTGTCGCAATTGCGCCTTCGAATGGCGAGATCTTCAAACGGTGTCTCTGGCCAACACCGATGTCCACTTTCTCGGGTTGAACGAGTCAGACACTCAGACAGCGGCACAGGCTTTCCTCGGTGAGCACCCAACCAGCTACCAGCACATCTTTGATCCACATAATGTCGCTTTGAACCGCATCAAAGACTTGCCGTCAGTTTCCATCCCCACCACACTCGTGCTGGACCAACAGCATCGGGTGGCAGCCCGCATAATGGGACGCGTTAGCTCCAAAGACCTAACAAAAATCATTCGTGATTTGAGAACTGAATAACTGCTGCAATCTACCTGCAATCAGAGAATAAACCCTGCAATCGACGACTATTTGAACACCAAACCATCCAAATGAATTGGGCTGGCATTCCAACCAGTATCCCAGTTGCCCGGATAGCGATATTCAAACGCGACATTCTTGTTTGCATCAATTCCCGTGATGCGAACGTAGAGCGGATCTGACTGCCACAAGTTTTCGGATGCGTAATCGATCAAGTAGCTCGTACCATCCTGATAAATGCTCGAGCAAATGGGCGAATGGACAACCGGATTATGAATGAAGCTCCACGTTTCGGTTGCAGTCATGGCAGCAAGATCAATGTTGTACTTGCGCGGAACGCCGTCAAAGCGGGAGGCACCTGCTGGCGACTGCACCAGACTTTCCTTGCCATTATCAAAAAGCATCAACTGCCCGTCAGAGGTAATGGATACTGCATGCTGTCCGATTGGTGCAACACCGCTGCCAGTCATCTTTAACTCATATCGGCGTAAAGACGGATACGAGTGCCACAGTTTGGTGGGATCGCCCAAAATCCACTTGATTTGTTGAGTTGTGTAGTCGATTCCGATGACAAAATTCTCACGGCTCGAAACCACGAGGGTGTTTTGAGCTGGCCAATAGGTCGCAGAGTTGTTGTGGAAGAAGTCCACTCCTCGTCGAACAAAGCCTGATGGATTATCACCGTAAGCAAGCATGTTGTTTTCGATAATGCTCGCCAAATCAAATGTTCGCAGAACCGATCCACTCACAGGATTAATCTCCAAAATGGTGGCTTCGATTTCAGTCGATCGATTAACTTCGACCAAGATGCCATCCTTACCGCGGTCATAATTGTGATGTCCCAAGAAAGTGACACCATTTGTTGCGGCATAATCAGCAACTAGCGCATAACGTCCATCAAGTTCGGTGCGTGTTATCGAAGTGCCGTTACCGTTAAACATCCCATTGTCGTAAAAGATTGAAGACTGTGTGGCGGCCTGTCGAATGCCCACCCATCGAACTTCGCCATCGGTATCGATAACCACCGGCGATGAACCAGTTGCCACAGCCTTCAGCATCATGTAACTGTAATCAAGCGCAATGGCATTATTACGAGGCACAATCTTCTCTGGGTTCTTGTATCGAGAGTCGGGGGCGAATGGGTCTTTCCACACGCCTGTGGTCACCTGCAACGTCATATCTTTGGCAAGCAACGAACCTTCGTAGTATCTGACTCTGACCGAATTTGCATAGTCGGCATAAAGGCCAAAAATAGGTAACTTGACGGCACCAGTCTGAGAATTGAAATATCCATTTCGCTCCAGATAGGACTTGGAGAATGTGGCTGAAACTGGATTTGTGGTCGAACCACTCTTTGGCGCTATCTCAAAACTCATTTGCTTGAACAGATTTGGACGAGCCCCAGTGAAATTAGCAAATTTTATGAATGTTGTCGGTCCATTGGTGACCTGAGTTAGATTCAAATTAAGTACTGCAGTTCCGTACTCCAAATTCTTGCTGACGATAGCAGTCGGAACACCGGTACCAAGAGCGGTGACTGCGCGAATAGTGACGTCATAGGCGTAGCCATTTGCAAGACCCTTAATTACCAATGGGCTTTTAACACTAGCTGGACTGCGGGTCAGCCACGTAGAACCGCCATCGGTTGAGTATTGAAAGTTGGTAATCTTGCGGCCACCATTGTCGACGGGAGGAACAAAGTTAATCGTGAGCTGACTGGAGGCTGTGTCGATGGATGTAACCGAGGATGCGCCTGCCGTCGTTCCCGGCATGGCACTTGACCGACTGCTACTAGCTCCGAGCCCATTCGTTCCCACTGCTCGCACTTGAACACTGGTAGTCACACCATTTGTAAGACCAGTGATGACGATGGGCGATGGGGTCTGTCCCAGAGGAATCCAGGAAACGCCTTGATCGATGCTGTACTCGTGCGAGGTGATTGACTGCGAGGTGAATAAAGTCGAATCTACATAATTAACTACCAAGCTGCGATCCCCGACGGTTGTTGAAGTTATTCTCGGAGCAGCCGGCTTGCTATTCGTTGGGCTTGCGCTAACAGTGTTCGAACTTGGGCCGTAGCCAGAAGTATTTTTAGCTCGGATTGTTATGGAGTAACGCGTGGAATTTCGAAGTCCCTTGACGACAAAGATATTGTCACCACTTGCCAGCGAGAAGTTAGTCCATACATTCGGCGTGAGCGCGTACTGGTAACCCGAGATTGCGCTCGATCCAGCGGATACCGGCGGCTTGATGTGTAGTTCAACTGAAGCATTGCTGGTCAGAAAAGTTGTGATTTCGGGTGCGCTTGGTAGAGGCGAGGCTGAATAAGTGATGACAACCCGACCAGCAGCTCCCGGGCTCGAGCTAATTGCAGTCACTGAAATACCAGCGCCTGTCGTACTTGTACCTGCGCTACCACCACCAGCAGATACTCCAGCAATAGCGCAATAGATTGTTGTCGGAGTGGGCGGATGATCACAGCCCGCAATGCCTGCTTGACCACCTAAGATGCCACCGCCACCGCCACCGCCGCCACCGCCGTCAATGGTTGAGACCACACCCGATCCACCAGAAGTATTGGCTGTCGATGATGTAGAAGTAGCGAGACCATCAGAGCCAGGAATATTCCAACTACCGCCACCGGCGCCACCAGTTCCGCCAACTACATAAGTGGATAGTCCGATTGAGACGACAGTTGCAGCACCTCCGCCACCGCCACCACCGGAAGAGCCAGTTGACCCTTGTGAGGTCCCAGATCCACCGGCATAACCACCAAGAGCATTGCGACCACCGGCAGCGCCGGCACTACTTATGCTCGAACTGCCTCCAGAACCATTGGCTATTGTCAGGTTTGCACCTGGCGTTACGCTCGCATCAAATTGCATTTGTAGAGCTTTCGTCACGGTACCGCCAGCGCTCTCGGCGTCGGGACCAGCTGCTCCACCGGTGCCACCAATAGCTACAACATGCACTGACGAAACATTGCTCGGCACAGTCCAGTTATAGGCGGAGCTGTTTTCGGTGAAGACAACTTGACATGTAGTGCCGCCGACCAGGGTGCAATCAGGTGTCGGGACAACTGCCGCGAAACTACTCTGAACGCCCAAAGGAAGAAAAAGTGCAAGAAGCGCAAAAACGGTAATTGAACCTCGTAACGAGACTCTTGGCACTGTGACTCATTTCTGCACGAGTGACTGGCACCAGTGCTGTTTGTTAAGGCAGGTTGAGCGTGCCGACACCATCTACCGAGTAGTAACGCACATAGTCGACGCTCATGGCAGTGGATGTCGTTGACGGATCTGGCGTTCCGCCTTGTCCACCCATTGCTACGTTCAATATGGCATAAAACTTGGGTGCATCATCGGCATTTTTACCAAATGGCCACTTACTCGATGCGTAATCCGATGCGTATAACGTGTACTTAGGGAAGTCATCTACGTACCACGTTATTGATCCGGGCTTCCAGAGAATGCCGTAGGTGTGGTAATCCTCAGACAACTTTGTCGCAAGAGTTGTTGTGTTTGCTCGAGGACCTTGAATGTGAGAGCCATTCCCTCTTGCCCAGTGCGCGGTACCCCAGTTTGTGTAGGCGGCGCTGTTCAAATTCTCCATGATGTCGATCTCCCCACACAATGGCCAGGGATGGGTGTACACGTCCGTGCCCAACATCCAGAATGCCGGCCAAGCACCGGGGGCCGGTGGAATCTTTGCACGTGTCTCTAAGTAGCCATAGGTGAAGCTGGCCTTGCCATAGGTAGTTAGCTTGCCGCTGATCCAATCGCATTTGCCGCCGTAGTAGCACGTCACAGAAGTGTCATTGTTTCGAGAGGCGGTGATGATGAGGTTGCCATCGGTCGAACCATCCAACTTGTTCGCAGATGCGGCGTAAGTCTGACGTTCACCATTACCCCAGCCACAATTGTTGTCTGGAGCAGCACAACCGTCTCCAACTGTTGTAAACCAGTTTGATGACGTTGGTGAAGAACCTGCATCTCCCTTGAACTCGTCTGACCACAAAAGAGTCTTATTCAGCGTAGGCGGAGCCCATCCTTCGGCGCGCACTGTGTGCGTCCACACACGATCGAGATGCTCAGTGGTGGCACCGACTGTTGGAGTGAAGTCGTACTTGACCTCAGGTGAAACCTTGCGAGAACTGTCCCAGAAATTCATGGTGCTTGGCAGTTCTGGTCGAGGTTCAGCATTGGCTGAATCCGTGCTGTTAATAAAGGAAAACGTTGCAATTCCGTCCTCATTGGTGACCGCATTCAGGTTGCCGGAGAACCTCGCCCCGCCAGGATTGGTCCGCAATGTGACAGTAACTCCTGAAACTACGGTGCCGGTGCCTGAAATCACTCGGTAATGCAAATCAAGAGTGTCGCCTGCAGAGACGAACTTCACCCAACTGTGTGACTGTGGTTCGTTAGTCCACCAGTCAGAATGGTCGGTCATGCTGGCTTTGTCTGCATCTGTAAGGCGCACATACGCCACCTCAGGAACAGCCGAAGAAGTTGCAGTTGGTGTCGGATCACTCGTGGGGCCGACAGTTGGCGTTGAGGTTGGCTTTGCCGTTGATGTTGGAGATGCAGTGGTAGTTGGCCGTGCAGTTATCGTCGGGGTGAATTGGGCAATCATGATTGCACGTTCCACATCAACTGCTGCAGAAAAACTGCTATTGCCGGCGTTTGCAATCGCAATGCGACAGACGCCAACGCTGATCGGGTGAATTTTCCCGGCAACAATGGAGCAAATTGCAGGTGTCGTCGACGTAATGACATTTATTCCACCGGCCGCAGAGGCACTTATAAGTTGATCTGGAGAGTCCAGCCCCATCGAAACTAGTGGCAGAAGCGTTATGGTCAATGAACCTTTAGTCACAATGACCGTGCGTGACACATCGCGTGCCGCGTTGTAGGTTGCATTGCCCAAATTGTGCGCGACGACCGTACAACTTCCAATTGCCAGAGCGCGCAACTTGCCAGCAACTATGGAGCAGACATTGGGCGTCGTTGTGGTGAAAGTGGTGGTTCCACCATCAGCCGAGGTTTGAAGTACTTGATCTGCTGAGCCAGCAATCATTGAGGTGGGCTGAATAAAGCCAATTGTGTTAGCAACACCTATTGGCTTCAAGGACTTAGTTACGACTCCCCCAAAACCTACGTAATTCTTTGCCCTGAGCAAAACTGTATAGGTGCGGCCATTGGTCAGATTGGGTATGAAGATTGGATTAGCAATGGCTGAGACCCAGGACTTGCCGCCATCTATCGAATACTGAACAAGAGTGATGGTTGAACCATTGTTATTGCCCAGCGAAAAATTGATGGTGGCCGAACCGCTAGATACCGACGATGATTCAATTATTGGGCGCTCAGGTACATCTGCCTTCATATTCGCAGGAACCACTTTCACTGCAACGGACCACTCTGAATTACCGATGGCGTTGGTAGCCAAAAGTGCGACGAGATACGAGCGCCCATTGACGAGACCAGCAAAATTTGCAGACCGAGTTCTGGCAGAAACCTTAATAGTCTTAACTAACTTTGGCCCAGTCAATTTAACGGTGTAACCAGTAATCGCGGAGCCACCATTTGATGCTGGTGGAGCCCACCGCACCACGGCACTTTCATTAGCCCGTGTTACTGCGACACCAAGCGGTGCTGAACTGATCGTTGCTGCATCCTCCGCATGAGCACTCTGACCGGAAATCAATGCGACAGCAACTAGTGAGGTGCTCAGGAGCGCGCTCATACGACGTGCAAATTGTGGCTTACTAATCACTGAGCGCAGTCCCAACTCAAATTGTCTATGTGACACCTAGTGTCATACCCATCAAGGTGGTAGGTAGCGCTCGCACATGCGCAATCTCAGTGTACGTCACACCCGGCTTACCAATCTAGAAGCCTAGGCTATGAAATTAGACACAGTTTGCTAGGCAGAAGACTGCCTAGCAAACTCGTCAAGTAACTATCTTGCGAATGTAAATGGCTCACTCGCGAGTGCTTCTGAGTTCAGTAACCCAGGCTTGATCGATGTCACATAGAACACAATTGATTTACCAACAGCTGCCCTTGAGTAAGTCTTTGTGTAGCCCTTATCCGTGAGGCGAACAAGTGTTGGTTTGCCGCCGCCAATTGACACAGTCACTCTGCCGATTGTTTGACCATCCGGCACCACAATTGCAGCAGACAAAACGCTGCCTTCTTGACTTACGGTGACAGAAGTTGGCAATGCAGCTGTGGTGAATAAGGTCGGATCGCTCGAAACCTTATCCGAGGTGGCCTGACCGCTCTTCATGCTATTTGCGCTAAACACTACCTGCTTGCCAATGTCCGAAGTCTTTAGTTCGATGGTCGCCTGACCTCTTCTGGCCTTAATCGACACCGGTGCTGCATTACCCACGGTTGCAGTCACGTCGCCAACAATTTGACCATCTGGCACAGCAATCGTTGCAGTCATAGCGAGACCCTTTTGAGCAACCAGAATGCTGGTTGGAGGACTTGCCACTGCAGTAACGTATGCCTCGGATAGAGCTGGCTCTGAGTCTGCCCAGTGCGGCAACCTTGCAGTGAATGCAAACACGATGCTCTTACCAAAGTCATTGCGGGTCAGATTAACGCAGAAACCACATGCCGATTTGGTGAGAACGGTTGGCGTGCCACCATCAATGGAAACGGTCGCTAGTCGTATACGTTCACCAGCGGCCACAACTGGCTTAGCAGTGACCGTCATATTTGACTGAGTCACCTTGATGCTGGTTGGCGCCGGCGCAACTCGGAAGACGTAAGGATCCCGGGTAATGAAGTCCGACTCTGGCATGTCTTGACATACCGCTGTTCCTGTAACGATAACTTCTTTACCTAGCTGGCTTCGTGTCAAAGTCTTTGACGCACGACCCTCAATAGTCGTCAGAGTTTCTGGTGCTGAACCATCTACAGACATTGTTGCGGTGCCCAAATGGCCGTATGTTGCTGGATCCGTATTACAACGAACGAAAGCAGCAACTGTAAGTCGCAGACCAGTCTGCGAGATAAAGATTCGCTCCGGATTCGATGTCGCTGCGAATGTCAACTCTTCAGAAGTGATTGGGTCAGAATCTGGCAGCATCTCAGTTCGTCCAGTGGCCGAGAATACAACTGGCTTACCAAAATCGGCTCGCGTTAGAGTCAGTTTGTATTGGGAATCAACCAGCGGAATCGTGACTGGCTCTCCACCATCGACCACTGCGGTGACAGTGCCAATCTCCACACCTAATGGAGCATCAATTCGGGCAAAAACATCCATGTTGATTTGTTGGGTAGTGACTGAGGTTGGTCCACCCGAGACCTGAACAGTCATTGGTTCGCTTGTCGTAGCGGCCGATGGAAGGAAGCCTTCCTGCGCAGCCGTAACACTAAAGGTCACTTCATGGCCGATGTCCTCGCGAGTTACTTCGATACTGTAAACACCATTCACTGCCTCAACAATGGCTGGCTCTGCCTCACCAACGGTAACTGTAACGGTGCCAATGGTCTGAAGTGAGCCAATTTCGTAGGCGGCCGTGATAACCAAACCGTTCTGACTTGCCGTGACACTCGTTGGAGCATCAGTCGCTGCAAGAGTGAAGGGTTCGCTCGACACAGCGTCAGATTCGGCCTTGCCCTCAGCGCGAGCTGTGGCAGTAAAGATAACTGGCTTATCCGCATTCTCCGCATCAAGAGTGACGGAGTATTCGCCATCAACAGCTTCGACAGGAGCAGCATCTGCATCGCCGATTTGTACGGTCACGGTTCCCACTGTTTCGTTCTCAGGCAAAGTGATATTCGCCTTGAGCACGTAGCCAGTCTGTGTCACAGTCACTGAAGTTGGCGCTACCGCTGCCGCAAAAGCGAATGGATCACTGACAAGCGGATCAGAATCAGGAATGTCGGTTGCAACACCAATTGCACTAAAGACAATCTCCTTGCCCAGATCTTCACGAGTCAAGACAAGGTTGTAAGAGTCATCAGCAAGTTCAAGAGTTACTGGGTCTCCATCGCCTACCGTTGCTGTGACTGCTCCAGCAGTTGTTCCTTCGGCAAATGTCACTACTGCGGACACAGTGAGGTCTGTTTGAGTTACAACAATTGCCGTTGGCTTCGCAGCGATAGCAAATGTCAGCGGAGTACTGCTCGTTGCATCTGATTCGGCCTTGCCTGCAGATGAAGCAGTCGCAGCAAATGTGACGTTCTTACCTGCATCTTCGCGTGTCAATGTAATGCTGTACGCATCATCAGTAGGTTCGAGAACCGTTGGGTCGCCATCACCAACAGTGACAGTGACCTTCCCGATTGAATCGCCCTCAGCGATGGTAATTCCTGCAGTGACAACAAAACCTACCTGCGTTGCTGTAACAGCACTTGGTGCAGCAGCAGATGCAAAGGTGAATGGCTCGCTTGTAACGACATCGGAATCTGGCAGACCTGACTGAGTAGCGACAGCACTGAAGACGACACTCTTGCCCAGGTCAGCGCGAGTTAACAAGAGACTGTAGACATCATCAGCAGGCTCTACGGTGACTGGAGTTCCCCCATCGACGGATGCTGTAACTGCACCAGCAGTTGTGCCTTCAGCAAACGTGACAGCTGCAGACACTGTGAGGTCTGATTGGCTGACCACAATGGCAGTTGGCGCTGCAGCAATAGCAAAGGTGAATGGTTCACTTGAAGCTGCATCTGAATCAGCTTTGCCGAAAGATGTCGCTGTTGCAGTGAACACGACAGTCTTGCCAGCATCAGCACGAGTTAGTTCAACGCTGTAAGCATCACCGGTTGGCGTAGCATCTACCGGATCTGCATCGCCAATAACAGCCTTAACTGTTCCGACCATGTCACCCTCAGCAACGGTGATTGCCGCTGAGACGGTCAACCCGGACTGGGTTACAACAACCGCACTTGGCGCTGCAGCAGCAGCGAAAGTGAATGGGTCGCTAACAAGTGGATCAGAGTCAGGTAAGCCTGCTTGAGTACCGACCGCAGAGAAGGTCACTGTCTTACCGAGATCTTCACGGGTGAGGTCGATGTAGTAAAGACCGTTGAATTGCTGAGCAACGGCTGGATCAGCGTCACCGACGGTGACGGTTACCGTTCCGGCACCAGTACCCTCAGCAAATGTCACTGCAGCAGAAACCTCAAGGTTTGACTGAGTCACATTAATCGAGGTTGGCGAAGCTGCAAGACCAAATGTCAACGGTGTGCTAGCTGTTGGATCAGATTCAGCCTTGCCTGATTGAGTATGAGTGGCTGTGAACACGACGCTCTTGCCAACATCGCCACGAGTCAGTTCGACACTGTAAGTGTCATCAACTGGAGTAACGACAGTCGGCTCTCCATCTCCAACGGTCGCGGTGACTGTGCCAACCGCGCCATTACTGATGGTGATGGCAGCGCTAACCACAAGACCATTCTGAGTAGCCACAACAGATGTTGGGGCATCAGCTGCACTAAAGGTGAATGCATCACTCGTCAAAGCATCAGAATCAGGAAGACCGGTCTGCGTAGCAATGGCCCTGAATGTTACTGACTTGCCGAGTTCTGCACGGGTCAATGTAAGAGTGTAAAGACCATCGGCCGCTTCAACAGTCACAGGATCAGCGTCGCCGACTGTTGCAGTCACAGGGCCGACAGTCGTACCCTCAGCGAAAGTTACATTGGCGGAGACAGTCAAATCTGTCTGAGTGACAGAAATACCGGTTGGTGTGGCAGCTAGAGCGAATGTCAGTGCATCACTTGACGTTGACTCAGACACAGCCTTGCCAGCTGAGGCAGCATTAGCTGTGAACACAACCGTCTTGCCTGCGTCTGCCCGAGTCAGTTCGATGCTGTACGCGTCATCAACTGGAGAAACTTCAATCGGAGCGGCGCTTCCGACAGTCGCAGTCACTGAATTAACAGTGTCACCGTCAGCAACGGTGATTCCTGCTGTAACAATCAGGCCGTTCTGGGTTGCAGTTACGGCACTTGGTGCTGCAGCAGCAGCAAGCGTGAGCGCATCACTGGTGAAAGCGTCAGAGTTCGGCAGTCCGGTCTGGGTTGCAACTGCACTGAAGATAATTGCCTTACCGAGGTCACGACGCATAAGGCTGACTGAGTATCCGCCATCGACTGGATCAACAGCTACTGGATCCGCATCCCCCACCTTGACAGTCACAGGTCCAGCGCTTGTACCCTCAGCAAAGGTTACGGCGGCAGAAACAGTGAGATTTGTCTGTGTGAGAGTCACCGCGGTTGGAGCCGCAGCCAATGCGAACGTGACGGCTTCACTTGATGTGGATGAAGATTCTGCCTTGCCTGTGGATCTGGCGGTGGCAGAGAATACGACCGTCTTGCCTGCATCAGCGCGAGTTAACGTGACGCCATACTTTCCATCAACTGCCACAACATTGACGGCAGGAGCGTCGCCAATAACTGCAGTCACGCTCCCGATTGAGTCCCCCTCAGCAACCGTGATGTCGGCTGTGACAGTCAGGCCGTCTTGAGTCGCGGTTACTGCGCTTGGCGCCGCTGCCGCACTAAAGGTAAACGGACTGCTTACTGTTGGGTCAGAGTCAGGTAAGCCTGCTTGCGTAGCAACTGCAGAGAAGGTCACTGTCTTACCCAGATCTTCAGGTGTTAAGTTGATGTAGTAAAGGCCCATAAATTCCGCAGCCAGGACTGGATCAGCATCACCGACGGTGACGGTTACCGTTCCAGCACTCGTGCCTTGAGCTAAGGTCACATCTGCGTAGATTTGCCAATCTACCTGTTGCATGCGAATCAAGGTCGGCGAAGCTGCCAGACCAAAGGTCAACGGCGTGCTAGCTGTTGGATCAGATTCAGCCTTGCCTGATTGAGTATGAGTGGCTGTGAACACGACGCTCTTGCCAACATCGCCACGAGTCAGTTCGACACTGTAAGTGTCATCAACTGGAGTAACGACAGTCGGCTCTCCATCTCCAACGGTCGCGGTGACTGTGCCAACCGCGCCATTACTGATGGTGATGGCAGCGCTAACCACAAGACCATTCTGAGTAGCCACAACAGATGTTGGGGCATCAGCTGCACTAAAGGTGAATGCATCACTCGTCAAAGCATCAGAATCAGGAAGACCGGTCTGCGTAGCAATGGCCCTGAATGTTACTGACTTGCCGAGTTCTGCACGGGTCAATGTAAGAGTGTAAAGACCATCGGCCGCTTCAACAGTCACAGGATCAGCGTCGCCGACTGTTGCAGTCACAGGGCCGACAGTCGTACCCTCAGCGAAAGTTACATTGGCGGAGACAGTCAAATCTGTCTGAGTGACAGAAATACCGGTTGGTGTGGCAGCTAGAGCGAATGTCAGTGCATCACTTGACGTTGACTCAGACACAGCCTTGCCAGCTGAGGCAGCATTAGCTGTGAACACAACCGTCTTGCCTGCGTCTGCCCGAGTCAGTTCGATGCTGTACGCGTCATCAACTGGAGAAACTTCAATCGGAGCGGCGCTTCCGACAGTCGCAGTCACTGAATTAACAGTGTCACCGTCAGCAACGGTGATTCCTGCTGTAACAATCAGGCCGTTCTGGGTTGCAGTTACGGCACTTGGTGCTGCAGCAGCAGCAAGCGTGAGCGCATCACTGGTGAAAGCGTCAGAGTTCGGCAGTCCGGTCTGGGTTGCAACTGCACTGAAGATAATTGCCTTACCGAGGTCACGACGCATAAGGCTGACTGAGTATCCGCCATCGACTGGATCAACAGCTACTGGATCCGCATCCCCCACCTTGACAGTCACAGGTCCAGCGCTTGTACCCTCAGCAAAGGTTACGGCGGCAGAAACAGTGAGATTTGTCTGTGTGAGAGTCACCGCGGTTGGAGCCGCAGCCAATGCGAACGTGACGGCTTCACTTGATGTGGATGAAGATTCTGCCTTGCCTGTGGATCTGGCGGTGGCAGAGAATACGACCGTCTTGCCTGCATCAGCGCGAGTTAACGTGACGCCATACTTTCCATCAACTGCCACAACATTGACGGCAGGAGCGTCGCCAATAACTGCAGTCACGCTCCCGATTGAGTCCCCCTCAGCAACCGTGATGTCGGCTGTGACAGTCAGGCCGTCTTGAGTCGCGGTTACTGCGCTTGGCGCCGCTGCCGCACTAAAGGTAAACGGACTGCTTACTGTTGGGTCAGAGTCAGGTAAGCCTGCTTGCGTAGCAACTGCAGAGAAGGTCACTGTCTTACCCAGATCGTCTCTGGTGAGGTCAATGTAGTAGAGGCCATTAAATTGCTGGGCCACGACTGGATCCGCATCACCGACGGTGACGGTTACCGGACCAGCACTTGTACCTTCGGCAAATGTCACCGCAGCGGAAACTTCCAAGTTGGACTGAGTCACATTAATTGAGGTCGGCGAGGCAGCCAGACCAAAGGTCAACGGCGTGCTAGCTGTTGGATCAGATTCAGCCTTGCCTGACTCAGTATGAGTAGCTGCGAAGACGACAGACTTACCTGCATCAGCACGAGTGAGTTCAATACTGTAAATGCCATTAACCGGGCTAACAACCGCTGCTTCTCCATCTCCAACAGTTGCAGTAACCGTTCCAACTGCACCGTTGCTAATCGTGATGGAAGCAGTAACGATGAGACCATTCTGAGTTGCAGTAACGGATGATGGAGCATTCGCTGCACTAAAGGTAAATGCGTCACTCGTCAAAACATCAGAATCAGGAAGACCGGCCTGTGTGGCAACAGCCTTGAACGTCACGGACTTGCCCAATTGTGCACGGGACAAAGTAATTGTGTAGAGACCCTCTGCTGCTTCAACAGTCACAGGATCAGCGTCGCCAACTGTAGCGGTGACAGGACCGGAAGTTGTTCCTTCTACGAAGGTAACCGCAGCTGAAACGGTCAGGTCTGACTGAGAAACTGAAATGTTAGACGGTGTCGCAGCCAATGCGAATGTGATTGGCGCGCTGCTGGTTGATTCAGAGACAGCCTTGCCAGCATTTGCAGCATTAGCAGTGAACACAACAGCCTTGCCTGCATCTGCGCGAGTCAATTGAATGCTGTAGGCATCGTCCACTAGCGAAACCGCAATCGGATCTGCACTTCCTACAGTCGCAGTCACTGAATTAACAGTGTCACCTTCAGCAACAGTGATTCCTGCAGTAACAGTCAGACCGTTCTGCGTTGCAGTAACAGCACTCGGTGCGGCCGCCGCCGCAAAGGTGAACGCTTCGCTGTTGAACGCATCCGAAGTTGGCAGTGCGGACTGGTTTGCAACTGCGGTGAACACAACACTCTTACCCAGGTCTGCACGAGTCAACGTGAGTGGGTAGACGCCATCGGATGGACTGATAGTTACTGGACTTGCACTTCCCACTGTGGCGGTCACAGGTCCAGCCGTGGTTCCATCAACAAAGGTCACAGCTGCAGAAACTGTCAGGTTGCTTTGAGTAACCACAATCGCAGTAGGCGCAGCGGTCAACGCGAAGGTTAGCGCTTCACTAGATGCAGGAGAAGAGTCCGCCTTGCCCGATGAAGTTGCTGTAGCTGAGAAGACAACACTCTTACCCGCATCTGCGCGAGTCAAAAGGACGCTATAAACATTGTCAACTGGCGTGATAGTCACAGGACTTGCCTCGCCAACTACCACTGTCACTGCACCAACAGCATCGCCTTGCGCTACCGTGATGCCAGCCGTGACAGTCAATCCATTCTGAGTTGCAGTTACTGCACTTGGGGCTGCAGCTGCACTAAAGGTGAATGCGCTGCTCGAAGTTGGATCAGAGTTTGCCTTACCTGGGTGCGAAGCAACAGCGGTGAAGACGACACTCTTTCCTAGGTCATCGCGAGTCAAGGTCAGGCTGTAGATGCCATTCACTGCCGAAACTGAAACTGGCTCTGCGTCACCAACGGTTGCAACCACAGCAATGGTGTCTCCGCTTGAGAGAGCAACTTCTGCATTTACTGTCAGACCAGACTGGCTGACTGAAACAGAACTTGGCGCGACAGCTGCAGCGAAGCCAAATTCTTCACTGGATGTGGAATCTGATTCTTCCTTGCCGGACTGGGTAGCCGTAGCGGTGAATACGACTGACTTGCCAAGATCATCACGCGTAAGCGTCAGGGCATAAGCCCCATCAGCAGCCGTAACCGTCTGAGGTGCCGCTGAACCAACTTGCGCGGTTACAGTGCCAATGCCTTGACCGAAAGCGACCTGAATATCGGCTGAGACAGTGAGGCCCGTCTGGCTAACTGTCACTGAGGTAGGTGCTGCCGCGACAGCAATGTTGTAGACGTTGCTGGCAGTAACACTTGATTCGGCCTTACCAGATTCAGTAGCTGTGGCGCGGAAGATGACATCCTTATTCAAATCTGCACGGGTAAGCGTTGTGAAGTACGCACCTTCGACTGCTTCAACGGCAACAGGATTACCGGAACCGATTTGCACGGTGACAGTGCCAATTTCTTGGCCGAGTGCCTTATTTATCTGTGCACTCAAAACCAGTCCGTCACGCGAGATTGTTACCGAGGATGGTGCTGTTGCAGCACTAAAGGTAAATGGTTCGCTTGCAACAGAATCCGAATCTGGCAAACCTGTTGCTGAAGCGATGGCTGTGAACACAACTGTCTTACCCAAATCGCTGCGCGTCAGAGCCAGACTGTAGTTTCCATCGACGGGGGCCACAGTCACAGGAGCTGCAGTACCAACTGTTGCAGTAACTCCACCAGAAGAGGTGCCTTCTGCAAACGTGATTGCCGCAGAAACCGTGAGGTTGTTCTGACTGACGACTACTGACGTTGGAGCTGCAGCGAGCGCGAAAGTGAAGGCATCGCTCGATGTTGCACTTGATTCTGCTTTGCCAGAAGAAGTCGCAGTTGCGGAGAACACAACAGACTTACCCGCATCGGCACGTGTGAGATTTAGCGAGTAGTCGCCCTCGATCCCCAACACCAATACTGGATCTGCTGTTCCAACCTTGGCTGTAACCATGCCAACATTCGCACTTGAATCTACGACTACGCGACCAGTCACAACGAGTCCGGATTGTGTCACGGTCACACTTGTGGGTGCAGGCGCTGCGCTGAATGTGAAGGCGCTGCTTGAAGTTGGGTCTGAGACTGCCTTGCCTGTGCGCAAAGCAACCGCCGTGAAGACGACATTCTTACCTAAGTCATCGCGAGTCAAGGTCACCGTGTAGAGACCATTCGTTGCCGACACAGCCACTGGAGCAGCTTCTCCAATTGCGGCCAATACCGAAACTGAATCGCCCTCTGCAGCAGTGACTTCTGCACTTACATTAAGACCGGACTGGCTTACGGTCACAGAACTTGGTGCTGTGGCTGCAGCAAATGCAAATTCACTGCTCGATGTCGAATCTGATTCTTCCTTGCCAGACTGTGTGGCTGTGGCTGTGAATACGACTGACTTACCGAGATCATCACGCGTAAGAGTAACCGCATAAGCACCATCAACAGCGGCGACGGTCTGAGGTGCCGCTGAGCCAACCTGAGCAGTTACGGTGCCAATGCCCTGGCCGAAAGCGACCTGAACATCTGCGGAAACAGTGAGGCCAGTCTGGCTAACTGTTACTGAACTAGGTGCTGCCGCAATTGCAATGTTGTAGGCACTACTTGCAGTGACACTTGATTCGGCCTTGCCGGATTCGGTCACCGTCGCACGGAAGGTAATGTCCTTGTTGAAATCGGCACGGGTAAGGGTCTTTGAGTATTGACCTTCGACGGCTTCAACAACTACTGGAGAGGCATCGCCAATCTGAACCGTGACGGTTCCAATCTCTTGGCCAACAGCCTTATTTACCTGCACACTCAACACCATTCCATCGCGCGAAACGGTGACTGATGATGGAGCAGTTGCAGCGCTAAACGTCAACGAATTTGAGGTCGGATTTGAATCTGGCAAACCTGTAGCAGAGCCGACTGCCGAGAACACAACGGACTTGCCTAAGTCATCACGCGTCAAAGTCACACTGTAAGTACCATCCACGAGGCTCACAGTCACTGGATCTGCAGTGCCCACTGTGGCAGTTACCCCACCGGAAGTTGTTCCTTCGGCAAGATTGACGGCAGCGGAAACTGTCAGGTTGTTTTGGCTGACAACTACTGAAGTCGGTGCAGCTGCTAGAGCAAAAGTGTAGGCAGTGCTTGAAGTTGCGCTTGATTCGGTCTTACCGGTCGCTGTTGCAGTCGCAGAGAAGACCACAGATTTACCAGCATCAGCGCGAGTCAAAAGTACTGGGTAGTCGCCATCTACTGCGGAAACAGCAACTGGATCAGCTGTTCCGATCTTCGCAGTAACTGTTCCAACAGTTGAACCCGAAGCAACAGTGACGTGACCGGTGACCACTAGACCAGCCTGTGTGACCGTCACACTCGACGGCGCAGTCGCAACTGGCGCTGCACTGACTCGAACTGTGACTCCAGAGTATGTTGAGCCCCATCCGGTACTGCCATAGTTCACGTCAACCGCAGTCAATCCGGAATTGGATTGGAACACATAATCTGCTTCCGAGGGAGCGTTTCCTGCAAAACTGACCGAAGTCAAATCGTTGCGCCTAAATGCTCCACTGCCTACTGTGGTCACTGAACTCGGGACAGTTACGGAGGTCAAGGAATTGTCGCCAAAGGCTGATCCGCCGACAGAGGTTACAGAATTGCCGATAGTTACGGAAGTCAAGCCGGCGCCGTAGAAGGCATAGCTTCCGATGTTTGTCACTGAATCGGGAATAAGCAAGGAGCCCAACGAATTGGAAAAGAAGGCTCCGCTTGAGATCGTTAAAAGTGAATTCGGGAGACTGATAGAAGTCAGTCCCTTAGCTTGAAAAGCATAATTGCCAATAGCCGTAACTGGATTGCCATCGATTGTTGAGGGAATCACCAAATCATTTGGGCAGGTATCAACACAACCAGTAACTGTGGCGTTGCCATCAGCATCCGTGGTGTAGCTGAAGGTTGTCTCTGTTGGGTAGTTGCTGTTAGGCGAATAAGCATGCGCAGGAGTCGCTAGACCGGTAACGCTCAAAAGCGCCGCAGTGAGTAGTGCTAAACCATTGCGCTTGATGCGTGAAAATCTAGAAAGCATGTGCGTATTTCCTCAATGCCGTAAACCAGTGACAGAACTCCCAGCCAACCCAAAAATCCTGCTCACACCTTATCAAGACAAAGCAACAAACGCCATCAAATCAGGGCTAATTACAGGTAAACATTCTTTGTAAAGCATCCCAATAAAGGCCATCAGGTAGGCTGAAACAAAACCCTAAAAGCCTCGAGATGAGTTCTGATGTCCCAAACTAGTGAAACCGGTGCCAATCCCAACCTAAAACCCTTGTCACACAAGGAAATTATGGTGGTCCTCAGTGGTCTCATGGTGGGAATGCTGCTTGCGGCTCTCGATCAAACCATCGTTTCGACGGCTCTCAAGAAAATTGTTGAAGATTTTGACGGTCTAACCCACTACACCTGGGTAGTTACCGCGTACCTATTAACATCAACTGCATCCACTCCCCTGTATGGCAAGATTTCCGATCTTTACGGTCGTCGCCCGGTATTCCAATTCGCAGTTGTCACATTCCTGATTGGCTCATTCCTTTCTGGTGCTGCTCAAAGCATGGGTGAACTCATTGCTTTCCGTGCCATTCAGGGACTTGGAGCTGGTGGTCTTATGAGTCTCACCTTCGTGATCATCGGAGACATCATCCCTCCACGCGAACGCGGCCGATACCAGGGCTATTTCGGTGCAGTCTGGGGACTCTCTTCAGTTGCTGGTCCGCTCTTAGGCGGTTTCTTCTCTGACCGTGCTCAAATCTTTGGCATCGCAGGATGGCGTTGGATCTTTTACATCAACCTGCCATTCGGCATCGCTGCGTTATTGATTACTTCCGCGTCACTTCACATCAACACAGTCAAGCGTGATCACAAGATCGATTACCTCGGTGCGCTGCTTATGGTGTCAGGTGTCTCGGCACTCCTGCTCGCTGTATCGGTCTACGGGCCAGAAAACGGGTGGGGCGATAGCAAGACTCTCGCGGCAATCGCTGCCAGCGTGGCTTTGACAGTTGGCTTCCTGGTTCAAGAAAGTCGGGCAACTGAGCCAATTCTGCCGCTAGATCTGTTCAGTAATCACACATTTTCCATCACATCCGTATTGGGTTTCATCATGGGCGCTGGGCTGTTTGGCGCGGTTGTCATGTTGCCGTTGTATCTCCAACTAGTTCAAGGCGATACCGCAACCGTTGCCGGCTTGAAGTTGATTCCATTCATGCTCGGCATCGTGTCTATGTCGATTGTTAGCGGCAAGCTCATCAGCAAACACGGCCACTACAAGCGCTACCCCATTGTGGGATTGGCCCTTATGACTGTTGGAATTTTGTCTATGTCGACGTTGAATGAAACTACACCTTACTGGCAACTTTCATTGTTTGAGATTCTCGTTGGTGCCGGTCTTGGCTTGTCTATGCAGACCATCGTGATTGCACTGCAAAATGCTATTGACTTCAAGCACATGGGTGTGGCAACGAGTGCAAACACGTTCTTCCGCTCAATTGGTAGCACAGTCGGTGTGGCAATCTTTGGAACGATTTACGCCAACCGTCTTGCGCACTACCTGCCGTCAATTGTTGCTGATCTACAAAAAACAAATCCGGCAGCACTCGCAGGTGCGACTCCAGAAAAGTTTGCTCAGTTGAAGAACAACTCTGCAATCATCGACACTTTCACGCCACAGTTGCAGCAAGGTGTCGTCCACTCATTTGTGTTGTCATTCCATGATGTGTTCCGAGCAGCAGCACCCGTCACAGCGATTGGTTTTGTAGTGGCCTTGTTCTTGCGTGAGACGACCCTACGCACCGGCGCCTCATTCCAAGCAGCGAAGGAAGAAGCTGCGGGCGAGGCTGTTGCTTAATCCTTAGACAAAAAGAAGCGGGCTAAACGATTTTTATCGTCTAGCCCGCTTCTCTATCCCCCTGTGTTACAACGCAGCGGCCGGATTACTCATGAGCGATAGGAATAATCACCGAATGGTTCTCGACATTCGGTAGTGGCAATCGAATCATGAGCACGCCATCTTTGTAACTTGCCTTGATGTCTTGCTCTTTCACTCCAGCTGGAACTACAAAGTCTCGTAGATAAGAGCCGTAATGAAATTCGGACCGGTAATTGTCCTTTTCTTTATGTTCACTCACTTGATGTCGTTCTGCGCGCACACGCAGGCGACCTTCAGTGAGTGAAATTTTCACATCTTTGTCTGGATCAATGCCCGGCATCTCAGCTTTCACTACCAAGGTGTCGCCTTCACGATATTCTTCAACTCGCATGTGTGACGTTCCCCAGTCGGTGTCGAGAAACCGAGGCACCCAGTCGAGCAAAGCGAATGGTTCACGTACAGCTACATCGTTCATGACTCTCGCCCTTCCTCTTTGTTACGACAACTGCTGTTGGCTATCGGTCTTGAGTTCCTCGATAAGTGCAGTTTGTTTTGTCGCACTTCGAATGTAGACCTTGAGCACGTCGAGCAGTTCGCTCTCTAGATGTTGTGAATGAGATGTGAGAATGTGAAGGTTTGTGATTACTGCACCACTGCAGATTGTGTTTGTTCATCGAGTGGTGCTCGATAGTTGCGCAATGCCGGCAAAACTGAACCAAGTGCATTCACAGAAACCACACAGAGAATTCCACCAGAAACGAATGCACGTTTCAACCCAAACATGTCTGCCGAAAGACTCGCTCGCACCTGACCAATTTGCGGACCGATTGAATAGGACAGCAATTCAATTCCGGCCATACGGCCACGCAGATGATCTGGGATGGAAGTGTTCCAGATCAAACTTCTGAATAGACCACTGACCATGTCGGCAGCTCCGGCAATCGCTAGTCCGAGTAGAGCCATCGGTAACGTGTCGACAAGACCGACAATTGCGATGCCAACGCCCCACAATGTTGCTGCAATGATTACAGCGACGCCATGCCGTTTGATGCGTGCAGTCCAACCGCTCGTCAAAGTTGCCAGCGCTGCCCCGACTGCTCCTGCTGAATACAGAAGGCCAAGCGATTGAGGCGAATCGAGTGCATCAGCTAAGAATGGGTAGAGGGCTACGGGATAAGCGAACAGCATCGCGGCCGTATCGATGAGATATGTGCCTAGCAAATCTTTGCGCGACCATGCATATCGTGTGCCCTCGGCGATTGCCTTCAAAGGCTTCTGGTGTTCTTGCTCGTTGCTGACTGCCGCAATTCTCGGTAGTCGCACAAGTAGCGCCATCGAAATGCCGAAACTGACCACATCGACGAGATAAGACCAGGTAAAACCAATTCGAGTGATGACTACACCAGCTAGTGCCGTGCCGAAGACGAAGCTGACGCTATGGGTCAAACTGTCAAGCGCATTGGCTGCGGCAAGTTTGTTGGTCGGAACAATGCGCGGGAGCATGGCTTCGAGCGACGGCCTTTGAAGTCCGTCAAGAGTGGCGGTCAACATCGCAACGACGTAAATCACCCAGATGGATGGATGCTGCAATGTGCTGTTGTACGCCAGAGCAAGGACTGTGAGCGTAAATCCAAATTCACACAACACTACGATTTTTTTACGATCTAGTCGATCGGCCAGTGCACCACCATAGAGACCGAAAATGATGAGCGGAATGATCTCAACAACACCGAGAATGCCGACCGCAACAAATGAGCCAGTGATTTCCTTAATCTGAAATGGGGCGGCAATGTAGGTAACCATCGAACCAAATCGGGTAATCATGGAACTGGTCCATAAACGCCTAAAGTCTGGGAACTCTCGCAGCGGACTTATATCGATGCGTATTGATCCCTTGGACATAGTTGTTAAGCGTAGGCGATAAACGTGCACATGGCGCTAAACGATGGCAACGTGCGGAGCTGCGCCTACATTCCCGTACCGATGATTGGTCACCGAAATACTTTGTTCACGCAGCCATCTTGGTAGTTCCACAGTCGCTTCATCCGCAATGTGTCGCTTATCAATTGAGACACCCAACTTCATCAGAGCAACTTCAGGGCAAGCCTCATTGCTTAACCATCGGACTTTGCCCGCACCGCGGGCATGTGTTCCAATCTGGGTCAGCAGATCCTCGTCTTCATTAAGGACGAGCATCCGAATGTTCAAATCACGCAAACCCTGAATCCACTCAAGCACTTCAACAATGTTTTCATTTGTGTGCTTATCCACGACCACCAGGATGCCATCCTCATAAGGGCGATACCTGAAGTAATTCAACTCTGCCGTCAATCCAGAAGTTTGCACTGCAGTTACGCCGACCGTTTTGAGCCAATGATCAGCGACCTTTATGAATCTTGCAGTATCTCCGAGCGGATTCCACTCGCAGAGTTGCTGGAGGTAGTTTGGCCCACCTGCTTTGGCTGTGGGACCGACGCTACTTTGCTTCCACCCGCCAAAAGGCTGCCGAGAAACGACTGCTCCAGTAACACCGCGGTTGATGTATAGATTGCCTGCCTCGACTTGGGCTGCCCACTGATTGCATTCTTCCTCGTCAAGTGAAGCAATCCCAGCAGTCAAACCGTATGGTGTTGCATTCTGCCAACGCAAGGCTTCATTCAGATTCTGTGCCTTCATCAAACCAAGAACTGGACCAAACCACTCGTTCATATGGCTCCAGGAGTTAGGAGCAATCCCAAGTTTGATTCCTGCAGTCCACAAGTATCCAGCCTGATCCATCTGCCGGGGTTCGAGTAGCCACGATTCGCCTGGCTCTAGTTGAGTAAGCGCTCGATGTAGCGACCCGCTTGGCGGTCTGATGAGCGGACCATTTGTAGTTTCGATGTTTGTGCTTGGACCAAAGGCGAGCGATCTAGCGGCATCAACCAATTGAGAGCGGAAACTTTCGCTCTCATAAATCGATGCATCGACTATGGCCAGACTCGCGGCACTGCACTTCTGTCCAGCATGACCAAATGCCGAAGCAACTAAGTCCTTCACTGCAGAATCAATGTCTGCACTAGCGGTAATCACGATTGAGTTCTTGCCGCTAGTTTCAGCTAACAGGTTCAATTCTGGTTTCCACTCTTTGAACATGAGCGCAGTATCAAATGACCCAGTGAGAATGACGGTCGCGATTCCTGGATGAGTCACCAAATGACGCCCGACCTCATCATCTCGGCTCGGTAAGAACTGCAATACATTCTTGGGAACACCTGCTTGCCACAGAACTTGAGCAATTTCATGAGCGGTAGCAACGGTTTCGGGAGCAGGCTTCAAGACAACCGTGTTTCCGGCAGCGAGCGCCGAGCAAACGCCGCCAAGCGGTATGGCTAATGGGAAATTCCAGGGTGGAACTACCAGAACTGTGCCTACAGGTTTGGCCCCTGCGGGAAGTTTGAGCGCCTCTACTGCATAGTAATTTGCAAAATCAATCGCTTCGCTAACTTCGGCATCAGCTTCTAGAGCAGGCTTGCCGCCATCTCTGGCCATCAGGGCAATCAATTCGGTCCTACGGCTGGCCAAAATCTGAGCGGCACCTCTCAGGATTCGTCCGCGTTCGTTGGCACCCAACTCTTCCCATGCAGTCAGTGCAGCATTTGCGTCTGCAATTGTCTGATCAACATCAGTCGAGTTGGCG
>Ga0209084_1000192_pt1 | contig 59154 bp, 78 predicted proteins | sample C_130820_MF_Meta_FD_187309 | JGI IMG/M metagenome (GOLD analysis project Ga0209084, IMG submission 187309) | Freshwater microbial communities from Lake Croche, Canada to study carbon cycling - C_130820_MF_MetaG (SPAdes) (version 2) | ecosystem: Environmental > Aquatic > Freshwater > Lake...
CGCAGACGCCCTTGGTCGAGAAGATCACGTCTTCTGCCAGTGTGTGAATGGTAGAGCCGTTACGGGCAACGGTTAGGTTGTTAGTTGCAAAGCCATTGACGGTCTCCGTCGTGCCGCTATCGAAGATCACGATAGGCAAATCTCCAGCGACCGGAGAGGCTGGAAGCGTGACCGTGAAGGCCGCTGTGGTGATCGTGTTACAGGCCAAAATATCGCCAGCGACCGCTGTGTAGGCCGCTGTCTTGGTTAGGGCTGCGCTTGTACCTACAGCAGCGCGAACCGTAGCAGGTGTGGTGGACGTGAAGCCTGTACCGTTCGACAGCACAAAGTTCCCCGAGGTGCCGGGGGTTGTAAGACCCGTGCCGCCGTTAGCGACTGCTAGGGTACCTGCGAGCGTTATAGTGCCAGCAGTGGCTGTGCTAGGTGTAAGGCCTGTGGTGCCGCCGCTGAAGGTCGTGACGCCGCCTGCTGGAGCAGCCGCTGAGTACCATGTCGTACCGTTGGACGTAAGGATATTGCCGTTAGTGCCGGGGGCAACGAAGGTTGGCGAAGAGGTACCGTTGCCAAGCATCACGTTGTTGGCGGTTAGCGTAGCAAGCCCTGTGCCGCCATTGGCGACATTAAGGGTACCACTTAGTGTGATGATCCCTACGGAGGCTGTGTTAGGCGTAAGTCCCGTCGTGCCACCACTAAAACTCAAGACCGAGCCCGCACCCGGTGCAGGAGCCATGACGAAGCTGGTACCGTTAGAGGTAATGACGTAGCCGTTAGCGCCAACGGCGGTTAACCCTGTACCGCCCTGTGCAGGGCTCAGAGCCGTGGTAAGACCCGAGAGCTGTGTGATGTCGCTGTTAGCGCCCGAGGCCGCTGCAGCCAGTGTTGTGCGCCCTGCTGCAGCATTAGCAGCAGTGAAGAGCGCTGTACCTACAGCCGTGCCACCTAGGTTCGTGAGGGCTGCGGCACCCGTTGTAGCCCCTGTACCGCCCTGCGCCACACTGAGCGCCGTGGTGAGGCCCGAGAGCTGCGTGATGTCACTGTTAGAGCCTGAGGCAGCGGCGCTGAGGTTCGTTCTGGCACCTGCAGCGGAGGTTGCGGCTGTACCGCCCTGCGCCACACTCAAGGCGGTCGTGAGGCCCGAGAGTGAGGTAATGTCGCTGTTAGCGCCTAGCATAGCTGCGCTTAAGGATGCTCTAGCACCAGCAGGAGTTGTTGCACCTGTGCCACCCGAGGTGACAGCTAGTGCGGTTCCAAGGCTTAGACCAACAAGGTAGTTAATGGTGCTGACAACATCCGTGCCGTTGTTATAGACCCATAGGGTAGTGCTAGCAGGGACAGCGATACCCACGCCCGTGACGTTCTTAACTGTAATGGCGTCGGCGCAAGCATTGTTAACAATGTAAACTTTTTGAATGGTGGGAACTATCAGGTTTCTAGCCACGCCACCTGTGGTGCCAATCAGGTTTAGTCGTGCGCGTCGAGCAGACTGAGAGGCATTCGTATCGGTCAGGGTCAAAGTTACATCGGCACTGGCAAACGTAACGTCAGCGGTCTTAGTGATGGCTTCTTCAAGCGCAGTACCAAGATTGGTATTGGTAATGGTACCCCACGTGGTGTTGTTCTCACCCGTGGTCTGCAGCTCGATCTTTAGCTGACTATATGTACTTGCCATAACCGTTCCTTAAGATGGGGTTAGTACCCAAGTCACTGCATCCACAACCTGAACCCCTAGGATGCGGGCTTTTTAGGCCACGCATCGACGGTCAACCTATGTCTCTTAGAGCAATCTTCGTACTTACTAAGTACCCCTATCTCCCACTCTAGTCTAGCAGGATCAATGGCTGGGGTTGGAGGCGGCAATAGGGATGGGCAATTCTGTGCCAAGTTCGCTGCTAGCTGCGGCATTGGCGTCACGGACGGAGTTGACGAGCAGGCTGAACATAGGATTAGGCAGGGCGCAATTAGCATCCACCGTAGGCCCTTGCTTATAAAACTCCCGGATCGTGTTGGTCCGCTCGAAGAGGACCTTGGTAGCTCGCTCACGTTCTGCCTCATATTTTGCTGAGATAGCATCAACCTTCCCCTGTAGCTCTACCCGTTGGGCCTCTGCGGCCTTAAATGCCTTAGCGGCGGCGGACTTAGCTGCCCCATCACGGATAGCGTAGCCGTTAGCGCAGCCTAAAATGAAGACGGCCACAAGGGCTCCAAGCATGTATGGCAGCGGGATCATTTCTTTTCGTGCTCCAAGACGCTCACGCGCACTTTTAGTTCGTTGATCTGGTCGTACAGGTCTTCACGCATCCGCGCCCGTGCAGCCGCCGAAATAGGACTGTCGGTAGGCACGCCATCTGCCGTGAGCAGCACTGGCATCCCGCTTTCAATCTTGGTTAGGCGGCTCTCAAAGCCACTAACCTGACCAAGCAGCCACGCGATGCAGGCCACAAGAATGGGCACGGCCCCTTTGAGAATGTCGCCCATGTTCATTCGGTTGGCTCCGTCTTAGCCTTCAGTGCTAGACCGCCTGCGCCTGCGGCTAGCAACGCACCAGCACCTACGCCCCACATCTCATAGGAGATGACTTGGCCCTTGTAGATCGCAAAGATCGTAGCGCCGCAGTAGACGAGGCACATCTTGGCCCACAGGATGCGGCCTAGATCGATTGTGCTGTTGTCTTTGCCCGTGAAAAGCTGAGTGAAGAACTGCTTCATGGTACTCCCCCAGCCTTGAAGTAGGAGATTGGATGGCCGTTGGTGTACTGGAAGTGGGGGTACTCTTTGAACTTCTTCCAGTCCCCGGCCCACTCGAGCCCTTGAGCTTTGCCTAGCTCGCCAACCTTGGCCCATAGAACCCCATCCTCCCCAGTGGTACCCCAGACAGGCTTACCATGCCGTAGCGGCACCACATCATAGGCGACATGGTAGTTGTGCAGGGACTCTCCGCCTTTGGCGTTAGTCACAATGCTACCGGGAGCCGTGCGCCCCTGCGCATAGAGCGCGTCCTGCTCAGCCAACGTGCGGTAGGTACAGGTTACGAGTAGGTCAATACCTACAGCTTTACAGGCATCGATATGAGCGTGAGCCTTGACGGCCACGGAATGATGAAGATCAGCTAGATCGCGGCTCATGTTACGAAATCCGAATGATGGTGGTGGTGCTTGAGGGTGATGGGAACGTGACAGTAAAAATTCCTGCTGTAACGGTTTTATCCGAACCAAAGTCCAGCACAATTACAGAGGGGTTAACCAGTGTGGTACCGTCGTTGGACAGGGCCGAAGGCGTCGTGTTGTAGATCAACGCTCCTCGGGCTGTGAGGGTTACGGCAGGGAAAATTAGGTCGCTGAAGGTTGCGTAGCCCGTACCCGAAGAGGTCGTATCCGTAGCCGTGGTCACGCCAATATTGGTTAGCACTTTGCCGCCCGCTGTGTAGCCCGTGCCCACAACCTCATTAGCGGTGGTATAGGCCGTCGTGTTGGCGTCGAGGCTAGCCAAGGAGGTATAGAGCGCCAGCTTAAACGTGTCGCCTCCAGAGGCCCGGAAGTCATGCACACCGAGCAGCACTTCAGCCTTAAAAGAAGTCGTCATGGACTGAGTGATAGCCATTCATTAGCCCCTTAGGTGTGTAGCTATCTTACTGGATAACGAGCTTGCGGAGTACGATACATATCTTGGCGGTTTTTGCCCTCTGCAAACATGATAAGCAGGGTTATCGCCTCTTCGTAGCGCTTCTGGTATCCAGCTAGGACGTCAGCCTCGCCCTTCATGAAGGTACCGGCTTCCAACAGCGAACCGTAAAGTAGGGCGGAGTCAAAGTTGTCCCCAAGCCATGAGGTACCTGCGGTCACGATGGACGGCGGATAATAGAAATAGTGCAGCTCGCCCGTGTAGGCTTGGTCAGGCGTAGGGCCTAGCAGAAATGAGGTAGCATCCGACATCGCATAGTGGGTCGGCTTCCCCGTGGCTGTAGGGATAGGAAACGCCTCACGGATGAAGTTCACATCCTTGTTAAGCAAGAAGTCATGCTGCCCTGTGGTGGGGTCGATGACGGCAAACTCAAAGGTAGCCAGCCAGTCTGCGGGTGTGGATAAGGCCTTGTTATTTGCCACCATAGTGATGGTAGCACTCTTACGAAGGTTCAGGAGCTGAACGGCGCTATAGATGCGCTGCTCAGCTTCTTGGATGAACGTATTGATCTGCTGTGTAGACGTGAGCCCGCCAGTTCCCGGTGTAGTTGGGAAGTCGTTTTCGACGTAAGCCTGTATTGTCGAAACGAGCGTGGCGTAGTTCATGTCTTAGGCCATCCGTGTGCTGGAATTGGTACCCTTAGTAGCCGCACCCGTCCCACGAGTTTTCATCGTTTGGGTGTTGGCAACCTTGGCTGGATAGCCGCCTACCTCTGGGATAGGCACAGGAGAAGGCTGCTTGCGCCGTGAGGGCAGCGGGTTCTCGGTGATCGAGTTATACAGCTTGCTATAATCGAGATCAGACATGACTAGCCCTTCATCTTCTGATTGGCGACCTTAGCAAGGCCACGGCCCATAGACAGCATGTTGGCGTTGGTCTTGCCACCCTTAGCCATCTTCTTGACCTTGCCACCCTTGGCAATAGTCGTCAGAGGCTTACCGGGATGATCCTTGCGCTCATGCTTGTGCATGGCATCATTAATCATCTTCTTGTCCTGTTTCATATCGACTTTCATGTCTTCTTTAGCATCGCTCTTAGCCATTACACGGTCTCCTAGGTTATGTTCACGGTGACGGTGCCAACGGCACCTTCTCCTACTAGCGTATTTGGAAGATCAGGAAAAGCCAAAGGATTAAACAACCCCACAGGGTTCCAGCCCCACTGGATAATACGGCTACCATCTGAAGGGTATCCGTAGGCCAGCTTAGCATTGGGGTTTGGCGGACTATTCGTGAAGATTTGCAGACCTGTTGGTCCTGACTGGTAATAGCTAGTGTCCGCACGGGGGTCACGAATGGCTTGGGGGTCATTGACCGGGTACATCCCTAGCTGCAGTTGCGGCTGATCTGGCTCCCAACAGGTTGGGCATACGAGGATATTTGTAACCTTGGTCTTGATGACCAATGAACGTAGACGCTTCAGCGGATAGCGGAAACCACAACGATCACACTCGGAGATCGCTTTCTTGCCAGAGGCAAACTTTGTTGGCATGCCACCCTCCTAGTACAAGGAGATGCGAGGGGCGATACGCAAAGATGCTTTATCGCGGTCCTCGTCAGCAGCCTGCTGCCACGCCTCGTCGTACATGGCCTTCAGCATCTGGGTGCGGTTCAGCCCATCAGGGAGCTTCAAGGACAGATAGTAGGCCAGTCCAGCGACCATGCACGGAAGGAAGCGGAAGGGTATGTCCTGCGTTGTCACACCCGTGCCAGCATCTTGGATGCGGCGCAGACGCCAGTAGACCAGCGTGTAATAGCTGCTCTGGTTCGGGGTAGGCCAGACCACCACGTTGGGGGAAGCCACACCCGTGGTCGGGTAGGTAGCGCCGCTCTGACGGTTGATCCAAATTTGGATAGGGCGACCCTGCGCCGTCTTGTTGGGGATCGACGAGTAGGTGTCGATGCTGATCCTACTGATATTGATGTCAACTTGGCTGGTCGTGCCGGGGCTTGTACGTACGACGTGATCGATAAGGTCGATGGTGTCGATTGGCAGCGTGTAGGTAGCCTGCCCCTGCACCAAGGGGATCGACCCGGACTCGATGGTCCACAGGTTGACACCCCTGTTAGCCCATTCGATGGTCAGGAGGTTGAGGCTACGGCGAGCAGTCTTCAGGTCATAACCAGTCCGGAGCTCGGCACCGCAACGCTCGAACGCTTCCTCAACAAGCTCGTTGAGGTTCAGATTGAACGTGCTAGTGCCACTCGTGGTCACTTCTTAAAGCCTTTCAGGACCTCAGCGAACCGTGCCCGCTGTCCTAGTTTACCCGGTTTCTTAGCTGCCGCTGCCAGTTTCTTAGCAGGGATAGGCTCGCCCTTCTTGGCACCAAGAGCAGACCGAAGAGCTCCGGGCTTCTTGATGGCACCCTTAATCCAGTTCCCACCTTTAGCAAAGCGAGTGCTATCGGTGGGATCAGGAGCCTGACTAACAACCGTGTTCCGGGGCTTTTTCTTAGGGTTGATATTCCCCATTCCCCGAGAGGCTATCATACAAATCGCCCTTTAGTTTTGCCCTTGGTGCAGCAACCATCAGCACGGCTGGAGGCTGAAGAGACAGAGCCACCTTTGGCCATCTTCTTTACCCGCCCACCGCGCTTCATACCATCGGTGTCAAGTGTCTTGTCGCCAGCTTTGCTAAGGCTCGTGCTGCCGGTACCGGTAGGAGTGATGATGGGTTTCTTCTTCTTAGCGGGGTCCAAAAGCTCCGGAAGAGCCCCCATAAGCCCAGACTCGCTCTGGTGCATGATGGCTTGGGGGATGATACCCGCAAAAGGAGCTAACCCGCCTAGATCATCTTTGAGGGACATTACACAAACTTTCCTTTGGTCTTGCCCTTGGCTTCGACACCGCCGCCACGAGCGTAGCATCCGGCTTTACCGCCCATAGCCATCTTTTTGGCGGAGCCACCGCGCTTCATACCGCTAGGCTTATCTTCTTGGCCTTTGTCGATACCCAGATGAGAGTTACCAGCAACGGCACGTGTTGGACCCTTACTATCGCGGCTACCGCCTGCGGGACCCATCATCTTACCAGCGCCACCCTTCTTGAGGCCCATAGACCCCATATCTTTAGAAGAGGGCATTGTCTTGGTGGTGCCGCCCTTCTTCATGCCGCCCATAGCGCCCATAGGAGAGCCGCCCATAGGAGAGCCGCCCATAGCGTCAGAGGAGGGAGAAGACGCGGCCTTCCTAGCCATCATGGCCATCATGACCTTCTTAGGAGAAATCTTAGGCTTTTTCATCTTAGCAATCCCATGCTCTCAAAGACTTATTGATCCGGCTATTCGGATCATTAGCGGTCTTGGCACTCGTTAACTTCTTCTTCATACCTGACATTCTGGCGCAGAAGGACTTCTTACGGGAGCCACCCTCAGGCTGTGGAGCCTTCAGCCCCGGCTTACCGGGGTTGGCCTTATTGTAAGAAGCTCGACCCTTGGCGTTCAAGCCGCCCTTAGGGTTCTTCCCTTCCTTGCGCGTCCAAGCAGGAGACTTGGCCATTAGACAATCTTAGCCTTCGTGCGACCCCGCTGGGCGCAACCATCACCACGGCTAGCTGCACTGGGCGAACCCTTGGCCTTAGGCAGTTTGATAGCCCGCTTAACAGTGGTCTTCATCGTCGTGCCCTTGGAGCCGCCAGCGGAGATAGCCCCACCCTTAGCGTACTTCTTGGCTTTGACTGGACCACCCTTGGCGCGGTTAGGACCGCGTACCATATCCTGCCTGCGCATCATTGCTGCCTGCTTCATTTGAGCGGGTGACGGGCCTGCAGGGCGAGCGGGTGCTGCGGCATCCTGTCCAGCACCCCGTCCAGCACCCTGCATCTGCGCCGCAGACTGCATAGCCGCAGCAATACGAGGGTCCATCGCACCTGCTGAAGGAACTGCTGCACGTTGCGCTGCAGTGACGGGTTGGGGCGCTATTTGCACTTGCCGCCCATCGTTAGGCATCACTGGAGAGGTCATATTAAACTTCCTTCTTGTTCGAGCGCCATTTATGAAGCCAGCCTTGCACGGTCTTGGTCTCATAGATGCGGATTAACGACCACACGATACTGAAAGCTGCGGCTGTGGCAGGTAACATATTGGCAAGCGTCCCTACTACAGTGGCTACTGAGAACACATCTAGCATCGGCTTAAGAATGTCGGGATGCTGTTCCATGAGGCCCTTATCCGTAGAACATCGAGATGTAGCAGTTCGTCAATGTCGCATAGACGCCATTGGTAAACAGTACACCCTCACCGGGGACGAGTGCGTTGTGGAACGCTGCTGTGGCTGGCACATCGATCTCAATCAGGATGGTCCCAGAGGAACCACCTGATTTTAACTGTACCGTGCCCGCACCGCCGCCCGTGGAAGTGAGGATTAGCCCCTTCACACGGGTTCGCTGGTTGATCGGAAGCAGCTGCGCCGAAGCGTTCGCATGGATATTCTTAACGTCAGTTTGCATAGCCATCGCTGACCCCTAACTTAGACGTTAAAGGTGGTTGGCGAAGATGCACCGTTAGGGAGACGCTGGATGTACTCGATGGTTACAACAGCCGAACCCGCAGTTGGGTTACCCGTGACAGCCGTAAAGGTGCCGAAGACAGGCACATCGACCGTACCGATGTTGTTGGTAGCCGAAGACACCAGAGCCGCGTCCAAGGTGGCGCGAGCAGTCTGAGCGGTCGTTAGGCCGATATCGAGCGTGGTCGAGTAAGCGTTGGCAGAGCCAGCCGTACCGAACGTGGCGTTCACGGCGGAGACCGAGTTACCCGAGACAGCGGTCGTCTTCTCAACAGTGAAGCGAACGATCTTAGAGCCTGCTGGAAGCACAAAGAGGCGCTGGGCCACAGGGGAAGTTGTGATCATCACGCCGAAAGGCACGGTGGCAGTCTGGGTCAGGACGGGGAGACCCGTGTTCAAGCCAGAGGCAAGAGTGCCAAAACGGACGGTGCCAGAGCGTACTGGTCCGGAGAAGGTTGAAGTACCCATAACATATCCTCTATCTGCACCCGCTGTCTTGAGGAAGTCTGCCTAGACAGTCAGCGGGTTGGTTTATCACTAGGTACGTAAGAGCTAGCACAGCACATAGAAAAGGGGAAGAGGTTTGCACCCCTTCCCCCTCTATTTCGTTAACCCTAGTGGATCGTATTACGAACCGCCGGGAGAACCGAACATACCCAGAGGATCGGACCAGCCGAAGCTATAACGCTCACGGGCCTTATACCGAACATTTCCGGTGTCGAAGTCGCCGTCCATGCCAGTCGACAATGGAGTACGAACAAAGTGCTTCATACCATTAGGAACGTCCGTGGTCAGGTACCAAGAGTTGGTGTCGGTGATGAAGTGGTTCACCGCATAACCCTCAGGGATCGACCCGTTGTTCTTCAGGGCGTTGATGTCGTTGTCCGTGGTACCAACGCGCAGGCTGGTTTCCAGCAAGCGGGTGGCGACAAACATCAGCGCGGGTGGGATGATGAGCTTCTTGGGCTTTGCAGCGATCAAGAGCGAACGCTCGTCAGTCCATGCTGCGATCTGGATCACAGCGGCTTCCAGCGAAGTCTCGTTCAGGTCGGCCACAGTGGCTTGCGTGTTTGAGTTAACGTCGCCAGAGACCAGCGGGTGCGCGGTGCTGAAGAGTGCCTGACCGTCGCCGCCAACAAAAGTAGAGTTGAAGCCGTTGTTCAGAACTGCAGCAGCCTTGACCTGCTTGGTATAGGACATGGCACGAGCCAGCGCCTTGGTGTAGCGAGCCGAGAGAGAGTCATAGAGGTTGTCCTCGATGGCTTCTTCGGTCAGGCTGAAGCCTAGAGCGATGGTTTCGTGGTTGTATCGAGCGGTGAATGCTTCTTGCCCGTTATCATAGGCAATAGCACCACCTTCGGTCTTGACCGGAGCAGCCGAGAAGCCCGACAGCTTGGTCTCTTCTTCGAAGGAACGCTCAGAGCTTTCGATGTCGAAAAGTTCTTTGTGTTCCTCGCCGTAGCGATTGTACTCCAGACCGAACAAAGCGTTCAGGCCGGGGAGCAGTTCCTTCAGAAGTTGTGCGCGTGAAATAGCCATTTCTTAATAACTCCCAGAGTTAGGCGTTGCCGGTGGCGGAATAGTACTGGTGTGCGCCGAACTGGAGCTTGACCAACACTTCTGGGTACTGGGTCAGCACGACAGTCGTACCGAAGTTACCAGAGCCGATAGTGAAGGTTGGGGCTTGGTTCAGAACAATCGAGGTAGCACCCGCCGCAGCGGCAGTGGCCACGAAGGAACCAGTACGGGCCAGAAGGCCGTTGGTGCCGAGGATGGCCACGTCCGTACCAACTGGAAGGGCGTTTGGAAGCGCACTGACAGTCAGGGTGGAGGTACCCGCAGACCAAACAACCGTACCAAGCGAAACAGCGGTGTCCTTAACGACGTCGATGATGCGCAGTGGCAGAGTGGTGGTGACAGGAGTGGCAGTAGGGGCCAGAACAGCGTTCTTGGAGTCACCAGTGATCTGGGAGCCCGAGGCGTTGTCGATAGCCGAGACGTTTTGACCAATCATGGCGAACGCACCCGAAGCGACGGTCGTGCCCGAAGAGCACACCACAGCCTTGAACACGGCGTCTGGATCGTCCGAAACGATAGCTACAATGTCACCCGCGAGGGTACCAGCAGGGTAGAACTGCGTGAAGGTCTTCTGCTTGGTGACAGGGTTCGTGTACGAACAGCCAAGGAAGATACCAACAGTTAGGTTCAAACCGGTACCGGTCGAGACCGCTGCACGGTTAACGAAGCCACGCGACAGCTGCACGAAGTCACCATAGAAGATGTTCGTGTTGTAACCAAACTGGATGGGATATTCACGGGTGGAACCCGAAAATACCTGACCACCAAGCAGGTTCTGCGGAAGCAGGCCATATGGAGATGCGATATTAGGATATGCCATCTATAAGCTCCTAGCTTATTTGCCTTTGCCGAACGAGGAGGTCGACTTCCGTTCCCTAAAGAGGGGCATACGGGGGTCGTTCTCTCGCATGAAATTATTGTCTACTGACTCGATCTGGCCTTGGGCTGCTTTATTGAAGTGGGCCGTACGTTGTTCCATGAACTCTGTAGGGACCTTACAAAGAAGCAAACCTGCGACTTCGATATTGTCTTTGAACCGGCTATTCGGATCGACCAGCATCTGAAACTTTGGCTGTTCCTCAACACGGACTGCTTCCCATCCTTCGCGGAGCTTGGACGAGAGGTTCGTCGGATCGGACTGTCCTAGGGACGAGACACGAACCCAACGGTACGCATAACCGGGTTGTTTATCCGGCTCTGGCAGTAGTGAAGCGGGTTGCCAAGATTTTGGACGCTCGAACGTGGCCCGAGTGTCTAGTTCACGTGTGGTTCTGACTTCTGACATGGTGATTAACCCTTACTCTTTGCAAATTCCCGAGCATATTGTTCAGGAGTGATACCCAGCTTCTTGGCCAAATTGACCTGAGACTGACTAAGCACAATTTTTTTGGAAGATGTGCTGCGCGAAGCAGGTGCAACCACCGTGGCTGATTTACCAGCACGAGGTGCTCTGGTTTCGGCCCCACCGAAATACTCGGGGAACCTGCGCCGCATCGTTGTGTCGATGGACGACCAATATTCGTCGGTACCGACATAGCCGTTACCGTGTTGCTGCTCGAGCTTTTGGTGAAGCCCAAGTGCCGAGGCAGTCATCTCCGGGTCTGAACCCCACCACGAATTGCGCTCTTGCCACGCCTTCGTTTTGTTGTCCAAAGTCGGTGCTACTACCGGCTGCTGAATATTCTGTACCGGTTGTTCTGCAGCTTGTAAAGTAGGCTTATACGATCTTAACTGAGAGATACGCCGTTGGACATCTTGTAGATGCTCCTGCGCTGCTACCAGTTTATCAGCATCACCGCTCTCATAGGCTTCCTTAAACTCGCGTCGAGCCGTCTCTAGCTCGATACTTGTAGACTGCTGGAAGCTCTTGATGAGCGTACCCTCACCCCGCACCAAGGACTGGCGAAGCTGTTGGTTCTCTTGCATCATGCGCTGTGCGGCAGAGATAGCCTCGTTCTGCTCGCGCTGGGCAGCTTCACGGGCGCGACGCTCGTCGTGCCAGACCTTCTTCATCTGCTTAAGGCGGGTCTTCACCTTATCAGAATAGTCTTCCAGCTCGTCAGCCTCGAGCTCGTCCACGATCTCTTGGGGTAAAGGCTGCCGATTACGGTCTTCGGCGGGAGTGTCGTCCTCTACATCGATGTCGATCTCGACACCTTCAACTTCGAATTCGAAGTCGTCGTCATTAACTTCGGCCATGATCTCTCTCCTTTATGCGCGGCTAATGCCTCTTGGGTCTTCAACGACAGCCTCAACGCTATCGTCATTGATTAGACGGAACTCTCGCCCATGGATTTTTACCCGTGTGCCCGCGTGGGGTCGCGTCAGGATGAAGTCACCCTCTTTGCACCATGGTCCGCTGGGAAAGCGCTTCTCGTCCTTGAAGGCGTCAGGGCCGATCTTGACCACAAAGAGCACTGAGGTCAGAAGCTCTTCGTTGGAGACGGTGATATCCGCCTTCAGGATGCCCCCTTCGGTCTTACGTTCGATCTCGGGGATAGCGCATAGGATGCGATAGCCTGAGGGGTCTGGTAGCTGTTTTGCCTTCTGCTCATCAGAGGCGGGTAGTTCAGTCACGATACTTGGATCATCGGGGTTTGTGCCGAGGAACAGGTCAGTCATCGCTATCGATCTCCATACGTTTTTCAAGTTCGAGCAACATGCTCAGGGTCTTGTTCAACCCTTGGACCGTGCCGCATGAGTATTTGTACTCGGCAAAGTCCTTTGCACCGCCGCGAGCGAGGCTTGTTTCGACTGCGGCAATTTCTTCGCGCACCTTCTTGAGGAGGTACGTTACAAGGTCGTGGCTCATTCAGGGACCTCCTCAGAGGGCTGAGCTTCAGGTGGGGCCTCTTGGGGCTGCTGAGCCTGCTGAGCCTCCTGCTGAACCTGCTGGATCATATGCTGCAGAACCGCGCTGTCCTTCTGGTGAGTATGGTCAGCGAACTTCTGCTTGGTCTGGTGTTCCTGCTGCTGCATGGTTTTGGCCACATCAACTCCAATACGTAGACCCTCGACCTGCTGCTGGGCAGAGTTGCGCATCTTGTCCGCGCCAATCTTTGCCCCGATCTGCATGCCTGCGATGCGCTCTTGAGAGGCGATACGCTCACGCTCGATGTCCAACTGGTCCTGACGGGCCGTAGCATCGATAGCCAGCTTCTGCGCCTTGAGCTGAGACTCTTGTTGTTTAATTTGCAGTTCTGCCTGCTGCATCTGGACGATGGGGTCCTGAGCAGTCTGCTGGTTCTGTTGGTTCTGCACCTGCTGCTGGTTCTTTTGGAGAACTTGAACAGCTGCAGCGGCGGCAAGACGGGAGATTTCGGCCTCTGTCTCTTTGTCCATCTGCTGGTCAGGGGCAGGGTAAGGAACGCCTGCGGCGTCCTCGATGCTCTTGCGGTATTTGAACGCAATATGCTCCATGATGTGAGCCTGCGCTGCACCCATAATCATAGGGGCCTTGGGGTTTTGACCCATAGCCTGCTGCAGAACGGGGTCCTGCATAGCCGATGTATGGACTGCTAGGTGGGCATCATGGTCTTGGAAGATGAACGCCTTGACAGGTTTGCTGTTCAATAGCGCCATGGTCTCCGACACGGGGTCCATAGGCTCCTCATCGTCGGTCGTTGGAACCAACTTTGCGGCGTCTTTGACCCCTAGGATGTCCAGCATCTGACGATGCAGGAACGGCAGATCGTAAATCTGCGGAGCTTGTTGAGCCATCTGCATGACGGCTTGGTACTGCACGACCTTCTGGGCCATCGTGGCCGAATTAGGGTCGCTGACAGGGATGACGTCCACAGTGTCGTAGTCGGCCTGCTTAACCTGCGGAGCGCCGTCCACAGGCTTATAGGAGTACTCATGTGGGGTGTAGTCGCGAATGATCACCTTCAGGAGCTTGAACTCCTGTTTCATTGCGTAGTGTATGCGAGCCTGAACGGCGCTCATCACCTTAAGCGACCGTTCAAGTATGGCTAGCGTCGTACCCACAGGGCTATTGGCTGACATATCGCTAACCTGCAGGTCAGCAGCCGAGGCGAACCGACGCCCCTCCTCAATGATGCTCTGCAGCAGCGTGAAGAGGACTTGGCTTGGCTCCTTGTAGGGGAGCGGCATGATATTGTCGCGCATGGTCCCAGAGGCCACGTCCACGTCGCGCCACTCAGCGGGGGCGATAGGCGTGTCATCACCCGTGACGCGGAGGCCCTTGGTCTTGAAGCCGCCGGGGAGGTTGCTCAAGGTACCAGCATCGACTAGTTGGCGGATCAAGCTCGTGCCGGACTTGGCGAAAGCACCGATGAGGTGGATTAGGCCGAAGGCATAGAAGCCGAAGCCGGGGATGTAGGGGTAGTGGACGAAGTGGTTGCGCTTCTGCTTGAGGTCGTCGTCAGGGTCCCAGTTCCGGCGGATAGACAGGATGGTCCCAGAGGCCTTCTCCATTGTGATGACGTAGGGTAGGGCAATACCAGTAGGCTCGCCGTCCTCATCCTCGTCCTCGAAGCCGGGTAGGTCGACGTCGACGTGCATCTCGAGCAGCTTGAAGCGGTCGTCAGAGGAGGCTTGGAAGCCCATCTTCTCCGCGATCTTCTTCTCTACCTCGTCGAAGATATCCGTAGGCTCACCGAGGTCCTCATCAAGGTAGAAGCCCTGTGCCTGCAGCTTCTTGACCTCGTTGGGGGTCTTGCGCATGACGTGGGTGACGCGCTCAGCCGTTTGCAGGCTCGACGCTCCATAGGGAACCACCATGTCCTCAGCGGGCACGTACATCGACGTTTGACGCCCCAAAGAGGGGTCAAAATAGACCTTTTTGAAGGCATTTCCGGCCAAACCAAGGCCCCAGAGCATGCGCTCGTGCTCAGGTCGGTACTCAACCATGCGCTCGGTCAGTTGGTAGTTCATATCTGCCTCAACGCGGGCAGCTGCCTTCTTGTTTTCGGGTGTTTCTTCCCCGATAATCTTGGTCCGCACCGGTCCAGCCGCTGGGAACGTCTCCATAATGGTCTCAGCTTGGAATTTCACCAACGCTTCGCTCAAAATCGGGTGGTAGACACCGCAAGCTCCCGGCCAAGGCTCCGTACGGTCCTCAACCTTCATGCCTAGAAGCTCTAAACCGTCAACATAGGTGTTGATCCAGTCCTTGCGGGACGAAATATCCTCGTCAAAGTCACCCAATAGGTCACCCGAGAGGGTTTTCATGGCCGCTTCGTCCATGAACTCGGCCAAATTGGCATCAAAGTCGTCTGGACCCTCGTCCTCATCGTCTTTACCGTCGAGGTCGATCTCCATACCATTGATCGAGACGCTCTCGGGGTCCTCAATCTCGATCTCCAAGGCTGGCGCATCGCCATCTGCGCCCATATCCAAGGGCTGCATGCCTGAAAGAGAGCCTAGACCGAGCGGGGCTTGGCTGAGTGATTTATCGACGGCCATGTGTATCTCCTAGCGCTTCTTTAATTTAGCGGTATTTGTCTTAGGGTTATAAACAAAGGCACTGGGCTTCTTGTTAGAGGCTTTAGCCGCTCTGTCTTTTGCACGTTCTTCAGCAGTCATAGCATCACGAGCTTTACCCTCAGAAGTTAGAACTCCTTCAGGGGTCATCTGCCCGCGTTTAATAAGTATCGCACGAGCCATACCCTTACTACCGGTTTGAGCGGTTAGGCGTTGCAGCAGTTTATGTTTCCCCATAAATTTCTGCGTGGCCATCAATTATATCCCTGTTCCTTTAACCACTCGGCTACCCGAGCAATATCCTGTGCCCTATAGGCATTTTTGATCATATTAGCCTTCAAAGATATCACTACTACGTTACTCATTACATACCCTACAGAAGGGTCTAGCCTATCCAGCGATGCACTCTCGCTTCCCATCTTCTTATTCCCTGTAAACCTAAAGGGTGTGTAGAACACCGGGCATATATCAGGGGTTATCCCTAGTACCCCCCTATAGGTAAGCGAGAACTCTAAGCCTTTCCTTGCGGCCCGAGCCTTAGCGGAACCCACCGACGATATTGCCCATGACCTCTTAGGGTTAGCGGCCTTCCATCTTGCTTTGTGCGCCCCATTTGCAAGTCTTGCGTGCCCACATTGAGAACAGTAGCCCGTCGTCGTGTAGCGGTATGCGGTGTGTCCGTGAAGACACGGCTTACCCGTAAAATATCTGCGAGAGTTAGCCGCCATAGCAGCCTTACGGGTAGGGGGTAGGTCAGTAGTACCCCCTGTTTCGGTTGCTTCTGAACTCTCGGACATCATCGACCTCATCCAACGCAGTGCCTATATAGCCTCCTTTTCGGAAACGCATAAGGGCTAGCGAAGTAGAGTCAACGTAGTCGTCGTGATCGCCGGACGGGAAGGATGCCACCTCATCAATGACTTCCTCGGCCCAGTGGGTGTTAGGAGCCCACACTCTACCACTCGCGAAGAGGTCGGACACTGCGTTGAGGCGGCTGATCTTGTCGTTCCCCCTCGATGGGGTGAACTCCTGCACGGGGATGCCCATGGCCCTCATCTCGTAGATCAGCGGCGCACCAGACGCCTTCTTCTCGATGATCACGCTATCAGGCTGCCACTCCTTGTACTGGTCGATGGCCTCCTGCTTCAGCCGTGGGAACTCCATCCGCTCCCTGAACGCATTGAGCAGGATGATGTTGGCCTGCTCGATCCCATTGTCGTCAGGAGCATAGAACACACCCCACGTGGTCAGGGCTGAGTAGTCAGCTCGCTGCGTCTTCTCGAAGGCCGTGTCCCACGCCATAAGCACGAACTCGCACTCTGGTGGCCGCTCAGGCTCCCACATCTTCCACCACTCGCGCTTGACTATGGCGCTCGTGTCGGACGTCGGGTTCTGCTGGTACTGCGCCATCCACTTGGAATTGGGCAGCTCTTCCTTAAGGACGCTCAGCTCTTCTAGCGGCCAGAACTCAGGCCACAGGGGGTTGCCAGATGGCAGCAGTGCAGGGAACTCAATGACCTCCCACTCATCACCGCCACGTTGGGCTGCAGCCTTTAGCACCTGCGCTGTAAGATCACGCTTGCTCCACCTCGTCATGACTATGACAATAGCCCCACCGGGCTGCAGTCGCTGCCGGGGCCCTGAGGTGTACCACTCGTAGGTTTTGTCGTAGATGTCGGGGTTGGTCTCGGCTAGCGCAGCCTCTTGCTCAGAGTGCGGGTCATCGATGATCAGCAGGTCAGCACCCTTACCTGTCACCGCACCACCAACACCGATAGCGAAGTAGTCGCCGCCCTTGGACGTGTTCCATCGACCAGCAGCCTTAGAGTCTGACTGCAGCACGAGGTCCGGGAAGACGTTGTGGTAGTGCTCTGTGTCGACGAGGTTTCGCACCTTACGACCAAAGCCTACAGCAAGCTCCGCCGTATGGCTTGTCTGAATAACCTTCTTACCGGGGAATTTACCCAAGAACCACGCCGGGAGGAGGTATGATGCAAACTCAGACTTAGTATGACGAGGAGGCATGTTGATAATAAGGCGTTTACAATCGCCTCTAGCCACCCTCTCAAACGCATCCGCCATCTTGGCATGGTGTCTTCCTGCAATGAAGCTCGGCCACATGGCCTCGACGAACTTAATGAACCGCTGCTGCGCGAGGCTCTTGTGCTTGAGCTTCTCGAGGTGGTCGAGCTGAGCGAGGAGCTGCTCTTGGTCGGCAGGAGACAGTGCTGGTAGGATGCGAGGTATATCCGCAAGGGATATATTAGCGAACGGGTTCGCAGGGGGCGAGCCCGGTTTAGGGGTGGGGGTCTTTACCGGGTGTATCCTTGGGCGTCCCACTACTCTTCCAGCTCCGCTTCGTACTCTGAGGGTGGCTCAATCTTCTTCTCTGGCGGAGCCACACCGAACTCCTCGTCGAGGTCTTTGCCTAGCGGGGTAATGTCGATGAGGTCTGCATGCAGTAGGCGGCGTACCCGTTCCTTGATGGCATCCTCGAGAGCTTCAGGGCTCTTGTAGTTAATGGTGATCTCGCTACGCTCGGTGAACAGACCGATGTCAGAGTGCTTGCCTAAGAGTTCTAACGCCTTGAGCTCGAACTTGGTCTCACCGCAGTTGGCTATCTCTAGCAGCTTATTGGTAATGGCCGACCGCGCAGAGGCAGCATCGAGCGCCATCGTGGACCCGTAGGTGCGGAGGAACGCAGCGGCGGCATAGGCCGTGTTGATCTGGGTTAGGGGGGTTTTACTCTTGTTCTTGATCACCGCCTCGAGCAGGCGCTGCTCGGCGGCGTAGTCTTCTTCTGAGACCTCTATGGGGGCCCCGAGGTCTACCTGTAGCTCTGCAGTTGCTGCGGCTACGGCTATCTCATCCTCAAAGGTCCCTGCCATTTCCTCGGTGAGGTCAAAGGGCATGGGGTTAGTCTTGTCTGGCGTTAGACGCACTGTAGGCATGGGGTCGGGCTACCCTGATGTTTGTAAGGTCGCGAAGCGACACAGTACCCCTGCTTTAACAGGAGTTAGGTGAAAAACAACTTGAAAAAATATATACCCCCCGGCTGCTGCGCAGCCTGAAAGGAGTGGGGGCCTCCCTAAAAAATATATACCCCCCTGGGGTAGCAAAATAGAAAAGGTGACGGGGGGGTTTCTGAGAGATGCTCATATAATGTGCAAAATAGTGTAATATAGAGCCGGGGCCCCAAATATCTGGTTTGGGGGGGTACCCGGCCCGTGGGGCCCCGATCATGGTCGTAAGATAGCCCTAGGGCTCTAAGCCATTGAAATCGTTGGGCTTTATATTCCCTATTGCGTATGACACGGTTATTTCGTAAGTTTTTTGGGCGGCGGGACAACTCCCTCTGTACCTAGGCGATCATGCCTAATAGGAAACGACACTATGTCTACTCAAGTAACCTCAAACGCGTCGGCCTTTGTGCTGGCGTCCACCTTCCTTGCTTCTGGCGAAGCATCTATCGAGCACGGGACTTCCCTTGTGACCTTTGGGCTCATGCAATGGTTGCGCGGCGATATGACTTTCCGCGCCGTTGTCACCTCTGGCAAGGGTGACAATCAGACCTCTCGGTCCAAGGTCTTCCGTCTTGCGGATTATCCCTTCCCTATCATGACTGAGAAAGGGAAGGTCGATGGACTAATGCGCAAGGCACAACTTGCGGCAATCGTGGACGCAATGGGCATTGATACCCCTGCAATGCGCGCTTGCTTCACTCGGTGCCTACCCGCCGCTTTGGTCTTGGCTGACACGGAAGCGCAATACAGCAAAGACGCAAAGGCTATCGTTAAAGTCCCGGCTCGTTACGCCTTGGACCTTTTCAAGAAAGACGGTTCATTCTCGGACCTTGGCAAGTCTATCCTTGAAGCTATCAAGGAAGCGGCAAGCCTCAATGGTAAAGACATTGATGACGCAGAAGCGGTTCGCCGCTTGGATAAGGCGACTGTGCCTCTCTCAGGCGCGGATAGCCGGACCTATGGCAAACTTCCTACTGCCGCAGGTTTTAACCGTGACCTTGCCAAGCCTCTTGCGGCTTCCTTAGGTCTGATCCCTGCCCTCAAGGCAGGGACGCCAAAGGCGCCACAAGGCGCTAGCGTCGGGCTTGAGACTTCCTTGACCTTCCTGATCAAGACGATACGCGAACAGGTGGAAGGGGATGAGGCAGAGGAAGCGTTTACTAACGAGCGCGTCGCAGAGGTCCGCGAATTGGCGACCTTGATTGCCGCCTTCCTTGAAGCCGAGGAAGCCTAACCCCTAGGGCCCCTCGCAAGAGGGGCCCGCCCTTCGGGAGCTAATCGCATGAACCCTCTCTACCGCATCTTTCGAGCCCTGCTCGAAATGGCTATCGTCCTAGGCGGACTGGCCAGCATCGTCGCCCTTCTGATCATCCTCGCATCCTAGCCCTAGCCCCGCAGCCGAAAGGCTGCGGGGTTTCTTTTTATCCTTTCAGGATAGTTCCAACGTGTGAGGCCATCATCGTGTTTTTCTTACATCGCATCTCGCAACCATGATCGCGAGTTTCTTACATTAGTTTTCTTACATTAGGTTTTCTTACATTGCATCTCGCAACCATGGTTGCGGGATTTCTTAACATTGTAATGTTAAGTTTTTTTCTTACATTATACCTTACGTTAACGTCAACATAGTACGTCATATATAACGTAACAAAAATTTCCTAACCGCAGGTTGGTATTGTAAGAATGTAAGAAAACGGTTTGGGTAATGTAAAGAAAATTCCTCAATGAAATCAAGCAATGTTATAATGTTATATTGTAAGAACGGTTTTTGAGCTTTTCAGGAAACTGCGCTTCTATGCAAGTGCAGCTCTCTCCCGCATTCCAAAAAAACAAAAACCCCAAACTCGCCATTCTCTCTCTATTTCTTTTAACAATATAACATTACCCTTACTTTCTACCTTCAAACCCTTATGCCATAAGGCGTTGCTAATGTAAGAAAACCATTTTCCGTTTCTTAACATTAGGCCCTTTTTTCTTACATTCTTACATTACCTTTTTTAACATTCCACACCCTGCGGTTAGGATATTTTTGTTACGTTAGATAGGGTGTACTTTTTCTCTTACATTGTAATGTTAAGTTTTTTTCTTACATCGCATCTCACGACCATGGTTGTCATTTTCTTACATTGTCTTTTTCTTACATTACCCCTGCCTGTTCGTTTTCTTACATTACCCCTGCCTGTTCGTTTTCTTACATTACCCCTGCCTGTTCGTTTTCTTACATTACCCTAATTTGACTTCACCCTTAAGATGTGCTACAATGTAAGCTCAATCAGTAATTCCACTGGTTGGTTCCTCCGCCTCTGTCGCTGCCGCCCACTTCGATCTCGCAACCATGGTTGCGGGTTGGGACCTGCGCAGAGGCGTTAATGGAGACTACGACGATGCAAGAGATCACCCGCTACGCTGCTCCTATGCAGCTACCCACAGTGCTTCCAACCCTACCCTTCGCCAAGCCAGCCCCACGCTTCTTCACGTCAGCGATCACTGACGACGAGCTGGACACCTACCTGCTGCGCATGCCTGACCGTCTCATGCACGAGATGGCTACGCGCTTCGCTTTGGCCGGGGGAGAATGACAACTATGGTTTACATCCCAAGAGACCCCTTCGCCCGCACACGTGCGCGACCCGTGCAGCTGCTCAATGCGACCATCAATGGTCGGAGCATTGCCTACTCCAACTACACCGAGTTCTACGTGCAGGCGAGCAAGGACGGCAGGTCCTACCAGACCCGCTACTGCTTCGTCGGTGACCTTGCTGCTGCCATCGCCCACTACGAGGCGATACATGCTTATCGGTGGAGCAAGCGCATCTATGCGCCTTCGATCAAACCCAACCCCACACTGGTCGAGAAGCCAGCAATCGTCACCGATGGAGAGTGAGGCATGAGCAAGATGATTTACATCGTCGAGGAGTGGGAAGCCGACGCAGGGGGTGAGTTCTTGGATATCTACTGCTTCGACACTAGGCCTGAGGCTGAGTGGTTCAAGACGCGCATGGAGGAGTTCTACGGACCGACCACCTCACAGTGGCTCATCAAGGACAAGCTCCTCTTCACGGATATGCACGATGCCGTCAAGGTATGGGCAGGAGTGGACGATGAGTAAGATGATTTACATCGTCGAAGAGTGGGGCACCGTTGGCGGTGACCATGACGAGTGCAAGGCTAGCTACTGCTTCGACGCTAGGCACGAGGCTGAAGCGTTCAAGGAGCGCATGGAAAAGCTCTACGGAAACATCACGTCCGACTGGTTCATCGAGGACAAGCAGGTCTTCACCCACATGCACGACGCCTTGGTGGTAGCAACCGACAAGCAAGGCTTACCTTTACCACTACGCATCTACCCATAACAAAATACACCAACAACTCCTCAACAAGGAAACACTTCCCATGACGACCCCAACCAAGACCAACACCCCCAAGGTTCCCTCCATGCGCCTCACCGTCGAGCTCCGTGCTCAGATCGTTAGAGCCGTCATGGATGACATGCCAGCACTCAGTACCAACCTGCTTAGGAGCTACCGAGACACTATGGACAAGCGAGCGCGGGAGATCGCCCGTGAGCAGCTGCCCGAGAAGGTGAGGGCAATCTATGACGACGTGGACCTGCGCAGCTACATCAACTCCGAGTACGTCAACATCTGCTGTGCGGGTTACTCGCTGCCTACCCTTGCACGTGGGTGGGATGGTAGGCAGGTATTGATTGCAGCCATCACAATAGACCCCGCGTTTGATGCAGCTCACACTGCGTATGACAAGCTACGCGACGATGCACAGCGCATCCAGCAACAACTAACCGTCAACGTCGCCATCCCTAGGACTGTGAAAGCGTTCGTCGAGATGTTCCCCGACCTTGCCAAGTACGCACCCCAAGAACCTACCCCTGCCACTGCTAACCTACCCGCTACAACGCAACTAATGGATAGCCTCAAAGCAGCGGGCCTGAAGGTGGGTGAGGAGAGCGAGGGATGACACTGGAAGAAGCGCAAGCAGCGCTTACCGCTGCTCAGCTAGAGGAAGGGCTACGCTACCGCCTATGGAAGCGTCAGCCTAACCCTACGACCTACGACCGCTACAAGAAAGCCAGCCATGCAACAGGCGATGCCATCACGGCATGGGCCGACCTCAAGGAGAAGACCGATGACTAAAAAGAAGGTGATCAAGTCCTGTAGCGACTGGGATGTAATGCTGAGCCACCTCGAGGTAGAGATGCGGCGCACCCTTGGCTACGAGCGTAACGAGACGCGGAGTTATGTCGTGGCCCTACGCACGATGGAGCGGCTCGGTGCCAAGCGTAGCGACAACTTCACCGATAGGGGGACGAGTAAGAAGGCAGAGGCTCTGTTCAACGCGGAGTTCAATAAGTCTCGCGAGGAGTGGAGCGAGTACCTGCGGCTGAAGGATATATTCGCCCCTCACATCCACCGATACGAAGGCATCAAGTACCCGGACCCGTTAGAGGACTTCCATGCTGCATGGGTCAAGGCAGGGGGGGAGAAGTTCTATGCGTAGCATCACCCACTTCGTGGGGTTCCAAGACGACCGCTATACCCTAGCGGTGAAGGTGTTTGGACGCCCCGACTTTATCCACCGTCAATGGGATGGCCGTGCCAAGAGCATGGTCTGTGCAGGGGACCGTGTGATCTTCGCTACTGGTAGTGAGCTAGACACACCGAAGCTGTGGTCCTTCGACGACTCGGGGGTATTTTGATGAAGCAGATAGAAGACGAGAAGCGCAGGTGGTCTGAGGATGGGGAGTTCACCCTCACCCGCTTGGTCACCTACCGTCACTCTAGCGACTCGATGCCTGACCAGTTCGAGGTGCGCTTCAACCGTGCTGTGGTCTATGAGGGCGACGAGGCAGGTGAGGCTATCACTACCTTCGCCATGTATGAGGAGTTGTTCTGATGGAGAGGCCTGACACCGTTAGCCCCGAGATATGGGAAGCCCTAACCGAGAAGGAGCAGGAGTATCTTGCGGAGCATGAGAGGCTGCACCGGGAGTTTGACCGCATACTAAAGGGCAGACTGCGAAGGTCCAACGAGGAGATGGACGCAGAGGTCGAGCAGATGCTCGACGAGGCGGGGATCGAGCGATGACCGAACCCAAGTGGGGGGTGTACGCACCCCAAGCAACTGCCAACTATGAACGCGCCGCAAACATCAACCCAGACCTAGCCCAACTCCATGCGAGGGTGGGACCGCTGCACCTAGTTAAAGAGAGGCAACACAAGGTGAGAACCAGACCCCGACTACACATCACCCTGCTCGACGCGGTGATCTTCTGCCTGCTAGCCTTCGGTGCGTTTCACCTAGCTAAGGCTGGGGAGATAGCGTTCTGGTCGGGCTACGAGGCTCAAGCAGCGAAGGGATATAAGTGATGGGCTATCGCTCAGATGCAAAGGTCGCGTTCTACCTCGCTGACACACGGTCCCTACCAGAAGGTATGGTTGGGCTACCCTTCGCTGGTCTCAAGCTGTGGTTCGACGAGAATTACCCCATCAAGGATGCGATTGGGGGGTGGGGTGCAGAGGTCGAGTACAGTGACCCCACCATCTGCGTTAGCTACGAGGACGTCAAATGGTACGACGACTATGAGCATGTGAAGGCTGTGAAGGCAGCTTTGGCTATGTTCGACGTGGCTTTTAATACTGGGTATTCACAGGTCAGCGCTCACTGGGAGTTCATACGGGTAGGGGAGGAGCTGGAGGACATCAAGGTGGACGGTAGCCCCTACTCTGAAAGCCGACTGCGCGTCCATCGCGAGATCATTTTTGACTAGGAGGTAACAAGCTATGGCTAAGCAACCACACGCGCCCGGTGATGACACCGTGGACATCGAAGAACTGTTGGCGTGGATGAGCGCCAACCCAGAGAGCCACCCCGACATGCGCATCGTGTCGGAGTATGGCGAAGAGCTTTGCAAAGAGAAGGGGACAACCTTGAAAATACTGAGATCACTGACCTACCTGCGCCTCATGTCCAACGAGGAGCTGATCGCGAAGGCACGAGAGGGTCGACACTCTGACCTTGCCATCGTGCTAGCTGAGCGGCTCGAGGATGAGCTGGGTGGGGATACCCTGTGCGACACCTGCGACAAAACCTTAAGAGGAGACGGATCATGGACCTGATCCATTCACTGACCTTCGACTACGCCACCATGCGTCCCCTCTACAAGTTTGTCCTCGTGTTTGTCGGGACGCTCATCGCCCTCTCTGCCAAGTCTCACGTTGGTGCTAGCGGCGTAGCCGCAGGGATGCGCGGCGAGCGTACCAAGGAGCGAGCTACCCAAGAGGAGCTCGACGCGCTCATGCAAGCAGCGATACGGCTAAGTATCAAGGGCGACCTGCTCATGCTTCTCGCTGCGCTGTGCCTCTTCTTTGCCGGGGAGATATGAAAACTATCCTCGCAAAACCACTAAGCTGTATCGCACCAATTTGACTTCATCGGTAAAGTGTGATACTATATAAGAACAGTCGGGAGTTCCCCGGCTGGGGCGTCCCAGCCCATAGGCCAGCTGTCCCGCTGGCTTCCATCAATCTCACAACCATGGTTGTGAGTATCTAACTATAGAGAGCAACATCATGGCTAACGTCGACTTCCAACAGTTTGTCACCCTCGAAGAAGCTGCCCAACAGATCGCCACCAACCCACGGGTTAGGTACATACTCCGTGGTGAGAAGGGTATCGGCAAGTCCAGTATCATGGGCATCCTTGCCAAGAAGCTACCCGACTATGAGATGGTCTACCGTGACGTGGGTGCTATGGCCGAGGGTGAGGCTGGCATCCCCATGCCTAACCATGAGACGAGGACGAGCGCCCTGTACCCCAACACGGGGTTCAGGCTGCACCTAGGCAAGCCTGTGTGCATCATGCTCGATGAGTTCACCAAGGGTAGCCGCTACGTGCAGAACATGCTGCACCCCCTGCTCGAGCGCACCGCTCCGCGCTTCGGTGACAACAATACACCCGACCGCACCATCGTCATCCTGTCCGGTAACCTTGGCGACGAGGGTCTAGGCGACGTGCTACTCGGTCACACTGCTGACCGCGTGGTCGAGCTGTTCATACGCAAGCCTACCGCTGACCAGTGGCTGACGTGGGCATCCAACAACGGTATCGACCCCGTGCTTATGGCATGGGTCTACGAGACACCGCAGGTCTTGGCGAGCTACATGGATGAGGGCCAAGAGGGTAACGTCTACATCTACAACCCGCGCAAGGTACAGAGCGCTATCGTTACCCCTCGCTCGCTAGACATTGCGTCTGACATCGTGTCGACCCGTCACCTCAACACTCCTCACTCCGTGAAGGCTGCGCTCATCGGTAAGATCGGCATGGCTGGGGCTTTGGACCTGCTGGCTTACGTCGACTACCAAGACCAGCTCTCACCATGGCTGGATATCACAACCAACCCCAAGACTACGCCTATCCCTACGTCGGCAGGTGCATGCTCCGTGCTGGTGTTTGGTGCCATCGAGAAGATCACTGTCGAGACCATGACACCGTTCATGACCTACCTCGAGCGGCTCGCTCCCGCGTGGCAAGCTGCCTTCGCTATCAACGTCGCCAAGAACCCAACCAAGCAGAAGATCGCCTTTACTAACGCTGCCTTCGCGAGCTGGCTCGAGCGTAACGAAGACCTGCTGTAATGCAGATACTTAGCGTCGGACTGTGGAGTCAGAGCGGGGGTGAAGGTGGGGACGTGTTTTCCTGCCGCATCCTCCTCGAGCCTAACGAGTATGTAGACCTACACGCAATAGTAACCCGTAGCTACGACCCCTCAACCATGAAAACCGAGGTGGTGGTTCTTGTGAAAGGGCACGACGAGCTCGATGCCTACAAGAAGGTACCTGCCCTAGTCAACAAAGGAGAAGACCGTGTATTTAGAACCTGAAGTTAGCATACGTGACAAGGAGGAGCGCAAGCTCCAGAAGGTTAAGGTCAACCTCATGCGGAACAAAATCTTTGCCCGCATGTCCGGCCTGATGATGGTTGGCACGACCAAGATCGTAGAGGGTACCGTCTTCGGGCGCACCGATGGCTTCAACGAGGAGTATGGTCGCCCCTTCATCGCCAAGCATTCCGAGCGTGAGGTCGGCTACGTGGTTGTCCACGAGTCGGGTCACAAGATGCTGCGCGACATCCAGACGTGGGCCAAGCTCTGGAAGAAGAACCACAAGCTCACCAACCAAGCTACCGACTACGTGCTTAACCTCATCGTCAGTGACATGGACCCGACCGAGCAGTTCATCGCCTTCCCTCGCGACCCCGTTACGGGTGAGCGGCTAGGTCTGTACGACGAGCGGTTCCGTGGCATGCACGTCAAGCAGGTCTACGACATCCTCGAGCAGGAGGAGAAGGAGAAGCAGAAGCTGCCGCAGCCGAAGCAAGACGAAGGTCAACCACGGCAAGGTCAAGGTCAAGGTCAAGGCAACGGCTCACCACAGCAGAGCAAGCGTCAGGGTCCTGCCGATGGCGGTGGCTTCGACGAGCACGACTGGGAGGCTGGTCAAGAGCGCACCGAGGCAGAGGAGGCAGAGGTCGAGAAGGAGGTCGACCGCGCTATCCGTCAGGGCAAGATGCTGCACGAGAAGCTCAACGGTAAGGGTAACGGTAGCGTCGACCGACTGTTCGACAAGCTGGTCACGCCCAAGATCAACTGGAAGCGCGAGACGCAGGAGTTCGTCACAGCCTACTGCATTGACAAGGAGGAGGCGACCTACCGCAAGCTTAACCGTCGCTTCGTCGGTTTGGATATCTACCTACCCATAATGATTGGGGAGACGCTGAACAGCGTGGTCATGGCGACCGACATGTCGGGTTCCATCCACAAGGAGATACCTACCTTCATGACGGAGATGGTGTCGCTCATGAAGATGGTCAAGCCTGAGAAGGTCGACGTGCTCTACTGGGACAGCCAAGTCACAGCGCATGAGACCTATACGCAGAATACCTTGGACAACCTCCTGTCCGAGACCAAGCCCAAGGGTGGTGGTGGCACGCAGCCATCGTGTGTCTCCAACTACATGGCTAAGCACAAGATGAAGCCCGACTGCATCATCGTGCTGACCGATGGCGAGGTCGGCTCCGACTGGGGTAACAACTGGCCCGCACCCGTCTTGTGGGTGGTGGTCAACCCCTATCGTCAGATCACTGCGCCCGTTGGCAAGACCATCTACATTCCGGAGTTCGACTGATGTTTAAGCTACAGCCCAAGCCACCCAAGGTGCTCGACCCCAACTGGGTACGCACCGAGCAGATGCAGGTGACGATCAACATGCCGCAGCAACAGTTCAATAGGCTCAAGCAAGCTGGTCGTGAGTTCAACCTGTCCATGCGGCAGGTCGTGACGCAGATGGTCGCCTATGCCGAAGCTAACATGTCCACCGACACTACCCCTAGCAAGTAACCCACAACCATCAAGGAGAATTAACATGTCCATCCCTAACACTTCCATTACCTCATCGTCTGTCTTGGTCGAGATGAACATCTCTGTCTGGGGCGCGTCCAAGCTGGACAAGACCGTCACTGAGAAGGTGACCGACGACAACAACGCCTCCAAGGATGCAGCCAAGGTCTCCAAGAACCTCATGGCTGGCACCCACCTACGTAAGGAGATCGCTGACTTCGCCGCGCAGTGTCGCCTCTGGCACAACACCCACACCCTGCCTTGGTCCGACAAGGGTCCTCGCCTTCTACCTACGTCGCTATTCCTAGACTACAAGTCTGAGGTCAACATGCGGCGCGACAAGTTCAACGAGCTGGTTGAGCAGTTCAAGCGTGAGTACCCTGCGCTGGTCCAGACTGCGTTCAACTATCTGGGCGACATGGCCAACGCGAGCGACTACCCCACCATCGAGGAGCTGCACGACAAGTTCGGCTTCCGTCTGGTCTTCACCCCGCTGCCCGACTCCGGTGACTTCCGTCTCGATGTCCCTGCTCAAGCACTGGCAGAGATGAAGGACGAGTACGACACCGCGTTCAACCAACGTGTCGCTGCTGCGATGGAGGAGCCTTGGAAGAAGCTGCACAAGCTGCTGACCGACATGTCCGACAAGCTGACCGAGAGCGAGGGGGAGGGTGACGAGTTCAAGAAGCGCTATCACTCCACGCTTATCACCAATGCTCAGGCTATGATCGACATGCTCAAGCACCTGAACATCACCAACGACCCCAACCTCGAGGAGGCTCGCCAGTCCCTAGCCGAGACCATGAGCGGCTTGGACATCGACGACATCAAGGACAGCCCTGTCGTCCGCGCCGACGTCAAGTACGGTGTCGATGCTATCCTCAAGAAGTTCGAGTGGTAACAATCAAGGGGGCGGCACACGCCGTCCCATCCCTCTAGGAGCAACAAGATGTCTGACGATTACACCTATCACGTTATCACTAACGTCCCCAACACAACCATCAAAGCCAACACGGGCTTCCCCCCTAAGTTCACCGAGCTGACGGGGATGTTCGAGCTGCTGCTACTCAAGCTACATCGTCGCCACAAGAATTGGCGGTTCATCATCACCCCGACGCCCTATGCCTACAACTACCCTGAGACCTCTAGCTCCGTGGCGGGCATCAAAGTGTACGACCATGGCACAGGCGAGGTGCTGGGCGAGATAGGTAAGAACGGCGAGCAGTACTCCATCACCAACTTCCGCATCATGCGCGAGGGCAAGCGTAGCAATGAGCGGCGGAGCGTCAACCTCACCAAGACCGTGCAGACTATCGAGAAGTACTTTACCCCTAAGGACGTAAGGGAAAGCCTACGGGATGTCGTCAGCGCCACGAGCACCGTCATCAACGACATACGGAGCATTGCTAGCCAAGCCGCGCATCGCTCCATGGCTGCCCTCATGCACGACGACACGCTCGCAGCCTTCATGCTCCCGCACCTAGACGAGATCGTCGCAGCGGTGCGCACCCGTAACATCGGAGCAGCAGACCGGATACAGTCCATCCCAGAGTGCATGGTGGCATCCACCGACGCGCAGACTATCTATGATGCTAAGAGTTCCGGTAAGTACTACATCGTGATGATCCGCCCTAACGACCAGTATGTGGTGGCTGACTATGGCAACCTCACCATGACCGACGAGCCCACCCTCACTACCTACACCGCCGAGACGCTGCCCATCCTGCTTCGCGGTCGGGTCGGTATGCTCAAGCTCACCGAGGTTAAAACCCTCATCCCCGGCGTCGGTGTCCGCACCGGCACCCAAACATTCTTTATCCCTAAGGAGGTATGACTATGAGCGAAGAAACTATCCTAAAAAAGAGCCGCAGGCGTAAGCCCTCACCAACCCCACGCATGAGGTCTGTGGCTGTGCGCCTACCCGAGGACGTGATCGCTTGGTACCGAGAACGCTACGCCTTCAATTACACCGCCTCCATGAGAGGGGTACTGTTAGCCCACGCTAGACTTAAGGGTATGAAGGAACCCTCACTCCCACTTGACACTGTAAAGGAATAAGTTTACTTTACACCCATGACCCCAGAGAAAAAAATCAAAGACAAGGTAGTCGCCTTCCTCAAGAAGGAGGGTGCCTACTATTTTTTCCCTGCCACGCATGGCTACGGACGTAGCGGTGTGCCCGACATCGTTGGGTGCATCGAGGGTAAATTCTTCGCTATCGAATGTAAGGCGGGGTCTAACAAGGCTACCGCCCTACAGATACGCGAGATCGAAACGATAAGAGCAACTGGCGGCGCAGCCGCTATCGTCAACGAGCAAAACCTCGACTCCCTGCCCGAGTGGTTCCGGCGAGTTCGAGCAGGAACATGGAGACTATCGTGAATATACAGCCCACAATGTTTCCCTTCGTGAAAGGGAAGTCCGACAAGTATGGCTTTACGCCTACCTATCGCAGAGCTGAATGCTCTAAATGCCCAGTGACCATAAGCTGGGTCGATACTACTAAGAACGGCGCTACAGATCACATCGTGGCCCTGAATTTACGTAAGCGTAAATGGCATATCGACGAGGAAAACGAGCAACACATCTGCGCTAAATGCCAAGGTTTGCCTGTCGTTAAAGGCCGCCGATACTACTATATGAAAACCCCCAAAACAGAGGTCCCTGCAATGTTCTTTAAGTCCAAGCCCAAGCCAAATGTCGAAGAGACCCCCACGAGCGTTACCGTTACACCTACGCCAGTAGAGGCAGGGGTTTCCTCCATCGTGTATCCTACTCCTGCCGAGCTTCGTACGATCAGAAAGCTGCTTGACGACGTTTATGAGCTAAAGGGTCAATGCTACCGCGCAGACTACTCCGATAGGGCAATAGCTCTTATCGCTAATGTAGCTGAGGAGTGGGTGACCATCGAGCGCGAGCTCGCCTACGGCCCTGCGGGTAGTCCTGAGACCGAGGCAGAGGCGCAGGTGCGCATACTCAACGAGCTGGTAGATCAGGCCAGACATCACGCAGAGGAAGCCGAAGCGGTGCTTCAGCTGGTTGAAGAGAAGGTCGCTGCCCTTAAGAAGAAGCTCGCCTCCTAACCATGGCCAACATCCCCCTCACCTCGAAGCAGATAGCGATGGAGGCAGCGGAGCTGTTGGTGCAGCACATTAACGGTTTGCAGCCTAGGTGGCTTGTCGATTTGAACGAGCCGCCTAAGGTGGTGAGGGCATCCCTTGGTATCGAACCCTCGCTTGAATACAAGGCGGCAAAAGGGACGTACTTCATCCGTGCCCAAGACGAGCTCGAGGCCTTCATGAAAGCCCGCAAGATGGAAGCAGAGAAATGAAAACGTATTACACGACAAAAGACATTGTTATCCCTGCGGGGACAAGGTTACACGCGCCACCTACGCATAGTAGCCGTTGGAAGAATGACTATGACGCGCCAGTTGCTCTGGGTAAAGACCACTGCGGTTATTTCAGCGTGGATATCGCGGAGGGGATCAAAGCTGGTTTGGTTGAGGAACGCACTAAATGAACATCATCACCCTCGACTTCGAAACGCTCTACGGCACCAATTACAGCCTCTCGACTATGACTACTGAAGAATACATACGTGACCCTCGCTTCGAGGTGATCGGGGTGAGCGTGAAGGTCAATGACGAGGATGCTGTTTGGTTCAGTGGGACGAAGAAGAAGACCAGTGAATGGCTGGACCAATTCGAGCTGGATAAGCACCTCTGCATTGCTCACAATGCCGTCTTCGATATGTCAATTTTGAACTGGCACTTCGGCATCCGCCCCAAACGGATCGTCGACACGCTCTCCATGGCGAGAGCCACTGTGGGTTCTATGACAGGGGTAAGCCTAGCCAAGCTGGTTCAGCACTTTGGCCTAGGCGAGAAGGGCACTGAGGTTGTCCAAGCGTTCAACATGAGGCGCAGGGACTTTGGGGCTGACCAACTCGCGGCCTATGGGCGCTACTGCTGCAATGACACAGAGCTGACCCGTAAGCTGTTCGACGTGCTCGCCGTGGACTTCCCTCTCATGGAGCTGAAGCTGATCGACCTGACCATCCGCATGTTCACCGAGCCTGTGTTGGAGCTGGACCACGAGCGGCTGGAGGAGCATCTCTCTAACGTGCTAGCCCGTAAGAAGACGCTCATGGACAGCATGTCGCTAGAGATCGAGGACCTGATGTCCAACCCAAAGCTAGCCTCTGTGCTGGACTCCTTGGGTGTAACCCCGCCTATGAAGGTGAGCCCGACTACGCAGAAGCAGACCTATGCTTTCGCGAAGAACGACGAAGAGTTCACCGACCTGCTCAATCACCCCGACCCCACCGTGCAAGCCATCGTCGCTGCGCGGCTGGGCGTGAAGAGCACCCTCGAGGAGACCCGCACCGAGCGGTTCATTAGTATCTCAGGGCGAGGTTCACTCCCCGTACCCCTACGCTACTATGCGGCGCACACGGGACGCTGGGGCGGCGACGACAAGATCAACCTCCAGAACCTGCAACGCTCCTCCCCACTCAAGAGCGCCATGATGGCCCCCGAAGGGTTCATGATGGTGGACAGCGACAGCAGTCAGATCGAAGCCCGTACGTTGGCATGGCTAGCGCAGCAGGATGATCTGGTCGATGCGTTCGACCGCAAGGAAGACGTGTACCGGATCATGGCCAGCAGCATCTATGGCAAAGACCCCAAGGACATTACGAAGGACGAGCGGTTCGTGGGTAAGACCACCATCCTCGGTGCAGGCTACGGCATGGGTCCGGCCAAGTTCAAGCTGGCCCTGAAGAACGCTACGCCTTCTGTGGACATTACGCTCGACGAGGCAGAGCGGATCATAAGCACCTACCGAGAAACCTACCCACGGATACCCGAGCTCTGGAACGAGGGTAAGAAAGCTCTTGAGGCTATCCTTGGGGGTCGCACGACCGATCTTGGTAGACCGGGGGCACTGGTGGTTAACATGATGGGCATCCGACTGCCAAACAATCTCTATGTCCGCTACCCCGGCTTACGCTGGGTGGAGCTCGAAGAGGGGGATAGGCCGCAGTTCGTCTACGACACGCTCAAGGGCCGCACCGTTGTCCCTAACCGGATATACGGAGGCAAGGTCATCGAGAACGTCTGTCAGGCTCTCGCCCGCATTGTCATCGGGGAGCAGATGCTCTTGGTCGCTAAGCGCTACCGCCCCGTCATGACCGTCCACGACGCCATCGCTATCGTCGCACCCCAAGAGGAGATCGACGAGGCTCAGGCCTATGTCGAGCAGTGCATGCAAACCCGCCCCACGTGGGCACCAGAGCTACCCCTAGCCTGTGAGGCAGGGAACGGCTTCAGCTATGGAGAATGTTGATGAGCAAGCAAACAGTAGAGCAGCTTCAGGCAGAGATCGCGTCTCAGGCGGCGCAGATCGACGAGCTAAAAAATCGGTTATCCGTTTTGGACGAGTTTCGGGTCGCGTCCCAAAACAAACTCATTGCCGCTCACGAGCAGCATTGCGAGCGGTTTCGGGCCGTTGGTATGAAGGCATATGCGGAAGGGTTTGACGATGCTTGGGCGTCGAATTTTGGGGGCGGATGTATAGATTCAGAACGAGACGAATGCTGGGAACGCTCCGACGCCCGCGCCGCCCTACAGCCCAAGGAGGGGGAGCGATGAGTGACGTCATTAACCTCGCTGACCACCGCCAGCCTATCACCTATGAGATCACCATCACACACTACTGGGATGACCGGATCGAGATGTGGGTCAAAGGCGTAGAGGATGATCCACGCTCGAGAGAGGTGGTGCGCGAGACACTACAGAGAATTGTAGATGGCTGGGAGGATGGAGAAGAAGCATGACCCAACATCATAGTACCATCACGCAAGATGAGTATGATGCCCTCAAGGTGGCTCTCGCTGCGCGGGATGCCGAGATCAAGCGGCTGCGCAATGGGCTTCAAGATATCTACCTAGGTGTAGCAATCCCCAAGGCCCATGCTTTGAAAATCCTCACCCATAAAGGACCCAACCTGTGAGCGACGAGCCCGAAGAATTTCACCCCTATGTGCGGCTGCTGTTGGCCCGCATGAAGTCGAACCCTGATGAGTACCATCCAGAATATAAGAGCGAGGAGATGGACAGGGTGAAGATTTTCTTAACCGACGAGGAGCTGGCGGCAGTCCGTGCAGCAGAGCGCGAAATACTCCTAGGTCGCTATCACCAAAACCTCATGCAGACCATCCTGAAGTCCAACGAGCCGAAGGAGGCTGAAGACGAGAAGTACCGAGCCTCCAAGCTGTACGCACAGGGTGCTACCGCTGGCCAAATACTAGCAACCTCACAGAACGGCCACACGTGGACCAAGCTGGACCATGACGCCTATCTGGCTCAGAGCCGCAACATGCAGAACTCACTTCAAGGGGCTCAGCAGAGCGCCCTTATGCAAAGCCAACTTGGAGGCTTGGCTCAGAGCCCGCAGGTCTACGGCGGCACGGGTGCCACAAGCTTCAGAGCTGAAACCGCATCCGAAGCATTAACGGGTGCCATCAACAAAATCCTAGGAAGGTAGCTCTATGTCTACCCAAGAACCTAACGACCCCGTAAACCACCCATCGCACTACACGTCGAGTAAGGCATGCTGTTCCCACTGTGGGAAGCCTATCGAGTGCATCGATGTTACTAGGCACATGGGGTTTAACCTTGGGAACGCTACCAAATATATCTGGCGCTGCGACCTTAAGCACGACTCTATAGAAGACCTCGAGAAGACAATGTGGTACCTTCGTGACGAAATAGCGAAACGAAAACGAGAGGTTACGCCGTGACTACATGGTCCTACAGCAGCATCAAGACCTTTGATCAGTGCCCGAAGAAGTACTACCACCTCAAGATCGCCAAGGACGTCAAGGACACGGCTGGCCCTGAGGCAAGCTATGGGCATGAGGCACACAGTGCTGCCGAGGAGTTCGTTAAGAACGGCACTGCCGTACCCTCCAAGTTCACCTACATGCAGGGGCTCCTCGACAGCCTCGCGGCTATCCCCGGTGAGAAGCACACGGAGCTTAGGCTTGGCATCAAGCTAACAGAAGATGGGTATGCACCCTGTGGGTTCTTCGACAAAGACGTCTGGTGGCGCGGCATCGCGGACTTGGTGATCATCAACGGTACCAAGGCGAGGTCCATTGACTATAAGACTGGCAAGAGCGCTCGCTACGCAGACCTGACCCAGCTGGATATGATTGCCGCTGCCCTGTTCCTGCACTTCCCCGAGCTGACCGAGATCAAGTCGGCTTTGGCCTACGTTGTTAGTGGGGACTTCCTCCCCAAGAAGCACGAGATCGAGAAGCACAATACCTACCTACGCACGTTCGATACCTCGCTAGACCGGCTAGAGAAGGCCATCGAGAGCGGTGTGTGGAACGCCAACTCTTCAGCTTTATGCGGTTGGTGCCCTGTGGTATCGTGCGAGCACCATTATGTCCCTAGGAGACGATGATGCCCTACGTGAACAAGCCCCGCCCATACAAGAAAGAGTATGAGCAATATCATAGCAAGCCCGAGCAGATTAAGAAGCGCGATGAGCGCAACGCTGCCCGTGCCAAGCTGGCTAAGAAGGGCGTAGTTCACAAGGGTGACGGCAAGGACGTCGACCATAAGAAAGCCCTCTCCAAGGGCGGCTCCAACAAGCTATCAAACCTACGTGCGGTCAGTGTCCACAAGAACCGTTCGTTCGCACGGAACCCCGACAGATCAATGAAGTGAGCCCATGTCCATACTGAGCAACTACCACTGGACGGGGAAGCTGACCCCGTACGCCCACCAGAAAGTTACAGCAGACTTCCTCGTCAACAATCCCAAGGCCTTTTGCTTCAACGAGCAAGGTACGGGTAAGACCGCATCTGTCATCTGGGCTGCTGACTACCTCATGAAGCAGGGGCTGGTGAAACGAGTGCTTGTGCTCTGCCCACTGTCCATCATGAAGGCCGCGTGGCAACAGGACCTGTTCAAGTTCGCCATGCACCGCAGTTGCTCCGTAGCCTATAGCTCTACGGCAGAAGGCAGAAAGAAGATCGTCCAGTCCGGGGCCGAGTTCGTAATCGTTAATTTCGACGGTGCAAACATCCTCAAGCAAGACCTGATCGACGGTGGCTTTGACCTGATCGTGGTGGACGAGGCGAACGCCTACAAGAACCCCGGCACTAAGCGGTGGAAGACCTTCAAAGATATATCCGCGAACGTCCCCCGCATCTGGATGCTTACGGGTACGCCAGCAGCACAATCACCCCTCGATGCCTATGGCCTAGCCAAGATCATCAACCCTGCCAACACCCCCAAGTACTACGGTTCATACCGCGACATGGTGATGTATAAGGTGAGCCAGTTTCGCTGGATGCCTAAGCCGACAGCCAAGAGCGTCGTCCACAGTGTGCTCCAACCCGCCATCCGGTTCGAGAAGAAGGACTGTATCGACCTGCCCCCGGTGACCTACGTCGAGCGTGAGGCACCCATGACCCCTATGCAGCGGGCCTACTATAAGCTCCTACGCAGTGAGATGCTGTTCTCCGCAGGCGACGAGTCGGTTACCTCTGTCAACGCAGCCGTAAAGATGAGCAAGCTGCTCCAGATCGCCTCAGGCGCAGTCTACACGGATGCTGGAGAGGTGCTTGAGTTCGACGTGAGCAATCGCCTCAACGTCGTGCTGGAGGTCGTGGAGGAGTCATCGCACAAGGTCCTGATCTTCGTGCCCTTCACCCATACCATAGAGCTACTTCAGAACCTGCTAGAGAAGAACAACATCAGCTGCTCCGTGATCAACGGTGCTGTGCCGATGAATAAGCGGTCGCAGATCGTGCAGGACTTCCAAACCAAGCCTGAACCGCACGTGCTGATCATCCAGCCCCAAGCAGCCTCTCACGGTCTCACCCTCACGGCGGCGAACACCATCATCTGGTACGCGCCTATCTCGAGCGTGGAGACCTACCTGCAAGCCAATGCCCGCATCGACAGGCCGGGGCAGCAGAACAACATGACCATCTATAACATTACGGGTAGCGACGTAGAGACACGACTCTACAACATGCTTCAGACGAACGTGATGAACCACCAACAGATAATCGATCTTTATAAGCAGGTCATCGCTAACAACCCTTGACACTGTATAATGTAAGATTATTGTGGTCCCGTCCTAACTCGGAGCAACCCATGTCTACCACCCTAGAAGATAAGATCAGGGCCTACGTTGCAGCGCGTGACGCTGTGCAAGCCCTCGAAGCCAAACACGAAGCTGAGCTCGGTGAGCTCAAGACCGAATTGGAGGAGATCAGCAATGACCTTCTCTCAGTCTGCAACGAGCAGAACGTTGACAGCCTGAAGACCCCTGCCGGGACGCTAAGCCGCCGCGTGAGCGAACGGTTCTGGACTACCGATTGGGGTGCAATGAACGAGTGCATCATTAAGCATGAGGCACCGTTTCTTCTGGAACACCGTATCCATAACGGAAACATGCGGACGTTCCTCGAAGAGAACCCAGAGGCTCACCCTGCGGGCCTCCAACTCGACCGTAAATATGTAATCCAAGTCCGCCGTCCATCGGCTAAATAGGGGATATACCCATGACTGAAGACGAACACTTTGACTTCACAATACGAACGCAGGCGTTAGGGAGCGCACTTAACTACGTAGCTATCCTAACTCCTGAAGACAAAATCACGGTAGGCCCGTCTCTTGTCACAGAGATTGCCGACCTCTTCTACAACTTCTTGCGGGGAGATACCCAAAATGACTGAGCTAAGCATCTTCAAAAGCGGCGCTATCGCCACCTCGGTAAAGCGCGAGCTTTCCGAACTCGGTAAGTCGCTATCTGCAAGCAGCACGACCCGTCGCATCCAGACGAACACCAACGGCACCTTCAAGCGCATCATCAATGGTGAGCAGGTCGGTAACGCGGTGCGCGGCGAGATCAACGTGATCATCGTGCATGCCCTGCCCGACGTCTCTCGCGTCTACTACAAGGGGAAGTATGACCCCAACGCTAAGCCCACCCTGCCCGACTGCTGGTCGAACCTAGGCAAGACCCCTGAAGCCGCTGCCTCTAACAAGCAAGGCTCAAGCTGCCAGTCCTGCCCGCAGAACGTCAAGGGCTCGGGTGACAACGGTGGCCGCGCATGTCGCTTCCAGCGTCGTCTGGCTGTCCTCGTAGCAGGGGATAGCACGGGTGAAATCTACCAGTTCAACGTCCCTGCCAAGTCTCTCTTCGGTAAGGGTACGGGGAACGTCCACCCCTTCGAGAGCTATGTGAAGTACCTGCTGGCCAATGGCGAGAGCCCTGACGCGGTAGTGACCAACATCAGCTACGACCTAAACGCGGATAGCATGCAGCTGCTGTTCACTCCTATGCGCAACATCAGCGATGAAGAGTACGCAGCGGTGAAGGAGGCACAGGCTAACCCCGAGGCCCAGTCCTACACCATGCTGACTGTGGCTCAAGCGGACGGCGTGACGGCGAAACCTGCTGCTATCGCTGCTCCTAAGCAGACAGTCACTCGCTCTGACGAGCCTGACGACGAAGACGAAGCCCCGGTCGAACCCGTGAAGCGGGCTTCGAAGAAGGTAGAAGCTGCTGTTCCTGCCGCTAAAGCTGACCTCGCATCGACCATCGATGCTTGGGGATTGGACGACTAATCATGAGCTACGGCTACAGCGTAAGGCTGATCCAGCTAAACAACGAAGCCGACAACACCCTCATCGGTGTGCGTCTAGGGCGGGTGTGTATCGAGCACGACATATCCGTCCTAGACGTAGCCAACGAGCTACGAGTTAGTAGGCAGACCATCTATCATTGGTTCTGCGGCACCTTCCTACCTAAGAAGGAAACGGTAGCTCGCATCCAGAAGTATCTGGACGCGCTAGCCTAAGCCCATCTAACGTGTCCGTTTTTGTCCCCCATGGTTGGTGAGCATGTCCCCCTTTGACCTATTAAGCGCCGTCCAACCTGAGGACGGCTGGTTCGCTGTCGTCGGCATCAAGGATGATCCCAATCCTGCTGCACGGGTGCGCCAGCTCTTTGCCGAGACCCGTGAAGAGGTAGACGCCCTCGCGGCGAACCTCATGGCACAGAACCGTAACGTCTTTTTCGGTGTGGCCAAGTACGAGACCGACACCAACCGCACCAAGGATAACGTCAAGAGCCTTCAGTCCTTCTGGCTCGACATCGACTGTGGCCCTACTAAGGCAGAGGTAAACCCCAAGACAGGCAAGGCGGCAGGTTACATAGACCAAGCCACGGGCCTCACTGATCTCATGCGGGTCTGCAAGGCGGTCGGCCTACCTCGCCCCATCATCGTCGACTCTGGTCGCGGCCTCCACATCTACTGGTCCTTAGACCGCGCCGTCATGCGCTGGGAGTGGGAGCCTGTAGCCAACCGCCTACGTGAGGTCTGTGACGCGCATGGGCTGCTGGTGGACCCTGCTGTGTTCGAGGTGGCCCGCATCCTGCGCATCCCCGGCACGATGAATTTCAAGGACGAGACCCCTAAGCCAGTAACTATCCTGACAGGTGCACCGCCCGTAAATTTCGAGGACTTCCGTGACCTCCTCGGCGTGGCCGAAGCCAAGCCCCCTGTATTATCTGCACCTAGGGTCAAACGCGAGCTCACCGAGCTGGGGAAGTCGCTTCAGGATAACGAGATATCCGTATTCAAGAAGATCATGAAGCGCAGCTCCACTGGCACGGGATGCAAACAGCTGTACGACTGCTTCGTCAACCAAGCCACGCTACCCGAGCCGCGCTGGTTCGACGCCCTATCCATAGCTAAGTACTGTGAGGACGCAGACCTAGGCATCCATAAGATGTCTGAGGAGCACCCCGACTACGACCCCTCTATGACCGAGAACAAAATTCGCCACATCGTGGGCCCCCACACCTGCGCGGTGTTTGAGCGCAACAACCCCGGCGGCTGCACCAAGTGCCCGCACAAGGGCAAGATCAAGTCTCCCATCATGTTAGGCCGCGACATCCGCGAGGCCTCTAGCTCAGACCACATCCTCCAAGACGCTGACGGCGACACCTACGTCATACCTAAGTACCCGAAGCCTTACTACCGTGGTGAGAACGGCGGCGTCTATATCCGGCTCGCTGACGAAGAGGCTGACCCACTCCTTGTCTATGAATATGACCTCTACGTCGTTAAGCGGATGCTCGACCCTGAGGAAGGTATCGTGGCGATTATTCGGTTTCATGACCCGCAGTCTGGGGCAATCGAGTTTAGGCTCAACAACAAGCAGATCGCCTCCGTGGCAGACATCCGCGAGGTCCTAGCAAAAGCTGGGGTCCTTACCCATCCTAAAAGATACGACCTCCTTACTCGTTACATCGTCGATGCAGCATTCACCCTTCAGCACTCAAAAAAGGCAGCACCTATGCACTCCCAATTCGGCTGGGCCGACAACGACACCAAGTTCATCATCGGGGACCGTGAGATCACGGTCGACGGCACCTTTCATAGTACACCTTCTGCTACCACAGCAGAGATCGCCAAGTACGTCGGCCCTGTTGGGTCTCTGGATAAGTGGAAAGAGGTATGGGAGCTCTATACCCGCCCCGGCATGGAGCCCTTCGCCTTCGCGGCGCTCACGGGCTTCGCCTCGCCCCTGTTCAAGTTCTTTGGACAACGTGGGGCCATGATCAACCTGATCCACCCGAAGTCGGGCTCGGGTAAGACCACCCTCCTGCACATGATCAACAGTGTATTCGGGTCACCTGACCGGATGTGCGCCACCAAGTCCGACACTAACCATGCGCGGATGATGCGCCTAGGTATCTATAACAATATCACCCTGTGCATAGATGAGATCACCAACATGAAGGCCGAGGAGTTCTCGGAGCTTGTCTACGGCACCACGCAGGGGCGGCACAGAGACCGTGTGAAGGGGTCCAGCAACGAGCTGCGGATCAACAACACGACGTGGTGTACGATGTCGGTGTTCAGCTCTAACGCCTCGTTCGTGGAGAAGCTCGAACAGCTTAAGTCAACCCCTGACGGGGAGCTCATGCGCCTAATTGAGTATAAGCTAGAGTACAGCAATGCCATCGACACCGACGTAGCCAAGCAGCTCTTTGACTTCGACCTACTTCAAAACTACGGGCATGCGGGTCCGATCTTTATCGACTACGTGATCAAGAACATGGACGAGGTGCGCAAGCTCTGCGCGGCCATGCAGTCCAAGCTAGACCGTGAGCTTAACCTCACACAGCGTGAGCGGTTCTGGTCCGCACAAGCTGCCTCTATCTTGACAGCCGCCAAGATCACTACCCAGATCGGCTTGGTTATCTGGGACTTTAAGGCGCTCTACGAGTTTGTCTGCAACCTGATCCGCAGCCTTCGTGCGGAGGTCAGCCCGCCAGCCTTAGACGTCTCGGCCACGATTGGTGACTATATCAACCGCCACATGCAGAACGTCCTCGTCGTTAAGGATGGTGTGGACCTTAGGTCTAACATGGCAGCCCTACCAAAGCTGGAGCCCCGAGGTGAGCTCTTGATCCGCTATGAGCCGGATACGCAGCTGCTGTTCCTATCAGCCAAGGCCTTTAAGAATGACTGCGTTGTCACTCAGGTGAACTATAGGGACACGATGAAGCAGCTGGAGGCTAGGGGCATCCTCAAGGCCAATGCGGTCAAGCGTCTCTCCAAGGGGATGAAGATCAGCTCTCCCGGCGTCTACTGTCTTGTGCTGGACTGCAAGGTCTCAGACTTCCTCGATATGAAGGACATTGTGGGGGCTGAAGACGAGGAAGAGTCCGAGGCTGAGGGCGAGGCTGAGGATGATAATCGAGCAGATTAGCTATGAGCTGGACTGGAAAGCCTTCAAGCGGGGTACGTCATTCTTCGTACCCTGCCTCGACGGGCGCAAGGTAAAGCGAGAGACAAAGGCCTACTTCGCTAAGCACAACATCGCCACCGTGTCCAAAATAGTCATCGAAAACGGCATCAAAGGTTTACGAGTTTGGCGGATGTAGGTAAATAGGTGTTGAGGGTGGTTGCTCCCCTTGAAATGGTTCACACCATTAACCCCGCTCGTATGGGACTGCGAGCGGGGTTTTTCTATTCTTCTTCCTCGTAGTTGCCCGACACTGCAGGCATGAGGTAGGGCGCATTCTTGCGGGTCATGGCCACACCGTTAACCGTGTTCATGTGCTTCTGGTAGTAGCTACGCTGTGATTGCATCAACGTATCAGCACTGATTTGGAACGCTGGGATCGGGTAGCGCTTATTGAACTCGAGCATCTTTTGATAGGCCCTACGAGCTCTGGCGGGGTCTAGGTGATCCGCCATCAACGTATGCTTATTGTACTCGTCTAACAGCTTCCCCCGCTCTGCATCGATGTGCTTCTTTTGGTTGGTAACCGCAGACGAGCGCTGCTGCTGCTCTGAGACATCCATAGGCTGGAAGCCCACAACCTGCCCAAGCAGAGGCACAAGACCGATATCCCCGGCCTTCACTACCTTATCGCCACCACGGGTCTCTGCGCCTTCCGTAGCGAGCCGGTAAGCCGTCAGAGGCTTAGAGACACCGGCAGGGAGCATCTGCTCGAGACCACGCTGCACTTCTCCATTGGCCATATCCTCGATACCAGAGAGGAAGGTCGTACCGACACTTACCCCTGCGATGTTAGAGACAACAGCATTCATTGCTGTCTCCTCCCAGTTACGCCCTTCCTTAGGAGCACGGAACCACATGCCGTTGAAGGATGTGTGTGAGCCGAAGTTAAGGCCCGAACCCTCAGATAGAAGACCGTTAGCAAGCGCATCCGCATAGGAGTGCTCTTTGCCATCTGCGCCGGGGAAGGTCATCGCTCCAAAGTGCTGAGGCAGGAACTTGTTCCTGAAGATATAGTCTGCGTTGTACTTCATGACGTCTTGGTTCTGATCGTCATTCTGCGAGTTGGCTTTCAACCACGCACTAGCCCCGGCCATAGCAAGCCCATAGAGCGGCATGCCGCGTAGCCCGTGGAACAGACCGCCCATACCCAGCACACCGATAAGCTCACCCATAGCCCCTACATCACCCTTGGTCGCAGCGGCAAAATTCTCGATGAAGAACTGTGTCTGCTTAGCTGGGTACATCTTGAACTGGAACGCAGCGGTAACGAGGTCATTAGCCTTAGCGGCACGAGGTACTTCCCACTCGTTGTGTGTCCCTAGCGCATCTGCAGTGAGCCTAGAAGCAGCCTCAATGGACGCATTGAAGTCACCCGTCTTTTTGTAGTGCAGCTCGAACGCAGCCATGGCTGACATCTCGCGGCTGACATACTCAGACGCATTGAACATACCCGTTAGAGCATTGTAGGCAGTATCAAGCCCCTTGCGGAGACCCTTCTCCACTGCTGTCTTAGGGGTAGCCTTAGGACCACTTCCCAAGATTTCCTTGGTTAGCGTACCGAACACGCCGCGAGCATCAAGCGCCGTATGGGCTCTCTTGAGCAGGGGGTTGTTCATGAGCTGAGAACCACCGACCGTAGGGAACTGAAACACCGTGTTGCCCTGACTATCGACCGTCTTCCACTTACCCACAGACTGAAGCACGTTGGTGTACTTCCCCAGCGCTGCTACAGCAGCAGGGCCACCGTAGAACCGGGAGAGCCTTGGAAGCACTCGAATAGGGATACCTGTGTACTGGGTAGCAGCCGTGGCTCCGCTGGTGAGGTACATCATATAGGCACCACGCTTCAGGAAGTTGACGAGCGAGCTCGCCTTCTTGGGGTTCATCAACCCATCCACGCGCAGAGCCATCTCGTTATAGACAGCATCCATCTTCAGCTGCTCAGTAGGCGAGAACGGTAGCTCATTACCCTCTGGTGCTTGGTGGATAAGGTCCTTAGCCTCGCTCAGCTTGCCCTCGATTAGAGGCTTGAAGTGCATCTTGGAGATTTGATTATTGTACATATTCGAGGAGCTCTCGAACGTGCGTAGGCTATCCATGCTGAAGCCGCCGACCCCCTTGGCATGGATGAACTGCTTGCGTAGGGACTGCTCAGGCAGCGACGTAAGGAACACTTGATAGAACTGGTCCTTGAGCTCTTTGGCTTGCGCCGTTGACAGCCCCTTAGCCCCTTCCTCAACGTTGTTGTCCACCACCTCAAAGAACCGCGTCAGCATCGCTGAGGTCTCGTTTATACGCGGGTTTAGGTTATCAGCATTGACGCCCCAGTCGAACGCCTCCCGGCTCTCTGGGTTAAGGCCTAGGTCCCGAGCAGCAGCATTCTTTGCATTGAGTAGCTGTTCCAACGTATCGAAACGATGGAACTCACCGGCAAACTTCCCGGCTTCTGGCTTGATACGTAGGTAGTAGTCCCCATCCCGCTTAAAGGGTGAGTACATATCAGGCAGGAGGTCTGCAGGAATATGCTTAAAGGGGTTGCTCTCAGCCTTAGCCGTTTCCAGCGACACGCGGATTTCAGCCATGATGGCTTTGCGAGCCTTGTCACTCATCTGCTGTCGAGCGAGGTTGCCATTCAGCACAGCCCGCATGAGGTCATACTTGTCGCGGTGGTACTGGTTGATGTCCTTGAACAGAGCATGGCCGTCACGCTGCTCGCCCAGCTGCTCCCATAGATCATAGACCTCTTTGAACTGTTGGAGGCGTGTCTTTAGCTCTTCGCCAATCTCCTCACGGTCGGTGGAACTTAGGTTCATGTCCGTGAGCTTGTCGCTCAGTACCCTCAAAGAGGCATCGTTACGGATAGCCTCGCGAAGGGTTGGGTAGGCCGTAGGGTCCACCTGATGCAGACGTGCAAGAGCTTGGATTTTAGCCAACGTCTCCTGCCCGTACTTGTCGTTAAAATTCTTGAGCCGCTCTTTGATAGCCCCATCACGACGCTGGAAGCTATCGCGCTGCGCTAACCACTCCGACACCAGTTTGTCTACCGCTGCTATAGCAGGCACACGGTCCTTCAAATAGTTAACGATCATAGATGTCGGCAGCTTAGGCAGCCAGAACTGCAGCTGCTTAGTGCTGACCCGCGTAAAAAAGTCCGAAGGGATTAGCTTGCCGGGATCACGAGCCTTGATGGTACCAGATAGACCTTCTGTAGCCGTATCTGTGCTTCTGGCGCTGTTGGCCATCTTAAGGCTACGCTCGACCGTCTTGAGAGCCTCTGAGCTCTCCTTGTCGGCAGTCTTCGCACTAGCGATAGCCTCGCTAACCTCCTTGCTCGCCGTTGCACCGTCTTTGGTCTTGACGGTATGCTCAGTCCAAGTAGCGAGGTCCTTTTTCTTCATGGACAGCAGCTCTTCCGAGACCCGTAGCAACTCAGATAAGGCAGTATCATCCTTCTTAGCTAGGCCTAGGAACTCGCCCATGGTGCGGACAAACTGCTTCCAGACCGAAACAACACCCTTGTAAGGAATAGTATCCAACCACTCTTGCATTTTACGATCAGATAGACCCCAAGCAACGAGCTCATGGATATCTGCAAGGGCATTATTGTTCCCCTCGATACCAAGCATTTGCTTTTCAAAAGGTGTGAGCTCCGCCCCACTGTCTCGGCGCTCCTTAATATGCGCTATAACCACATTCCCGAGTTTTGTTAGTTTGTCGTAAATCTTACCCGCTTGAGTATCTGCGTGCTTTACATATCGCCCAACATTAAGGGTTCCCTGCGTCACAGCATGGATGAATTCATGTAGCACCCATGTATAGGAGGTGCCTGCATACCCTGTGACATCACTACCATTTATCCGGGTAGAGACTTTACGGTAGTCCTCTCTAGGTACGAGGTTATACCCTCGTGATCTAGGAGCACGAGACTTATCCCCTATATGGTTGATCTTGAAGTCGAACTCGACACCCATTTCATTTAGGCTACGCATGAGCTTTGCTACCCTAGTAGCTACCTCTTTGCGGAACCCATCAGGGGCATTAGTCACAAGCCACCCAGCGACCTCAAGAGAGCTCTTACCCTCTAGGTCATGCTCAATTCGCTTAGACACTGCTTCGATAGGGTCTCCGTCTGGCGTTGTCTCCTCGGCATCCACAGGGCCCTTCTCAGCAGAAGCCTTAGCCTTCGCTTCCTCTGCGGCCTTCTTCTCGGCCTCAGCGGCCTCACGCGCTACCCGTAGAGCTTCTCTCTTCTCTGCAAGCTCTCGCTGCTGACGTTCATTCTCTTCGGCGGCACGAGCCGTACGTTCGGCCCGCTCCCTGTCTAGGCTAGTCTGCCGCTCTACAGCCTTCAGCGCCTCATCTCCCTCTCGACGTACGGTCTTAATAAAGGCCTCTGGTTTGGTGAGTTTTAGGCGGTTTTCGAAAGTCTTAATCTTATCTTCAGGCACACCCTTAGCGCGGTAGTCATCGATTACCTTTTGCACATCGTCACGGGTGATTGCTGGGGGCTCGACAGGTACCTCTACAGGGGCCTCAGCCTTCTTGCCCTTCTTACCCTTTGGAGCGGTTACGATAGGCTCAGCAGCGACAGGTTCAGCAGCTACAGGTTCAGCGGTAGGTGCAGTGATGGGGTCGGTGGTAGACCCCCGCTGTGCGTTCTCACCAAAAGAAGCATCCATGCCTTTGATAGCACGGGTTTGCAGCTCCTCGCGTGTCAGCGCGGGTTCGGTCTTCAGTAGAGCCTGATAGAATTTCTCTTTTGCGGGGTAGACGAACTGGCCCTTTTCAAGGGCGTAGGCTTTGTCGATGGGGGTGCCGTTAGGAGGGTTCCCCTCAGCAACGCTCTTTGCCTCCCGCTCCGCCTCCCGCTGCGCATAGAACGCTTCGCGCTCCTGCATGAAGGGGGAGTCCGCTATCACCTTCCCCTTAGGGTCAAGAATGCCCTGCTTCTTTAGGGTCGCAATCGCGGTCTTGTCGTTCTTGTCGAGAGCCTTATCAAGGAGGTTTTCTACTACCTTTATCCTATTAGCGTTTAGCCCAGTCTCTTCCACAGGAGCAGGGGTAGGAGCAGGAGGAGCAGGCTCAGCGGCAGGGTCGAGAGCAGCGACAGGCTCAGCGACAGGAGCAGGCTCAGGAGCACGAACAGGCTCAGCAACAGGAGCTGGTTCTGTCTTGATAGGCGGGAACTCAGCCTCCTTAGCGACCTCTACAGGAGGAATGACTTCCTTAGGGATCGATACGGGCGAGATCGGTTCGGTGGTAGTCTCAGGTTCGACGATAGGCTCAGCCTTGAACGCCTCTGCACGAGCGTCTTGGAATGCCTTTCGTAGCGCTTCTGCGGGTGAGTATGTCAAAGGGTCGTTGACATGCAGGTCTGTTGCGGCTTCCCGAATATCGTTAGGTAGCGCTTTCTTCTTGAACCCAAACTCAGTTGCCAGCGGTGCAAAGACCTTAGGGTCAGCAAAGGCCGTCCGAACCCGCTGCCGTGCCGTAGTTACCTCTGCCTTAGTAGGTTCAACTTTTAATGGACTGTCGACCGGTCCCGCTCGTTCAGGAGCAGCCCCAAGGTCCCCGCCAACAGGTTCCACTCCTGCGTCTCTAGCCCCTCCAGTATCGGTGGCAGCTTCGGGTTCTCCTCCAAGCCCGCTATCACGCGGAACGCTAGGCTCAGTTCCTCGTAGGTGAGGTTCACCAATATCTGGGGCATTAGGGCCTGTCTCCTTGATGCGTTCTTCAGTCGGTATAGAGGCCTTAAACATTGCGTGGTCGCGAGCCAGCGAGGGAGCCATACCCTGCTTCTGGGCCTCCGCAAGCGTAGCGGCGTACACGATAGGGTCTACACCTGCAGGGATATCTTCCGCAATGCCGCTAAGAGGCTTTTGCTCGACCTCTGGCTCTGGCTTCGGTTCGGGTCCATGTCCACGACCGTGCATGACCCCAAAGCCTGCACCAAGAGCGCCACCCATAATACCTTGTTGTACAGCTTCCGACGCTACGCCTTCAAACGTAGGGGTATTGAACCCGGCTCGCTGCATAGCGATGTTCTCGGCCAACTTGGTCTGACCGGATAGACCACCCATGATGGCGGCATCTTTGGCGAAGCCTTTTGCGGCGCGAGCTACGGGTCCTGTTTCAGTTGTCAGCTTGGTGACGTTTCCAGCGATTTCTTTAGTAGCATTTTCAGCCGCAGCCTTGGCAGCACCTTCCTCGATGACTTCACCGACGAGCTTACGCTCTAGTGCCTTAGCTGCAGAGGCTGGAAGGCCGACCTCACCCGCGATAGCCCCGAGCGCCCCGCTAAGAGCGATCTGATCTACGTTAGGACCAGCATAGCTTTGAGCCTTCTGGGCCTTCTCCTCAGCGACTTCTGGAGCCACCTTGGCATCCAGCAGGGCTTGTTTGACCTTCTCGTAGATAGCGCCCTTGGTACCACCAATGCTCTGTGCGGCCATCACGCCAGCCATAGGAGCAGCTGCAGCGAGCCTCGCTGCTATAGTAGCCTCAGTAGCTGCGCCGCCCGTCAGGACACCAGCACCAATCGCAGGAGCAATACCGCCAACGAGCTCTGCAGCCTTACCCAGAGGGTCGTGTGCCACAGTGGATAGGAAGGCCTTGGTCTCTGCGCCTAGACCCTTACCCTTAGCGGCAGCCGTGGTAGCTGCGTTCTGCTCCTCAAGTTGCTTCTGTCCCTTGGACGTCTTTTCACCGATCCCAGCCTCTAGGCCTGCTAGACCTTGCGAGACAGGGTTATTGGCACCGAAGACGTTAGAGATACCACGCACACTGCCAACCGCGCTCTGAGCGAGTTTCAGAGGGGCATCGGTAATTTTCGTCGGGTACTGCAGGAGCTTCTTGGTGTCTAAGCCTCCCCGCTGGAGGGTAGCTAGGATTTCATTTGGGTGCATGCCATCAGGAATGTTCGTGATGATCTGCCCATTAGGCATGCGCAGGTCCATAACCTAGCCCCCATTAAACCCACTAACGTATTGACTAAAGTCTATAGCACCGTTTCCGCCGCTCGGGCCACCCCCGCCGATAGGAACTAGGGGGTTGAAACCTTGTTGGTGAGCTAGACCCTGCGCTTTGTAGAAGCCTTGTAGTGCATCTAAGCGTCCAGCATTTGCAAGCCTGCGATAAGCGACCTGCACATCCTGCCGCTGCATGTAGTTCGGGTCATTGAACTTCGATGGGTCCAGATTATAGAGCCGCGCATGGTTAGGGTCCAACACATAAGCCTGTGTCATTTGCTCTACGTTATCGCGCATGACATCAGCTGCAGAAGGTTGTCTCTGGCTAGCACTAAAGCGCATGGCAGCTTGGTTACCTGCAGCGATCTTTTCTTCAGACCCCATCTTTGCAATACCGAGATCGCGCTCCATCTTCGCGATAGCCTTCTTTTGGTCAAGCTCTGCTTGGTTCTGAGCCACACCAATGCCTGAGGTAACCTCTGCACGGCGGGTCTCCATGCGCTGCTTAGCAAGATCGCTCTCAGCGGCGCGACGGTCGTGTAGGGCTTTCTCCACACCCGGCATGGCTGCAGCACCTGCTTCACCGATAGCACCGAGGAACCTTGGGTTCTTAGAGGCAGCCATACTAAAGCCGATCTGAGCCAGTGTGCTCCAGACGTCTTCCTTCTTCTGCTTGGACAGACGCGACTCTTGGCCGTTCATGAACTTCTCGTACTCAGGGTCTTCATAGTACTTATGCACCTTGTCGATAGCAACCTGCATGGGGTCTGTTGGCGCTCCCTCTTTTGTAGGTTTGCCAGTAGCCTGATCGACAGCATTAGCGATCTGCTCAGTCTTCTTAGACCCCGCTTTTTGTGCAGAGAGAGCGGCGGGAGCAATCGCTGCAAGACCCTGCTTACCACCTTGCACAGCGGCTTTACCTGTTTCGTAGGTAGCCTGTAGGACTCGGGTAGGGGTGATGTCCCCCATCGGGTGGGGACCAGAATTTTGCGTAGGGTTGCTCTGTTGCTCATACAATTTTTGACGGCGGTTAGCCTCCCTAGCTGCTGGATTAGAAGCAATAAGCTCCCTACGCCGTGCTTGTGCAGCTTGGTCTGCGGTCGATATAGCGTTGGAAATACCCTTCCCGGCTAGGTCAAACGCACCGCCGGGGTAGTTGACTGGAATTTCATACCATGGGGTACCCTCAGAAACGACACGTGGCGCAATCGTAGAAGCATAGCGCGGTAGGTCAATCCCATCATCTCCGCTATCATCTTCTACTGGGCCACCGGGACCAAACGCCACGAGACCGCCATTGGCGTAGCTACCATTAGCGGGCTCATCAAACATAGCATCAGGGATAGGGATAGACATGAGACCGCCATCAGCGGCCCGTACCGGTGGACCACCCATAGGAGCTGCCGAACTGGCGGGCGGCGCTCCTTGAGGCATAGGCATAGGGGAAGGAGGCGGACCCCCTGCCATAGGTGCCATGGGTGGTCCGCCGGGGGGCGGCGCAGGAGGATTAAACCCCAAAACCTGCTGCGCAACAGTCTGCGGAGGAGCTTGCTCTTGAGTGGCCGCTGCCCGCATACGATCAATGAACATACCGGCTAGTGTACCAGCCGTAGCGTCGACGAGCCCGAGCTGGACTGCCTGCGCAATCTTCTGCTTATTGCCCTCATACTGCTTTGCAATATGCTCAGGCGACTGCATGCTGAACGGTTTAACCCCAGTGGTCGACATGGTTTAACCCCCCATAAGTCTAGCAGTAGATGCCACGCCGAGACCCGCACCAGCCACCTGAGACAGTGCAGAGGGTGCTGGAGTAGAGACGTTCGTGTTCGTATTAGGTGTGATCGGTAGACCGCGTAGCATGTTGCTATAGTAGCCCAGCTGGGTCTGCTGCCAGTCACGCTGCGCCAAGAAGTTGTTGTAGGCTTGCGTGTCGTACTGCTGCTGAAGCTGCTGCTGTTGACCGCCAACGGTGTTCTGAGCATTGAGGCGTGATAGGTCAGCCTGCTGCTGCTGAGTACCGAGGTTCCCGATATTGGCAGCGGCTTGGTTAGCCTGCGATAGACCCTGCAGCCCGAGGTTTGCCCCGAACTGGTTTGACTGCTCAGCCATCTGCTGCGCCTGTAGGGCGGACTGCTGGTTAGATAGTAGCCCCTGTATGCCTGTCTGAGCACCGAGCTGTTGGGTCTGCTGAGCCGCACCGAGGTTCGCTTGACCCGTGGCCATATTAGCCTGCTGGTTAGCGAGCTGGGCCTGCAGGTTCTGCTGTGCGTTCTGAGACTGGGTTTGCTGGTAGTTGTTAAGGTTCTGCTGGCTCGTGTTGAAGCCCATCTGCTGGTTTGCCATAGCGGCCTGCAAGGCCTGCTGCTGGTTTAAGCCTTGGGTCTGGAGCTTAGCTGCTAGGTTTTGTACGTTAGCCTGCTGCTCCGACGAGAGGTTCGCCAGCGCAGTCTGTTGACCTGTCTGGGTACCAAGTTGCTGCACACCAAGGCCAGCCTGCTGGTTAGCGAGCTGAGCTTGCATCTGAGAGGCGCGGTCCGCACCAAACTGCTGTTGAGCGTTGGCATAGGCGGACTGGAGGCCCGTGGCCTCGATCTGTCCAAGCTGGCTGCCGAGGTTGCGCTCGCGCTCTGTGGCCGCGAGGAGCTGTCTTGCCCCTCCATAGGTACCCTCACGAGCAGCACCAAGGTTTTGAGCGAGCTGCCCTTTCTGAGCGTCACGGATAGCAGAGCTCTTCTGAGCTTCCATGACGTTCTGGGTGTAGGGCGACATATACTGCTGCGCCTGCTCATTACCGAAGTTCTGAGGCGCGTTGATATTAAAGTTCTGTAGCTGTGGGTTATAGCCCGTCTGGGCCGCGTCCATCTGTGCGGCCACGCCTTGGCCACCCTGCACCTGCTGAGGTGCGCCCATCATCCCTGCGACTTGCTGGGTGGACTGGACCTGCTGTGGCCCAGCCATGCTGTACTGTTGAAGCTGAGGACCACCGACCTGCTGGGTCTGGAACTGGTTGGGGTTGTACTGGCCCTGCGCTAGGGCTCCGAGACCTGCAGCACCTGCGAGCGTAGAAGCGGCACCAAATTGACCGGGGGTTTGTAGTTTTTGGGTTTCGCTTTGAACCTGCTGTTGAAGGGGGTTGAAACCTGCAACCTGTTCGCCGCCATAGGGGGTGTATTTCTGATTGGACAGGGCTTGCGACCTGTTCATCAAGTTCTCGAAATACGGCTGTGCGTAGGCGGGTAGGTTACTTGTTGTCGTTGTCTGTGTAACAGTCGAATTCGAACTGGACATACGGAACCCCTATCCCCGCTCTAGTACGGGTAATGCCTACATTTGCCACAACGGCCTTCAACCGTCACCTATTAAGTATGCCCTGCAGTCCTGTGTTCTGACCACGTTGAGCATGCTGGCGAGCCTTTTGCGCCCGCTCCATCATGGCATAGAGCTTCTTTGTACCTTTATGGAGGTTGCCACCACCGAGGCGAGCTACAGCTTGAGGAGAGAATTTCACCTCGTCGCGAGCCACACGGGCAGCCTGCACACCACCAATATTGGCACGGATCGAGTCGCTGACGCCATCGCCGGGGCCATGAAGCGTCTTACCGCCATACCGGGCTAGCAGGTCTTGACCTGCACGGCTGCTGCCGTTGCCGAGCTCTGACACCGTGCGAGCGTCAACGATGAACGCACCATCCTCAAGAGGAACCTGACCGCCTCTAGCATAGGCTCCAAGGTCTCCTTGGTCGAAGCCAAAGTCATTGCCGATCCCGTCGAAGCCGCCGCTGGTATCCATACCGTAGTAGTCAGAAGGAGAATACATGTCCGCGCCTGTGTTAGCACCCGCTCCACCAAAATCAGAGGGAGAGAAGTTGCCGCTAAAGTCGCCGCCGAAGTCGCCGCCCGAGCCACCGTAGTCGAAGGTATTGGTAGGCTGGAAGTTGCCGTAGTCGGACTGGGAGTAGATGTCGTTACTCACTCCACCGAGGTCAGCAGGAGAGAAGTTGCCGCTAAAGTCGCCGCCGAAGTCGCCACCCGAGCCACCGTAGTCAGCAGGGGAGTAGGTGTCGTTGCCTGTTCCGCCATAGTCAAAGGTGTTGGTGGGTTGGAAGTCACCGTAGTCGGACTGGGAGTAGGTGTCGTTGCCTGTTCCGCCATAGTCAAAGGTGTTGGTGGGTTGGAAGTCACCGTAGTTTAAGTTGGGGTCATAGGTAAAATCGTCACTGCTGGTGGGCTGGAAGTCGGTGGAGAAGGTATCAGGCCCCATCCCGTAGTCAGAGGGAGAGTAGCTGTCGTCGACATAATTATAGTCACCACCCGTATCGCGTCTATCGATATTGCCCGAGCCATTAGGGCCTATCTGAGAGAAGTCGAAGTTGGACGCATCGAAAGGCATGCCAGTATCGTCGACGTAGTTGTAGTCACCGCCATAGGTGCCCCCGCCGGGGTTCATACCTGTTTCGTCTACGTAGGTGCTGTCGTCGTAGTTATAGTCGCCACCGTTGCCGCCATAATACCCATCCGTTGGGTCACCAGTGACCTCAGTACCATTACCGTCATAACCACCAAAATCACCACCGGGGCCGGGGCTAGGTCCGCCACCACCGCCGGGGCCGGGGCCGGGGCCGGGTCCTTTACCTTTGTTCCTAGCGTCAGCAGCGGCTTTAGCGTCAGCAGCTCTTTTGTCAGCAGCGGCTTTAGCCGCATCTGCAGCGGCTTTAGTCTTAGCATCCGCAGCGGCCTTAGCGTCGGCGGCAGCTTTATCGGCAGCGGCTTTAGCTGCTGCTTCTCGGGCTTGGATTTGCTGTGTTTCAGTCAACATCCCCGTGTTGGTGTTAGGACCGGGGTTAGTAGTTCCGCCGCCTCCGCCGCCTCCGCCGCCGCCTCCGCCGCCGCCTCCGCCGCCGCCTCCGCCGCCTCCGCCGCCTCCCCTATTACCCTGCATATCGTGCATAAACTTGCCGGGGTCGATCATTTGCTGAGCTTGCTGGATGCCGCTCATAGGGCCACCAAAGGTTTGCACTTGCGAAGGTGCAAAGATGCTGTCTGCACGGCGAGCTTGAAGCGCACTGGCGTTCTGGGCATCCATAGTTTGGGGCATAGCCTGAGGCATATACCCGCCTTCAATGGCACCCGTCGTCTGACTAAAGACTGGACCGGCACTACCGCCGTCAGCAAACCCAGTTGGCATCTCACCCGTTGAAGTAAGATAGCCGGGGTAAGGGTTGCTATCTTCAAAATAGCTAAACTCAGGGCCCCCATTAGGTGTCCCTGTGGGGAACCGCACCTTACGGTCCTGAGGCTTATATGGGCCTTGGTAGTTCCACTTCGGCTCTTTGGGCATCTCGAAGTTATCGGTAGGAGCCATAGCGTCCAAGATCGGATTGGCCACACCTAGTGCCGCGAGACCCGTCTTCAGCATGCTTGGATTAGTCGCGGTCCTCGAGAGGTTTGTACCTGCGGCATTGGAGAACTTGTCCCCAAACGTAGCCACCTTATCCCCGAGGTCAGGACCAAGCATTTTAGAGATCATGGGGTTACGTAGGTTTAAGCTCGCCTTTAATCCGGCTTTTGCTGCCGGGTTACCCATGCGAAGAGCCATCTCTGCAGGGTTTGATGCAGGGTTTACCGCATTTGCCAGAGCAGCGGGTGCATTTGCCAGAGCAGCGGGTGCATTTGCAACGGACCCCATACTAAGTGGGAGGTTAAACCCGGCGTTTTGTGCCGCAACCGAAGTCCCTGCGGGGGTTAGGCTTTGAGCTGCGGCCATACCTGTGGCGGAGTTCCCGGCTTGCGCCGGGATAAAGCTAGGTGCCTTCATAGCAGCCCCGGCTAGCTGTCCAGCCTGAGAAATTTGAGAGCCAGCAACAGTGCCCGAAGTAACGGCTGAGGGAGCCATCAAGGCCGGATTAGCAACGGCGGCGGTAAGAGGAGATATCCCGGTTGCAGTAGCTGCAGGAGCTAGCGTGGTAGCCACAGTAGAACCGGGGAGTGTGGCAGCAGCACCAGCACCACTAGCACCCGCACCAGCAGCACCAAAGCCTGCGCCTAGGGCGCTACCGAGAGCCGCGCCACCGAACGCGCCAAGACCAGCCATAAGGCCCTTCTTGAGGTCACCGCCGCTCGCAATCGTCGCACCCGTGCCGACAAGCATCGCTGCCGATAGGCCACCCGTGAAGGGAGCCAAGACCATCCCGAGGACGGTAGGGAGGATTTTAGAGAGGAAGTTCGCCTCTGGGAGGCCCGTGTAAGGGTTGATCGTCAAAGAGCCGCCGTGGGCTTGCGCTAGGGCCTGCAGGCCACCAATCTCATTAGAGCTCATATGGACGAGTTGCGTGTCGCCGTTACGACCAAAGTTCTGCAGCTGCTGCACCATAGGTGACATAGCATTGTTCATGGGTGCGCTTGGGCTAGAGTTGTTGCCATAGGCCCCCGTGTCAGGGTTAGGAGACCCGAAGGTGGCAGCGTTGGGAGTACCATCCATAGCGAACGATCCTTAGGGTGAGAATTATACCGACGTTATAGTTTGCCAAGCACTACCAGAATAGACACAAAGTTTGCCCAAAGTCGTGTCAAAAACCACCCAGCCTGCGGCGGGGGTTAGCGCGTTCTTCTGTGTGGTCGTGACGTTCTTGGTTGCGAGTATGCCGTTGAACGTGTCTGCAGTGTACTTCTGCGCATGATTAGGTGTGTTGGAGTCGAGCTGAGAGAAGTATCCCTCGATCACACGGATGAGCTGCCGCACATACTGGGGGTCATACTCCATCGGCGGGTTAGGTAGGGGCGAGGCTTTGAACCTATCAAGGGCCATCTCAACGCTTGCCGTCTTGTCTAACGTCAAGTCGCGGCGCACCAAGCTGCCACTGCGTCCCGAGGTTCTCGGACTGGATTTTAAAGGCCATCTGACGAGCACGGGTGCGCATAAAGACTTGGTTGGTATACTGGTTAATATCGGCAGAATTGCCAGCTACAGGCCCGGTCTGGGTCATATTTGAATTATAGTTCTGGCCGGGGAAGTTTCGTGGATAGACCGTGACCGTAGCAGTTGGGGTAGTACCTGCAGTGGAACCATCGAAGCCTACGTCAGGGACCAGACGGCTGGATAGCATGAAGCTGTCGCCGTCACCGATATCGAAGTCGTTGGACAGGATATAGGCAGATAGGGGCGCACCGTCAGCGTCCACACCCTGCTCATGAGAGTACATATATCCCTGCGCTGCACCTTGTAGGGTATCAGCAGCAATGGGGTAGTACTGCAGCGCGGAGTCCAGCCAAGCTGTGCGCTCCATATCGCCATAGTACCAGATGCGCTCAAGGTGGTTGTAGATGACGTACTTGTTGTTCCAGTTGGAGTCGGCGCTGGGGTAGAACCACCAAATCTCGTTCCACTGCTCGTTGGTGCCGCACACGATCTGAGCATATTGGTCACGGTTCAAGTTTTCGAACACGTAGTTACGCAGCGAGCAGGCGAGCGTCTCCACGCGGCCCGTATAGGCGTAGAACTTACCGTTACCCATCCAGTAGGTGATGTTGGCAGCTGTGATAACCGCCCGAGGTGAGATGATGGAGATGTTGTCAGCATACTCCTGCAGGCCGAACACGTCGGTCGTGCCGAGGAACTGCAGGGTGAAGAGGTGCGTGTCTGTGAAGACAAGAATTTCCTGACGTGTGGGCAGCGCCCTGACGATGCCAGAGCCGCGAGAGACCCGTAGGAAGCCTGCAGAGTTCGTTACAGTAGGCGTCCACTCTCCCGGCGAGCCTTGGCTGCACCAGCGGATAAGCAGGGGGTCAAAGTCAGCTGTAGAGGTACTGCCGTAGGGCACAGCGCCGAAGGCGATGACATGACGATCCTGCTGCGAGACGAGCAGTTGGGTGACCTTCACAGGGACTGCAGCGCTTGGGTATCCAGCGCTCGTCGCATAGGCAGCGAGGGTAATGGCGCGGGTAGCCAAGGACGTAGCTGGGTCTACGTTCGTACCCCGAGCCCAATAGTAAGGCACGCCCTCACGGATGTTCATGATGAGGTCGTTGTCGAGGTTATCAAAGAACCAATCCCGCTGCAGGGTCGCATACGGTGCAGGGGCACCAGACCCCCAAGTTCCACGTCCCCAATAGCTCACACCCCAGCCATAGCCTCGCACAGAGGTCACGTTACCGGGGGCAATCTCGAAGTCGATGAAGATAGCCGTGCCGCCGCCAGCGGCCACATTGGACGAAGCGGCTGTAGCTACAACAAAGGAGATCGACGTACTGCCCACTGCTGTAACGATCTGGTTAGCGTTGATATCGCTATTAGGGATGCCACCCACCGTGCCAGTCACACCCCGCACAGTCACAAAGGACCCCACAACGCAGTTGGGGTCAGTAGCAGAGCCTAGGTTCAGGGTCACCGTGGTCGAGCCCGCAAAGGTCTGAACACAGTTGTTGGTGATCGTGGAGCTTAGGGTAGGGTTTACAGCTCGCAGCGGGGTGACGTCGTAGAACTGCCCACCCGCGTTGATGTAGAGCTTGTTGTTGGTCCCTAGGGCTATGAAGTTATCCGCATAGGTCGTCACCCAGTTCCAGAACTGGCGACACACGCCATAGAACGACGAGTAAGCAGCCTTAGCCCATCCACCGATCTTCTGGGGGTACCCAGAGCGAAACCGAATATTGTTGCCGTCCCACCAACTACCCTCGTTGGAGTAGTTGGTCTGGTCACGGTTCATACCCGGTTTGAACTGCAGCTTAATGAAAGCCATACCAGCGGTACCTTACGGAGCAGTGGGTGCCGGATCACCAGCAAGGATTTGCGCAGCGCGTTCTGGCGTGATGACGCCCTCTGTGGCTAGCATGTTAACCCCATTGATAACAGTCTGATCCGTCAGCTGCAAGGTGACCACCGCGTTGATCATATAGTTGTAGTAGGCCACCGACTCGTTAGTTAGCGCCGCGTTCTGGACCGCGATGACCTCTTGTGGGGTGAAGAGAAACAGGAACTGCAGGCGGGTGTAGGTGGGCGCTGAGGGCGGGGGAGGCGGTGGTGGCGGCGGGGGAACCGGAACAGGCGGGCGCTCTGCAAGGATGACCCACTGGATACCCTGCCACTGAGCGACCTGTGTGCCCGTGGTGGCTGGCGGCGCGATGGGCGCAGCGTTGGTCGGCATTGGCCCATAGGGGTCAACCGAGATGGGCTGAGTGTAAATCCACTGGTCGTCAAAGGCGTAGTAGGTGAGGTTGGCCATGTTAGGTCGCCTTCATGTAGGGGATTACGCCCCGCATTGCGGGGGGCATTGGAAGCGTAAAGGACGAGGCTGAGGCGGAGATGGAGACCAGCGTTGCCGTGGTTGATGACGCAAGAGAGCCCGTGCTGTCTTGATAGATGAACTTACCGTTTCCGCCCCCGACGATACCTCGAGTAATAGCTGCCGTGGCTGTCTGGAGCGTCCATGTTATACCATCCGTGCTGGTGGCAATGGCGCTTGTGGTTGAGGTAAAGGAACCATTCTGCCCAACAGCCACAAAATAGCCGTTAGCAAATGCTACTGAAACCCACTGCAGCGAGGCGGGCATAGTCCTAGCAGTCCACGTCACCCCATCAGGCGATGTCGCAGCAGAGGTTGTGTTATAAGGGCTAGTTTGAGCCCCCCCAACCGCAACAAAAACGCCGTTTCCAAAAGCAACAGAATTCCAAGTTAAGGCCGTTGGAAGGCCCTGTTGGCTCCAGCTAGTAGGGCCGTTACCCACCCATACTATTTGACCGTAAGATGAGCTAGTACTTTGATTTACAGCTACATACTTTCCATTACCAAAAGCCATAGTCGGGGCTGTAAAGTATCCAGCAGGGGTAACACCACTAGCATTAAACTGAACAGGGGTTGACCAATCAACCCCGTCTGGAGAATAAGAATAATAAAATATATATGCTTGAGTGGAAACATCGGCGTTGTATCCATAGCCTATGGCAACAAATACACCATTTCCAAACCCTATACTACGCCAGCCAATTTGTAATGTAGCGGTGTACGCGGGACTAGCACCAGATTGGGTATAAGTTAAGTTTGGGAGTGATCCCTGAACCCAAGTCACGCCATTATCATAGGACACAGCGGTGCCGCCGATAGAATTTGCCCACCCGTACGTTGATCCTGAAAAATTAATGCCCGGAATTGCTGGACCAGCCCTAGCGGCAACGAACTTGCCGTTTCCATAGGTCATGGACATCCAGCTTTGATCGCCATTTGTAGCGTTGTTCATGCCATAATACGTAGGGATAAAGTAGTTGGTGTTTATACCGCTGGACGTCCAAGTCGTGCAATCTGGCGACGTAATGATGTCACCTGTGGTGTTCCACCCCATGTAGGTGTTGTTGCCGAACAAGAAGTTAAAGGCCACTGAGGCTTTAGGGATCGTCTTAGCCGCAGCAGAATAGGCCACCGTCGTCGGCGCAAAGATCGCGCCAAGCGTGGGGTAGCTTGAGGTCAGGTAGGATGCTGTGTCGTTAGTTAGTGGCAAATAGGCAGGTGCAGTCAGCGGATAGGCCGAATAGGTCCAATCCCCGACGTTCAACCCGCCAGTACCAAAATTCACAAGGTTTGCTGCATTAGCCAACGCGAATTCTCCATGTTCCTGAGATATATTCGAACGCCACGCAGACGCCCTTGGTCGAGAAGATCACGTCTTCTGCCAGTGTGTGAATGGTAGAGCCGTTACGG
>Ga0209084_1000193_pt1 | contig 58995 bp, 64 predicted proteins | sample C_130820_MF_Meta_FD_187309 | JGI IMG/M metagenome (GOLD analysis project Ga0209084, IMG submission 187309) | Freshwater microbial communities from Lake Croche, Canada to study carbon cycling - C_130820_MF_MetaG (SPAdes) (version 2) | ecosystem: Environmental > Aquatic > Freshwater > Lake...
TGGGATCAGTAGAGCATTCCCAAGGGCAAGATAAAGTCTTTTTATCAGCACTTACAGCGCAATTGCCAGTAGGTTCAGTTGGCGCCGCGCATCCAGGTTTACACGAAGAACCAAACCCCTCTACTTCAACACAGCTAATTTGGAATGCTTTATAAACAATAATAGCGACGGCCGCAATACCAACACCCCATTTAATGTCCATAATACTTATTACAATAACAATAAATGCAACAATTAAGTTTCCTAAAAAACTTTTAAAAAGAAATTTGAAATAGCTCGGCTTAACATATACAAGAATAGCTAATAAAATGAGAACTAAAATAACGCCAATCATTGATCCTCCCGCAATTTTTGGAATATAATTTGGTATATTATAATTGTTCATTACTAATTATAATATATAAAAATATATAAAATATAACCACCAGCTCTTTATTACTATCTACCAGTAGAACCGAACCCACCGGCGCCTCTGTCAGTCTCAACACCCAACTCCGACTCAGACTCAACAATCATTACATAAATAGGAACCATTGCCGGCGCAACAATTTGCAACAACTTGTCATACTTACTAACAATATAATCATTATCACCACCCAACAAACAATCAAACTTCCCAATCAAATCGCCGCGATAACCACTATCAATGATCCCAATACTATTTGCCAAACGCAACGGAGTTCCAGATAAACTAGAACGAGGGCACATTTGAAACCCAGTATTAAAAACCTTGCCATTTTCGCATACAATTTGAGCTGATGTTCTGACTAAAAAATTAATTTTAGTAACAGCAGCACCCGTACATTGAGTATCAACTGGTGTAAACAAATCAAACCCAGCATCAGGGAACACACGGTTAACCATGTTCGCATTATGTGTTGCAGCAGAATTTTGATACATACTAGTAAGAATATTATCATCGCTATTTATAAACAACTTGAGAATCATAATTCGGTCACAATTGTGAAATATAGAATTGTTGTTGTTATTAACAAGATTATTCAAGAAGATGTTATTATTAAAAGTCGTCATTATAAATAACAATGCAACCAAGTTTTTAAACGTTTTCCATATTTAATTTCTATTTACTAATTACTATTAAAGGAAACCAAGTCAATAAAAATGTTCAATATGTCCAAATAGTAGTCCAAAGAGGCTGTAATAAAGTCACCTGAATACTCGCGTTGTAATATATTGTTGGTGTCGTAAACTACGTAAAGAGAGAAAAGAATGAGTCCAGCAACAGATAACCCTTTTACAAAAATAGAAGATGTGCCAGAAAACATGACAACAAGTTGAACAATAATCAAAAGCAAAAGTGCATAAAATAAGAACGCAGCAAATTGAAAGCCAAGGTTAATTCCAAACATGATCAATAACGCACCAATTAAAAACATGAAACCAAAGATGCTTATGGTTCCAAGAATTGCCATTTGAATTAACTTTGGATCAACCGTCTTTTTCATAAAAGAAAGCATTATACCCCAACACGCTGAAAATACTGAAAATAAAATAAATTTTAACCAAGCCGGCATTGGAACAAGCGCCAATACAATAAGGATTAAAATCTCTACTATAAAAAGCCCCCAAAATATTCCAACATTTTTATCGCCCCCTTTATAATTCATCATGATGTAATATGTAATGCCTAATTGAGTAATTAAATTAGCAAATACAGCTAATAAAAAATTCTTTTTCTCATTTAATAATTTTAAAAAAGAACTAGAACTATCTCCACCTTTTAAACTTTTTCTTTTGCCACCATTCATATGAAGGTTAAACTGATGAAAACCTGAATGTCTACCAGAACCACCTCTTCCTCCAAAAAGCCTTTCATATAACGCAGAATTTACCATATGATATATAATATTATATGATAAAAAAATAATAAATCCGATCATTGATTGTCGCGCTTAATTAATTTGCTATAGTTGTTGTATTTTTGTCAGACCAATACCACGCGGGAGGTGTGTCATAATACACATTAGAAATAGCCGGTGGTTCGTAATAAATTCCCTTGGTCTTATTACTGCCATTGTTAGCGGCAAAAGGGAACGGCTTCAAGCGACCAACAGGGTTAGCGCATTGTCTTTGAACTTGTAATGTGTATTGGCTAGATGTTTGTGGTTGATACAAAGTTTTGGTGTAACCCGCACCGGCAGTGATTTGACTGAAACTCTTGCGTCTAGCCGTTGTAACAATCTGTGAATTAGTTACAGCGTCGCAACCCAATGGAGCACCACAAATGCGATGACCAAGATAAACTTGGGGTTTATTAGTGTCATTAACGCAAATATTTGCAGCAGCTTTGGTTTGAATATACAACCATTGACTTCCATTGTCTGACATATTATCATTGGCGCCTTGAGGTTGGACCCAATAATTAGGGTATTGACCATTGTGAATCCATTTGTATTTCTTTTCCAACATTCCTTTTGTAGAGAGAACAGAAGGCTTAATATATTGAAATTGCGCGCCTTGCGTATCGCCTCTTACAATGGGTGAATTCATAACTGGTTGAGGACTAGCATATGTGCCACAACAACCGCCGCTTCCTTTGGGAAATTGACCATAAAAGGGAGTTCCTTGCTTGGAGAATGCGCTACTTTTTCCAATATAGCCAACGTTTCTGGTTCCACCGTTAATAGAAAATCCAACAGCTCCAGGCGCAGTAAGTGAAGATTCGTTAGTTTTACCAAAAGGTCCTTGTGACAACCAGATTCCTCCAGGTGTTTTGGCTGATCTTTTAGAACCATAATTAATAACTCCCTTCTTTTTGAATGCTTGAATTGACATATATATCATATTTGGAGATAAAAAAACAAATCAAATAATCAATGCGCTTCTTCTCTCACAATCTGATTCAACCAATTTCAAAATCAGCCAATATAACTTTGTTTGTGATATTGGTTTTAATAATAAAGCAGCATCAGAGTTTCCTAGTTTTTCCCCAACTAAGCAATAAATCGCCAAAGCACCTAAACTATAATAAAAACATTTGTGAGAGACTTTTGCTGGAATGGATTGAAGTTCCAAAATTTCTGGTGAATAAAAACCGTGTTCAGCTGTGTGATTGAAAGGTGAAAAAAACATTAACTGTCCATTGCGACATTCTTTAACAACACATGGGTTAGTACATATAAAAATAGATTTATCAATTACAATAATGTCGTTCAAGTCAATGCAATAAAATCCGTATCCATATTTACCAAGAAACATGCTTTGTTTGTATAAATCGCAAATTATCTTAAGAGTCGTGCAATAATCAACGAGTCCTTTTTTACAATAATAAGATAATGGTTTTACTGAAGTGGAAAAAAAATGAATAGCTAGAGGTTCCTTATTGGCTGAAACGATGTATGAACCAGGCAATCTCTCATTTAAAAGATTAAAAATAGAATAAAAAAATGCTTCATTTCCTTTTACATCCGCTAGCAAAATCTGGTATTTATTTTCGGATATTTTTTTCATTATTATGTTTTAAAAATAAAAAAAGACGGATTATTAAACGTGATGAAAAAAGCGTGGTTATAACCACACTCTTTTTCTTTTTTTATATAGGAGAACAAGACAAACTGGATGGCTACACTACACTAACTGTTACTTACCTTTTACCTTGTTGAAATTTTCTCATACCTCGCCAGTCTCCTTGAGCTGCGGCTTGAAAACCACGCGCTTCCTAGGCTTGGGCAACTCGGCGATCTTGCCATAGTCAACCTTGGTCCATGCGCCGCTGTTGTCCTCGGACGAAGTGGGAGTCTCAGAAGGAGGAGGGTCCCTGGGAGACTCAGGAAGGAACTCGCGAGGAACGATGTCCGCAACCACTGCTCCCCTGGGTCGGTCATTCCTGGGTTTGCGGTTATCGCTGCGAGCGCGAGGCTTTTGCGCGGCGGCCTTGGCAGCGCGCAGCCCCTCGTCGGTTTCATCCACAATGCGAGGACGAGAAACAGGGGGGCGAGAAGCCGGAGGGCGAGAAGAATCTGAAACGCGAGCCGTGGAGCGGTTGGCGCTAATCTTCCAGAACCAAGGCTCGTCGTAGATCACTTTGATTTCCTTGCCACCAAGGACGCGTTCCCTAGCGCGCACCGCCTCGTCGGTCATAGACCACTTCTTGAAGTGGATGAAGACACGCTGGAACTTGTCGCCGTTCTCGCTGGTCCTGGGAACCATGTCAATGTGGTCAATCTCGCCAAGGTCAAGGGACTTGAACACGTAGGCCACGCGTTCCTTGGTGATATTCTGGAAGACTCTCGGAATGCACAGGCTGGGCACGCTTGCAGGGAGAAGAGTCATGTCAATTGAAGAAGCCATTTTGTTGTGAGTTTAATCTCTGAACTGAGCAGTTTTTACAGTAAGCTTATTAAGCCAAAAGTATTTCAATTTTTTTTTGAACTGCCCAAAACATTGGTCACCCAAAAAAAAATTTTCACATAAAAAAAATAAAAAATTGAACCATAAAAAAAAAAGAATCAACTATTTTAACAAGTTATTATAAGAATGATCCCAATTTCAAAAACAAGATCCGGTAAATCGTATGGCCTAAAATGTGAAAAAATAAATTCAAAAAGATGCTGTTCTTATTGCAAGAAACCAGGCCATAATATATCCAAATGCAAAGACCCAAACTTAATTGATCTAGAAAAAAAAGCCAGAGATGCGTCAATTTTTGGAGACTGTATAGTGGATGGCACAAGTAAATTTTTGAAAGTGTGGATGAAGACATTAACAAATATAGAACTTAGAGCGCTGGGCTATAAATTCTATTCAATGGAAAAATTCAAATTGAGATATAACAGCGAGAAAGAAACATATATTAATAATTTAGCGTCAGAATTTAGTTGGGAAGAATTGCCATGGCCATTACCGGAAAAATTAAATAATATTTCAGAAGAAACTTTCTGCGAGTTTAATGAAATCTTGATAGCAAACACACACGAAACTTGGCATGATTATTTTAAAGAAGTTATAGTCAAGTGTAGACCCAGTGCCAGACGGTTTGACATAGAAGCAAACTTCAACTGCGCAAAAAAATCCAAGGGCACAAGCTGTCCGATTTGTCTGAGTGATAAAATAAAGTGCAAGAATATAGTTACAACAAATTGCAATCATGAATATTGTGGTGATTGTTTTGCAGATTATCTGCAATCGGTAAAAGCGGACCTAAATAAAACTCCAAAGTGCGCTTGTTGTAGGGAGAAAATTACAACAATAGACGTTAAAGACAAAGCGTTGCAAAAAACATATAAAAAAGAATTTTGCAGAGCTCCATTAAAACGCGCAGAAGAGCCAATTTTGACACCGAGTGTAACATATATGACTCCTTCTCAACTTCCAAACGCATTTTCAATTCAAAATCAAAATTTACTTGCAACGGCAGTGTACTATTTTATTTCAGTTATTCCAGCATAACCAAGGTTCCCATCCTTCCGTTAACGAATATAAACTTTTACACCTTTTCTCATTTAAAACGCCCACTTCGCGAGCGAGGTGTAATTCTTTTATCGGTGCATACAAATATTTTTTCCATTTTTCCGAAACATAAAAAATTGAAAACGTTTTAACTAAATACCATAATCGCATTCATTTCTTAATCATGTCAACTGACACAGAAACCTTTAAATATTGGATGCATGGCGGTTCTTTTACAGGGACTTTCCAACTATCAATAACAGAGATAGAGCGCGGGTATAGTTTAGGAACATTCACTAATAAAGATGGTACCGTTTTTGTAGGAAAATACTGGGAAGGAAAAATGTTTGATGGAAAAATTGTTGAAAAAAAGATGGCAGAAGGCTCGCTCACCGATTCAGACGGAACAAGAAAATTTTTGGGTAAGTTTGTCCATAATAAGCCATCAGATGGTTTATTTGTCTATTCTGACGGCAGGAATTCGGCAAGGGTTATACCCTACGATTAAATTGCACCATTGACCTCTTCTTCTAATTGTTTATATTTGGTAAGAAATTCATCAACATTCATTTAGATAATAACCATATATTATTTTTATATAATTTCAACAAAAAAATTATATAAAATGGGCGTTTTAAATGAGAAAAGGTGTAAAAAAACAATATAAAGAAACTCTACCAAATACTTATTGTGGGCGACCCTAATCCGGCTTTAGCTCAGTTGGTAGAGCAGTTGACTGTAGTGGTTTAAGTGAATAAATTTATTCACAAAAAAAGATATCAGCTTGTCGCTGGTTCGATTCCGGCAAGCCGGAAAACACCAAGAGCCCACCTATAAATATTATTTAATAAATTTTCTATCAAATAATAAAATCATAGCTTTACATTTTTGACTCAACAACATCATCCCTTTTGCCACAACAGCCAAAAGGGTTAGAATTTGCGATGCGACGCATAACAGTCGGTCTAACTGCGCGTTTATCAAATTCTTTAAATGGGTCCATTAATTCTTCTATAAAAGCATTTAAAGCGTCGGGCTTTCTCAAATTAATATTATAACCAAATGCATTAAAAAATATATACCAACACCACTTACTTTTCATTATTTGCGCATTCTCAATTTCTTGGTGAAACATCTGGTCAATTACTGAAAATGCCGATTTTAATAACAATACATCTCTAGTAACATCTTTTTTATCATCAAAGAGTTCAATCAAATCCCCTCTACGTTTTTCTACATCAGCCGCGTTTTTAGTATTTGATTCTTCTGTTAGAGCCGATAACATGGCTCTATTATATCTGATTTCATTCTTTATATTTTTCAAGAGTGTAATTTTCTTTCTCTTATAATCATATATCCTTTTAATAATGGAAAACACGTTCGTATTATAGATTATTGGAAACCATAAACGAATAATATTTGGTATCAAAAATTGATTCGTCTCTTTTATCTCCGCAATTTTCTTTTCAACGTCCTCCAACTTTTTCATCAACTCAACCTCCATATTTATTTTTGATTTATTTGTAAGTTGTTTTTTTCTCTCTTCTATGCCTTTCATCTTTTGCAACTGTAATCGTTTTACTTTATTAGAATAAATCGGCATAAGTCGCTTGTTGTGCTCTATAGCGTGTTTAATGTTATCGGCAGTGTTAGTAGAGTCAATAAAAATCGCAGCTTCGTGTTCAGCATTATCTTTAATTATTTTTTCTATGTCTTTTTTTGCTGCATCAATCTGCTTATCTAATTCTATATCAGCCTCTGTTTTTTGAACTTCCATGTCTGTATTATTAAAATCTCTGAATAACAAAACTGAACCAGAAGTAAACTCCACTGACGATTGCAACTTGTCATATTGATGTGCCGATATTTTGTGCGCTTCTGAAGCCGCGTCTAGTTTAAAATAATTCACAAGTGCTAACAAAAATGCAATAAATGCATTAATCCCGGATAATAAAAAGGACCCCCAGCTCATGTTTTGAACAACTGCTGCAACAACAGTCGCCGCAGTTGATAGTAAAATTGCCGGCATCATTAATAAATTCAATTTGCTCTCACAAAAATTTTTAGATTCCATATAAATAATCTTATGCCCTTTCAAATAGCACGCCAAAATGTCAAATGCAGAGGAATATTTTTCATTCATATTTGTATAGTATTTATCAATGCTTTTTTCAACTTCTAGATATTTTAGCTTTTTATAATACACTACTTTGTTCCCAACCTTGACAAAATGAAGACCCTTCTTTTTATTTGATCGCCTTCCGCCGTCTGATTCGTATCCGCTAATATTGTCATCACATTCAATTTCCTCAAGTTCTTCAAAACTCTCAGTATCACTTAAATCGCTGTTGCTATCGCCGTAAACATTTTCATCATCGCTTCCATCTTTTTTATTTCTTTCAGTTTCTTTGTGTTTTTCCTTTTTATTTTTGATATTAAATGTTTCACAACGTCTTAAAAAACCTCCATCAAATTCTCTATTTAATGTTATTGGCTTTGCAGTAATACAATTTTCAATGTCGCTGCTAATAATTTCGTTTACATCCACTACATCTAGATCTATTCCCAAATTAGAAAGTTTACCTCTTGGTTCATTCATTTTATTAATATTATTTATTATTTATTTTATATTTTATATTTTAATATCGCATTAATTTATAATGTCAAAAACTAGAAAAAATGTTCCATGGAAGGGTTGGAAGTCAGAAAAGCCTAGCACCCACCAAAGAACTGTCATGTTGCAAAAATGTGGTAAAAAATGTTTTTTGGGACCTAAAAAATCATTTCCTATATGCAAAAAGAACACCTGCAAATTTAGCAAAAAGGGTGTTTACGCAGCTTATGTTAGAGCGCGCCAATACCACAAGAGAAAGATTTCTCAAAAAGCCAAAAATTTTTTGAATAAAATGTAACACACCAATGCTATCAATCCAAAAAAATTGATTTAGATTATAATATAAAAAATATATTATAAACTTATAGTAAGTGACATTCAAATGAGATACTTTAATAAAGACGAAGAATGGGGTTTTTTCGTGGATTTGGAAATAAATTATGAAAATATAACAAAAAAAATAATACAACCAATAAAAACAACAAAATCAAATTCACGAAAAAACAGCAACTATATGAGCGCAATTTACGAAGAGGATTATTGGTATGAAAGAAATGAGTTTCATCATGAATATGAGGGTGAATACGAAATAAAAAAAGAAACCAATAAAGAAACCAATAAAGAAACCAATAAAGAAACCAATAAAGAAACCAATAAAGAAACCAATAAAGAAACCAATAAAGAAACCAATAAAAATGAAAAATATGATAAGCAAGCAACAACAAATGCAACAATTATTATTTATTGCATCTTCTGTGCGTCTGTTATTTCATTGTCATTAACATTTATTTTAATTTAAAATACTAGTTAACTTGAAAACCAAACAATAACAACGCCTGGTGCACCATTACCACCAGTGTAAGGTCCTCCCGCCCCCCCTCTTCCATCGCCCGAACTTGCGCCACCTCCGCAACCATAATAAGTAGCGCTAATACCAGGCTCTCCTCCACTACCAGCAGGAACACCAGCCGCTCCTCCTCCAAATGAAGTACCAGGTTGTCCAGCCCGGTTTGAATCACCCCCCCCACCACCGCTAGAAAGAAGATAGTTAATCCCATAATTTGTTGCAACGGTGCTTCCATTTGAACCATTTGTGGCTTGACTTATCGGTGAATTATTATATCCATTTCCACCAGTACCGCCACCGGAACCAGTAACTCCACCCAATCCCTGTGTTCCGCCAACACCAACAAGACCTCCATTACCACCAGATGCGGAACTTATACCAGAAATTGAACTATTACTTCCGCTCCCACCAGTTGCGTTACTTGCACCCAATCCACCAGTTCCAATAGTTATAGTATAAGTAATATTTAATGAAACAGATTGACTATTTGTTGTAATATATGCAACTGCTGCTCCTCCTCCACCTCCACCACCACCATTTCCAGTGTTATTTCCACCAGAACCAGCACCACCGCCCCCAACCACAATATAACCAATATTTTTATTTACATTTTGAAACTGAAAGCTCCCAGAAGTTGTAAAGGTCAAAACAGTAAACCCATTAATTATAGTTATAGTAGGACTTCCTGTAACAGTATATGAAAAACGAGGAGCATTATTATAAGCGCAAACTTCGTTGCACAATCCTTCCTGTAAAATGTTCTCGGTAAAACAAGCGGCGACGCAACAATCCTTCAAAGAAGACGCCGTTGTTACAACCGGCTTTGAAATAACACGATAATCTTCGTAGTTATCATAACCACATGGAGCATTACCAAATAATGAACCACAAGGATCAATCTTATATTTCCAATAAAAAGGTGTAGTTGCATTTTTTGGATAAATATTAGCTCCTTGAATATTTGTTGATACTAGAACGCATGGCGGACCCTCATTAAAAGTTGCATCTGTGACAACATTCACACCCCACTTTGCACCATCAATCGTTCCACCTAATTTTTCATTTGTATATAATCCAGCCACCAAATCAGACGGATTAAATGAAGTCAAACTTGGACACGACTCGCACGTTTCATTGCGAATCACTTTTGCGCGCTGAAACAACAAGTAATTATTTTGACTACCTAACACACCTCCAAAATTGAATCCATTAAAATTATGTCTGTATAACAATTTGGCTTTTTTATTTCTAGTATAATCTCCAGAGTCATCCGTATTAAATGCATTTCCAAAAGCAGATTTTCCGGAATTATAGAATGTTGGATTTGAAAAAGATTTTGCCATTTGTATATAATTAAACAAGTTAAAAAAATTGACTCAATAAATGCCAAAAAATAATAAAGCATCCAAAACAATCATGAGCCGAAGAATCTTATTTTGCTTTCCTAGATTATGTGCGTCTGTTGATGTTGTGGCGTCTCCTCCACCAACATCAAAATTAGACTCATACTTAGATTTGTATGAATCCGACGACGAAATTGTGGAAGGGGTTGACGTTAAAAAGTTGCCTCCGCCGCCTCCAAAGTATGACATGAAAAATACCATCCCATTTATCCCACCAATTACTAATGGTTATGTGATAAAAGTATACGACGGAGATACCATTACTATTGCATCCAAACTCCCTCATCCTAATTCACCAGTTTATCGGTTTCATGTGCGTCTTAATGGAATTGATACTCCTGAAATCAAGGGCAAAAATGAAGATGAAAAGAATGCAGCCCATCAAGCTCAAAAAGCTCTGGAAAATTTAATCTTACATAAGACTGTAACATTAAAAAATTTGCAAACGGAAAAATACGGCAGAATCCTTGCCGATGTGCACCTGAAAAACATATGTCTAAATAAATGGATGCTAGATAACAATTACGCCGTTCCATATGATGGTGGAACCAAGCAAGGTCCAGATTCTTGGACCAAATATATTAAAACCGGTCGCAAATCAATAGATAAAAACAAAACAGCATAGTTTAGATATCGTAGACAGAAGTAAACGTTAAACAAAAACTGTAATCCATATTGTTCATTTCAATAACACGCCCATATTCGTCCAATAACTGTATTTTTAATTTTTGTATGTCTACTGGACCAAAATATTGACGCGGTGTGGTAATCAATGATAAATTATTCTGCGCGATGCTTCCAAAATTGTTTGGTTGAAATGAAATGCGTGCTAAAATATTTTTATTTAATATGGATGCATTAAATGCGCTGTAAAACCCATTAGTAACATTATTGTTATAATCGTCCACGACTAGATATAAATATCTTTGTCCAGATAAACTAACAATTCCTTCTCCAACGTAATTATTATTACCTGAATAACTTCCGTTTCTAAAGCCAAGCAACCATCCAAGCTTCAATGGAAGCGGATTGATCGCATCAGGATTGCCGTAAATATCACTGTTAAATGTTAATGTAAAATTACCAACTCCTACACCAGTAGTTCCAATAACTAGTTGACCACTACCATTTCCAGACGCATCTATGTTATAAATAAATTGTATGCCAGAAATAGCTGTTCCAACAACAAAATTATTCAAATAATCAACAAGACCAGCAGGCGCATAGTTTCCATCAGGGACAGTAATAATAACTGGAACAGTGGGAGAAGAATCCAATGTAACAGAGAAAAAGTTGTTTCCCATTTGCTTTGAAATATTATAATAGGTAAATGGCATTTCAAATGCTGAAAGTTGAACCTGCATTACATCAGAAAACTTAATGGGTAAATCAAAATGAAAATTAGAAGAAGCAGAATTATAATAATTTTCGCGAAAACGAGTGTCAATGTTTAAATTTTGACGAGTGGTCTTCTTTTTGAGCGGATTGATAATGCCAGGATAATATTCACTTGGATAAGAATTTCCAAATGAAGATTTCGGTTTATCAATAATAAATGTTTCGCCTGCTTCAATTACAGGGGTAGATTGCAAATTATGGTTCACATTATACGCATTGCCGAGTGTTTGAAGAAAGTGAGATGAATTTAATTCAGATACGAGCATTTTTTTTGCCTCATCTAAGAAAATCACTGTTTTTTTGCGAATAAATTCATCTACAGACGCATCAGACGCTATATTATTTCTTAATTGAGCGCATTTTGACTCAACCATTACTGCATTGTATTTTCCTGGAGGCAATGCAAAAATTTCTTCTAATTCATCCTTTTTATAATTGGAAATATTCAAATCAAAGTTGTTCATATATACTATAAAAATAATATAATACCAACTTTTTAAACCAAATCAACACAAAACAGAAACAGAATAAAAAAGGTTTTATTTAATTAAAATTACAAAACAAATTGTCATCTAAAACATTCTTTTTCTTTTTTTATTTATTTCTTTTTATTTTACATCTCAACACTCATTGTGTCATAACTTCTTGCCGAGTAAACTGCTGGAAAAACAGAGTCGTCTTCCTCAGGCCAGCGAGGACCGATGAGAGAATTCACAATCTCTTCCACATTCACATCATAGGAATCGTCGCTAGGACTGCGCGCCCACATAGAACGATGAGCCAAGCACCCATACTCAAACGTCTCAAGTTGCCTCCGTCTATAATCATCAATGACTTGATCTTTTTCCAAAATCTTGACCTCAAGTTCTGCAATTTTTGCCTCGTGTTGAGCAAGCTTGTCCGCAATCTGGTGGATGTTCATGGACGTTGTTGGGATCTTTGTGCACGTCATTTTTCTCAAAATGAAATATTCGTGCTCATTAAACCAAAACTGATGACTTCCATAGGTTTCAATTTCATCTAAAATTTTAGACACCAAATAATTGTCGTATAGATTATCAATGTGCACAAACGCACACCAGATTCCGGAAGAATTTTCAAAGAAGTCAACACGATCCACTTCTCCAACATTATTCAACGAGAATGATCTCGCAATTCCACTCTCCGTTGCATTTCCAATTGCAGGAATATAGAAGGAATATTCAGACATCTTGTATCTTATTAGCTTATGATACATTTAACTTATTTTTTTTAAAAGTATTTCAATTTTTTTTCCAAAAAAATACAAAGAAAAAACAAAAAGATACAAATGCACAATATTATACACGATACCTTTTTATTTTTTATATTTTTTAACAATTACGTCCCCCTCCAATTCAGCCGCGAGTACATCGGCTCCTCTAGTCAACCCTGTTCATCCTCATACTCAATGAGAGCCGGCATATCGTTCAGCTCCTGGTCCTGCTCCTGATCCCGCTCCAGAACCAAGACGCGCTCCTCAAGCTCCGCGATGCGCTCCCACGAGGACTCCTCAAGCTCCTCAAGCCGCTTCTCGGTATCAGCAAGCTTTTTCTCCAGAATGGCGGCGTAGTCGGACGAAACGAACTCGGTCTCCTCAGCCTTGTCAACCTTGGCACTCGTGTTTTGCAGAACAATCCAGTACCAAGGGTCGTCGTAGACCACGCGAGCCTCCTTGTCAGGATTTAGAACGCGCTCCTGGAAGTTCTCAACCACCGAGTTGTTGAACCAGTGGGAGAAGTGAACGTAGACTGCATTATACGCCTTGCCGTTCTTGTCCGTCTTTCGGACGAAATCCACGTGGTCAATGACACCGAGACGGTTATTCTCAAACACGCGAGCAATTCGGTCCTCTGTAATGTTGGCAAACACATAGGGGATAAACAGACTGAGATTCTGCATGATGGAAGACATGGTTGAAACACCGAAGCACTTGGAAAATATACAGTTCATTTCTGACCAAAAAGTATTTCAATTTTTTTTTGGTCTCTCATAAATCCAAGTTCACTCAAATTTTTTTTATACCCATTGACTTTGTCTACCCATTGACTTCATCCATCAACATAATAGCCATAGCCGCATAATTATGCAAATCAATTAATGTGTCCCTTAGTGACTCATTATTTACTAACACGACACCATTTTTGGAAACACTTGATAACCTCTGAATTTTATCACCCATCCTAACAATAACACCAACTGGACCATAATTTGCAAAAGCGTCACCATAATCTGCATTTTTCTTCTTGAAAAGTTCAAGCCCTTCTTTGTGAACTTTTTCCATTTGTTCAACACGATTCATAATAATAAATATAAAACAATGATTTTATATTTGTTTATTATTTGTTCCTTATTTTTTTATAAACGTTTGCGACTCGCTAAATAACTTGCTGCGGATGTACCTACTCTTCCATAACCTGTGTGTGGTTTGTAAATATAATTGTGATTGTATGTGTAGCACAAAGTATTGTTGCAATTATTCACTCTTATGGGATTGGGTTGAAAGAGTGGGGTTAATGAAATAAAAAAATTTGCGCGACCAACGGGTGGAACACCAACTGAACTCATTTATTATACAACTATATTTTAAACTATTATCAATAATAAAATAATTTAAAAATAAAAATAAATCAAAGTTTTATCTACTTTCCACAAGAACTGCAACCAGGTTTTGAATTCACTACTTGCGAAATCATGCTACCAAATCTACCTCCACGAAATGCTCTAAAGTGTCCTTGACTTTGGTTTAATGCAACAGCATTTAAATTATTTTGCGCTACATAATATTGATATTGCGCATAAGAGTTTCCCATAGGATTCATTAAGTTTAAACGAATGGGAGGAGCCATTTTTATGTATTATAGTAAGATAAAAATTTCTGGAATTGTATCGGCAACAAATTTTTAATTGTATTAATTATATTAAAAACAGAGTTGGCTCCAAGATATTTATTTACCAGATAGCAATCCTTTACAACCGTTGGGTCTGTTGACAAAATTAATCCATTGTTAGTAGTTAAACCCAACCCAGCTGACAAAGTATCTGCGCAATTGCATGGGAAATAAACCAACAATTTATCGGATGATGTTGATATAGACGTTCCGTTGTCAAATACAACAGTATAAACTTCATTTACAATTGTTGCTACAACTGCGCGCGCGTAATAACCTTGCGAGTTTATTGCATACACTACATTTCCTACTTGAAATTTAAATTTGCTATTTAAAAGAAGAGGGTCAAACAAAATATTATATAATTTTGCGTTGCTAGTAGAGTTATCATTGCTAATTGGGCAATTGCAGTTATCTCCGACGATGCTGGTCTTTATTGTCTTGCCGCCATAAATAGGAAAAGCAGGATTGAATGGTAATGGTGTTCCAAAATTGGGAGGAACCACGCCGCGGCGTGCAGGACCTTTGCCTTTTAATCTATTTAAATAGCGATCATATGAATTGTGTTTAATGTCAACTCCGGCGCCTCCTGGGCAACCAGCACCAGGTCTGCATCTAGTAATTGTATGCTTTGTGCTGCTTCCATGATAAAAACTTCCGCCGGTAACAAGATTGGGTTGAATGTGGCGAACCGCTCTGTCACTCATTTGATTCCAATTAACACCATATTTAGGATCTGGACGTTGATATGTAGTTAAAGCTCCTAAATCATGAACATAGAGAGAAGCCGGAACTCGCACAGTATTTTGAATAAGTTTTAATTTAATATATTGGGAAGCCGGATCCAAGTTACACAAATTTGTATTGCAACCAAAAGCTCTGCATATTGTCGCTGGTTGGTTTTTAGTTGAATTTGTATTCTGAGACATTTATAAAATAGAGTAATATTATTTTTATTCTTTTAAAAATTGAAAAAATAAAAGCCTCAAAATATCATTTAAACTAAGAGTAAATGCAATCAGAAACGTCAATGCAAACAAAAACACAACCACAATCTTGCCATTGTTGCGGAAAAACATATACCAGAAAAACATCTTACACAAAACACGTTATTTTATGTGAAGTTTTATACAAAACAAAGAGAGAAAAAAAGTGCGAGGAAGAAGAATCAACCGATATACCAAACACAAAGCAGTTGTATAATATTATTCAAGAGCTTGCGATAAAGTATCAAGCCATGGAGCAAAAGATGAACGACATGCAGAAATGGGTGGAGACTAAGAAGAGAAAATTGAATGTAATTCAATGGTTAAATGCAAATATTCTTATTGAGCCAACAATAACAATCCAAAATTGGATTCAAACTGTTCAAGTAAACGAAGAGCATATTGAGATTCTAATAGAAGGTAATATGTTTCATACCTTGTCAGCTATTTTAAGAGACCATCTGACAAAAGATAAAAAGGCATCTATACCAACACCAGTGTATTGTTTGACACAAAAAGCAAATCTGTTTTATTGCTACAATGATGAAACCACAAAATGGTCGCACTTTTCCGCAGAAGACTTCATTGTTATGTTAAAAAAGATGCATGCAAAACTTGTAAAGGCGCTTTGCGAATGGCATGATAAAAATATAGACAGAATTAATAGTAGCGATAAGATGCAGATTTTATATAATCAAACAATGATTAAATTGATGAGTGCAAATTTTACTCACGATGCGCAAATCGTGAGTAAAATTAGAATTGCTTTATATCAAGAGCTGAAAACTGATATGAAAAATGTTATTGAATATGAGTTTGAATTTTAGATGATAGGGAAAGACGGCTGCATGGCAATACCGCAAATTCCAGCGTTATTTTTACTCTCGCTGCGTTCAATCTTAATATAACCGTCATCACCCCACGAGGCGCCCCATGAATTTTTTACTAACCAATACTTGATGCCATCTTCCTCGCCGTAACCAACAATTAAAACTCCGTGGTCCAAGTTAGTGCCACATGAATCGCTTGTAATAACTCCACTCTTGTAAGACTGAAAAAGCTTAGTCTCTGCGTCCAATGCAATGCTAACAGGTCCAATAAGAGCAACGGCCTCCTTCAGCGCAATTTGATTATTGGGAGGAACATCGGCGCACGCATTAACGGTAACAACTGGTTTGCAGCTTTGGCATGACCCACCGCTTTGGGTAACACCGCTAGTATAAGGATAAGACTCCTCTGAGCACATGCCAGTGTCAATCGCATATTGAAACGCGTTATCCATGAGTCCACCTTTGCATCCAAGATTGCCATATTTCTTGGAGCAGTCTACTAATTGTTGCTCGGAAATACTGATCATGTCATTGGTTCTAATGGCCCAAGCACCCTCCATAGCACCGCTGGCAGAGAAAGACCAGCAAGAACCGCATTGACCCTGATTTTTTACGGGTGTCACTGCACCATGCTCACGCCAATCCCAAGAATCGGGAACGATCGTTTCAGTTGGGGAATAGGCCTTGCAACTAGCCTTTTCTAATAAAAGACCGCTTCCATAGTCCGCTTTAAACTCCTCAGGAGTCAAATCAGTAAACTGATTGATACCCATTGTAAAATTTTTATGAGGCGACGAGTTGTGTTCAAAAATAGTCTTTACGTTCTCTCTGAAAATATCAAAACGCATTTCTAACGCTTCCAAAGACTCATACTTCTTCTCAAACTTTTTGAGAAACCCCGTAAACTCAGACCACTCATCGCTGCGATTTAAAAAATCCATAGAAGAAATCATTGATACACCAAATGCAACAATGATAAAAAGATTCTTAACTATCATCATTCTTTATATAATATATTTACAAAATGTTTTTAATATAATTGCAATTACACATTGAATGTATTTCAAGCAAAATACTTTGCCATAAATTCGTCTGGAGTCATGATTGGAATTCCCAGCTTCCTTGCGTCAGCGGCTTTTCCCGTGTCTTCGTCTGCACTCTTCGCAATTACAGCAACAGTATTTTTACTAACAGATGAACCTAAATTTGCTCCCACTGTTTTCAAAGATTCTGTAACTTTTGCATCGCGAATGCCTGTCATAACAACCGACTTTTTATATAATGGATGACTTGTGTCCGCGACTACTGCGACTTTACCATTCAACTTGCCTTGCAAACCACACTCATTGATGAATTTTACAAAGTCTGAAATCTTTTCAACGAAGGCCTCGGCAGTTTTTGAAGCCATGCCTTTCACCTTGGAAATCTTTTTGATTTTATCTGCATTAGAGTCACTAGAAACAAGAATATCCGGATAGGTTTCCAAAACAAGTTCAATGCGTTTTTCACTAAATCCTCTACCAAATACGTTGGAAGCTGACATTAAAGTTACTAGAGATGCGGCGTCCACCTTATTCTTAATTCCATCCACAAATTTCTGAGCAAGTGTTTTGAATCCAGCCTTTTCAAAATCGGCTTTTGTCATGCGAATAATTGCCGGCACGGTTTCATACCCAGCAGCAATAATACGGGCGATATTTCCGCTACTCAATCCTTCCACTCCAACTCCTCTGAAGAATCCTGTAACATTTTTCTCCCTAACGGTTTCATCTGATCCAACGTCTTCCAACATAATATCTACGTGAGTGTCATTCCACTTATAAGGAACATTTGGCATTTTGGCCTGCTCAGCGGGTGTTGTTACGCTGCGAATGTGTGGAATAACGTCACCACTTCTAATGATTTGAATTAGCGCACCAACACCAATTTTATTCTGTTCAATAAACGCCCCATTAAATCCAGTAGCGTATTCAATTTTGACGCCGCCTAGCTGTATAGGCTCAATTTGAACACGAGGTTTCAAATATCCATCTTTGCTAGGTGTCCATAAAACATCAACCACCTTTGCCTCTGCAATTTGGTCTGATAAAACCATTTTGAACGCGAAAGAATGGTCAGGATTTCCGCCTTTTCTGCTATAAACCTTGTCATCTGTAACAATTACGCCATCAATCTCATATAAATAATCGGCGCGCCACTTAATAAGAATCTCAGATAACAACTCATTCGTCAAGTCTCCTGACATTACTTCGCGATTCAAAACCGTTTCAAACCCCTTTTCCATCAAGGTCTGCATTTGCGCGGAAGGTTTAAGCTCAGGAACAATAACTTCGTACGCAACAAAGTGCAAATCGTGAACTTTTTCATCAATAGTTTGGCGATTCACAAGACCAGCAACAAGATTTCTGGGGTTAGCAAATTTGTCCGAGTATTTATCGTGGAACACGGGTTTTGGTATAACAAATTCTCCGCGAACTACAATTCCAGATGTCTTGGGTAACTTCAAATAGGGGATCAAATGGCTAATGTCTTGGCCGACTTTTCCATTACCGCGAGTATATAATTTTTGCACACCGCTTTCAGTAGAATACATTCCGCTTACACCATCCAACTTGCACGACAACACATATGGACCGGAGTATTTGTTCTTCCATGCAACAAGAGCTCCAGTGTCGGGTTTTATCTTATCCATTGAAGCCATCTCATATGGCAAGGTGACCTTGTTCTTCTCAATGATTGGCGCACCTACTTCTAGTAATGCAGAGCTGCTAGGAAACTTCTTCTCCAAGAATTCCTTCATAATATCGTATTCATTGTCGGTCATAACGGGCGTCTTGTTAAAATGGAAAGCCTTATTTGCTTCGGCAATCATTGAAGACAATTGTGGTTCAGAAAGAGATTCTAATGCGCCGATGCCATTCTTCCTAAAATTATTTATCAATTGAATGGCTTCAGGGTTTTCATCCAAGACCGCGGCTTGTTTTGCAAAATCGTCTCCTTCATGCAGAAGGACGAATTTCTTTGGCACCTTTACAGTTTTTGTCTTCAAATCCTCTTGCAAAACTAATTTCTTTGGTTTCTTTAACGTTTTTGCCTTTGCCGATGACTGGATTTCCTCCTTCACCAATGTAGGCGCCACTTGGATCTTTCCAATATTTTCAGTCAATATCATAGACCTACCATCAATGCGTTCATGGGGTTCTTTATAGACCATTCCCAAAAATTCAAAGATATCTTGCTCAGAATTAAAAGTGTGCGCAACTTTTTCTCCTTTTATCGCCTTTTCACCCTTTTTCTTTTCCGTCATCTTTGTCATTTCATGCTCATTTAATGAGTAGCCGAGGGTCAAAGCTCGTGCCCTCATTACTGTGTTAAAAATCTTACTCCCAGTAAAATATAGCACTGAAAATGGATACTCTTCTGGGCTAGTATACAAGAAATCAACTCGTCTAGAAAATTCAGCGTTAGGTAACTTTGCAATAACAAGGCATTTGGTGTTGCCTCTTGACAACACTTCCAAAATAATTTTTTGTTTAATCAATTCGTCTACAAACTTTTTAAAAACGTCCCCAGTCTTTGACGTAATAATCATATCAATATCACCAGAACTTTTTGCACCGCGACGATAACTACCAACAATCTCAAAACGCGCTTCCGAGCCTGGACCAGCAACTTTATTAAAAACGTCTCTGAAAATAGAATCATATTGGTCTATCTCTTCGCGAGGAATGCGGTTTAAAATATCTTCATAGTATTTAAGTCCAACTTTTTGGGTGTCATTAAGAACCTCGTTTTGCTTCGCCCTCAACTGATCAATAGTAGTAATTCCTTGGTCCACTAATTCCTTGGCCTTTTTGGGTCCGACGCCATATATTTCTCCCAAAATATTAACTGGATTCTCCTTTTCTCTCTCTAAAATGCGAAGGGTTCCGGTCTTTACGTATTCATTCAACTTTTCCATAATTGTTTCTCCGATTCCTGGCTTGCCTTTTAATTGATCTGGACTCGTAATATCACCTGGGAATGACATTATAGTTTCCTGCGCTTTTTGATACGCGCGCGCGCGAAATGGCTCACCTTGCTTCAGCATAATACCTGAAAGCTTTTCCATGAGGTCAATAAATTGTTCATTCAATCTCCCGCTAGGTAAAACATCCTGAGGTTCTTTCTGCATTTCTACTTGTGGTCCCTTTAAATTCATTCCCAAATTTTTTTCAATTTTTTCTGCGGCTGGAATCAGTGATAGCATCTCAACCGGCGCGGCCTCAATGGCAGATAGATTTAAAATATTATCTGTTTTTTTTGCAGCACTTTCAAAGTTTTCCACAATGTTGAAAACAATTTTTTTCTTAGACGACTTTATCCTTCTCACATTTTTAACTTTTTTACCGCTTCCTGCTCTGTATTTTTTGTGTCTTAATTTGATAGTTTTTTTGTTTAATGACTTTTTTTTATACTTTCTTAGTGTGTTCTTCATGTAATATTTGAATATTATTTTTTATTATCTTTTACCTATTACCCAATCCTTTTAGAGGAAATAATTTATTTAAATCATTTGTGTTGCCCATTAAAGGAGAAATGTTAAAATTTGGATTTGTGTTTGCATTTGTATTTGTATTTGTAAACTGCAATTTTGTTGATTTTGAGTTTCTAATGCGTTGTATGCGTTGAACCTCTTTTATGTAATTTGCTATTTGAACTTGCCTATATTGTTCTTTTGTCAAAATGGGAACAGGTTGTATTTCTTGTTGATGCATGCTTTGGAATCTTTGGGATTGATTTGACTGAAAATTCTGATATTGTGGCGACTGTGTCGGAATAAATTTAGTTTGTTGTTGTTGTTGTTGTTGTTGTTGTTGTTGTTGTTGTTGTTGCTGAGGATTAAAATTGTTTGCTTTAACATTTTCAGCATTTACATTTCTTATTATTTGTAACTTTCCATCAACAACCTTCATGTTCAAAGAGGATAATATGTCGTCATACGTTACCTTTCTGGCTGGTTGTGGTTCAGGCACTGGAGGCGCTAAAGAACCGCGATTTTTATGAGCCATTGTTGTTATTCTTGGGATAGGCACACGAGAAGTTGTTACAGCAGGAGTAAAATGTCCATTATTATCTATAAACCCAACGTCTTCAACGTCGTCGTCTAAATTATCAATCTCTGTACAGTTAAACTCCATATATATTTATTTGGTTTGAAAAATAAATAAATAAACTCATAAGAGGGAAACAAAGGTTCACTAACACCTCTATCTATAAAATATTATAATGTTTATTCCATTTTTGCTAACGCGTTTTATTTTACTTGTTCTTTTTAATATTTTCGTAATAGCTTTTCCAAAATATATTATCAAATAAATCATCCATAAACACGACAAATCTTTCTACGAAAGCAGCTGGAACGGTTTCTTCTGGAACTTCATGTTCAATTAAAGGGATTGTTAACGTTTTAGTTTCATCTAAAAAACCAAGATACTTCATAATTAATTTCTACACTATAATTTTAATATATTTTTAATATAATGACGGCTTACATTAAAAACAAAGGCATTGCACAAACATATTTTCAAGACAGTCATCACAGAAAAAAGGCCAATGAAATTAAATGGAACGCAAAATATGACGGCAACCTTGCAAATATTAAGGTAGACGTTAATAACAACGGCAAGAAAGATAAATATCGCGTGCAACTTAATAATGAAGATTTAGCTAACATTTTAAGCGTTCCTTCGGTAAATCAACCATTAGAACAGCGACTCCAAAACGATTTTCTTAGTGACTACAATGAATGCGACAAACAAGATCCAGATGATTTTGTTATTCCTCAAATACTCCAAATGCAACAGTTGCCTCAACTAGAATTAAAACCAGAAACCAATTTATTCAGGGTTAATATTCCTGAATTGCCCAGTAAAAAACAACAACACTCGTCGCCATTTTCAAAACCATGTATGTATGAAAATGAGTTAACCCGTTTGCCTGATTTGACTTCTCTCTCTAAGCCACAATCGGATTTAGATCGTCACATTTCTACACCGAAAATTGAAATGGTATCTCCTATAAAAATGACACGCAGAGAAAAGCACGCTAGAATAAAGACACCTTCTCCTAAAACGATGCGAATTCATTACACAAGTCCCATTGGAAAAGGTGTAGGAAAAGGAAAAGGAACCAGACGCAAAAGACGGGCTCCAAAAAGGAAAAGTAGAGTCGCCAAGTTTTTTAGCAAGCTTTTTTAATAACTGGTTCCAAGACCACCTTATCATTATCTGATAAGGATCGTTCTCTCTTATTTTTGTTGTATTTTATGACTTTATCTTTTTCAATGGTAGTTAGGTAATATTGTGAGGCATATAGAAGATTACAGACGACTTCATCATCATAAATGCATTCAATATGCAAATCTTTCATTTTCTTTAATGTCTTCAAAAAATGTGCGCAATTAAAAGTTTCTTCATCGTTAAAGTTGATTACAATTATGCAATGGTTTCTAGGAATCCTACAGCGACCTTCCATTTCGTAAAGGTAGTAATAGTGATCGCAATTAGAATCCAACGCAAAATCGGTTATTTCTCTCTTGAGTTCCGAGATATTAGAATGTTTCAACATATTGAATGAGACCTCAATATTATACCCCATTATTATAGGGAAATATTTTTCTTTTTTAAAACAAAATACGTTTTATGTAGATGGTAAAAAACGTATTTCCAAATAGAAATACATGTTTTTATTAAGCTGACAATTTACATGATTTAGGAGTGTAAATGATGGGGTGTAGGGCTGGCGAAGCTGAAGACCTTGATTACCTACTAGTTTTAGATACCATTTTAAAAAGTTGGTATATAATAAATATGTCTTTCAAAAAATTTGGAGGGTTAAACTATTCAGCAAAAAATAATATTGTAGGTAATTTGTATTCATCAAGCACAAATTCAGGCACAGCCAACATAATAGGTCTGGAGAACTCAAAAATAACAAGCCAGAGCCACTTGGACATGAGCGCAAATTCTGTTATGCACCTTGGTAGCCTCTATTTTATGGATGGAACTATTCAAAGCACAGCTTACGCAAATAGCTCTGGAACTAAATCAACCTTTGATAACGGCATTATTGTTAATAATGGATCAATATTGAATGGTGGTGTAACTATAAATGGTGACGAAATTGTCAATGGCAATCTGAATGTAACTGGAACAATTTCTTTACAAGGTAAAGTTACAGCTTCAAATGGATTAACTGTTTCAAATGGATTAACTGTTTCAAATGGATTAACCGTTTTAAATGGATTGACTGTTTCAGATGGATTAACAAGCTCCAGTGGATTAAAAATATCAGAAGGAAACCTAATATTTTCAAATTGCAATGTATCAGTTTCAAATGGAAGTTTAACAGTTTCAAAAGGGTCAACAACTGTTCAAGATTTGACTGTAAAGGGACAACTTTCTATTACCGGACCATTAGAATTTGCATCGCTTAATTTATCAGATAGTTTGACGGTTGATAAAAACACTACATTAAAAGGAAATTTAAATTCAACTGGAAATAATGTGTTAGGAACAGCAACTATTAAAACCGCAACAATTGAAGAAGGTGGTTTAAATTCTACAGGAAAAACTACGTTAGGTGTAACAAATGTAAACGGAGAATTAACAACAAATACCGGTTTAACAACAATTGGTTCTGGCGGGTTAACTTCTCTGGATGGAAAGACTACATTAGGTATAACAGAAATTAAAATTACTCAAAATTCCACAACAACAATAACAGATACTGGTTTAATTGTAGAAAGTACAACTACTAATAAGCCCGGAAGTTTAATTGTTTCATCGGGATATATTTACGCAAATGGTGGCGGCATTTTGTCAACATATACCGATACCCTAGCTCAGTCACCTTTTAATCTTTTAACAGGATCAACCCCCCAATACATAAGTTTTGGATCCGATTTGGGTAGAATTACAATTTCAAGCAACCTGTCGGCAGTTGATTCAAAAACTGGCGCGTTAGTAGTTAAAGGAGGTGTTGGAATACAGGGCGACTTTTATAATGTTTCTGCAACTTCGGGTAGCAAAGTAACTGCAAATTTTGATAATCTTGTTGTTAATGGAAATCTTACTTTTAATAAAGGTTCAACATTAACAGTCAACGATTTGATTGTAGAAGGTGAGTTGAAAATTTTGGGTAATTTTATTTTTAATAAGAATTTATATGTGGGTGAAACATTAACAGTAAAAGGCGCGTCATATTTAAATGGTGGTATAAACGTTGGCCCTAGTTCTGAGCAAGTATTTTCAGTAGACGAAACTGGCAATACTGAAATAGGAGTTAAATCTGGTATAAACACAAAACTAAATGTAAATGGCAAAATTTTATGTTCTAGTGGGTTAACTGTTTCATCTGGACAAACAAATTTAATGCAAACAATGGCAACTACAGTTTCAGTTACAAAATCATTATTTATTAATGGTAAAAATATAAATCAGATATATCAACCAATCGCACAAATGCAATTGTATTCATTATTAAATAGTCCCACTTTCAGTGGAACACCAAAAGCGCCGACGGCCGCTGTTGGAACAACCGGGGATCAGATAGCTACTTGCAACTTTGTTTTAAACAATAGCGGTTCGTCCATTTTATCAACGGATAACACTTTTACAGGAACCAACACGTTTAATAAAAATGTAACTATCAACACGGAAAATTTTATGGTAAGTCAAGGAATTATTAGTGGTCCATCAAATGCGGAGTGTCAATTATTTCATACTTTTCCAACCACAAAAGTATCAATTGCAAATTTTGCAAACGAAATTGGAATTGGTTGTGGTGGTCTTGATTCAGGGTCTCAAATTATTAGAATTGGATTCAATGGTGTTCCAAACCAAACATTAAACATAGGTTCAACAAGTTCCTCAACCATTCAAACTATAAATATTGGTGGTGCTGGTGGCAGTAACCTTGGAGGAGAATGCGTAGTTAACATTGGAAACACTTCTTATAATAATTCAACTATTAATATTTGCGGAACGTGCACGGCATCATCCTTCATTTCTAGGTCAGATTACCGCATTAAAGAGAACGTCAAAAATTTAGACGATGAAGTCAACGTAGACAAGTTAAGACCAGTTACATACACAAACAAGAATACACAAAAACAAGATATTGGTTTTATTGCACATGAAGTCCAAGAGGAATTCCCTCATTTAGTGTCCGGCGAAAAGGATGGGGAACAAATGCAATCGCTCAACTACATCGGATTAATCGGTGTTTTAGTAAAAGAAATTCAGGAACTAAAAAAACGTGTCAGCATCCTGGAAAATAAATGATAGTATAATATAAAAAATGAGCAATACAGGTTTTACTGTTACTGTGCACGGTGATTTATCAAAAATTTTTAAAGCTAGAACATCTGCAGCAGGATTAGCTACACATTTTATAGCGTCAGATTCTAGAGATTTAAACGACTGGTTTGAATTGTCAACATCTGGTTCAGACCAAATAACATACGATACAACTTATATTTGTGGCGCATATGGCGATTTGAAAAATGCATTTATGGACATAAATTATAACCCAACTCCTTACACAGCGACTGGCACTTATAGTAAAATAAATGTTGGCAATGATTATGCAATTCAATTTACAGGAACTTCCGGAACAATAAATTTTAACATTGGCGGAATATATGTAAATTATTTGGTAATTGGTGGAGGAGGAGCTGGCGAAGGTAAAAGTACTATTGTTACGTCGAGTATTAAAAAAAAAGGTGGGGGTGGAGCTAGTGAAACAAATGGAAACTTTACATGCGTTCAGAACTCAGATTATACAATATCAGTTGGAACCGGAGGAGTTGGTGGAGAAATTGACTCTGGTTTACCTGGAAATGGAAGTTCAATAACAAATAATAGTCAAAGCATAAATATAACAGCAAATGGAGGAGGTGGAGGGAGTGGTCACGCCGGAAATAATGACACCACATATCCAATAAATTATAACTCAATAACATTGACATATTCTTATGGAAATCCAGGATTTGATGGAGGCGATGTAATTAGTAATTCTAGCACTCGGGGAGCCGGAGGAGGTGTAAATGCTGGCGCTGGCTCTGGGCTTAATGGCGGTAAAGGAGGTAGCAAAGACGTTGTGCAAACATTTGCAAATAACGCAACAATGAGTTTTGGTAACGGCGGAGGGGCTTGCGGTTTTAATCATAACCCAATAGCAAGCGATGGAAATGGTGGAAGCGGTTCTCAAGGAGTTGTTGTATTATGGTTTACATATCCACCTATCTATACAACAACTGGCACTTTTCAAGAACTGAAAATTGGAAATACTTGGGTTGTTCAATTTACAGATTCTGGTACTATTACTTTTAATATTCCTAATATATCTGTAAATTATTTATTAATTGGATCAGGGGGTAGCGGAGGCAATGGAGGCCGTAGCGCACTCCAGAATAACGGTGGCGGTGGTGGGGGTGGTGGGGGTGGTTTATATACCTCATCCCAACCATTTACTCCAAATAAATCACAGTCTTATCCTATTTCTGTTTCTACTTCATTAAACTCTTCTAGCAGTTTTAATAATTCAACCGTTGGCAATGGGTCAAATGGAAATACTGGTGCTGGTGCTGGTGGTACTGGTGCCGGCGGTAGTGGTGGTACTGGGAGTCAACCCGGTGCCGTTGGTGGTCAAGGTGGTTCTCCTAATAATGGCGATAGTGGTGGAGCTGGTGGTAATAATGTTCCACCACATCGCGTAAGCGTTGGTAATATAAGTTTAAATTACGCGGTAGGTACTGGAGGTGGTGGCGGAGGCGGCGCATTTAACGGAACTGGAGGTGTTGGTGGTTATAATGATACTGTTGCCAGCGGTGCTGACGGCGGGGCTGGTGGTGGTTTTGATAATGGCGATGATGGTAATCCTCCAAATCCAAATAACATTACTAATCCTATTAATAACAACACTACATTTTATTTTGGAAATGGTGGTGGAGGCGGAGGTGGTTGTAGTGCCGGTGATGGTGGTTCTGGTGTTTCAGGTTCCCCTGGTTGCGTAGTAATATGGTTCCAATATCCATAAACCCATAAATCTGCAAACCCAAAAAAATAAAAATTGATTATAAAAACTACTTCTATAATCAATACAACAATACAAGACAGGAATGGACCTTCTAAAACCAATTCTCTCAAATTACAATTCTCACCCAAAAGACCAGAATCTTGTCTTTGATGAGCCGACGCATAAATACACTATTATTACTGATCCGGATTCCAGTTATACCAGCGTTACCACCATTAATCACAGTCATTTCCCCCATTTTGACGCCGATGTCGTGATTAAAAACATGATGAAAGGTAGGAACTGGAGTCCTCAGAATAAATATTGGGGATTAAATCCAGAAGAAATCAAGGCACAATGGAAGCATAATGCAGACTCCGTTTCAGGTGCAGGAACTGATCTCCATTTTAATATTGAGTGTTTTATGAACCAAGAGTTGCCTAGCGGATACACTCATAAAGAGCTCCTAGAAAATTATGAGGCCTACCTAGCAGCAGGAAACGCGCCACCCAACGTCTCCGAAGAGTGGGACTTCTTCTTGCAATACATTAGAGCAACACCCAGTTACAAGCCATATCGCACGGAGTGGATGATTTATCACGAAGATCTAAAAGTTGCCGGCTCTATTGACATGGTTTATGAAAATCCTGATGGAACCTTATCCATTTATGATTGGAAACGATCAAAAGACATTTCAAAGGCAAATGGATTCAACAAGTATGCAATTACCAAGGAAATAGAACATTTACCTGACACAAATTTCTGGCATTATTCTCTCCAACTTAATACATATAAAGCCATTTTGCAAGAGAAATACGGAAAAATAATCAAAGACTTGTATCTAGTCAGGTTGCATCCCAATAATCCGAGAAAGACATTTGAAATCATCAAATGCGCAAATTTGGATAAGGAACTTGCAGATTTATTCGCGCTGAGACAAAGGCAGATAGGAGAAAGAATTAACAAAGACGTTTAAACCGCTGAAGATTTAAAATGGGACAATTTTAACTCGTTTCACGTTATATAATTCAAGGTTTTCTAAACAATAAATTAAATAAAAAAGAGGTGTGTAAAAAATAAGGTAGTATAAAAAAAAATTGAAATACTTTTTATCAAAAATGGTTTAGATAAAAAAAACCCCCTGTCGGAAAGAGTTGTTCATTTCCTAACATGACGCAGAAACTGATTGACTATTCGTGCTGTAGGCACCAGCACGGATGCCCCCTTATTTGGAGCCCGTTCTCGTCTGAAAAAGACGGGAGAAAACACGCCGCGTGGGAGATTTTCGCCCAGCACTATTTCACTGAAACCACAACAAAAACAATCTATCCCAAGTTTTCTTGGGTAAAAGCAGGGGATAAACCGGTGGACTTTGGGTGGGCCGACCAAGGGATCAGGGGGAAATTTGTAAAGTACCAAATATTTCGCGACCCATGTCAACTATGCGGGGTCATTTTCGGAAAACGAACCAAAGAGGTTACGTCCAAAATCAGAAAAAGAACTATACATAAAAAACAACTTGATGTCATTGAAGGTTAGCCGGTTACGTATATTTACACCATTGAACATTATAAACCGCCCGTTGGTGTATAAATTGATACATTTGTGTTCTAATGTTTTTTTTATTTTCCGTAAAATGATAATCTAAATTCTCCATAGAAAATTATTCAAAATCGTCCCATTTTAAATCTTCAATGGTGTAAAACACATCTAATATTTTAATAAACATTATATCCAAATGGTGTAAAATCGTCTTTATATTTGTCATAAACCATTTTTCTCATTTCATCCGTCCAAATTACATCAATTATTTTATCTGTAAGTGATTTATTTTCATAAACTAATTTGTCGCATTTGATGTCATGCATCTTACAAAAATTGCACCAATCTAAATCTAACGTTTCGTATCTTAAAATGTGAATACTTTCATCTAGCTTACCAGTTTTATTGCACAAAAATGATACCTGCGTCGTTGTATGTCTATTATTAAACTTAGCCGACTTGCTGTTTATTATAAACTTTTTAAGAAACTCTTCAAAACTAAGATGTTTATAAAATTGCATATATTTATAAAGTGAAATAAGCCTATTTTATGGATGCCTTACTACTGTAAATGTAATAGGGTTGTTTTTAGAAATATTTGCTTTATAATCTAACATAGTTTTATGATAAAATTTAATAAAAAATGAAGACATATTATATCCTATTTTATTTTCATATATTTTTTTTGCAACAAATATATCCATAAATGATGGCGTTTTGCTCATCTTAATTAACTTTTTTATACCGCTTGACAATTCATCTCCATAATATTGCCAAATAGATTCTTCAATTGAAGTTCCTGCATTTTTTGGAATGTGAATAAATATCATATTTATTTTTTTAAAATACATTTGTTTTGTTTTATATTATATAAATATAAAATTTAAAAATAACACAATCATGATATATATATATATATGAACGAAGAAAGTCTAAAAGCAATAGAATACGCATCAACAGAGAAAGAATGTTGTTATATGAGCGAAAAACCGCTTTCTATTCCGGATACACCCAATTTTGTTATTGCATTTTCATTTTTTATGTTTTTAATTTTTTTACATCATATATTAGATACAAAAGGCACTTATCTGAATTATTTTGCTGATAAAATTAAAACAACGATTGCTGATAATTTGAATTTGTATTTTTACAATGAAAACAGTGTAGAAGAATTGGAAAAGGAAAATGAAAATAAGATTGTAGATGAAGACCCAAATATACCAAAACCATATGAGTACAAATATTTGGATGAAGTTAAAAAACTGGCAAATGAGATTGTATTCACTGAATTAGAATTAAAACAAGAATTAGAACAACGAGCAACCATTCGCAGTAATATGGAGAATAAGCTCAGTTCAGATAAGACCTATGTGGAAACACTATTGGCATATTTTGAAAAACGTTTAGAAAAGCTTAACGCCGAGAAGGCATACAAAAAGGAAGAAAAAAAGGAAAAAGAAGAAGGAGAAGACGACGAAGACTTTGAAGACGAAGACTTTGAGGACGAAGAAACCGAAGAAGAAAAGAATGAAAGAAATGAGCAAGCAATTGCCAGTATCCAAAACGATCAAAGGCTCTATAAAAAGGCACAGGTATTACTAGAAACAAAAACCATAGACGAAGAAGAAATTAATAAGCTTGCTAGAGAATTTATTCTGAAGGAACGTTTAGACAATTTGAAAAACTGCATTGTTATGGAAAAAACCCCAATAGGAAATGCGATTATGTTTTATAATAATACCAAATCTTCGTTTGAATATTACAGCGATAGCACATTGCCTTATCGCTATTTAGAAGTTATCGCAAGAAAATACATTATTACTTATAAATGCAAACAAATTTTTGTAGATATGGAACAGGAAATAAAGGAAGCTGAGAAAAAGTTGGAAGAGAAAAAGAAAAAAGCGGAAGATGAAAAGCAAAAACAAGAAGAAGAAAAAATTAGCGGAAACCCTTCAACAAAACCCGAAAAACCAGCAAAAAATGTTTTTGCAAAATTTAAAAATTACAATAAGGACAATAGCATAAAGGTTGCCGCCGTTCCGCTAGATCGTCCATCAAGCGCAAAACAAACAAAGCCTCAAGAAGAAAAGGTGATAAAAGAAAATGCGAATAGATTTTCTTTTGAGGGAAAACTTGCTAATTTTAATTTTTTAAAGAAGATAGATAGAAAGGTTGTTGATAAAAGATACGCAGTGAGTTTTGCTGAATTTAAGAAAATGCAGAAAACCCAATAAAAAATAACCTAATCATAATATAACATGACAGTAAAAACAAGAAGAAACCGCACAAAGAGAGGAGGAACCGTAAATGCTACACAAAAAAATCAATTAAATGGAGACAATGAGAGAAAAAGTTTATTTGCAGCAGTTGGAACTGCCGCAGCAAACGCTTTTAAAGGAACTGTAAATTTCTTAGAGGATAAAGGGGCGAGGATGCTTGGATTCAAACGTATAAACCAAGACGAAGAAGCTAAGCAAGAACCATCTGAAATGACGCAAAAAGCATCAGAATTGGCTTCAACTGCGTCAAATATTGCATCAGGTGTAGCAAGTAAGGCGAATCAAGTTGGTTCACTCATTATTGGTGAGTTAAATAAAAAATTGGATAGTGAGGAAGTAAAAGGAACAATAACGCAAGCTATTGGAAATACCGTGGAAATAGCAAAAGATATTGTTGAAAATGCAAATGAAAAACTAAATAATCCCGAGTTTGTGGGAGAAGTTGCAGAAGCAACAAAAAATGTTTCAAATACTGCCGCAACTGTTATAGAAGCAGCAGAGCCGGCGATAAATCAAGTTATAGACCAAACCTCAGAAATAGGTGAAAAAATGTTTTCAAAAGTGGGAGACTCGGTAGTGAACGTTGCGTTGAATACTGCAGAAGCTATTCCAGGTGTTGGTGCTGGAATTGGCCTTATAAGAGATATAGATAAGGCGGCAACTGCAGGAGAAGCCATTGTAGAAGCGGGAATGAAAACCGCTACTACATTTGCAGATGGCATAGCAAAAACGGAAGACGCTCTCAAGAAAAAAATGGAAGAGACAAAGAACATTGCAACAAGAACAAGCCAAGGTATAAACGCATTTAATGCAGTTGACAAAGTTATTCCAGTTTCAAAGATGACCACAAGCTTGAAACGTGGTGGATCGTCAAGAAAATTCAAAAGAATAAGAAAGAAATTGTCTCGCAAATTGCGGTTCCGCTAAGCATGGAACCCTCCTTTTTATTTTGATTGTTCTTTTTTCCAAGTTATATATCCGATGCTTTTTAAAACGTTAAAAGAAGTTCCTAGATGCTCTTTTGCAATAAAGTATGCTATGCGTTCTTTATCACCAAGTTGCTCCAAATATTTCAAAATGGACTCTTGGACGTCCTGAGGATATTTTGAAAAGTCTTCGTCTGACATTGTGTTTGCTTTAATAATAATAAACTTGCATTATTATTAAGTCAATTTTTTTCTTTATTTTTTTTAACCAGAATAAGTGATGAAGCATAGAATCTTATTATCATTGATTTTCACCTGACTTTGGTTCATCATTTTTGTTAAACTAGTGTCAATTTTATAGCCATTAGACAATAAAAAAGAAAATAAATCAGGGATTTCATCGTCACTCATAAGACCGCAACAACCACCTCTAAGAGAAAGCAATGCGAGCGCGCAGCTATTTTTTGAGCAACAGGGTCCTGGGGAATTAAATGGAGATAATGGTGGCATTTGCAATCGTCTAACTATTTTACCAAGAGGTCCTTCTGGAGGTAAATTTATTACAATAATATTTTTGTAACATTGATTGAACGTGTCTAAAAATACGCGCGTTGACAGCGTGTAACTTTTTGGGTAATTCATATAACTGTTATAATATAAATATATTTGTTTCTGTTTTTTGATTTATTTGGAATACTAAAAAAATTGAAATGAAAAATAAAAAGAAATAATTGGTAAACTTATAATACAAGACGAATGAAGATAGATGCTGCAAGAGGAACAAATCGTGTTTTTATCAACTACAAGTCTGATAATATTAATAGCGATGATGGAATGCTTCTTTTTAGAGATAGAGTACACAATGAATGCACTTTGGATAAAAGCGAATCTGAAAACACAAATGACAGAGAAGAAAAATTTAATTGCAATGATATAAACGCTTTTATTTATAGGTTTAAATTTACTCAAAACTTCATGGATGAGTTGTATAAGTTTTCAAAGATTCATCAGTATGACGACAGAAAATCGTTTAAAGAAGCTTGGGAAACTTGGACAGACGAACAGGAAGAGTTGATTGAAGACGAGATTTCCAGGTTGGACAAGCTAGGTTATGATGGTGACGTCCCGGACAAGATGTTCAAGAGCGCGCGTTATTATTTCAGAAAGAAGGGCACGTCAAAGCCTGAGCCCAAGGAACGCAAGAAATATGTAGGCGTTCACAAGGATCTTCTAGATGCAATGGACTTGCATATCTTTAATGGAAGAAACTCTCCAGATTATAAACCATCTGACGGATTTGTAGATTTCTGTAAAACAAACACAAAAGATTTGAAGGATGAAATTGCAAGACTGCTGGAAAACAACTTGGATTCATCGGAAATCATGAGTAAAATAAAAAAGACTTACAAAAATAGATATTTTATATCAATAACGAAATAAATACCTTGCAATAATTATATTATAAAATTGCTCAATGTTACTAGGTCCATATTTGCAAGAACCAATAAAAACACATAAAAATTTAGTAAAACCTTACAAAAAAAATACAAGTTCAATAACAAAGACGAGTTTTTTCTCTCTCAATGAGATTCAAATATCGCAAAGAATATTACAGATTCCTAATTATTCAAGGTATTTTTCTCCAGTTCTAAAGAATTCCTTTGTAAATTTTGCTGAAATAGACGATGAAAATTTTGAAAGATATAAAAAGATTGGTGAAGAAAATTCGTATATTCTAATAACACGTTTAAATGTTCCAGGAAGCAGGTCATTTTACGAGGTTTTTTATGCGAATCGTAAGAAATCAGTAGAAACCGGGGAGAACATAATAAAGATCAAGATTACAGATAAAACAAACAATCTGATAAAAACAAATAAAATGGATAAAATAAATACAGTAAAAGATAGAAAAGAGTTTTTGAAATTAATAAATAGCTATAAACACTTGCTGGAAGGTGCAAATCTATTAAATAATGGGAATATTGTAAATATAAATTTTCATCCATCAACACTAGTTTTCAGGGATAATTTACCAGTAATTGAAAGACTTGATGAATGTTTCCATTTTCCAACGATAAACGAAGAGAGAAAAAGTTATCTATTTTCCGATTATCAGGCAAAAAATATGTTTTTACCATTAGAAGCACATGTAATTTGTTTTTTAATAGATAATAAATTGGATAGCCTGTCCTTTTCAAGTATTGAAGAGATCTGCGAAGATTGCCGGTGTCGCATCGCGTCTTTAAGTTGCTTTTCAAACGCTTTTCTAGATAAATATAAAGAAACCGCCCATTTCTCTCTTCAAGCCTTGTCTAATAAGCCCAAAAATGAAATAATTCATGAAATGTTACAAAAATGTACCACTTGGAACAATTATGGAATAAGCATACTTTTTTTGGTTTTATTGAGAGATATTTTCAAAGGACGTGAAGGATTCCCTCAGAATTCATTCTTTTCTCAGTTCTCCCAGATTCTGGTTCAAGGTATTCATCCAATTCCCGATAAACGCCCAAGTATTTTGCAAAACATATCATTATTCAATGATATATTGTATAATACTAGTGTGGAAAATTATGATAAACTTCTCTCTTTATTTGCGAGCCTTTCTGGTCTTCTTTGACTTCTTTCCGCTCTTTTTGGACTTCTTTGCGCTTTTCTTGGACTTTTTGGATTTCTTTGTGCCTCTAGCCTTTCCTTTGGTCTCTGTCGCAGAGCCGCTGCTTGTCTCTTCGGGAGTTGTCTCTCCAGACGTTGTCATTTCTTTGGTTGAAGAGGTGTTCTTTGAAGAAGAGGAGTGATACACTTTCTTTGCATCAGACATGGCTTGTTTATAGGAATAATCTTTGTCCTTTCCACGTCCAGTGTCAAAAGTCTTTTTCACTAATGCCATCCATGTGTTTGCCATTGTTATACATTTTATTGAGAAAAGAAATCAACGCGACTAAATAAAGTAAACAATAATAATTAAAATAATCATAAACTGAATAAAAATGGACAATAATAAAAAATTGATAATAAGTATTAATTAAATATTTATCTCAACAAAAGAAAACAATTATGTCCGCCAACGCATCCAAGTTTACATTTACAAGGTATTTATATATCAAGGATGAAGTGCACATCGCGCTTCTTGTAAGTATTCTTAATAAAAGCGAAAAAAGTTTGTTTTGGGCTTATGAATTATATTATTCCGGTTTTGACAAAGAGTTATTCGGTCTTTTATGGAAAATTTATTTTGACTTTTATTACACTCTCAACCCAGGATTTTATAAGTATTTTATTAAAAAACAAAAAGAATGGAGTAAAGCCGAAGACTCTTTTGAAAAGCACAAGACTATTGGTGTCATTGTGAATAATCTATCAATGCGACCTCATAACACGGATGTCTTCTTGTTAAGATACATTGTGAGCAATTTTGATATTGAAACTGAAACCAATTCCGATGTGCAAGTAACCGAGTGGCTAGATCAAAAAAACTACCTTAATATTGCAGATTATATATTTAATAAATGTGTATCTACAGTAGAGTTAAACACCGCACTACAACAAATCACTAATTATTTCAAAGAAAGAAATGTAAAGGTTGATGAGAGCAAGAAAAACGTTGGATTACACCAAAAACATCTTGCGATTGCAAATGTTATGTTAATGTTCTCTCTTTCACAAAAACTGGTTATGGGGAAAAATCTGTATCTCATTGTGGAAGACGAAGAAATTAAGAAACATGATACTATGGAATCCGACTATGATAAAAGTTTCTATCCATACAAAATTCTACCACTAGTAACTTTGCATGGAATTGATGAGGAAAACTATCTCTCATTGTTTGAATTGCAGAGGGAGAAAATGAATGTAAAGGATGCATACTATTACCATTGGGACTATTATGCTTTCAGGTCGCCTTTGTGGAAATCGCGTGTTGAAGCTTTCAACGGTTGTGCAAATCATGAAACAAAGCGATTAGATTTTCCAGACGACGATTACTTTGAAGACTTTTATAACAAGTATAATTACGAACCAGATGAACAGAAAACAGAAACACAAAATAAAAATATTCAACCAATAATGCAAGGGAGAACTTGGGTACAATTTTACGAACAACATAAAAAAAATGGGTTATATATTCCTGACGAAGATTATCTTGATGAATTTGACAAGGTAAACTATTAAATGACTTTGATGCTTTTACAATCTTCCGGAATAAAAACCATTCCAAGAGTATTTGTCTTCTGAATATTTTTCACGCGTGTAAATACAATTGGTAAACTTTTTTCTTTAGGATATGAGTGTTTTTTACACAACACAGCGCCTTGGCTAATAATATATTTTAGATTTTTTCTATCAAAATTATCAGGAACTGTCGCAATAACGTGGCAAGATTTTTTATTGTCAACATGAAACCAAATGTCATTTGAATATGCTGCGTCAATAATCTGGTCGTTCTCATCAGCATTTTGACCAATAGTAAAGGTGATATCGCACCTAAGGCTTGGGATGGAAATAACTTCAGTTTTCATATTTGAAATGTCTATATGTAATTAATGGGAGAAAAAAGGAGTCAATTTTATTTCTGATATTTATTAAATACAATATTATTAATTTTTGTTTTATTCCTGTATAAAATAAAAATTGAAAAGCAAATAAGCCAAAATAATAATTCAACAAATATAAGACAAGATGGTGAAAAACACAAAAGGTGGTTCTGGTCATAAATCTCAGGCTCGCAAATTTGCTTCTGTAAGCATAAAAACGGCAAATAAGGCAACGCGATTTTCGCAAGATGAATTTGAATATTATGCTCAAGTTGTCGCCACGTTGGGCAACGGAATGTGTCACGTCGCATGTAAAGATGGAAAGAAGCGTCTTTGTCACATTCGCGGCAAGTTTCGCGGAAGAGGTATGCGCGATAATATGGTAAAAAATGGCGTGTGGGTTCTAGTTGGTGGTCGCGATTTTGAGGCCGAGCGAACAAAGGATGACAAAAAGTTGGAAAATTGCGACCTTCTTGAGGTTTATAGCGATTTAGATAAAGAGCGTCTAAAAACTCTTGGAGGATTCAGCGATTTTATTACAAGAGATCACACATTTACGAATACAGCTGGACAAGCCGACGACGAGCTTGAATTTACAGACAATGCAACGGAGGATGAATATTTCAATCTTATGAAGCAAAATGTTCCCGAACGGGATATTAATTCGTCATCACCAACCGCAATTGTTGAAGACGATGAAGTCAACGTGGACGACATTTAATCTAAATCGTTATTAGACAAATCTTCAACAATATCAAAATTTATTGGGTAAATTTCAACGTTAGATATACTTTGATTGGATGAAATAATATTATTACTAAATTGATTTCCCAACACATTACCGTTAATAAAATTAAAAAAAACATTGTTATTTATTTGTTCTATTTGATCATACTCATAATTATTATAATTTTCATTATTTTCTTCAATGGTTTCCTCTTCTGTTGTTTCCCTCACATTTTTTTCCATAGAGTCAAATTTATATCGGCAAACCGGGCATTCGCAACCATCTTCCGTAAGCCACTTCATAATCGGATCAACAAAAAAACAATGGTTGCATGGTAACTGAATAATGTCATCATCTTCTTTGAATGAATCGCACAATATTGAACATTTTAAATTATTTTCAATATCTTTTGCATCTCTAAATTTTATTGGTGTAAGTGTGCTTTTTACTTCATCAGTTATAACGCATCTTATAGGATTTCTCTCATATAAACTTGCTTGCAACGCTCTTTGGGATGGCGACCTTGGAAAAACTGGAAAATACACTTCATTTGTTATAATGTCGTTTAGTAACAATCTAACTATATTATTGAACTCGCTGAAATCTTCATTCTCCATATACATATATCAATAGAAAATATTTAAACCTGTTTAAATATTTTGTATTTTATACTTACCTCCGTTCCACTTACACCCGTTGTACTTACCCTTTTTTTTATTTTTTTTTTTGATTGCGATCTCCTGTAAATATATATAACGTTACTACGCTTGGCAAAGACGCAAATTGAAGACAGAAATCTATAAAGTCGCTGTTAGGAGATAGTAGTATATTATGGGTTTTCTTTAAACTGTTATTTTGAAATGCTATTTAATAAATAAAATATAAGTGCTTAGAGGGTATTGCAGTATAAATGTATACCCAAGACCAGTAATTGAACACACAATGAGCAACAATATATTTAAGACTGACAGAAAATCAAACAATAGAAACAACGACCGTCATTATTTATCAAATAGTTTCAGATCTACAAGAGAACCAGTTGTTAAAAAGTTTGAAATTAAAGATGAGGATTTTCCAGAACTATGTGTAGAAGGTCAAAATAAGAAAGAAAATGTTCTACAATACAAGAACGCAACATTGAAGAGCAATGAAGTTGAAGAGGAGCAAACCAATAATTTGAATTTGAAACCAGGTTGGAGTAGAATTTATTACGATAAAAATAGAAAATTGGTTATTGAAAAATACAGTCATTATTGTGATGAAGATTTTCACACTTGCGCGCAAAGGGTCATTCAAACTCTTATAGACAAATGGGAAAATGAAAGAATTAATTATAATAATTTGTATGGAGAAGGCGAATACGAGAGGATATATTATATGCCAAAAAGAGAAAGTGACAATTATTATGAACATGAGTCTGACGACGAAGATTATTTCGTGGAAGAGGCCACCAAGGACGAATACGACGACGACCCACAATACTATGATTTATATTAGTATTAGTAAAACACGTTAAAAATTATATTGAATTATATGCGCATAATTCAATATGAGCTTAGATGCAGAAATATTAGATAAAATGGATTTAGACACAAACTGGATAGAAGAATTTGAATCAGTGGACAACAATTACAAAAAATTTTACACTGAAGACATAGCGCATATAAAATTTCACTATGTTTACGTTAATAAAGAAAACAATATTAATAAAGTAAAAGAAGAAACCGTATTATTAAGAACACCAAATTATATTTCAAGAGAAGAATTAATTGGAATACTTAAAAGGAACAATAAACTGTCTGATACAAATTACACAGTTTTATCCATATTGAAATACAACATTGACATTGAACCGACTGACGTGGTGCATTATGTCAAGAGTAATGCTGAACAAGACGATGCGCACGACTTTTTAAAATCAGTTAAAAATATTGACGCGATTCCATTAAATAGATCCATATCAATGTTTCAAGATTTGAATAACATTACAATTATTTTTTATGAGAAATCAATAAATGACGATCGCTGTCTGAACAATTATACAAAGCGAATTTATATTAAGACCATTCGTGCTAACAAACGTAGAACATATCGCAAAACGGCTTAAAGAAGAAGCCACATTATAAAGTACCATGGCAGCACTCGTGAACGCTCTTGACTCTTATACTCCTATGCAGGTCGGTGAAAATGGTCACACCGAATATGCGTGGTCCAATGATTTACAGGAAAAAATTCTTCAAATGAGTTTTCAATTTACTCGGTGTGATTCGGCTAAAGTTGAATTGCACGCGCAAACGCTCAGGCAGCTTTTGCGTAATCTTACTGCGAGTAAGGATATCTCAAGAGAAAAGTTTGTAGAGTTAATGACGGTAGCATATAAAATGGTCGGTCACACACGTGACATTATTGACGGAAAGGGGGAGTATGCCCTTGCATATATGCAGATTCTGGTTTGGAATGACTTCTATCCAGAGCTTGCTCGTTTTGTTTTGACTAAATTCGTGTCATCTGAGGGCCATCCTTATGGGTCTTGGAAGGACATAAAGTATTTTTGCAACTATTGCAAGTCCAATGGCGTTGCTGTTTCTGACCCTCTTATGCAGCACGCATTCCAGCTTCTGCTTGGCCAGCTTCGCCTAGATTCTTCCGCCGAGAAGAAGTCGCTTGCTGCCAAGTGGGTGCCTCGCGCCAAGTCCCACCGATTTGGCTGGATCTTTAATGAGCTTGCTGTTATCTATTTTAGTAAGTATATTGAGACTGCAAAGACCTCTGTGCAGGTTGACCGCGCGGTTAACAAGGCCAAGATGGACTTCCGTAAGCTCCTCGCGAATCTGAACCGAGAGCTTGATACTACACAGATTCACCAGTGTGATGGGACTTGGGCTAAGATTGATCACGCAAAGACGACGTCTCTTACTATCTCTAAGCAGAAGACGGCTTTTCTGAACAAGAAGAAGGACGGCGCTCAGCGCTCCGATGCGGAGGATCGTGTTCAGTGCGCCGTGAACTTCACTGCTCGTATCAAGAAAGCAGCTGCCGGTGAGGTGGAGATGAAGGGTAAGCGCGTGGGTCTGAATACCTTCACTGTTCAGGCGCGCAACCTCATTCAGAGGTCCCCTAGAGGAAAGGCGACTGAGGACGTCCAGACCGAGATTGACCTTCTCAATTCTCAGTGGCGCAATAATGCCACTCAGACCGCCGCTCTTGGTCCAATGGTGGCCATGTTGGACTTTTCTGGCTCCATGAGCGGTGACCCCATTGACTGCGCAATGGCTCTTGGTTGTCGCGTTGCTGAGAAGTCTGTCCTTGGTAAGCGCGTCATGTCTTTCAGCACCAATCCCACGTGGCATAATTTGGACGGCTGTGATAACTTCGTGGACATGATTCGTGTTCTCCAGAATGGCGAGGTCGGTTACAGCACCAACTTCCACGGCGCATTTTACCGCATTCTTGACGCCATTGTTGAGAAGAAGTTGACGCCTGACCAGGTTGAGGGTATGATTCTCACCATCTTCTCGGATATGCAGATTGATGACCCCAATGTGAAGGCGCCTTCAAACATGGAGTCATTTTATCAGTCTATGGAGACAAAGTATGCTGAGACTGGCATCAGGATCTGGGGAAAGCCCTTCAGGCCGCCTCACATTCTCTTCTGGAACCTGCGGTCCACCAATGGTTTCCCGTGTCTTTCCTCCCAAAGGAACGTGAGTATGATGTCTGGGTTTAGTCCTGCTCTTCTCAATCTCTTCTGCGAGAAGGGTCTGGATGCGCTTCAGGGATGCACTCCTTGGTCCATCCTTGTGGAGCAGATGAACAAGTCAAGGTATCAGTGTCTGGAGGACAAGGTGAAGGAGGTTCTTCTGGAGTAAAATAAAAGAAAAAACATAAAAACACAATAAAAATTAGTAAAATTATACATTTTATTAAAAACGTATATTTTATATGCAAGAAGCAGAATCTATAAAAACAATGGCGGTTGCAGTTTTAACGCGCGGTTATCAAGACATTCGCAAATATAACACACTTGTTAAACGCAATATTTCAATTGCTAAAAATTTGGGACCTCTTAAAGATGTGGATATTCTCATTTTTCACGAAGGAAATATTTTAGAATCACATCAAGAGTATATAGTCAAATTTACACCAAATCTTAGAATAATATTTAACTGCATTAAAGAACACGCATTTAAGGATGAAAAAAAGGACATTCATACGTTTGAACCAACTCGCGCATTTGGATTAAATTATCGTCACATGTGTTCATTTTGGTTTGTAGATTTTTGGAAGTTTGTGGAAGAATATGACATGATTTTGCGCGTAGATGAAGACTGTGTTGTAGATTTTAATATTCATGAATTATTCATTGATCTTCAAAATAAAACGGCTATATATGGAACTTGGGCAAGAGATCAAGATTTTGTTACTTATGGATTAAACAAATTTACTCAACAATTTATAAAAGAAAATGTTAAATCAACCAATCCAATCGTGCCACACAATCCGTCGGGGCCGTATACAAATGTCATAGGATTAAATCTGGTTCGTCTGAGAATAAATACACTAGCTCAAAGGTATATTGAAAGAGTAAAAATTACAAATTATATTTATATTTTTAGATGGGGTGATTTGCCATTATGGGGAGAGTTATTGTTTTATTTTTGCAATCCAAATTCGTATTCAAAATCTGATAAAATCAAATACTTTCATGGAAGCCACAATACATATGTCGGTGGACCACAAATTAACCAACAGTTGAAAAGAATGATGTTTTAACTTAAATAATCCAACACTTGAAACTGAATAAATGGTATATTGTGCAACATTGCGCACCATTGACTGAACCCTGACCCCCAATTATAGGGAGAGAAACTAATGATTTGAAATGCATTTGACATTAGATAAAAGTCTAACAATGTTTCCATAACACCTTGATCGCTTGGATTCGCAGACTCTCCCAAGTGAACTATATTTGTCATCTGAATGACAACTTGAGGAAATATCTTTTTTAATAAAAGTTTTATTTGATTGTTGTCGCTTAGAATTAAATACTTTGTTCCTAGCTTCATATTTTTTGCTAGAATGCCTGTTATCTTTTTCAGAACAAACGGATTCAGATTATTATTTTTAAGCATATATTTATCGCCGCTACGAATGTGAATAACCGCAAATTGCCTAGATTTTAAAGTTAAACCAGTTAAAGCAGTATTAATCTTTTGCTGCATTAGTTCATTTGGAGCCAGTTTGCTGCGTATAAAATGACGACCTCTTTCTTTATAATTGTCAAATATTGGAAGACTATTGCAAAACGTAAAAAAAATGTCACACTCAAGCAAATTTAACGCATTTATAAATTCGCCGAAAAATCTAATTGAATCCTTTCTAAAAACCGTTGCGTTAATTGGGATATAATTTACATTTTCATATTTTGCAATTGTTTCATAATTTGCGTTGTATTTTACACAAGGCGCTTCTGCAGAAATAAACTTTGACATGGGATGATTAGTTAAATCCATGTCAAATTCTAATCCCAAGAGAGAAGAAATTTGTAAAAGGCAAAAACATCCTCTTATATAATCTCCCAACCCCTGAGCCACCCCATTCGTATATTTTAGCTGGTAAACGTTAACAATTCGTTTTAAGTTTTTATTGTGAAATGTTTTGGAAAGTGAGTCCATTAATAAATGCAAAATATTTTAAAAATAAAATTGAATCGTATTATTTCAAATAAAATGAGAGAAACAACAACATGGAAAATACAATTACACTTGCGTCAAGTCGGTTTAATCAGCAAACTTGGGACGAAAACTGCTCATATCGCAGAGAAAAAAACATGATCGGTTGCATTTACGGCTCCCCTTGTCAATTGTCTTCTAAAATATTACCCAAAACTCTGGTGTTTATTCAGGAAATGAATAATACTACAAATAAGATTGAAGGAATCGGACTCATCTACAATAGTATTAAATGCGACAAATACTATAGGGTTTATGATACTGGCAATTATAACCGCTACATTTACGCCAGTGATTTCCGAATTAGTCGCAGCGTTTTAATGCAATATAATCCAGATTTGGTTAAAGCATTGGAGCACATACTGTTCAAAGAAAAGACACATATGAAGCGTGGTTCTGGAATTACAACTGTTCCAGAAAAACTTTTGAAGCATAAATTATTCAATGGAATAAATGCACGAAATGATCTCGTTAATGTCTTTAAACAACATTTTCAAAAGGGAATAATATCCATGCAAGAAGAAAATAGTTAAAAATATAGACTGTGTGAAATCATAGTTATTTCAATATAAATAATTCTATTATAATATTACATATGTCTAATCCCGACACAAACATAGATAATTATACAATACCAGAATTGCTTACTATTTTGGATTTAGACACTAATCCAACTAATGACGAGATTATTCAAAAAACTGATTTTTATATTGAAAAATTCACGAGTGAAAGAAATGAAGAAATGTCTAATTTTTTTCAAGATATGCAGAATACTTTGTTGCAATATTTTGAAGACGACAATAATAATGAAGTTGAAAAAACGCCTAGCGCTAGACAAACAGATGAATGGTTTAAAAATCAAGTGTTGAAGCAATCTAACCCAGAACAAAGTGGAAAAAATACCGATAGAAAGCAAAAAATAGACGTTTATAATAGTCCTCACGTTCCAATGAAACGCGAGCATTTGGGTGTGAATAACACCTACTCAGTCCCAGTCGCGCAAGATGTGTTAAATCCAAATCTTAAAAATACCACGTCTAGAATTATTGTATTGGATAGTCAATATCGTCAATCTTCCGCTCCCACGGAAACTGGCACGGATTACACTTTGGATTTATCTGAACCACTGTTAAATGTACTATCATTAAGACTTTATTCTTTTTCTATTCCTTACACTTGGTACACCATTGACACTGTTTATGGAAATACGTGTTTTTGGATAAAGTTCACTGCTGACGGAGGCATTCCTATTGTCAGTGTTAAAATATCCATTGAACCAGGCAATTATTCAAACGCATCTATTGTTACTGCATTGACAATAAGTCTCGCGACGGCTGGGATATTTTGGACAGACGCAACTCACATTCCCGTCATATATAATCCAAATAATTCCAAAATTACTTTAAATTTATGGGGAGGAGAATATCAGGGGTTAACAATAGACGAAACTACACTCGTAACATTTTTTGACCCCAGTGCCGACGTGTCGTGTGGTTCTGTTTGTGCAATGTCTATAGCAGTTAATCAAACACTTGGGTGGGTTTTAGGATTCCGCGTTCCTGTTATGAATGTTATGGAGGCTGGCAACATCGCAATAGCCATTCCTGAATTATATGGACCAAAATATTTTATATTGGTTATAGACGACTTGAATCAAAATCATATTAACAGCGGATTAATTGGCATTACTGAAATGTCAAAGACCGTAAAACTTCCAAATTATTATTCTCCTGATTTACCATATACATGCATTCCAGCAAATCCTTTTGGAACAAGCGTAGTATATAATAGCACTCTTGTTCCAAGCGTATTATATAATAGTATAGTTTTAGAAAATGACCCTAGCGCCGGAAATCTGATAATAGATAAATTGGACGAGACTTATGCACCAACTCCGCAGGTTTTGCCTAGTGCTCCAAGGATATTGACTCAATCACAAATTTACACAATCAACGAGATTCTCAAAAATAATGAAAGAACGTACAACTACAAATTGAAAGCTCCAGTTGTTTCAGACACGTTTGCTATATTACCAATTAAATTAGGAAGTATGAAAATGGGCGATGTAAATACTGAATTTGGTGGTTCAATGCAAGACAATAAACGCATTTATTTTGGACCCGTTAACATTAGTAGATTGAGAGTTAAATTGCTTGATGATAGAGGAAATGTTGTTAATTTAAATGGTTGCGATTGGTGTGTTACACTTATAAGTGAAAATTTATACCAATACTAATTGCGAGTGGTTGATAATACAATTTTATATATAATTAATATATAATTAATATATAATTAATATATATATCTCAATGGAATCATTGTATTATATTACAAAAATGTTTGATTACATGGGTTATTTAGGTCCGTTTATTTTGTTAATTTCAACAATATTGTTACTCAAAAATAAAACAACATTGCTCGTATATTATACAATTGGATATGTTTTAAATAGCGGGTTAAATATCGTATTAAAGAGCCTTATACAAGACCCGCGTCCATCAGAAGACTTGCACATATTTAATGCTTCTATTTCTCAAGGGAAACGAATTGGATTTGATGCATATGGAATGCCCTCGGGGCATGCGCAAAGTGCCTTTTATTCTGTGGGGTTTATTTGTTTTGCATTGGGAAATCCAATTATAACCGCATTTTATCTTGCGTTAGCATTAAACACTTGTTATCAACGCGTAAAATATAAGAATCACACTTTGTTGCAGGTAATATGCGGTGGAATTGTTGGTGTTACTATGGGGTTTACGTCGCACTTATTATCGTCAAAAAAGACAATGGGTTTAATAAAATATAAAAAAGATGACAACGCGCCACTCTAGCATTTTATTTTATAGTTATAAAATAAGATGAACAAAACAATATTGTTACTCAAAAATAAAACAACATTGCACGTATATTATACAATTGGACATGTTTTAAATAGCGGGTTAAATATCGTATTAAAGAGCCTTATACAAGACCCGCGTCCATCAGAAGACTTGCACATATTTAATGCTTCTATTTCTCAAGGGAAACGAATTGGATTTGATGCATATGGAATGCCCTCGGGGCATGCGCAAAGTGCCTTTTATTCTGTGGGGTTTATTTGTTTTGCATTGGGAAATCCAATTATAACCGCATTTTATCTTGCGTTAGCATTAAACACTTGTTATCAACGCGTAAAATATAAGAATCACACTTTGTTGCAGGTAATATGCGGTGGAATTGTTGGTGTTACTATGGGGTTTACGTCGCACTTATTATCGTCAAAAAAGACAATGGGTTTAATAAAATATAAAAAAGATGACAACGCGCCACTCTAGCATTTTATTTTATAGTTATAAAATAAGATGAACAAAACAAGTATTTTTATTATTATTGGACTATTATCTGGTATTATAAATGGATTAACGGGTTTAGGACACGCAGGAGCCATTTTAATTGGATTAACACTAAGCAATACAATCAGCAATTACTCAACAATTATTGGAACAACGCTATACTCCCAACTACTTCCAGTGGTAGCATTCGGAGTTTGGGAATTTTATAAAAGAGGCCAAATAGATTTTTACGCTGGAAATATAATTTTGACCTGTCTAGTTTTCTCCGTATTTATCGGAGCTTGGTTGAAACAATTTGTTTCAAATAAAATTACAAAAACTACAACGGCTATTCTATTGTTATTAACCGCATTTAAATTTTTACTAGATGTCTACAATGAATAAGTGCTGTTACTGCAATCCAAATAATGACCCAAGTAAATCATGTGATCTTCCATATTTGTTTTGGAAAGCTTATATTGATCAGCACATTTGGAGTCTTCGCACTCCGACAAACTGCATTCAGTTGTTTTTCCGGTATCATCTTCAAAAATTTCTCTACATGAATGTAGGTAACCCATTTCCATTGGAGGTACATGAGGAACTATGTCTTTATAGTGTGTAAAGCGCACTAGTTCTTCTGAAATGGAGTTAACAAACCTTGCATATTTTTTGTCTCCTATGCGCGGTTGTCCAAAGTTATATATTTTATTTTTAATATTTACGGCAGATAGTTCCATTCCCATTAATTGTGCAATAGCAGCTCCCAATGAGTGTCCTGTAACTATCACGTTTGAAAAACCGGTTTGTTCCTTTAGGATTTTCATAGAATTAATAACCTGGTCCTTTAAATTTTTTGTAGCATCATAAAAACCGCGATGCACCTTACATTCGCATTCTGGATATGTATCGTAATTTCTTTTTGTTACCTCAAAATCTGCAACCCAATTCAATTTTGACGACGATCCGCGAAATACGACGTAAATGGTCCTTGTTGATTTTAATATTCCAGTATAACCTTGCAAATCCGTTTTTGGGTCGTATAAAATACTATCAACAATGAAGCTAGTCGCTGGCCCGGATAACTTCATTGACTTGTAACTATCCTTTCCGCAATACGCCGCACCACTTAACCAAACAGCTGTGTTTGAAATATCTCTATTATATGCAAATAACGCGCCATAAAATAACGCAAATATTGTATGAAATAACAATTTCATATAATATAATGTAATACAAATATTTTAAATTACTACATTATATAAAGTTGTTGGTTTTGTTAATAAATGTAATGTTTGCGATGAACTTACAATGTTAAAAATATAAAAATCATCGTTTTGTATAAATGTCTATAAGGGTTTTTCCAAAAGGACCAATCCAAACGTTTTCTGAATATTTATATTTTTTATACCCAATATCCAAACAAGAACCGGGTTTAACTCCACCAAATCTTATTGTATACGGCGAAGCGAATGAACATACACATATTTCACCGCATTTTTCTCCTATAATTTTATACTGCACATTGCAGTTGTTTTTAATGATTTTGGGTAATAATTTATTTTGTTGTATAAAATTTAGATTTTGATTACACCGATGAACATTTAAAATGGAACAAACCGCCATAGGCGGTTTGCCTTTTAATTGATTTATCGGTAACGTTGCCCTTGAATATCTAGTGGAACGCCCTTTGGGCGTTCCATTTTAAATATTCAAAGGTGTAAAAAATAATACAGAAGCATTTATTAACAAATTTATTACCTTAAACATTATAAGTGTATTTATTATATATTTATATTAATTATATTGTATTATTTTTTTACAAATTCTATTACACTTTTTCTCATTTAAAACGCCCATTTTACTAGACAAAAATAAAAAAAAACGTAAAATCAATAATAGGAATTTTACCTACGATGGTCTAACTTTTTCCTCTTCCTTTTGAATATTTGAAACACAAAATTTGGAATTGTGGTGGTGTTTGCTGTTTCTCTATCCATCACTTTGTTAAATTCATTATATTAATGAAAGAGTTTGCGTCTCTTGTTCTAAATACGGTTTGTTTGACTTGAGAACAAATAACAAATACAGTTCTACAAATAGACATATTTTTTCAGTTTGTTTTTGATCACTTTTTCTCTTTCTGTGCCTTTTCTAGAAGAGCTTTGTCGTATGCCACCATCAACCGCCCCCTTTCCACACCTTTTTGATATGAAGATAATGATCGTCTTACTGATACTGGCACATATTCTGTTGGGTCCAACGGCCCGCCACAAATTCGTTCGTGGTCAGCAATAGTTTGCGGGCAGGTGGGAATGAGTTTGCCCGATGAATTGAGCAAGAGGCGTCTACGACGATTGACCATGAATGGCATATGTCCTTTCTCTTCGCATCCACAACACACGATGGTCGGGGCGATCCAGCTCGTTATGTCTGGTGGGGAAGAAGTAATTGATTGATTCTCCATATTGTAGTAAAAGCTTATTGATAAAACGCGGCAAAAGATACTAATTTTATTTTTTCATAAAAAGTATTCAATTTTTTTTATAATTTTTTAATGAATTAAAATAAACAACATTCATGACATTAATTGTATATTTTTATACAGCTGAAATATTTCCATCACAAATTTTTATTGGCGCGGTTGACCGCCGCGGCTGGACCTAATTTTCTCAAAAATTCATTTAGTTTATCAAAGTCTATGTTATCATTATCATCAACGTTGAAAACGGATTTTGGTAACAATGTTTTCGGTGTTGTTGGTTTGCCAATAATGTCAGAAAAATTTGCAATTGTTTGACATATAACTGCATCACTATTTAATCTCGCCTTTTCAGCATTAGTATATTTATTAAATAAATATGAAATCGGGGTTTCCAATGCAGGCGTTTTCAACCATGATGACAATCTCGTTTTTATTAACCCTTGAGAAATATCCCTTTCCTTGTCAGCATAATATGTCTTGTAAATATTATAAACAATGTTTCCGTTTATTAAATTTGTCAGATAACTAATTGTCACTGTTGCGTTTGTTCTTATAAAATCTTCAAGTATATCTGTAATTTGACGTGCTGCAAAATTGGCTCCATTTCCATTATCAAACAAATTATTTAACTGAGTAAATAAAAGTGACTCTGGATTTATTCTCAACTTGTATTTTGGAGACAATCTTGAAGATAAAATCATGAGAGAAAGTAGTTTTGTTGCCGACATTCTATCTGCAACTATTGGTTGACTAGGGTCTTGCACGATTGAAAATAAGTCAAATTCTCCTCCTAGACCAACCCGATAACCTATTTCTTTGCGTTTTTTCTCTCTTAAAACGTCGTTTAATAAGGCCATTAACCTAGTTACCTCAGTTGCTTGCAGGAATCCAGGTATTAAAACATAATTTTCTAAATTTGATGATTCGGGATATTGAAGAAGGCCGTTTAAATAATTTGAAATTGTATCATTGGCTGGGTCATGTGGAATCCCTTGTATAATAATTTGTATTTGTTGTCCGATCAATGTATTAATAATTGGAGGTGGAGGGGGTCCTCTAACTATTTCTAATGGATTTGGTATTTGTGTGTTAAAAAATGACAAGTCCGCTCCTGCTGCAACAACGGGAATAGGTAATGGAGCTCCTGGTATTCTTGCCGGCGGACCACTTGAACCTAAAGGAGGCACTGGAGGAAGAGGAACTGGAGGAAGAGGAACTGGAGGAAGAGGAACTGGAGGAAGAGGAACTGGAGGAAGAGGAACTGGAGGAAGAGGAACTTTTGGATAATACCTTAATAGGTCGTCATAATCTTGTCTAAGAGATGGGTTTAATAGCTTGTCGCGTTTACCTCTTAATAAAATTCGTAAACCAAAATACTCTCTTCTTTCTGGTGCCGATGCTTCTGTTAATGGTCTTATTGCATTTGCAATAGTTGCATAAGCTCCTCTTATTGTCAGGTCATCTGCATTTTGTGCAACATTAAATATCTCATAATCAGTAGAATCTGGTGCAATTTGCCATCCAAGACCTAATGCATTAAATAGTCGGACATTATCTGCAGACATTAGTGGGGGTCTTGGTCCAGGCGGTGGCCCAGGCGCGCCCCTATTAAATACCCCTCTTAAAGCTTTCATCATTCCTCCACTCTGTCTTCTTGTTTTTTTATGTTTTTTATAGTTTATTTTTCTTGTTAAAGTCATTGTTAATATATGAAAATAAAAAAATAAACCTCATTGACCTCATTATTTTACACGATAATATAATAATAATTGATATCCGTTCATAAAGGACCATTTCAACGGCGTTCCATCTGTGTCATTTGATCCTTCAAATCCCCACGTTTTATTTGTATTTACAGTGTTTTTCCATTTCATTGGAACCAATCTGTGAAAACTCATGCCATCATAACCCATTTCTTCGCCTTCGCACGTTATAGTTGCACAAAAGTGTTGTTGGGTTGTATCTCTTATAACACAGCTATCCAATTTATATTCTGCATCTCCCAATTTGAAAGTGTCTGGTTTATTAATAGTTTCAGACGCCTTGTCAAAAATTTCAAGTATTATAATATGTGGTTTATGCACTAATGCTTTTACGTCCGAGCTAATTCGTGTTTTCCAATCCGTTTCTAACTTGGAAACAAAGAGGAATTGCAACGAATGTTCGTCCAAATAATTAATAATACTGCCGTAATATCTAATAGGGTTGCTAGCCTCATCCACTCCCACTAAATAGGGCATCTTTTTGTGATAGTGTTCTGGAATGCTTTCGTATATCTGTTTTATTATACTGTTTGTATTCAATTCATATGCGTATCTTGATCCAGTTAACGCCGATTCAACTGCAAAATTAAGAAGAGCAAACGCATCTGCAAGTTTTTCCGGTATTTTTGCGCCAGTTGCTTGCTTGCCTTCTATCATCAACTCCCTAAAATAGTGAAAAAATTTGCGCCCTTTATCGCTAATAAAAAGAGTTGCAAACATTGTATTAAACCAACAGTTTGATTGCATTTGAATGGGTGGAACAACCACCTCCGGTTTAATGTGCTTGTTTGCAGATAGATTGTGTAGTAAAAATTTTTTAGCTTCTGGTTCAGTATATTTGAAACAATATTTACCATACATGGACCCGGGTATTGCAATTTTTAGAGGTTCTCTTAATTTAAACGCATTTTCGTTGTTACAGTCCTCTATTTTCTCTCTTGGGATGGATTTTAACGACACCAATTGTTCATTAATAGTTGGCGCATAAGAAGACTTTAATCCGTGTATGGGATCTGTAATGCCTTTGGCTAAATCGCGTGCTCCTTGTTTGCGTTTTAACGAGTTAGAAATAACTAAACTAATACGTTGAATATCTTTTGGCGTTTTGCTTTTTATTGTTTGCATTTTACTTGTTTTACTTATTTTTCTTATTTTTCTTATTTTTGTTCGCCTTTTATTGCGTTTAATATGTCTGCTATGTTTATTGGATTTACTAAGTTTATTATTTTTTCTAGTTTTGGTCATCTTATAATTTATCTAGAGAAAAATAATATTGCATTAATTTATGGGAGCTGGAATATTGCCAACATGCATTCATAAAAATAAATTATATTTTTTATTTGGAAAGGAGCACGATTATTGCGACACACCAGGATGGAGCGATTTTGGAGGAGGAACCGACGATAGTGAAACATATATACAAACTGCTATAAGAGAGGGTGGCGAAGAACTTACCGGGTTTTTAGGAAGTGATGCGGATTTGTCAAAAATGTTGAAACGCAATGGCGTATTCATCATTGATTACAATAGCGATGGACATAGCACTTATCGCATGCATATATTTAAGATGAATTATGACGAGGCATTGCCTTATTATTACAATAATAACCAGCGCTTTTTGCAAAAACGACTTGACCCAGCCATCATTAAACAAACCAAAATATTTGAAAAGGCTCAAATAAGATGGATGTGTATTGATGAATTACCAAAAATGCACAAAGAATTTCGCAGTTATTTTCAAGATATTGTTGACATGATATGCGATAAGAAATCAGAGATTTTTAGATTTATAAATAAAGGGTCTAATAAACAAACTAGAGGTTATTATTCAAAGAAGAACTATACGCGCAAGCACAAAAAAAGAGGTTAGTATAATTTTTAATCTATAATTATATTATACTATGATGAAAATGAATTTAAAAATTGCAGTGCTTTATATGATTGTTACAGGATTTATTACGCAATATTTTATTATGTCATTTATTATGACATATGATTTTGGAAATATCACAAATAATTTAAGTAAGGTTTACTTATCTGCTTGCATGGCATTTATAATGGGTATTCTAGAAGTATTGATGCAAGATATAATGTACGGAACTATAAGTTATCAATATTATATTCCCTTATTTATATGTTTTATGGGTTCATTTTGGCTTTATAGAAAACAATTTGCAATTAGAGAGGTAGATTACTTAAAAGAAATGATTGAACATCATGATATGGCTTTATTTACTAGTCAAAATCTATTAGACAAACCAAATATTTCTTATAATGTTCGCGAGTTTGCAAAAAGAATTGTTAATACACAGAGCAAAGAAATAGATGAAATGAAAAAGCTGGCTTTGGTTCCCAACTGAAATAATAATATATGATTAATATATGTATATTCAAACACATATTAATCAACACACATTCAAGACAAAGGTTTTAAGATCTCCGAGAGAAATTCAACTGGGAATGATGGGAAAAAAATTTGATGGAAAATTTGACGCTTTGCTGTTTGTTATGAATACCCAAGAGTCTTCATTTTGGATGAAGAACTGTATAATTCCTTTGGACGTTATTTTTGTTAAAAATGGAAAAATTAATAAAATTCATCGCAATTGTCCGCCGTGCGTAACAAATGAATGCAAAACTTATCCAGGAAAAGGAAACCTAGTAATAGAAATGCTAGGAGGAACGTGCTCGGAATTTAATATTAAATGTGGTACAAAGATTGAATTTTCAACTTGATGCGTAGAAATTGTTATAAATAATATTTTATTTTTCTAACAATTTAATTTTTATTGACAACATTTATTTAACAGTGTCTTTTTAAAGCGTTTAAAAACAACGCTCCTTGGGTATTTTTAACTTCAACGCTAGATTTTACTTCAATGATAGGTTTTACTTCAACGCTAGATTTTACTTCAATGATAGGTTTTACTTCAACTGCAGATCCCGTGAATGCATTAAAAAAAACATTTTTAGGGGCGGCTGTTTCGTGAGAAACGCTAGGTTTTACTTCAACGGCAGATCCCTTGAATGCATTAAAAAAAATATTTTTAGGGGCGGCTGTTTCGTGAGAAACGCTAGGGGTTATTGTTAAAGTTATATTTTCGGGTTGAGATATCTTGAATGCATTTAAAAAAATATTTTCAGCGGGAGCTTGTTCAGCGGGAGCTTGCTCAGCGGGAGCTTTCTCAGCGAGAGCTTGCTCAGCGGGAGCTTTCTCAGCGGAAGCTTTCTCAGCGGGAGCTTGTTCAGCGGGAGCTTTCTCAGCGGCGCTTGCTGAAAACGCGCGAGCAAGCGCAACACCAACAGCAGCAGCACCAGCAACAGCGACGCCGGCCGCAGAAATAACAGCAGTGCGAGTGGCGACCTTCATAGAGGCGGCTTTCTTGACATCGGTTTGCTCAGCCGCGGCTTGCTCAGCAGCAGCCTTCATATAGGCGGTTTTTTTTGCGACAGCGGCTGCTTTTTTGGCGGCGGCTTGCTCGGCGGCGGCTTGCTCAGCGGCGGCTTGCTCAGCAGCGGCTTGCTCGGCAGCGGCTTGCTCAGCGGCGGCTTGCTCAGCAGCGGCTTGCTCGGCAGCGGCTTGCTCAGCAGCGGCTTGCTCGGCAGCGGCTTGCTCGGCAGCGGCTCTAGCTGCAGCGGCTTGCTCAGCAGCGGCTTGCTCGGCAGCGGCTTGCTCGGCAGCGGCTCTAGCTGCAGCATTTGTTGCGGCAACGGATGCGTTGTGAAGATTAATTTGCATTTGTCTATTTTTTCTTCGCAATTGTAGGGCAACCTGATTTAAATATTCTAAATGAGCTTGCATTATAATATTATGTAATATATTATTTTAATCAAAATAATATATTTTACTTTCTAAATAAAAACAATAAATTTAACGAACCTTTTATCAAAAATGTTATTTTATAGTTTAAATAGGTGAAGTATCGGTTGTATTATTAACAGCATTCAACTTATAGGAAGCAACAGGTGCCATTGTTTTTTGATCGCTTTGCAATATAGCAAACACAGCCTGCAATCCAGCGTTAACACCATTTGTGGTTTTTGTGGAAGCGGTGTTGTAGTTAATTATAATAACTGTTTTGTCGGGAACGGCGGCGCCTTTGCGCGCGGGTGTGCCGCTGGCCGCGACGGAAGTTACTGAAGAAATTTTATAGTCAGGGGTAGAAGTTGCCGTGGGGTTAATAAATTTCAAAGCATTTGTATCAGTACTTGAAAATACAGTAGCCAATGTGTAATTTGGCGTATCAACGCCATCAACAGGAGAAGATCCACCCACGGCATTAACAACTACATCCGTGCCAATATTTCTTAATATGTCATTGTTGTCAAAGACTAACTGTGTTACAGGTTCAACATTATCGGGAAAAAGATAATTTCCATAAACGTCCAATGAAACTAAGCTCTTAATAGCGGATCCATTATTTGAAATTGTGTAGGTGACAATGTCGTTTTTGCTGACTGCGTCAGTGCTGATAACGATTGAGTCAATTTTAGCGGGTAAAGCAGGAACCAATTTAATAGTTTTAAAAATAATGGCATCATTTGTGGAAAAAGCTCCAAGAGAGTAAATATCAACTTTTATTAAATCTCCTAACACGTAACTTCCAATATTATGAGTCAAAATAATGGACTCTACATTATCAAACATTTGATTCAAAACAAAAGGTACCGCTGCAGTGCCGGCTGTGAGGGCGGTGTAGGTGTCTGGGGATACGGTTACAACAAGCTTTTTATTTATTCTGCGTTCATTTGGATCAAAACCAAACAAAAATGTCTTTTGTTCCTCGGTCTTTCCATTTACAGTGTAAACAATCTTAAAGTATTTAGAGCCACTATCTTGGAATTCATATTTAACATTTTTAGCAGCAGTAATATCAATAGGAACAACAGGTGTTCTAATTGGTTTTAGGTCAGAAACTCCTTGAGGAAGTTTTACAACCGTAATTTGAGTTGAGTCAATGTTAACGCTAGGAAGTCTTCTTGATTCAAATACATTGTTGTTACTAGAAACGCTCTTTACGTTTACAGATTCAACCCAAGCCTCCACATTAACACCTTCATTCCAATTAGAGTTGGCATCTGGACCAAAATTGTAACCTGTACCAGTCAACTGTTCGTAATTTGCGGCACTTAAAATTATATAAGAAACTTTACCAAATTCAGAAGTAGCAGTTGGTCTTTGTCTGTATCCCAAAAGAACAGTTAAATATGCTTCGTATAATTGTGCGGTTTGAAGTCTAGGGGCAAGGGCATTTTTGTCAGCCACCACAGTTTTCACGCTTTCATAATCGCCTAAACCAAATTGCGCCGATGAATTAGATAATTTTGCAACAACTGTTCCGTCAGGAGACAAAGAAAGCGCAAGAGTTCCAGTTGACACAGGATTGGCTTGTTTTGTATAACTTGCGAATGATTGGTTTGCATCAAAGCGAGATACGTCATCAATAACATCTGACTGAAGAGTCGCGTAAAATGAGATTTTCTGTCCGTCCTTACCAGGAATATTAGCTTGGGTGATATTAATAACGTAATTTTTTTCCGCACCGCGAGAATTTTGTTCAGACGATTCTACAGTTAAAGTAAAGACAGAGAATTCACCAGATTTACCTGGAACCGTGGCGGTAAAATCTGTAGCTAAAAGGGATCTAGGCGCAACCGCTGCATTAGATCCGTTCGCTTTTGTTCCAGTTTTGATAGCTTCAAGCGCGTCAGTTAAGGCCCAGTAGAGTTTCACTCTCTTGTTTGCGCTACCGAAAAAGGTGGCACCGGTGAAACTGTTCGTCCACTTTTTTCCTTTAACGTTTAACGTTATATTTCCACTTGCGGTATAACTCCTCTTGGTACTGTCCGTATCATAGTGATATTCTACATCTTGTTTAACTGAAATGCTATCAACGGAAGGTGGCACCGTTAATACAACAGATTGTAGAATACCAGCTGTACTGTAACTTCCATCTGGAAATGCACTATCACCGCTGTAGACGGCGGTTAAAGAAAAATCTAACTTGTTAACAACAATAGTAGCTGTATCTTGTAAATTTGGAAAAACATTAGTAGCAAAATATAACCCCGAAACGTCGACGTCTGGTGAAACGACCTGGGCGTTGCCTCTGTAATAGACGCTTCCGTCAACTCTAAGAGTGGCACCGACTGCTAAAGGCTCGCTAGTAGCAGGAATTGAACCAAGATTGTAGATTGGATTTGTTTCGGTGGAGTTACCATTTTGTAGGGTTCCGTCCTGAGAAAAAACTCTTCCATCCTTTGTAAGTTTAAAAGATTGTAATTTTAATCCATTTCTGATTGTAGTAGTTGTAGTGTTAACAAGACTTAATAAATCAGAAGGACGCTGGTAATACAATGTTAATTTATTAGAATCTTGGCTGGTGCGGACATAGGAAAGCGTGGGTGCACCTGGGCGGCCAGGATAGTGTCCAATAATAACTGATGGAGAGGTTGCGCTTTGCACAAGACCTCTAGTAATTACTTTTGCATTAATTGAGTAGGTTCTTTGCTCAAGCAATGTTGTGCATTTAACCCAATAGTAATTATATGAATCAAGTACAATCTCACCCGCTTTTATAACGGTAACGCCCGAAGTTGGGAAATTATCTGCTTTACACAATACAATCTTTTGCACTCCAATGCCAGCATTTACATAATTTCCATTATTATCAAGAGACACAAGATTAATCATTGTTCCTATCACGGTTGTTTTAATACTTAGATCTTTAATATTAATTGTCTTTTGAGCAAGAGGCGAATCTCCCCAGTTAGCCAATAAATAAATGTTTTTATTGTCGGGGGCATCAGGGTCTCTAATCAACGTAGGTTTCGCTTCTTTATTTCCCATTACAATAAATTCATTGGATTGAACACTTGTACTTAAATTGGCGAGATCATTAGAGAGGCCGCCGTCAATATAAAAATCTATATAACACTTGTACAATTTATTGGGATTTTGCACAATTTGTTGGGTTTTTAAAACAATATCTTCTTGTCCCGCACGCTGGGTAGGAGACAGAGGAGTATTTATGCCATTCGTAATAACTGTCATAGGGGTTCCAACAAATTGTTGTCCATCTATAGAGATACTCTCCATCATAACTTCTTGCCCAATTGGTTCACCTAATTCATTGCATTCCGTGAAGTTGACAACAGCCCTAAAAACTGATTGATACTCATACACACCACCAGCAATGTCTGTTTCAGAGCCGGCAAGGCCGGTGAATTTAACGTCAATATAAAGACCGTCCGCGTCCGCGGGCCTTTTTTGCATACATCTAAACGTCGCCATTGTTATAATTAATGCTGATATAAAATTTTTTTCAAAAATAATAAAATTCCTAAATAATTAAAAAAAACAATAATTTTGCGAATTAACAATAAATGTACTTGGATGTTTCATTTCAAACGCAATTTTTCACGACACTAAAGAAGAAAAATTGTATTTTATAAATAGTACTAAACATAATAGTTTATAAGACGGTTACGATAAATATTATAAACTATTTGATTAAAGTAATAAAATTATCAAATAATTTTTATTCTAAACTTATTACAGATCACCAGGATAACTATCGGATAGTTGAACATAATCCATTATACATTTATCCTTAACTTGATTGTTTGCTACAATGAAATATTGCTTCATAGCATCCGTAATAAATAGTGAAATCCATAATTGAGAAGACATGCTAAAAGTAATACTCATGCTTGATCCGTCAATAATGTCGGTTTTCCAACCAATTTGTACATCTTTGTGTTTTCCACGTTTTCCTAACATTGGTGTCCAGTTATAAGATAACGGATTTATAGCAGAATAATCAACAGGAATAATAAACCAATCATAACTAATTTTTTCCTTAAATTCATCTCTGGCAATAATAGAATAATACTCAAAATTCTTTCTCTTATTAATCTCCGCAATAATTTCATCAATATTTCCAGGGTTGGAGGCAGAACAAACACTTGTTAAACGATATGAACTAATATTAAAGTGATTGTTCGCAATTGAATCATATTTCACAGATTTATTTGACAAGTTCCCAATGCCGCAAGAAATGTCACTTCCAGATGAATGAGACCCGTTTGCTTGCGAATAAACGCTGCATCCGGCGTGAGTCAAAACTTGCGTGTTAATAGATTCCCAAACACTTTCCTTAATTGGTTCAGAATTTAATAAATGATACCCTCTGACGCATTTTGAAAAGTAATTGGAAAATTTATATTTTAGTTCAG
>Ga0209084_1000195_pt1 | contig 58809 bp, 52 predicted proteins | sample C_130820_MF_Meta_FD_187309 | JGI IMG/M metagenome (GOLD analysis project Ga0209084, IMG submission 187309) | Freshwater microbial communities from Lake Croche, Canada to study carbon cycling - C_130820_MF_MetaG (SPAdes) (version 2) | ecosystem: Environmental > Aquatic > Freshwater > Lake...
AATGTGCTCCATGATGCCCCCAATATAGACATTTTTGCCGTCGCTGACCGCGTCTAGGTCGTATTCAAAGGCGTCTTCGAGAAATTGATCCACAAGAACCGGCCTTTTGTCGCTCATCTCCACGCCCTTGGCCACAAAGATTTCGAGGTCCTCTGGGGTGCTCGCGATGAACATCGAGCGGCCACCCAAGACGAAACTGGGCCTCAAAAGCACGGGGAAGCCAACCTCTTTGGCCATTTTTCGCACTTCGGTGGCGTTGGAGGCCTTGCGGTTGGCGGGCTGGCGAAGGCCTAGGCGGCTCATAAAGGCCGAAAACAGCCCCCTGTCTTCGGCCGTGTCGATGCCAGCCAGGCTGGTACCGATGATGTTGGCGCCCCAGTCCCGCAGTTCCTCAGCCATATTCAGAGGCGTTTGACCACCGAGCTGCACCACAACGTCGCGCACCTTTTCCTTGATCAGGATTTCTTTCACATGCTCGGCGGTGAGCGGCTCGATGTACAGGCGGTCGGAAACATTGTAATCGGTGGAAACCGTTTCGGGGTTGGAGTTGATGATGATCGTTTTGCGGCCGTGCTTGCGGTAAGCTAGAGACGCAAGAGTGCAACTGGTGTCAAACTCTAGTCCTTGACCAATCCGATTGGGGCCCGAGCCGAGAATCACCACTGCCTTGGAGCCGGCCGAGCCGCCTTCGTCCACCTCACCATAGGTGGAATAGAAGAACGGTGTGGAGGCTTGGAACTCGCCGGCGCAGGTGTCGACAAAGTGGTAGGACGAATGCAGGTTGTGATTCTGCCTGAGGGTTTCCACCTCTTTGCGTGCTAGGCCCGACACAACGCTGATGTGCTGGTCCGAAAGACCGGCTTGTTTGGCTTCCAACAGAAGCTCCCGCGTGAGCGGACCAACTGCAAGTCTTTCTTCCAGAATCACTTGCTCGCTCAGCAGATGAAGAAACCAGGGATCAAACCCTGTGATGGGCTGAAGTTCTTTGGCACGGGCTTCCACCCCGGCTGAGCCGGCTTGTTTAAGGGCCGTGAAGGTTGCCAAAAGGCGCTTGGGGTGCAAGGTGTGAATCATTGTGTTTAGCTCGTCCGCGCTCACATTTTTAAGAACCTGCAAACCTTGATAGCCGGTTTCTGCGGCGCGGATGGCTTTGTTGAGAGCTTCCAGAGCCGTACGCCCGAGGGCCAAGGACTCTCCCACCGACTTCATCTGCGTACCAAGAGTCTTGTAGCCGTTGGGGAACTTTTCGAGCTCGAAACGGGGAACTTTAACCGCGCAGTAGTCGAGTGCGGGCTCAAAGCAGCTCACCGTTTTCCCGGTGATTTCGTTGATCACTTCATCGAGGGTGTAGCCCACCGCAAGGCGAGCAGAACATTTGGCGATGGGAAACCCGGTGGCTTTGGACGCTAAAGCAGACGATCGCGACACCCGGGGATTCATTTCAATCACGATCATCCGGCCATTGGTGGGGTGAACGGCGAACTGGACGTTGGAACCGCCGCAGTCTATGCCCACCGCGCGCAAAACCAGAATCGAAGCGTCGCGCATGCGCTGGTACTCGCGGTCGCTCAAGGTTTGAATGGGTGCGATGGTCATGGAATCGCCCGTGTGGACACCCATGGGGTCTATGTTTTCAATGGAGCAGACGACGATGGCGTTGTCGGCTTTGTCGCGCATCACCTCCATCTCGAACTCCTTCCAGCCGATCAGAGATTCCTCCACAAGGCAGCTGTGCACCGGCGACTCGGTGAGGGCCCGTTCGAGCATGCTGCGGAACTCCTCGCTCCCCCGGGCAATACCACCGCCCATACCTCCCAAGGTAAAGCTGGGCCTTAAAATGAGCGGAAACCCTGGGTCTATTTCCAGCTCTTTGGCTTCTTCGTAGCTGGTGACCAGTTTCGAACGCGGACTTTCTAGCCCAATTTCCTGCATTTTCTCCTTGAACAGGCCTCGGTCCTCGGCTAGGCGAATGGCATCGATGTTGGCGCCAATCACCTCGACGCCGTACTTCTGAAGTATGCCCCGGTCGCTCAGGGTGAGGGCTAGGTTGAGCGCCGTCTGCCCTCCCATGGTGGAAATCACCGCGTCGGGGCGCTCGGCCTTCAGAATCTGTTCCATATACTCGGGAGTGAGGGGTTCCATATACACGGTATCTGCCAAGCCTGGAGTGGTCATCATGGTCGCGGGATTCGGATTAACCAAAACGACGGTGTAGCCTTCTTCCTTGAGGGCCTTCACTGCTTGGCTACCCGAGTAGTCAAACTCGCAGGCCTGACCGATCACAATGGGGCCAGACCCGATGAGTAGGATCTTTTTGAGGTCTTTTCGTGCAGGCATCAGGCTCTCCTGGGAATGGCATCGAGGAACGATTGGAAGATCCAGCTGGAATCGTGGGGTCCAGGAGCGGCTTCAGGGTGAAACTGGGCGCATTTGATGTTACGAGTCTTGTGATAAATGCCCTCGACGGTGTTGTCGTTGGCGTTGCGAAACCAAACAGCCACGTCGCTCGGCAACGAGGCCTCGTCCACCGCGAAACCATGGTTTTGGCTGGTGACAAAAACTTTGCGCGTCAACTCGTCTCTCACGGGATGGTTCACTCCATGGTGGCCGAACTTCATTTTGTAGGTTTTGGCGCCCAAGGCGAGGCTAATCAACTGATGGCCCAAGCAAATCCCGAACACGGGAACGACGTCGAAAAGGCTTTGGATAAGCGCAATTTGGTCGGAGAGCACGGCAGGGTCACCGGGACCGGAAGAATATAAGACGGCGTCAGGCTTATGGGCCAGGAGGGAGGCCCTGGACGTTAAGTCAGAAACCACCGTCACCATGGCACCCCGATTCACCAGCTCGCGGATAATGTTCATCTTGATGCCAGAATCTACCATCACTAGGTGTGGACTTCCCTGCGGGCCATAGACGGCCGGGTCGCTGGTGCCCACTTCGGTGGTCAGATTGCTACCCTCCATGGGAGGAAACTGGGCTAAATACTCCATCGCTAAGCGTTTTTCCACCGGCGAAGCTCCAGCTTCTTCGGTGGAAATCAGCACGCCGTTTTGGGCACCCTGATCGCGCAGATGCAGGGTAAGCCGCCTAGTGTCGGCGCCCGTAAGGCCCGGGGTCTCGTGGCGGGAGAGAAACTCTTCGAGACGCAGGCGACCTTCAGGAACGGGCCCGGTGTGAAGCGACCGCACGACGAGGGCAGCGCATTTGATTTTGAGCCGATCAACACCTACTTCGGGTCCAATTTCCGACCACTCATCGTCGGCGCCATAGTTACCGATATGCGGGTAGGTCATCACCACCAGCTGAGCCGTGTAGGAGGGGTCAGTAAGAATCTCATGGTAGCCCGTCATTCCGGTGTTGAAGACCACCTCTCCAGCGGCTTTACGGTCGGACCGCCTAGGCAACAGATCCACCGCCCGCGGAGCGGGCATGCCGAAGGCTTGCCCGGGAAACTCATTGCCATCGGCCAGAATCAGGCTGCAGAACTTGCGCATAGGACCTCTTTCTCAAAAAAAAACCGGCCAAAGCCGGTTTTTCACAATGTTTCCCAATAAACTTCCGGGGAAGGAGTTGAACCCTCACAAACAGATTCAGAGTCTGTAGTGCTACCATTACACCACCCGGAATTGATCATACGACACGGAACTTATCAAAATCGACGTGCACTGTCAAGAAAAAAAGAAAGGGAGCCGGCGGCCTTCCGGCGCAGGACTCCCCTTTTCCATCAAGACGAAAGATCTAGCGGATTCTCTTCTTGTGGCGGTTCTTGCGCAGTTTCTTCTTGCGTTTATGGGTAGCGATTTTCTTCTTTTTTCGTTTGCGACCGCAGGGCACTCTGAACTCCTTACCAAGGATGGTAACGCGACTATAGGCTCATTCGGGATGAAAAGTCAATGACCATCGCTTCAGGTCGGCGGCCACCGTACCGAGCCGGTCAGGGTGGTGCCACTCAACCCCAGGGAGCGAGCGGAAAAAGGTCAATTGCCTCTTCGCATAGCGGCGGGAATGCAGCGCAATTGAACGTCGAACTTGCTCTCGGTCGCCCTCGCCATCGACAAGCCAGGGGAAAAATTCCGAGTAGCCGATTCCCTGCAAGCCAGGACTTTGCGCATGATACCCGTTTCGAAGAAGAGCCCGGACTTCCTCCTCGAGGCCTTGTTCGAACATGGCGTCTACCCGGGCTTCAATGCGAGAATAGAGTTCTGGGCGCGGTCGGTCGAGTCCTAGTAACCGCACCTCGTACCCAGGCCTAGGAACGCCGGGCCGTAGATACCAAGAAAGGGGCCGCCCGGTTTGGAGCCACACTTCCCAAGCCCGGCAAAGGCGGTAACGGTCGCCGGCCTGAATCCGGGACGCCGACACGGGGTCGACCCCCTCGAGGGCTTCACGGAACCTTGACTCTCCCCACGCCTCCCAATCTTTCTGGGCCTGGAGCCGGTACTGGGGAACAGCAAGGGGGGTGGCCGGGAGCCCAAACAAAAAATTGGAAAAATAGAAGGCAGTTCCTCCCGAAAGTACAGGAAGTTTGCCCCGGGCGAGGATGTCGTCGACGCAGCGATCGGCCTCTGTAACGAACTCCCCCACATCAAAAGGCTCCCCAGGAGTACGGATATCGAGCAAATGGTGGCGGGGATGTTGGCGGGCGTAGGCATCGGGTTTGGCAGAGCCAATGTCGAGACCACGGTAAACCTGAACGGAATCGACAACGACAATTTCAGCCCACTGGTCGAAACTTTCGGCGGCGGCAACGGTTTTTCCGACACCGGTAGGTCCGAAAAGAAACGCTACAGGCTTATTCTTCGAGGCGGTACTCAATTTTCTTGGAGAAAATCTGATGCAGAGAGGTAGAAACCACTTTGCCGCTGTGGAGGTTTAAGTCTTCATCCCCGATTTCTGTAATCTGGCGGGCGCGGCGGATAACGGCGTTGGTCACTTCGTAGATATTTCCTTCGAAGTTCACGATCTTGTCGAGATTAATGGCCATTGAGGTCCTCCGGAACCCCCTTTGTACACCAATCAGGCGGGTTTGTAAAGGTGCTCAAGGCTTTAGGGCTGCCAGGCGGGCTGAAACTCTGGCGATGTCGTCGGACTTCCCGGCCGCCTTCCAAAGCTCGAGGGCCTCCTTGAGGGCATTCAGGCGGAACTCCAGGGGAACACCAGGCCCAGCGGATTTCTCGGTCGTTTCTCGCTGGCGTGCAGACTCTTCAGGTCGCCCTTCCTTTTCCAGAACCTGCGCCAGTCCCATGCGGGCAAAATACACCGACAAATCGTCACCGAGACTTTGGGCAGCTTCAAAGTAAGTTCGAGCATCTTCGGTGCGGTTTCTCGCCAGCGACCATTGTCCGGCGATGGTCAAAGCCTGGGAACGCTGGCTCGACCAGGGTGCCTCCCTGCTGAGTTTTTGGAGCTCTCCCAAAGCCTGTGCCGGGTCGATATCGAGTTGACTCTTCCACCAGGCCAGATCGAACTCGGTACGTACCTGGGGGGTCAGTGGCCAATTGCGGGATTCCTTGACCAGTTGCTCCAGGAGATCCGGGTAGGCAGCACTGGCTGCGCAGGCCGACCGCGCTACGGCTACGGAGCTTGATTGCAACCCGAAGCGGCCGAAGAAATCCGCGTACCGAGCCAATGCCAACTTTGTGTCGCCAGTGCCCAAAAGGGCACCTGCTGCTCGTGGAAGGGCTTTTTCGACCAAAGGCGAGGCAGGGTGCATGCGGATAAGTGTCTCGAAGGCCGCGGTGGCTTCGGACGCTAGCCCCAAGGCCGTAGCACCTTGGCCGTATAGGAACCAGGCATTGGCACCTACCTCGGTTGTAGCAGCCTCTTTTTCCAACGCCAGCAACTGTTCGTTCGCCCGGGAGATCTGACCCAGTTGGAGGTAGGCCAAGGCCATAGCCTGCCGGGTCTGGTCACGGGCCGCCCCCTGGAGGCTGGGAAAGTTCTGGTTCCAACGCTCGAGGGCAGAGTTCCAATCCTTGCTCTGGGCATAAACATTGCCCGAACGGAACAAGGCTTCACCAGCCCGAAAATCGGCGGGAAACTGCGACGCGAACTGCTGGTAGCGGCCGCTCGCCTTGGCCGGGTCACCCAGCTCTGCCGAGGCTTCCACACCCTCCCAAAGGGCGGTCGCTTTCCGGGCTGGATCGCTCAGGTGAACCGAGGCAGAGGCAAAAGCCTCCCAAGCGGCGACAAAATTGCGGTCTTTAAGTTGAGCCTTGGCCAAAGCATACCAAGCGTCACCGGCCCAGTCACCGTTGGGCTTTTCGCGGATGAGGCGCTCCAAAGAGCCCCGAGCAAGCCCCGAGTTTCCGGCGTTCACAAAGGCCTGTCCACGTGCCAGTAGAGCGCGCTCGTAAAGCTCACCCGACTTCAGTTCGTTGACCAACCCGTAGAACCAAGACTCCGCCCGAAGAGGCTCGTCACGCTTCAAGTAGACCAACCCCATTTGATAGCGCACCTCGGTAAGCCGAGAATAGGATGGAAAATCCTTGAGAATCCGGTCAAGATCCCGCAGGGCACCGGAGGTGTCTCCAGCTGGTAGGAGCAAACCCGCTCTGGCATCCAACCACTGAGGGAGCAAGGGGGAGGAGGGATACCCCTGGATCAGTCGGCTGAGGATAGTTTGAGCAGGCTTTGCTGCGCCCCCCGCTTGATAGTCCTCAGCAGCCCGGGAAAGCGTTTGTTCATCCTCGGGCTGGGAGTCCAACAGTTGGGCGGCTTCTAGCCATCGACCATTGGCTTCCAAAATCGAAGCTTGGCGACGCACCGCCATCAAGACTAGTGTGGCATCGGGGCCTTTGGCAGCCTTGGCCCAAAGGTCCAAATCGGGTTTACCGCTCTCATCTCCCAACAGCGCAAGATTAAGAAATAGTTTTTGCCTCACCAAGGGGTCGGTCTCTCGGACAAGCCGCAGAAGAATTGCTTGCCGGCTGGCCTCGTTGTTTCCGGCCTTACGGAAGGCCTCGATACGCCGGGTCTCCCAAAAATCGCGATCGTCGGGAAAAAGCAAGGCCGATTCCTCGATCAGGAGGACGGTGTTGGATCCCGAACCGGTTAGCTCTAGGTCGATTCGGGCTTTGCGAGCCTCTTGGTCCCACTTCGAAGCGGGGGCTTCCAAGCTGGCCCTGCGAAACCATTCTAGGGCGTCCGCCATGGCGCCTTCGATTTGGGCCTGGCGTCCCAAAAGGAGTTCGGCCCTAGCACGCAGGTCGGTTTCTACGCTCAACGCGAGGAACTTTTTCCAAAGATCCACCGCGGCAGCGTCTTGTTTCATTTGCTGGCGTAGCAGCCCTAGGTGGAACAAAGAACGCACATACCAAAGCTTTTCTTCCGGAAACCCGGCTTGGGCTAACAGTTCGCGCTCGGCCACAGGAAGCAGGCCGGCAGCCATAGCTGACACCCCCTTCCAATACGGCAAGCGCTTGCGAAACTCCGAGAGGGGCCAGGTCCGTTCCAGTTTTTGGAAGCTGTCGAGGGCCAATTGAGGCTGGCCAGCCTGATACTGGCTGACACCACGCAGGAAGGCTGCGGTGATAGAGCGGGAATCTTCAGGAAACTCTTTCATCAGCCGCGAGAAAACCGCAATGGCACCGGCATAGTCCTGCCGTCCGAAAGCAGAGCTTCCTTGGTCGAGAAGGTCGTTCGCGCTCGGGCCTGCCCAAAGAGCCCCCGCCAGGATAAAGAAAAATCCGGCCGTCGCCGGAAACTTCACGTCACCTGACTCCGACGAGTTTGACTTCGGCCGATGGCTGGAACTTCTTGATTTTAAGAGCCAGCTTGTTCCGCCGAAGTTCAACAGTGATGTGGTCGCCGCTTTGCAGCTGACCTTCGAGAATCCGCAGCGACAAGAGGTCTTCGAGTTCCTTTTGCAGGGTACGGCGGAGCGGCCTAGCTCCATAGGTGACATCGTAACCTTTGGTGATCAGCCAATGTCTGGCTTTTGCGGTAACGTCGATCCGCAAGTTCCGCTGCAGTAGTCTTTCGCCAATCTCGCCAAGCATGAGGTGAAATATCGATTCCACTTGCTTTCCGGTGAGAGCGTGGAAGACCACGATCTCGTCAACTCGATTGATGAACTCGGGCCGAAACTGCTTCTTGAGCTCGCTGAGCGCAGAGGACCTGATCTCGTTATAGCTCAGCATACCCTCGCCGTTATTAAATCCCAGGCTTCCGGTACGGGTGATCTGCCGGGCCCCAGCATTCGAAGTCATGATCACCAGGCAGTTGCGGAAACTGACCGTGTGTCCCAGATTGTCCTGAAGTTCGCCCTCTTCAAGGATCTGGAGCAGAAGGTTGAACACATCAGGGTGCGCCTTCTCGATCTCGTCGAGGAGCACCACGCAATAGGGCCTACGCCGGATTTTCTCGGTGAGCAGGCCACCTTCCTCGTACCCAATATACCCGGGAGGAGCACCCACTAGCCTGCTGACGTTGTGTTTCTCCATGAAGTCGCTCATATCGAGCCGGATGACGTTGTCGGCGGAACCGAAGAGGAACTCGGCCAGTGTTTTGGCGAGCAGGGTTTTACCGACACCTGTAGGACCCAAAAAAATAAAAGAACCGAGCGGACGCTTCGGTGAGTTCAACCCGGTGCGGGAGCGGCGTATGGCCGAAGCAATGGCCGCGATGGCCTCGTGCTGGCCGATCACAGATTGGTGAAGCACCTTTTCGATAGCGAGAAGTTTGTCGGCCTCTGTCTGGGCAATACTGGATAAGGGAATACCAGTGATCTCAGAAAGGATGTTGTAGATGTCTTGAGCGTCCACCACCCGCGGAGCGCCCTCGGGACCTGTTTCCCAGCGGGATTTCAGATCTTCGATTTCCTGTTTTACCCGTCTGACGTCGTCCCTGATGGCGGCGGCGTGCTCGTAACTCTGATTGGTGACCAGGTCATTTTTTTCGCGGGTCAATTGTTCCACTTGAGCTTCGAGATCCTGAATTTCGCGTGGACGGACGGTCGAGGCCAGTTTTTTGTGAGAGCCGGCCTCATCGAGGAGGTCGATCGCCTTGTCGGGCAGAGACCGGTCACTGATATACCGGCTCGAGAGGGTGGCGGCCGCTTCGATGGCCTCGGGAAGGTAGGTAACGTTGTGGAACTTGGCGTAACGCGGGGCTATTCCCGTCAAGATTTCTATGGACTGGTCAACGTTAGGTTCCGTGACAAGCACGCTTTGAAAACGGCGTTCGAGGGCAGCGTCCCGCTCGATATACTTGCGGTACTCGGAAAGCGTTGTAGCGCCAATGCACTGAATCTCTCCGCGCGAAAGGGCCGGCTTAAGCATGTTGCTCGCGTCGATGGCTCCTTCGGCGCCTCCGGCCCCGATGATCGTGTGAAGCTCATCGATAAAAAGGATGATGTTGCCTACCGAGGCGATTTCTTTCATGACCCTCTTCAGCCGCTCTTCAAATTCGCCACGGTACTTGGTTCCCGCGATCAGGGCTGCTAGGTCGAGGACCATGACCCGTTTTCCTGCGAGGGCGTCGGGTGCCTGACCACTGACAATGAGCTGAGCCAGAGCTTCTACAATGGCGGTTTTTCCTACTCCGGGCTCACCGATAAGCACCGGATTGTTTTTGGTGCGCCGAGCGAGGATTTGAATGAGGCGCTGAATCTCTTTCTCCCGCCCGATCACCGGATCTAGAACCTTTTTAAGTGCCAAGGCGGTGAGGTCGCGTGAAAACTCATCAAGAGTCGGAGTGGATTTCTTGACCGTGGCTGCCGGACGCTTCCAACGCGAGTCATCGGTGCCAGAGGTACTGGTCCGCTCTTCTTTGGGCCGTAGAGTGTCACCCCCTGAGAGCTCACTGATGACATCCCGCAGAATCTCAAGGGAAATGGACTTATCGGACAGGTATTGGTTGACCACGCTTCCCTGCTCCGCCACGGTGGCCAAAAGCAGGTGTTCCGTGCCGATGTATTCATGCCCCAGAGTACGGGCTTCGTTGGCACTTTCCTCAAGGATTTTCTTGCCCCGTTTGGAAGGAGGAACGTCGCCTAAAATAAAGCCAGACGGTTTGCGGGGAATGGACTTTTCAATTTCCGACTGCATGTCACCAAGATCGAGATTCATAGACTTCAATGCCTTGTAGCCGATGCCCTCTCCGTCCTTGAGAAGGGCCAAGATGACATGTTCAGGGAGCAGAAGGTCGGAATGAAAGCGACGGGCCTCTTCCTGAGCCAACTGGGTCAAAATCCGTTGAGCTCGTTGTGTCAGTCCTTTGAACATGTTGAAAGCCTCCGGGGAACACCTCTGTAAGTATACGAGAAAATCTTAGGAAAGTTCTAGTTTTTTCAGCACCAGCGCCGGAGAGTCGGGGGCCGTTAAGAGCCAGGAACGATGGGTCCCTTTTCGAAAATCGCTGGGCAAAGTGTAGGGGGTGATTTCTTGGCTCACACACGCAAGGCCAGGAGGAAGGTCCAAACGGAACTTGGTGAAATTGTTGCTGAAGAACAGGATACCTTCGGGGTTCAGCAGCCCCATGCAACGTTCAATCATCCAGCCATGGTCACGCTGAACGTCGAGAGTCCCATCCATTCTCTTGGAGTTCGAGAACGTGGGTGGGTCGAGGACAATAAGATCAAACTGCCGCTTCCTTTCTGTGCGCAGAAAATCCAGGGCGTCCCGACGGACCAAACGGTGGGAGGCTGAAGCCAACCCGTTGGCAGCTAGATTCTCAGCCGCCCAAGCGAGGTACCTTTGGCTAAGGTCGAGAGAGACCGAGGAAAACGCACCGCCGTGAGCCGCATAAACGGTAAAGCTCCCGGTGTAGGCAAAGAGGTTGAGGACTTTTCGGCCCGCTGAAAGGTCACGAACATAGGCCCGGCTCCACCGATGGTCGAGAAACAGTCCGGTGTCGAGGTAGTCGTCTAGGTTGACAAGGAACTTTAGGCCTCCTTCCCTCATTTGGCGCCGGGAGCCAGTTTCGGCCAGTTTCTCGTATTGATCCTTTCCCGTTTGCTTTTCCCGGGTCTTAATATGAAATCTTGAAAGCGGAATCCCCAGTGCCCCCGAAGCTGCCTCAAACACGGCCTCGGGAACCTGTTCAGAGTCGCCGCCAGAGAGCACCCACCAAACTAACTGGTCTTCATAGAGGTCAATGTGAAAATCAAACCCCTCCACATCTCGCTCGTACACCCGGAAGCAAGACACCTTGTTGACCGAAGCCCAGTGACGTCGGGCTTTCAGTTGGTGGGCCAACCGCTGCAGGAAGGCTGGAAGGTCGTCTAAAGGTAACACTTGGGTTCCATGCCCTCCAGAAGGGCATAAAGCTCGACGTGAGCCTTAACCGGGCTGGCTTTGATCTTGGGAAACAAAACTTCTTCCACCTGAAAGAAGCCCACCGACTCGGTCATGTGCACCTCGATCTTGATGGCACATCGTTCCCCTGGGACGATTTTCACCTTGTCTACCGCGGTGGCGCTGTAGCGGTGAATGTCGCCTAATTTCGCGTCTGTCGCTAGGATCATCGGTATGCGGGCCCTTCCCTTTTCCATATCACAGCCATCGGCCACCAGAAGAATTCCTGCTTCCAACGAATGGATGGGAATCGTGGCCATGTGACCCATGATGCACTCCATGGCAAGAGAACGGAGCATGATCCGTTTCACCAGATCGTCGGGGTAGAGTTGAGTGAGAGCTCGCTCCAAAATGGGGAGGGCTATCCAGATGCCGGTGGTCTCATGGTGCGAACGGCCGAGGCTCATGCCCACATCATGCAGGAAAGCGGCCAGGACAAGAGCCGTTAGGCTGTCTTCGAAGCTACCGATTTCTTCTTTTTCCAGACTCAGAGGAATCCCAGAATCCCTGAGGAAGAGCGCCATCTTGACGGCGTTGTAGGTGACCTTGCGCATGTGTACGGGGCCATGATCGTTAAAGCCAAGCCGCTTGATGGCAACAATGTTGGAGTAATCCTGCAACGCAGCGACTTCGGCATCATCGCGCAGATACCGGTAGGCCGCCAGCGGGAGACCCGACAGCCTTGCCTCGATTTTTTCATTGACCAAAAGTTCTTTTGCCGAATGCATCATGCCTCTCCCTTTTGGATCTGCTCAAGCATACGTGGGGCTACCGGATCTTCAGGGTCGTATTCGAGCACAGACTCAAAGAAACTCACCGCCTCATCTTTGTTACCGCCCTTGAGCGCCAAAACGCCCAGATTGGAGATGATTTTGGTATTCTCGCCGTCTTCCCTCAGCGCCCTTTCTAGCAGCCTCTTGGCTTCTTTCAGATCCCCGGTCTCCATCGCACAGATGGCCATTTCGTTGGCTGTGTCGATCAGGTCACCCCCGTTATCGAGGCACTTTTGGAACGCCTGCAGGGCCGGTTCCCAACTTCCCATGCGGCGGTGAGCCCAACCAAGCAGGAACCACCCATTCCACACTTTCGGATGCTCTTTCAGAAACTCCTGCAACCGGGTTATACCCTGATCTTCCTGCCCGAGAAGGATAAAGTCGTACGCTTCCTTGAACAAAGTATCGAGCCGCTCTTGTCTCTGTGCCTCGGCCAAGGCCTTACGAGCCGCTTTGAGTTTGACTTCATCCTTGCCAAGTTCAAAGTAGGTGTCAAACAATCCTTTGGCGCGAACTACATTCTTTTGCTTCAGGTGGAAAAAACCGGCATAGAAGAAAGCATCTGGCATGGGCGGGGTCGAAACCAGGGCCTGCGAGAACTTTTTTTGGGCCATCGACAACAGATCTTCGGCCTTTGCCGACTGATTGCGACGCGAAAGTTCTTCGGCTTGCTCGTCGTATAAAAGTGCCAAGTTCAGAAGCGTGCGTGGGTGGGTGGGATCAAGCCCTTCCAGCGCCAAAAAGATTTCTTCAGCAAGCCGAAAGTCCTTGGCTTGGGCCTTGACGATGCCGGTACCGGAGAGTTCCTGAAACACTTCGGGTCGGATGGCAAGGATAAAGTCGCGAAAGTAATCAAAATCGGTATGGTTCCGTTCCCAAGCCATAATCTTGAGCATGGCCGCCAAAATCTGTTCCCAGCTGAGGTTTTCCGTCCGCGGCGGGGCACTCCCCCGCCCCTCAACTGGAAGGGGAATCTTGGGGTCAAGAGGGAACCCTGCCACCTCCCGGGCAAGTTCCGGGGGAACTTGGAGGTAATAGAGCTTGTGCCGGGGTTCATAAAAGGGCATGGCTTATCCTTGTTTTGTACTCTTTTGGAGGCGGAGGTGCTCGTTGATCAGCAGCTTGTACTGGTGCGGCACAGAGGCCACGTCAAACTCAACTGAAACTCTCGCTATCTCCCGCCGGTCGACAACCTCTTCCACATGCACTATTTTTCCTGGCAAAAGGAGCGGAAGTCCTGTCTCCTGAATGACCAGCCTCAAAATCGCAGGACGGTTTTCGAGAAGCTTCACCTCTCCAGGAAGGAGAACTTGGGAACCACTAAAGGAAAGATCGCGGATCAGGCACTTCCTGTCGATTTTCTCGACGACCAAGCTGGCGTTGCAGCTCGTAAACCCAAGTCTCCGGATCGAAGATTCGGTCACTGCGATGCGTACATCCTTGCGTTTCTGTGCATTGAGGTTGGCTTCAAGAAAACGCCCGAGAATCTCCACTAAATCTTCGGGGGGCGTTTGGGTGAACTCAAGGGTCATCAAGTAGAGATCGTTCGCGGCTTCACTTTCGTACCGATTCCAGGCCTTGATCTTCACATTGACGAAGAAGACCACCGGTTCCGCTGCATCGGGATTACGAAAGCCATAGCGCAGTTGGCAGGTGGAGGTCCCGGCCTCTAAACGCGCCATCTGAGTGGTCTTGAGGCTGAGGATGATCTTTGCACCCATCAGGGAACTGGAATACAGAAGGCATGGCCAGTCTACGCCCCCCACCTTGAGGTACACCCGGTCTTGAAGGAAAGAAAGCAGTTGGGTCACTTCTTTGCTGAAAGTAACTTCTACTGCCCCATAAAGTTTGTAGTAGCCTTGCAGCTGCTGGCTTGTCGTGACACCCATGGCTATTGAAGTACGGAATCGATTTTGTCAATCAGCGCCCGGGTAATCCGTTCTGCTTCGTCAGACTCCGGAGCTGTCAAGGTACCTGGAGACTTGCTTCGCTCCTTGAGAAGTTCGTCAGCAAGCACTATTCCCGTGAGAAGAGCAATTTTGAGGGGATCTTGGAGTGATACCCCTTGCCGAGTCTCCTCTATTCTCCCCTCGAAATACGTGACGATTTCTTTCAGATAGTCTAGGTTCTCGGTGCTCTTCAACGAGAAAGCGGTACCCAGCAGTTGGACCGACAGCAAGTTGTCTGCCATCGGAAATCTCAGAAAATTCCCAGGCCCGGCTGTTGCGGCTCGGGTTCTTCCTGCTCAGCTTCAGAGGGCGAAAAATCCTGTGCAATGAACTCCGACTGCGGCGTGTCTTCAGGATGACTCTGAAAGTCTTCTTCTTCGAGTTCCACCGAAGAGGGCGTGTCACTCGAAGTCGGGAACGTTTCTTCTTCCATTTCCATTGGGACTTCCTGTGGAGCAAAATCAGCGGATGGTTCTTCAACGGGCTTGGTTTCGGCTTCCGGGTGCAGGTTTGCCGTCGCAGAAGACCCCTCCAGGTTGTCGAGTTCGTGAAGAGCATTTCGAATCCCTGACTCCATCTCGATTTGGGTGGCCTTGAACCCCTCCAAAAGCGCCTCGAGTTCCTGAAGCCGAACTTCGGTATCCGAAAGCCTCCCCCGCAGAGAATCATTTTCCTGGCGGAGGTTGACAATGAGCGCAACAGTCTGCTTGACCTTCATTTCCAAGGTCCGAACTTGATCCATGTTGATCATGATAGGGTCCTATGCCGCGACAGACTTGACCTTGGCAACCAGCGCGCTGAACGCTCTTGGGTCTTCGATGGCCATGTTCGAAAGCGCAAGACGGTTGATGGCAATCTGGGCCTTGTTCAGACCGTCGATAAAGCGGGAGTAGGTGAGACCTTCGGCCCGCACAGCGGCTGAGATCCGGGTGATCCACAACCGTCGGAAGTCTCTCTTGCGGGCTCGTCGGTCGCGGGTAGCGTAAACTAGCGCCTTGGCGGCGGCATCCTTGGCTGTACGGAAGTTTGACTTGGCTCGACCTCGAAAACCCTTGGTGATTTCGGTGTATTTGCGTCGTCGGTCACTGCGACGGGTACCGTCTACTGCTCTTGGCATGTATTTCTCCTTTAACCTTGCCCACGACTAGCCGTAGGGCAACATAGTCCGCACGCGGCGGGCTTCGGACTCCGCGAGGATTCCTGGCTGTCCGAGCTTGCGCTTCCGGTTTCGGCTCTTCTTCGTCAGTATATGGCGCAATCCGAGTTTCTTAAACTTTACCTTACCGGTTGAGGTCAGGTTGTAGCGCTTGGCCGCACTTTTGCGGGTCTTCATCTTGGGCATGCCACCTCTCCTATTTCTTCACCTTGGGGTTGATGATCATGGACATCAAGCGGCCTTCCATCTTGGGAAGACTCTCCATGACATACTGCCCTTCCAGCATCTCTAGCACCTTGTCGAGCACCTTGCGCCCCAACTCTGGATGCGCCATCTCGCGACCACGAAACCTGATTGTCACCTTGATCTTGTCGCCTTCACCGAGGAACTCAAGGATATGTTTCACCTTAAACTCGATATCGTGCTTCTCGATCTTCGGCTGCATGCGAACTTCTTTCAGTTGCACAACCTTCTGGTTCTTCTTGGACTCTCGCAGCTTCTTTTCCTGCTCGAACTTAAACTTTCCAAAGTCCATTATTTTGCACACGGGAGGAACAGAATTCGGTGCCACTTCCACCAGATCAAGGCTCTGGTCGCGAGCCATCTGCAAGGCATCCATGATCGAAACCACGCGCTGCTCGCCGTCGCCTTCGATCAGACGAACTTCCTTGACCCTGATCTTTTCATTGACCCGAAATTCTTTTGTCGACATATCCCTCCATTTGGTGCAAGCCGTGATACAGTTTGTGAAACTACCATAAAGGTCGGTTTGTGTCTAGGAGGTTTTCTGGCGGCAGGACGCCTTGAAACAGCCCGGTAATCGTGCCATGTTGATGAAATGAACTTCTTCCTACTGCTGTGTGTACCTGTTGGCGCACTGTTAGTCTTCCGGCTCTGGTACCGGGAGTTCACTCTGGCAGATCTTCTTCGTTCGGGAGTCTATTCCCTGGTAGCCAGTCTGCTCGCACTAGTCTTGATCGTCGTTTTTCACCCTTGGCTCGCCTTCAACGGAGATCTTCTGACTTGCGCCCTCGGACAGACCCTTGTCGGGGCTCTGGTTGCACCCGGAGCCATCACCTTTGCCCATTTAAAGGCAAGTTGGGCCCCCGGCAAAGGGTTACTCGGTAGCAAGGAAACTGGCTTGGCGCTCGGGTTGACGCTGTGCCTGCTTTACACTTTGGTCGGCACGGGAGATTTCTTGACAACCGACAGGCAAAGTGACGCCTGGGATCTGTTCCTGTTACCGGCTTTGCGGCTATTTCAGGCTGTGGCCCTAGCTGGGATTGCGACCCGCTGGTGGGCCTCGCGTGCAAGTGCGCTCTCTTGGAGATGGATGACCCTTCTCATTGCCCTCATTCTTGCCCAACCGTTGCTTGCCACGCTTTGGTTCGCGGGATTCGGCTGGGCTGTAGCCGTACTCGTCCCTTGTCTTTGGGCCCTTTGGATCGTCCTGAATCTCAGTGCCGCTAGCTGGTCTAGCGGCACTACTTCGGCTATTGAGGAAGTCCCTCCATCACAGACCTGATATCTCTTTGCACCGCGGGCGTGTAGAGAAAACTTGCTTCAAGTAGCACTGGACGGGCCGCATTGCTGTTGGCCAGTTTGAAGGCCTGCAGGATGGTCCGAATCTGCTGAATATCGAACACGCTGGTCAGTTTGGAATCTTCCCGTCGGTTGAAATCTTGCATTTTATCCGTAAGCAGGGCCACTGCTTGCGGTGTTCCATTGACGCCGAGAACCTGCAGGGTTTTGAGAGTTTCGGAATTGTCCTTAGCCAAAACGGCCGTATGATAGGAATCTTTGTACGTGGCCACGTATTCGGGGGTGTGGTCTTGGTATTCTATCAGCATATCAAGGGCTTTCTTCCTCAGATCTGAGAGGCGCGTCGATTCGACGATGTTGTTGGCAATTAAGCGCACTCCTTCTTGGAGAGCCGCCATCGCTGCCACTGATTTCTGCGCCGGGGAGGCCTTGCTGTCGTCTTCGGCCTCAAGCGCCCTCAGCTTGTAGAGGTTGTTATTTTGGGTCTTGATGATCTTTACCAGCGATTCCGTCGGATCGTCGACTATGAGCTTCAGCATGGTCTTGGCGATTTCCTTCACTTTTCGCGCCGGACTATACCAACCTATCGAGGCAAAGAAGGTTGGTTCAAAACCCACCGGATCCTTCATCATGGCCAAAGCTTGGACGAGTCCAAAGGCCACGATTTCTTGGGCTTTGGCGTTGTCCCGGTCGGGCTGCAGGTTGATGCTGTCGAGCGCTTTCGCCAAGTCGATGGCGTAATCGGAGGCACGAGCCTTGCCTAGAGCCATGGCAGCATCCGAGCGGAGCAGCGGAAAGGTCTTGATTTCCTTGTACACTTGGAACAAAAGGTCCGCCCCGGAAGAATCTTTAAGGTCTCCAAGAGCATCGATGATCTGCGTAGCCAAACGGACTTTGGCATCGACCTCGTTTGTGTTGCCCAACTCGATCCGGCGAGAAATGACGTCAGTGAGGGCATTGACCAGCAGGGGAACAAAGGCCGGTTCGCGGAGGCTCCGGATATTCACCATCACCTCGTACCGCATCTGGTCATTGAGGGCCTTGTCGTAAATCCGTTCCCAAACTACTGACTTCTCATCGGCCTGAAGGAATAGAGTCGGCAAAGCGGTCAGAAGGAGGATCGGAAAAAACCTATTCATAATTTTTCCTTGTTGGGAACTAGGTGGGTGTATTTAACCCACATATAGGTGCGCACTTGCCTCTCGACGAGCCTGCCGCGCACAGTCGTGTTAATTCCCGTGGGAGCCCCCGAGGAATCGCCGTAGGTAAACTCCAAGGTCCGCAGCAGAGGTTTGAGGGTCTCTTCCTTAATCTTCTGGTCGCCCTTCCAGGTGAAGTTGACCTGCTCGACAAGGTTCTCTTTCGCATCCACGCCCTTTCTCGTGATCATATGGCCCTGGGCATCATACTGGCTCTCAAAGGTCGTCAATAGGTTGTTCCCGGCGTCGTACACGTCAACGCGGGTATTTTTCCCCCCGTCGTCGTACAGATATGTCGCTTTGGACTGGACGGCTAGAGTGGCGCCAAGTTTGGTGACCCACTGAACCTTTTTTCCGTACTGGAAAGTATATTCATTGGACGACAAAGGGATTTCCTTAGGGCTCAAAGTGGTCTGCACCAGCAAATCGCCTTCCGGAGAATAGGTGCAGTCCTCGAACGACAACAGCTCGCCGGTCTGTGCATTGGTTGTTGTGATCCTCCAAAGATCGCCCTTTGCCTTCCCGGCGCGCGTCTCAACCACCGTTCCGTTGGCGTTGGTGGTTTCCTGCGTTAAGAGCTGTCCTCTTTCCGTGTAGGTCGAAATGACGGTACCCGAAGGATCTCCATTGGGGTAAAACGTCTTAATACTCAACGGAAGGGCCTCATTCGTGACCATATCAACAAACTTGGGAACTTCGGGGGGGGCAACCTGCGTTTCAGGAGCAACGGCAACTGGCGCCGCAGGAGGCGGTGGTGTCGAGCACGAAGCGACAATAAGGAAAAGAGCTGCGAATCCAATGCGGGCAATGGAACCGAATTTCATAGGGTTAAACCTCCGATCATATTGCCCTAGGATAGTGAACTAACCAAATAATTACTAGTATCTCCAGTCCTTGACCATCAGAGAAGAGGCCCCGTACAGTTCTTTCATGCTCCGAATGCTCTTGTTGTGCGTCTTGGGCGGGTTAGCACTCTCGGGATGCACTCCACCCGTGTTCTACACCGACGCCGTGGTTGCTCTGGCCGCGCCCGAGGTCCTAGCCGCCTGGGACAATTCCGGTAGCCTTTGGCCGCCTGCCCGAGTGGATGCCGGGAACGGACGTGCAGATTTTGTCTCACGGGACCTCGAAGACCGGAAATCCTTGCCGCCGGCCGTTTTACTTGGTTTCAGCGTCAGTGAGAACCAGTTAACCGACTGGAAGAAGAGGTTCCCGACAATAAGGTGGGCAACTGTGGTTCCCGGGGCAAGCTCAACTAACTTGGTCAACTTCAGCGTTTCGTTAGCGGCAGGATGGACATTGCTGATCCAAAGGGCTGGAGCAGGCAAAGGAAGCAGCGTCCGGGCCGTCGCCATTGTGCCCGAGTCAACCTCTGCCGAAGTGGTGGCTGGCCTTGGTGCTGCTTGGAAAGCTGTGACCGGTGCCGAACTCTTGGTATCCAAGTCAAGTCAGCCCCTTCAGACCCCCTGGGATGACGTTTTTCAGCTCGACCCGCTAGCAGTAGCCGATGTTTCCGCATCCCCCAAGGCCCGGATCCACACGGGTTTTGGCGTGTCAGCAACAGGGGTAGCCGGCGGCTTTGGTCTGAGACTCGACGGACGGGCAGCACAAGTTTTGCGCGATGGTCTAGGCGCTACTGCGGGGACAAACGTTGAACTTCCCTGGGAAGTCTTTGCACGGAAAGGCCAAGAGAGCTCTTGAAACGGCCTCAACATGCCGTAAATAGGTTTGACAAAGGCCGGGGGCATCCCTATAATTCGAGTTGCCTGTAATTTTACGCACCCGCCCGAAGGAGTAGATCATGAAACGAGGCAGACTGTTTTTTAGTCTGACACTGCTCGTGGCCCTCAATGCCGCGCCGACTTTCGCCGACGACGTGGCCCAACAACTGGCTTCCGTCGTTGTTGACAGATTTGATGACGCTAATCAGAGAGTTTGGAACGAGGGACAAATCGACAGTACGGAAGACCGCCAGTGGGTTGTGGTTGGAAGCAAGTTCGCCGCGAAAGAAGGTGACGTGCAGTATCCACGACTAGCCTATGTTGATTCCTGGCCAGACGCTCTTTTCGGCACCAACCCTAATAAGCTTGCACTGAAGAGCTTGGGAGTTTATGCCAAGTTCGACCGCAAGGGGTTCAACTTCTACGAGTTGTATCCCACCAAGAAGGACGCCACCGGTGCAGTAGTGCCCTACGGCATGCCCTTGCCCGGCATTGCCAAGACCATCGACATCTGGGTCTGGGGACAGAACTACAACACCACCTTTGAAATCCACGTGCGTGACTACCGCGGTATCCCCTACGTGCTCAAGGGCGGAAGCCTGCAGTTTACGGGCTGGAAGAACGTTCAGATCCCGATTCCATCCTCCATTCCGCAGACACAACCTTACCTTCCCCATTACCAGCCTCTCAAGTTGACGAAAATTGTCGTTCGCACCGATCCAGAGGAGAGGGTTGACGGTTTCTACGTCTACTTTGACCAGTTCAAGGTTCTGACCGACATGCATCAGAACCCCTACGACGGTAGGACGTTGATGGATTCGGACTTTATCAGCAAGTACTGGTCGTCGAACCAGACTCAAGGGAAGTAAATCATGAAAAGAATAAGCCTCCTGATTTCTGCACTTCTTCTCGTCGCCGCTTCGGGGTCTGCCCAGAGCGCGGCGGCCCCCGCGGGTACCGTTCAAGGAAGTGGCAAGACCACACCGGATGTGGGCACTCCAGACGCCAATCTGATTGGTGTCGATAAGGCTCAGCAAGAACTGAAAGAGATTTCCGTCTCGAAGTTTGAGGACGATGGGTTTTGGAACGGCATCATGCCCCGCGACGACGGCTTTATTAGCCTCAGGCGCTTTGAAGGGTCTCCTGCCGACAAGAAACCACTGCCCGGCGAGACCGCCGCAACAATTGCAGAAAGCGACAAGTACGTTCTCGGCGTGAAGATTCAGCATTTGCACCGCAGTCAGACCACCTTTGAGATCACACCTATCCGCCCGTTGCCCATTCCCGGAATCAGCAAGACGATTTCCGTGTGGGTTGTTGGCCGCAACGTGAAGCACGAGCTTTTTGTGATCGTCGATGACCGGTTTGGTGGGCGGGCAAAAATTCCGCTCGGCGATTTGGCCTTTACCGGCTGGAAGAAGTTGACCGCCGCGATTCCGCCGAATATCCGCCAGTCGGACCCCCGATATGCCAGCAAGCAGGGCATCATGGTCAAGGGTTTCCTCATTGAGACCGATCCTGCGGAGACCTATGGTAGCTATTTCATCTATTTTGATGATCTTCGGGCCGTAACCGACCTTTTCTCGGAAAATAACCGGGACGCAGACGATATGATTGACGCTTGGTGAGCAACGCCCGTGAGTTCGTGAAGAAGGAGGCGGCGCACAGCGTTGCCTCCTTTTTTATCTTTTGTGACCCTTGGAGCGCTTTTGAACCAAGACTTTTCACCCCACTTCCAGAAGCTGGAACTTTTTCGCGACCTCACACCCAGCGATCTGAATAAGTTTTTGTCTGAGAGCCGCGAGGAGAGCTTCGAAACCGAGCGGGTCATTTTTAAGGAGGGGGCGGAGCCTGACCGGTTTTACGTGGTTCTCGAGGGTCAGGTTGAAATCTGGAAGGATTTCGGCACTCCGTATGCGGACATTTTGGCTATTCACGGCCCGGGGGCGTGTTTCGGGGAGATGTCGCTCATAGATGACTTGCCCCGGAGCGCTACCGTAAAAACGGCCACCCCGGTACGGCTTCTTTCGCTAGAAAAACCACGATTTAGGCAGATTATCACCGAAAACCCTTCCATTGCTCTCTTGATCATGAGAACCGTCTCTAAAATGGTCAGAGTCAGTAACGATGCTTTTCAAGTTGGGTTGAGGCAAAAGAACCTGATGCTGGAGACCGCCTACGAAGACTTGAAGCGGGTTCAAGCGGATCGAATCCGCGACGAACGTCTGTCGACCCTTGGCAAGTTCGCTTCCTTGATCATTCACGATCTGCGCAACCCAATTTCCATCGTGATGGGCTACGGAGAGATGCTGGCCCTACCCTCACAGTCGCCAGAACGGACTGCCGTGATGGTGCAGAAACTTCTGCTTCAGGTGGAAAAGCTAAACCGTATGGTGGGGGAACTTTTGGATTACTCCCGCGGCAATATACGCCTGAGTTTGAGTCCCCTGAGTTTGGGTGACCTTTTTGCAAAACTTGCCGATCAATATTTGAGCCAGCTCAAAGCCAAGGAAGTCGAACTCCGAATCGACAACCAGGTCATTGAACCTCTGTTGGTTGATCAAGAACGTCTCATGCGCGTGTTCAGCAACCTGATTGACAACGCCCTCAAAGCCATGCGTCGCGGAGGTGTTTTGGGCCTTAAGTCTTTCCGACAAGGTGGTGATGTGATAGTTCACGTCTCTGACACGGGGGAAGGCATGCCGGAGGAGGTCGTGAAGAACCTCTTCGAACCCTTCTTCTCGGCCTCCAGTTCCGGGGGCACCGGTTTAGGAATGGTAGTTGTTGCGAATGTGATAGAAGCACACCAAGGCACGGTGAATGTTTCGTCTGTGCCGGGTGAGGGTACGACGATTGAACTAAAGTTGCCCCTTCATAGGCACAGCTTGGTATGAACCGTGCAGTCTTACTGATTGTTCTTGGTGTTCTGTCGGCAACTCTCGGGGCGCAGGATGATTCAACAACACGCATTCAGCACAACTTCTATTGGCGCAAGTACATCGATAAAAAGTATCAGGGTGCCGTGTACGGATACCAAAGTGGCGTCTGGAAGTTCAAGCCCGCGGGAGGTGGCGCTTCCACCGTGGACTCCCACTACTGGCTGGTGGCAGACGCCAAACGGGACCTGACTGCTTTCGAGAAACCGATCAATTCAGAAAGGTCGGCAACCTTTACACTCGCGCCGGATGGAACCATGAGTCAGTTTGAGGGTACTGGGGTTCCCTACTATAGAAATTATCCCTCTATGCCACCCGAGGATGGCAAGCCTGGGACGGTGTGGCAGGGCAGCGGAGAACTGGTCTACGATTTTCTTGGCTCGGGTGTCTTCACGAGGATCCCCATCCTGATTGAGTACCGTTGGGATAAGCTAGCCGACTACTTCGGCGTTCCCGTAATTCAGGTGAAGGCTCAATACGCTTTGCGCTACAAAACGGGCATGGACCCAGAAGGTGATCCGCTGATTGACCGAGCTGAAGGGACGCATATTGCGGTGATCAACTACGACGCGACAACTCGCAAGCCTCTTTACCTCAGTGAGTTAATCAAAGAACAGTTTTTCACAGCAGGCAAGCTTGTCGCCAACGAAGGTAGAGTTTGGACCACGTTCGACGGAATCCCTGCCCTCGAGACCGCTGTTGTGACTCAGTCGCTTACCGATCAGTTGCAGAAGGCTCAAATGGATGGTGTCGTTGTTGAGCCGGACCTGCGCGGCGTCAAGTTGACCCTGGAGAACCTCAGATTTGTTGCTGACAAAGCCCAATTGCTTCCCGGTGAGGAAGATCGCCTGCGCGTGATTGCCAATTTGCTCAAAACCGTTGCTGATCGTTCCTTTTTGGTCATCGGCCACACCGCTGCTATTGGCACCGTGGATTCACAGGTGAGCCTATCCTGGGACCGCGCGCAAAGTATTGTGGAACGTTTGAAGTCCGAGGGAATCGAGGCCCGCAAGCTCCTCTACGAGGGGAGGGGTGGAACCCAACCGCTGGCCTCCAATGATACGGAGGCCGGGCGCGCCCAGAATCGGCGTGTTGAGATCATTGTTCTGGACCAGTAACTGCCCATCCGACCAAGGTTCGGAAGTTACTCCGTGTCTGTTGCAAAAACTCTTCCAGGCTCTCACCCCGTAGTTGCGCAATAGTGGTAGCAGTAATGCTCGCGTTCAGCGGTTGATTAGGTTGACCGCGAAAGCCTTGCGGACTGAGGTAAGGAGAATCAGTCTCCACGAGCAACCGGTCGGCAGGAGCCCACCGAGCCACCTCCCGAAGGGCCGAAGAAGAAGGATAGGTCACATTACCTGCAAAACTCAGGTAGAATCCAAGGTCTAGCCCTTTGCGGGCAAGAGTAAGGTCCGATGAAAAGCAATGAAATATTCCTGGCCCCTTCCAGGCTTCGGCGGCCAAATCCTCAAGCAATTCTTTGTCGGCTTCCCTGTTATGGATCGACACAGGTTTGGCCAACTCCTGGGCCAGCGAGAGCTGCCTCCGGAACAGTTCGCGTTGCGCCCCCTCCCTGTCGCGTCCACGATACCAGTCAAGGCCGATTTCCCCCAAAATCAGGGCCTTGGGATGCGACAATTGCTTCCTCAGAAGAATCCAGTCGTCGCCACCGACCTTTCCGGCTTCGGAGGGATGAATCCCGGCAGCAATATAGACCCCCGGAAAACGCTCGGAAAGCTCTTCACGAGCAGACCCGTCTCGTACGTGGACGGCCATGTCGAGGGCAAGCTCGCCCCCCCCGGCAAAAAATCGGGTAAGGCATTCCCCGACATCCATTGCCTTGTCGACCATAGCTTGACTGTGGAAATGGCTGTCGATCAAGCCTGTGAATGGTTTCACTTGTCAAAATCCTCCACTTTTGTTAAGGTCGAACTCATCGCCGGGGTGGTGAAATTGGTAGACACATGGGACTTAAAATCCCCTGGCTGGAAACGGCCGTGCCGGTTCGATTCCGGTCCTCGGCAGGAGTTTTGGCCATGGTGGTCTTCTGGTACGTTCCTGTCAATGAGTTTGAGTTTCGCAGGCGTTTGCACTACACTTCCCAACAGGAGTTCTCATGCGCCTTTTTGTGATCTTCTTTTTGTTCGTCGTATTTGCTGCTCCCGCATTCTCAGCTGAATCGCCGGTGGTCGTAAAGAATGACCACTACACGGTAACCTCTTGGGCAGGAGCAGAGAAAGCTGCTGAAACACTCCGCTTGATGGAGGCCTTGCTTCAGAATTACAACCAGTTGTTTCTGTTTGACCTCAGCAAGCTCCCAGCGCCCCTGAGCGTGACAATATATGCGACCAAGGAAGACTTCGCGAAGGCCATGGAAGGCAAGACACCTGTCGTACCTACGGATTTTGTTTTTCTGCAGTATACCGACCCTGCTCTGAGCGTTCTCGCTTGTTGGGCCACCGAAGACATGGCCCATCCGTTGGCTTTCCAGGGGTTCTATCAATACCTTTGGTCTTTTCTTCCCCGGACGCCTTCGTGGATCGAGACCGGTTTGGCCTACCACTTCTGGAACGTGACCTGGGACGGAAAAGCGCTCCTGCCAGTTACCGAGGAACCCTTTCTCGACTCTCTGCAAGCCCGCTGGGCTACCGAGGCTCCTACAGACCTCACCCCACTCCTGACTGCCGCTTCGGCCAATGAATTGGACAGTTGGGCCTTAGTGACATTTCTGCTACAAGCCAGCGACCCGGTATACCCTCGGGTTTTGGGTTCAATCCTGGGGAACCTAGCGCCGGCAGCTACCTTGGAGGCCAACAGGCAATCGGCTCTCCAACGCTTTCAGAGTGGCAAAAGTTTGCCCCTTGCGGCCAAAGAACTAGTGGCTTGGTGGAAAGGACAGTCGAGTTTCAGCACGGTACTGGGGCAAGGTGTAGCCAAGATGAAAGAAAAAGACTACGCAGCCGCTCTCAAGCTTTTTCAGGGCGCGTTGCTTCAGCGCCCATCGGACGAGCAAGCCCAATATTACCTTGGGCTGGCATCCTATGAGCTGAAGGACTACCCGACAGCTGAGACCAGTTTTTCGATGATAGCAGGCAAGAACCTGCCCGCCGGATTGCTGGAATATGCAAAGGGCCTGACAGCTTTTGCGCAGAAAAAATGGGACGACGCGAAATTATACTTGGGACAAGCCGTGGAACGCAATGAAGCGGAATATAAGAAGGCTGTGGCTCCGGTGCTAGACCTCATTAAATCCTAGCCGTCAGGATTCTTGTTTTGCAGGACGAGATGGAGGCGGTTGTGGACTATTCCTGGCGCTTGGACTTCACGAGGCGGGTAAAATCGTTGATGTTCTTGACGACAATTTTGCCCTGATGCAACTCGACCCGACGCTGATTCACAAATTGCTTGAGAACCTCTGTTACCTTTTGCACCGATAGACCAGCCCAGTTGGCAATGTCTTCGATGGAGTTTGCAAACACACGTGTAACATCTTCTGCATCCCCCGTGCGGGTTTGGTTTTCCTCGAGCATCAGGAAGACGTCGGCCACTCGGGCCTGATGGTCGTCACCAAAGTTTAGGATCATGAAACGCCGTTTCTGGTCGTAGATCCGTTTGCTGAAAAGTTTCAGAAGGTTGAGGACAATCTGAGGTTGGCCTTGCATCAGGACCTCAAAATTAGCCCGGTTGAACTCCAGGAGCTTGAGGTCGGTAAGTGCAATCGTAGTGGCACTCCTCGGAGCTTCTTCCAAAAGGGCCATCTCGCCAAAAAACTCACCCGGATTTAGAATGTCGAGGGTCTTTTCCAATTCACCGACAATCTTGACGATCTTCACTTGTCCGCTTTGTATCAGGTAGAAGGCGTCGCCAGGTTCGTATTCACAAAAAATGATGTCGCCGCCCTTCTTGGTTATGGCGAACCGGTTAAAGATCGAGAGATCCATGGTCATGCCTTGGCCTCCAGTTCTTTGAGCGCTTTGCGGGTCTTGACCGATACGGGCTCGTCTTCCGATGCCAAGGAGAGAATCTTGTTGAAAAAGTTTTTTGCCCAGGTCGCGTCACCCTTGCCCTGATACGCTTTACCGATGAAAAACAAGGCGTCTTTAAGGTCAGGATGCTTCGGATACTTGGTGATCAACCCGGTAAGTTGTTTAATGGCTTCATCGAACTGAGTGAGGAACACAAGGCAACGGCCCATTTCGAACTCGGCTTGGGCAGCGTGATCAGGGTCAGAGTTGGTGCTGACGATTTTTTGGAAAATCTTGAACGCATCGAGGTATTTCTCTTGAGTCACCAAGGCCACGGCTTCCAAGAACCCCTTGGCGTCAGCACCGGCGGCAACACCCGAAGGCGCCTCAAGATTCGATCCGGAAGCCATTGACGCCGACTCATCGGAAGGCGAACCACCCACACCCTGTGATGCCTTTCCCGCCAAATCCGAAGCCTGACTTTGAAACTTGCCGTTAGGATAATGGGCAAGGTAGCGGGTGAGAGCATGCTGGGCCTGTTTATAGCGATGGTTGTTATAATAGTACTCGCCAATCCCAAAAAGACCCGCCTCAGCGTCCTTGTTGACGCCCTTGGACATCAGATTCTGAACCTTGCTCACCATGCGGCGCAACTGGTTCGAGAAGACCTTCAGCATCTTCATGATGATTCGAGTGTTGGAAAGCACTAACTGTTCGAACTCAGGAACCGTAAAAACCAGAACGTCCGAATCGGCAAGGACTCGCGCTGTCTCGTCTCTTGGATATCGGCCTAGGGCGGACTTGACACCGAAGAACTCGCCGGCCGCCACTAACTCGTTGATCTCTTCTTTGGTCTCGATATCGTTCGACTTAAGGAGTACCTTACCTGCTTTGAGGATGAAAATCTTGTCCCCAGCGTCCCCCTGGAAGAAAATGACAGAGTTCGTTTTATACTGGGTGGCTTTAGGCACGTAACCTCCCTCAGGCAAAGGTACCAAGCACAGGATAATTCCCCCCTGCCCCCCTGTCAACCTCATAGAAAAACATTTAGACTCAGCTTTATGGTCGATTTTCATTCCCACTCGACGGCTTCTGACGGCACATTAGCTCCCACTCAACTGGTGGAGCTGGCCTCCCAACGGGGTCTGGTGGCTCTCGCGTTAACCGACCACGACACAGTGGCGGGGTTGGACGAGGCAAGGCTGGCTTGCCAGGAGCGACATCTCAAGTTTATCCCAGGAATTGAGTTGGAAATCGCCTTTGAACACGGGGAGTTTCACCTTCTCGGTCTTGGGTTGCGTCAGTGGAAAACGGGCTGGGTCGAAGGGTTGGCAGAGTTGCAGCGGTTGAGATCCGAGAGGAATCATCGAATTTTTTCCAAAATGAGAGAAGCTGGAATCCGGGGAGATTATTCTGAAATTGAACGTCTCGCTCAGGGCGGTCAGGTTGGAAGACCACATTTTGCCCGGTTTCTGGTGGAGAGGGGCAAAGTCAACAGTGTCCAAGAAGCGTTCACGCATTTTTTGGGAAAAGGCCAACTTTTTTACGTGGCCCGTGCAGGTTTAGACCTTGAGGCGGCCATTAGGATGATTCATGAAGCGGGAGCTTTGGCAGTCGTAGCCCATCCAAAGACGCTCCGAGTGTCACAGACCGTCCTGGAAACTCTCCTCGCCAGCGCCAAAGACAAGGGGCTCGATGGACTGGAGGCCTGGCACCCTGGAGCCGAGCCAAGGGTGGCCCGCAAATTGGAAGCCCTGGCGCTGAAACTCCGGCTCAAAGTGTCCGCGGGTTCAGATTTCCACGGCGATATCCGACCGGAAAGAAACCTAGGCTTGACCTCCGGGGGCTTACCCATCGAGGACTCCTTTCTCGAAAAACTCTTCCCGGAAGGGGCGGATAGTTTTCAGTGATCCGATGGACGGGTTTCCTCTTCTGGTTTTCATCCCTTGCTCTCGCAGCCCAAACTACGCCGCCTTACCCTGAAATCCGCGCCTTGACGTTGGCCAAGGATGGATTGTTCCGTCAACAACAAGAACTTGTTGAGCTCGCAGGGCAAGCGATAGCTCGGGGAGACCCATTGCATGAGCTGACTCTGTTTTGTTACCGAATCACCAGCGGCGACGACTTGTTTTCCCTGGCCAGCCGATTCAACATCCCCTACGAGACCCTGGCGACGCTCAATGGATACAACACCGCCGAAGCTGTGCAAACCGGAGCGTATCTACTTGTCCCTAGCCAGCCGGGAATCTTCCTGAACCTTGATAGCCCTGGCGAGTTGGACCGGCTGATGGCCGGGTGGCGTGATCCCACCAAAGCCTCGCAGAACATCAGGCTCCAGCGCAATGGAAAGCCTGTGAGCCTGTCTTTTTTCTCCGGAGAGCGCTTTCACCCCTTGGAAAGGGCTTTTTTTCTCGGCATTCTCTTCCGTTTTCCCTTGCCCTCGGGAAAACTGACTTCGTCGTTTGGAATGCGGTTAAGCCCCTTCACCGGCCATTCTCAGTTTCACAACGGTATTGATCTTGCTGCCCCAACGGGTACGGATGTTTATGCTGCCCGCGACGGCAACGTGGTCGAGGTCAAGAAAGGTGATCCCCTGTTGGGAAACTTCGTGCGTCTTGATCACGGTGACGGCTACCAGACCGTGTACGGTCACCTTAGTCGCATCGACAGTTCCTTGAACAGCCATGTGCTTTCCGGTACGATTATCGGCAAGGTCGGAAGCACAGGCATGTCGACGGGCCCCCATCTGCACTTTGAGATCCGCAGAAAAGGTCACCCGGAAGATCCTGTTTCCTTCTTGCCCACGAAACAATGACGCCACACCGTGTGTTCTTCCTGTTGTCCATCCTCTCGGTAACGGCGTCAACCGCGCTCACGGGCGAGCCGCTCAAAGGAACTTTCCGAGGAGAGGTGCTTCCTGACGGCCCGGCCGTGGCTCTAGGAACCGAGGAACTGGTGCTGTTGTCGTTGCCACCGGCTACCCGGTTCACCCGAGCTCTTGAGATTGAGGTGCAAATTCCCCGCGAAGTTCTGCCTTACCGTTCAAGTCTCGCCGTCACCGTGTACCAATATTTCTCGGCTCCTAAGGGCAAGGAACCCGCTTCAGGCGAAAAGCTTGCCGTGGAAGTGTTACCTCCGAACTCCAGGTTTTATCTGCAGGCTCCCCTGGTACCAAAAGCCGGCTTAAAGGCATCGGTCGATACGGCTGTGCTCAAAACCCTCCAGTTTGACCGTGGGTTTCCTCTGGGCCTCATGGTGAGCGTTCTTGACAAGGATGCGCCGGTCGAAGTGCTGAAGGCGCAATTTCAAGTGAAAACCCATTTTCTGAACAGTAATCTTGGGGCTCTTTCGGTTGTCACCCCGAACTTGAGTCCTGAGGACCGCAAGCGGTTGCGGCTTCTGGCCAACGGCGTCACACAGCCTTCCGAAGGCACCATCCTGTTGGAGCCGGGCCTTTATCAACTGGAAGCGACGCTCAGCGGTTTTTCTGGCACCTCGGTCAACGTGTCGGTGGGCCAGGCCAAAGTCACGGAAGTGACGCTGGTGCTCGATCCCGAATCACCAACGGTTGTTTTCGAGGCTCCAGAGGGAGCTTCGATCGTTCTTGACGGAAAAAAAGTTATCTGGTCACCGGTCACCGCCTTTCCCGTAGACGTTGGACCCCACAACGTGCAGTTGTCTTTGGGGAACAACTTGGTGTCGCAGACCTTTGAGATTCCTCGGGGCGGTCGTTTCAAAATCCGGCTGAACTTAGAGCTTTTGTTGGAGAAAGAATGAAAAAACGCCCGGAAAGGGTCAAGTCGCGGGGGGGCAAGGCCGACAAAGAAGATGTCGGGCAGATATAGTTCCCCTCCCAGTTTACTATATCCGACGGCACCCTTCGGGGTTGAGACCAGCTCCCCAGCTGGTCTCTTTTTTTTCCGCCTTGACCTGAATGAGGCTTGTATCCTAGTCTGGTCCATGGTTTTTTCCGCCCGGCGCAACCGGGTTCTGACCATTGTTGCCCTTCTGGGCCTGACTGTTTGTGCCGTCACGGGCCTTTTGCTGGGTATGGTAGTCGCCGCCAACACCAACATCCGCAATCAGTCCAACTTCGGTGAGTTTACGCCGTCACTTCCATCTCAGGTGCTCGACATCAACGGCAACCTCATAACGCAGTTTTTTTCAGACGAACAAAGAGAAATCGTCGCTTATAACGAAGTACCAAGGTACCTCACGACGGCCTTACTGACCCGCGAGGACGATGAGTTCTTCCTGCACAATGGATTTTCCTTCAAGGGCACACTGCGCGCGCTTTGGCAAATGGTCACGGGTCAACTTTTCTCCGGAGGCAGTACCTTGACCCAGCAGCTGGCAGGCAAGCTGTACTCCGACCGTACCCAGATTACCCTCAGCCGCAAACTTGAGGAACTCTGGTGGGCGTTCCAACTTGAGAGTCGATTTACCAAGCAAGAGATTCTTGGCCAGTACCTGAACAATATGCCTTTTGGTCATACAACCTACGGGGTCGAGTCGGCGAGCCAGTATTTCTTCCGCCATTCTGTCCGCGACATCACCGTCGCGGAATCGGCCATTCTCATCATCCAGCTGGTGCGGCCGGGGCTCTACTCTCCCATCCGCAACCCCAACAGTGCCCGCAAGATCCAAGAAATCATTCTGGCCGACATGGTAAGGCGGGGCTACATCAGCCAAAGTCAGTCGGACGAGTCCTTCAACTTGTATTGGTCGAACTACGACTACCGACGCGACAGCCTCAGCACTGCGTTCTTTGACCGAAAGGACAAGGCACCCTTCTTTTCGGAGTACATCCGGGGCTTAGTCGAGGAAAACCTCTTAGGGCCCCATGACATCTACCGCGACGGCTTGACCATTCACACGACCCTTGATCTCGGGCTCCAAAAAATCGCCGACGAAGTGATGACGAGGGGAATCGCAGAGACCAACGCGCGCTATCACTCCAATACTGAGATACGAGGCAATGTCGTGGACGCGGAAATCAGTCCGCTGCTGGATATGCTCAGCCTCGGATTTAACCTCCCTGACTTCAAAGCAGGTTCTACACAATACCTGCGCGATGCCCGAACCTACCTCAATACGCAGATTTCGCCCACGATTGACATGGCCGCCAAGCTGTTTGGACTCGACACCGTTCAGGATGCAGCGGTGGCTGCCTACCAGAGTGTCATCGACCTATCGGGTAAAACCCAAGTGGAGGGAGCTCTGATCACCCTCGATAATTCCACAGGGTACGTGAAAGCCATGGTCGGTGGTTCTCATTTTGACCGGCTAAACCAGTTCAATCGGGCGGTTCAAGCCAACGTTCAACCAGGATCGTCGTTCAAACCACTGTTCTATTCGGCGGCAATTGATTCGCACAAATACACGGCCTCCACGATGATTATGGACGCCCCCACCGTTTTCACCTACGACGACGGGACGACGTATGAACCGCTGAATTTTCGGGGCCAATGGAAGGGGCCAGTACTCTTGCGTCAGGCCCTTGCTCAATCGATGAACGTTCCTGCCATCCAGGTGCTCGCAGGAATTGGCTTCGATGCGGCTATCAACCGGGCCGCCCTGTTGCTAGGTATCAGCGATCCGGTAGAAATTGCCCGGACCTTTCCCCGCAAGTATCCCTTGGCATTGGGAATCATCGCAGTGGCTCCTATCAAGATGGCGCGGGCTTTCGCCGTGTTTGCCAACCATGGCCGGGCCGTGGATCCAATTGCTCTGCTTTACATCCAAGACCGCAAGGGCAACACCATCACCAACCCCGCGCTTGATTCCTTGCAAGCGCAGACACTCAAGGGACAAGATTCTCAATTGATTTCGGAACAGACAGCCTACATAATGACCGACCTTCTCAAAACGACGGTGGCCACGGGCACCCTTGCGGGGGCCGTTTACGCGGTGGATGGACTCCCGATGGAAATGGCCGGAAAGACGGGAACCACCCAAAACTGGTCGGACGCATGGACGGTGGGTTACTCACCCTACATGACCACCGCTATCTGGCTGGGCTTCGACAGGCCGGGAAACTCCTTAGGACTGGAAAACTCCGGTGCCGTCGCCGCGGGCCCCTTGTGGGCCTCGTTTATGAAACAGTCGCATGCAGGCTTGGCCCCCCTTAAGTTCCAGCGGCCCGCGTCGGGGCTGTACTCGATGGCTGTTGACGCCGAGACTGGCTTGTTGCCATCGGGTGAGCCGGGAGAAAAGGTAATTTCAGAAATCTTTCTAGACGGTACGGGTCCGAGGGTCGTGTCTAACATTGCGAACTTCCGCCGTTTGAGAGATCAGGCACTAGCGTCCAATATTCAAGGCGCTCTTGAAGAAATGACGGGGCGAGTAGCGGGGTCGGGTCTCAACAACGAGTTGAACCTTGACCTGAATCTTGACATCGGCACCGACAACTCCCCTAAAGACCTCAACCTTTTGAACTGAGGCTCGCTGGTGCCCAGAGCGTCTTATCTGGGGTTCTTCAGTCGGTCCAGATATCGTCGTATGTGTGTGGACGCTCGCAATAACGGCACACAAATCCATCACCACGGCGCACAAACTCGGCGTTTACCCCTTCGTGCTGACCCGGGTGGCTAATGCAGTTCTCGTTACGGCAACTAATTTCTGCGAAATTATAGATGCGAGGGGGCATGTGCAAGCGGTACTTTCGCATCACCTGCTTGCCACGAACAATATTCAGCGTGCAACCGGGACTGAGCGCCGCTAGCTTTTTGATCTTCTTGAACCCTAAGTCTGGCAGGTCGGGGATGGAAATTAGGCCCTTGACGACATCTGAGGTAACCGAGGCGAACACCCCGTGGCTGGATAGATAATCGAGCTGAAGGTTGCGACGGATCTTGTCGAGCAGTTTCCAAACCTGGTCAACCTGTCGTCCGGCTCCGATGTGGTCGATGACTATGCCGTCGTCAACCGGTTTGATTCCGGTTTTGTGGCCGTCTGACTTGGCACGCGGTTTGACTTGGACCTCCTGAACAAAGTCATCCGCCGGTAGTTGGTGACGAGACAGAGGTCCCAGGTAATCGTGACCTAGAACGCCCGATAGCATACCAATGAGCGTGATGCGAGTGAAATATCCGTTGCGCGACTGCTCATCCCATCCATTGAGAGACAAAGGCGTCACAAAATCGGGTATGGTGGGTGCAATGCGGTTTTGAGGAAGCGGATGGAAGAACTTGCAAAGCGCAGGAAGTTTATCGAGGTGATCGGTGCGCACCGTAACCGCGTGTTTGAGTCGGGAAACCTTGTCGAGCACATCGTCCCCCATCCGCTCGAGTTGCAGGCGGGTAAAGTACCACACATCGGCCACGTCGCCCTGGGCAAGGTAATTGTCTATGCTCGTAAACAACCTCACCTCAAAACCGGCTTCGAGCATTTTATGGTGGTAGAACTCAGGAAGGCCCAGTTCGGGCGGCGCCACGAGGTCGACCCTCACCTTGTGGAAGACGCGCAGACCGTCGGCTTTGGAATGGACAGTCCTTCCGAAGTAGAGGTCTCCAGTGAGGACGATATGCAGGGAATCACGTTTCCAGCCCCGATGTTCGAGAAACGAAAACTCATCAAGGAACTCCTGCGAAGGGTGTTCGTGGCGGCCATCGCCTGCGTTGATGAAACTTGGCGGCGAAATGCCAGCGACTTGGCAATAATCGCCGATGCTTGCCTCGAGGGCACGGCAAACCCCCTCGACTTTACTCCTGATCACAAAGATGGAACGTCGGCTGTAGCCTACGAGCATCTTCAAGGTATCGATGAGACTCTCGTTCTTGTTGACCGACGATCGGGCCGCATCGAAATCGCTGACTGTAGCCTGATGGAACAGCGCTGCATTGCGAAAGGATTCTTTGGTACGGGTGCTGTCCTCTAAAAAAATGAGGTAGACCGAAAGATCTTTGTCGCCCAACCGGTAGGCTTCGAGATCTCCACCCTGCAGAATGGTGGTTTTGATCTGAGCCGTCTTGGTGTAGAGGTACCATTGCTCATCGAGCGAAAGGTCATCGACCACCGAAACACTTCGGCCGAAAAAAGGTCCCGGTTGAATCACCTCAGTCCTCCGTATTGCTCTTTTTTTTCAAGGTCGCTGGGTCGAGCAACATGAGCTTGCCATTGGTACCCTGCACGAACACCCCCGTAGGACCGGAGACGATGCCCGTGGAAGCCTGAAGCGTGTCGGTACCCTTGGCCACAGCCTTCAGTTTCGCGTCAAAGAGTCCAAGTACCCAGAGGCCTTTGTCATTTTGTGTTAAAGTCAGCACTTGCGTGCCAACGATGACAACGGGGGAATCGGGAGAGATCTCGTCGGTCCCGGCCATCGCCACCGACAAATCGTCCTTGCTTAGCAACATCAGCCTCACCGCACCGTTGCTGCCCTTGGTGTCACCGGCGGTGACAAGAAAACCGTCTCCAAACACCTGCACCCGGGCTGCACGAACTGAATTGAGCTCCGAACGTTTCCAGACTTTGTTGGCTGCCGGATCGACAAGCACAACCTGACCTAGTTTTGACGCGTCGGCCACAATCACCACGGGAACCGTGAGAGCTGGCTTGGTGGTGACGGGAGTCGCTGCCACAGCGGTCTTCTCTGGTTGCGACGCAACAATATCTTTGCGTTCAGCTTGCAAAGCTTGGTCCCGGGCGGCAACCTCTACTTTTGCCTGGTCGACAGCGGCCTTGGCCGTGGTATCGGCAGTTGGTGCGGGCGTGGGAGTCGCGGTCGAAGCGGTCGGTGGCGTGGTTGTCGATGCCGTGGCGGTGGGGGTGGGAGTCGCCAGAGTGGACTCCTTTTGGGCAATGGCTTTCTGTTCCTGAACTATTTCGGCCTCTTTGAGATCGGCGAGTTTCTTCCGGGTATCGAGGGCAGCCGGATCGGTCCCCATGTCCTTCACAATGTCTTTGTTGGAAATCTCTTCGGTATTCACACCGCCCGCCACCCCCTTCGATAGGCTGCTGCGAAGGGGAATGAGCATCCGTGTCTTGCCTGGCCAGTCTCGATAGTCGATCGACAAGCCGGTGTGTTCCGGCGGAACCAGCGACGACGCCACCACAGGGGAGTATGCCTGCGGAAAGTACTCGGTCTTGCCACGGTAAAAGGCATTGTAGCGACACACGAAATCAGCCAGAAGGTCGGCATCGGCAAGATTATATCCAAAGGCCTCCTGGAGGTAGGCGGAAATGATCCAGCCCAGATTGCGGATGTGGTCGACACCTGCCGTCGACGAGAGGACCAGAAGGTCGGCGCTCAACAGGGGACTATTGAGGTCGACCACTCTCTGTAAGATGTATTTGGAGCCGTAGTCTGCCTTGGTCGAGCCACCCTTGAGTTGGGTTCCCAAGGCAGAGCCGATGCCCTGTATGGCGGCACGGCTTTCAATCACACGGTGAGGTCCGACGTAACTCTTAAACTCTATGCCTTGGATCTCCTTGCCTTTGAGCACATCCTCGGCAAGGTTTTGGGCGAACAAAGGACTGGCAAACGCGCAAAGGACGAAAGCCACCAAGCTTTTTCGGTTAAGCAATTTCATGGGTCCTCCTGGTTATTTGGGCAGGTGAACAACCCGCTTCTGGGCGTCCGTTTGATGCCGGTAGTAGATGGCAATATTTCCTACAACACGGACAAGGGTCATCTGAAGACGGTCGCTGACCGATCTAGCCACTTGTTCGCGCTCCTGTTTGAGCTGCACAAACTTGACCTTGATCAGTTCATGGTCGTTGAGCGCTTTGTCGATTGCGCCTACAACCTCTTCCGTGATGCCGAGCTTGCCAATATGGACAATGGGTTGCAACGGGTGCGCTTTCCGGGTTAAATACCCCCTCTGGTATCCTTTCAAATGCATGCGAACCCCCAAATGCGACAATACACGAGAAGTCGGGAATAATCCATGAACCTGGTACTTTTTGAGCCCGGTGAGCTGCCCGGAGTTTTGGACCGGCGGGAATCCCGCGCCGTCCACCTCCTTGAAATCCTGAAATTAGTGCCCGGAGACCGTTTTCTTGCCGGAGAAGTTGATGGAAAGAAGGGAAGCGCGGCCCTCCTGTCGGTGGGGGCCTCTACGGTGGAACTCGGGGAACAGGAGTTCACTGAACAGGCGCCACCCCTGTTAGACATAAGGCTCCTGATTGGCACTCCGCGTCCGCCGACCGCGCGACGACTGCTGAAAGACCTGACCACCTTGGGAGCCTGCGAACTCCACTTCATGGCAACAGATCTCGGAGACAAGTCCTACCTTCAAAGCAACCTATGGAAAGGCGAGTGGCGAGCGGCGCTCAAAGAAGGGGCTGCTCAAAACCGTAGTACCCGGTTACCCCGAGTTGAACGCCACGAACGGCTCGGTTCGTTTCTGAAGCTGATTCCGCCCGGCCGGCTCGTCTGCTTTCAGGAACAAGGGCTGTCGTGGAACTCTTTTCACCCGGTTCTGTTGCAGCAAGGCCCCCTGTGGCTCGCTGTGGGACCCGAAAGAGGCTGGAGCGAAAAAGAAAGCCTCCAATTCGAGACTTTCGGCTGGAGTTTAGCTTCGTTAGGAAAATCGATATTGCGCACAGAAACCGCCTGTTGTTTGGCTCTTGGCATTGCAGCCTTGGGGCAAGTCAAACCGCAGGACCCGGCCTAGCGGCCAGCTGTTCTCAACTAGCTTACCAGCAAAAGGGCAACTCCTGGTGATCAGCCTGGTCGTTTTCGCAGATCCTCAAGCAGGCGCGGAGCTGAGCGCTCGCATAGGTGCCACACCATTTCGAAATCGCCCTGCGAGCCGTAATAAGGATCGGGAACGTCCCCGGGACCGCTGGGGTCGAACTCTCGCATCAAAAAGATTTTGCGCCGCTCATGTTCTCCGGGAGCCAAACGCTGCAAGTCCCTGAGATTCTGGGAATCCATGGCAAGAATCCTGTCAAACTCGACAAAGTCGGCTGGCAAAACCTTTCGTGACAGATGAGGCATTTCCAAGTGGTGTTGACGGGCCGACATGAGAGATCTCTCATCGGCTCGTTCTCCATCGTGGTAGCCAGAAGTTCCTGCGGAGTCAATCTGAAACTCTGCTTCCAAGCCCTCTTGGCGCACCAACTCCCGAAAGACCACTTCTGCAATGGGTGACCGGCAAATATTCCCGTGGCAAACAAAAAGTACTTTCATAGGATTACAGTTTGACCAAAAACGAAACCTCGCTCAAGCGTAGCGAGAAGCGGAGCGTGCTCATGCACGTGAGCACTCGAGCCACGAGCCGGCGGCGCGGGAATGGCCCGCAGACCACCTGTTCACTGCCACCGAGTTGGTACTTCCTCGAGGTCCTGCTCAAGCGTAGCGAGAAGCGGAGCGTGCTCATGCAAGTGAGCACTCGAGCCACGAGCCGGCGCCGCGGGAGTGGCCCGCAGACCACCTGTTCACTGCCACCGAGATGGTACTTCCTCGAGGCCCTGCTCAAGCGTAGCGAGGAGCCATTCTCGCAAGACGGCGAGGCAGCGAGAAGCGGAGCGTGCTCATGCACGTGAGCACTCGAGCCACGAGCCGGCGCCGCGGGAGTGGCCCGCAGTAGCTTGAGCAGGGCCGATTCAAAAAAAAACGGTATGCCTCTGGACGTCGACGGCATACCGCTTTAGTGGCTTTTCAAGCTCCCTTTCATGATCGGTCGACCTCAGATTTACTTGAACGCAAAAACTGGGATTTCAACGCTGACTCAAACTTCCACGCCGCGAACAGGGATCTAAGGCTCCTTTCCGAGGGAAATGCCCTCCAGGTTTCTACGGCTTGGGCACCCAGAATTTTCCAAGCCTCGGTGCCCCACAGGCCTTTCCCCAAACGCTCCCAGGCATCCACCCACAACGCCCCAACTTTCTCTGGAAAGGCCAGATCGTCTAGCGCCTCGAGCGAGCCGGCGCTGGACATCCTGATTGGTCTTGAGGTCCAGTTAGGGACGCGCTGCACGGGCCAGCGTTCGAAAAGTTCGTTGCCGGCAGACTCGAGTCCCTCGATCAGCGAGCCGACCGGGCTGAGGTTCCAGGCTTTCACCTGAGAGTTCTCAAGCAGCGACAACGACAGCCAACTCCGGTACAGGTCCATCCTTGGGTCTGAAATCACGGTACCACCGTCGACAGCGGGCCTACGGGTCAGCCCTACTTCTTTCATCCAAGACAGCGCAAGGGTTTCGGCCGGACTGGTACGGCGGGCCAAGCGATGAGCACGTTCTTCAAATTGGCTTCCCCGGACGTGAGTTCCACCCGAGGGGTAGCCCAAATCCAGACCTGCAAAGGCAACTTCGGCCGCACCGAGCAGAATCGCGAGTGACCAAGCACTGGTAGCCACCGAACCGCCCGACTTGAGGACACCGAGATCGCCCCACGAGCTCAGCTCCCTCTCCCGCAGGAAGGGGACGCTGCTGGAGGCCAGAAAAAGCCGCTCCGGCGCCAAACGCAAGGTGCTCGGGTGACCGACCAACTCCGACACAATCCCAGTTGGCGGATCCACCGGCCCATCGACGTGACGAGCATTCCAATACTGACCGTCCATGATCACCAAGAAGTCGGCAACCAATCCCGCGCTTTTCAGAGTAGCCCAGGCGGTGTCGACCGAAATCAGGATGAAACGTTTGCGGTATTTCTTGAGCGTCCCAAGGAGCAGGAACAAGGAAGGGCCGGCAGCAGCGACTACCACCCGACAGCCCGGCGCCAGCGACCGCAGGGCCTCGACCGCCGTTGGGCTGACACGTGTTTCATCGCCTAGCGCCTCTTCGTTGCGAGACAGATTGCGTAGCCAAAGAGGACCAAAGCGCTCGAGCGTAGCTTGATTCACCCGGGTCATCGCCTGGAAGTTATCTAGTGCCCGCCCCACCCCTGTCAGCCAGTCACCAAACAGGGGCACCAGAGACCGTAGGGGTAGCCAAGACACCTTTCGGCAGACGAACTTGGACAAGTAAGTTCCTATTTGGGAGGGATTTCCTCCCAGCATGAGGCTTAGTCGGGGATTCTCCAGCATAGACGTCAAGTCGATCTCCTCCATCAATCGCCCCAGCCACCAAGGCGAAGGTTCTGCCACAAGAACAGGGAGATCAGGATATCGTTCCAAGAGAGCTAACGGGACGAACCCAAGGCCAAAACCGCCAACCACAGCAAAATCTACCTCTGCATCCACCTCCGGAAGCAACTTCTGAGCCTCGGCTACGGGGTCAAAAGTGCTGGCCAACGTGAAACCTTTCCAACGAGCCGTGACCGCTCCCGAACGCGAGAGGAAAAACTCAGGCAGTTCCGGGGGAGCCGGGTAATCATGAAGCTCCGCTCCCAGACCTGGAAACCTAGACTCGAGGGCCTCCAGGTTTTTTTCAAGCACGGTCATTGGAGCTCAACCGTAACTTTAAGGCCTGGGGTAAGGGGTGTTCCGGGTACCGGATCCTGATGAACGACCCAACCCTCGCCACGGAGCTCTATCGATAGGCCGGCGCGGGTCAAAAGGGGCAAAAGATCCCGTTTAGAGAGTCCGGATAAGTCGGGCAAAGTGTCGACCAAAATCAGTTTGGAGGGCAGGTCGACCTTCACTGAACCGGGGTGGCTCACGACATCTTCTCCGATTCGTGGCAGGGCCTTGAGCTGAATGAGTTTTTCCGCCACGAGCTTACCCACCGGTGCCGCAATCTGCCCTCCAAGGTAACTGGCACCCATGGGGTGTTCGATGGTGAGGTAGATGATGTACTGAGGGTTGTCTGCAGGCAGGTAAAGTAGGACGCTGGCCAAGTAATTTTCTTGCGAATATTTGCCCGTTGCGGGATCTCGCACTTGGGCTGTCCCCGTTTTTCCCGCCAGATCGTAGCCTTCGATGCGCGCCCGTTTACCCGTCCCGGTCTCAACGGTCCCTTTCAGCATTTCCAGCACGCCCCTTGCTGTGGCCGCCTGAATCACTTTACGGACTTCTACCCGTGAGTTCTCGGCCAGAACCTCACCGTCGGCGGCCACCACTTTGCTGACTACCCAAGGTTTGAGCATCACCCCTGCGTTGGCGAGTACCGATGCAGCTTGGACAATCTGTAGAGCTGAAACTCCGATTTCTTGGCCCATCGCGATGGTCGGTTTGGAACGGCCCGACCAACTCGACGAGGGCTGGAGAATACCTGGGCTCTCGCCATTGAGCGAGATTCCCGTTACCTCGCCGAAACCGTAACGTCGCAAACCTGCCTCAAAGGGCTTGGCCTCGATACGGTCGGAGGCGTATCCGGTGCCGGCATTCGAGGAGTGCAGCAAAATCCCAGCCACATCGAGCCTACCATAGATTGCTAGGTCGCGAATGCGAATTACCTCACCGGTTTTTGGAATGGTCGTTTCATAAAAACCGTTGCACTCAAAAGTATCGGTTGGCTTAAGAACCCCCGCATCGAGGAGTGTCGAGAGCGAGAAGACTTTGAAGACAGAGCCCGGCTCGTAGGCGCGGATCTGCAAGGCATTGTTGCGCACTTCCTCCGAGGCTTCCTGCACGTGATTTAGGTCGAACCCAGGGCTGGTGGCCCACACCAGTATTTCCCCCGTTTTCGCAGCCGAAACAAGAATGTTGACCCTTGTCGCCTTATTCTGGGCCAAGGTCTCGGAGGCGATCTTCTCGACCTCGTACTGCAAGATGGAGTCGATGGTCAGGTAAACGGAAGCACCGATTTTTTCGTTTGTCTTGCCTATGATTGCTGGCGCAAGAGCATTGTTGTAGGTGTACTCGATGCCTGCAAGGCCGATGTTGTCGACCCCAACGTACCCCAGAAGCGACGCAGCCAAGGGTCCCTGGGGGTAACTCCGGTCGAACTCCTCCTCCAGATGAACCCCGTTAAGCTCTCCTTTGGCCTTAGATCCCCGCAGCGCGCCGCTTTCTTTTTGCGACAGCTTTCTTTTGAGATACTGAAACTGCGGTCCGTTTTTGAGTCGGTCGAACAGGCCTTCGGAGTCGAGGCCGAGGATTTCAGACAACTGCGTGGCGGTTGCCTCGGCGTTGACAATCTGGGGCCGCCAGAGGGTGGCCGTATTCACTTTGTTGCTCACCGCCAGCAAACGGCCCGAACGGTCGAGAACCGGACCACGTTCCACCTGCGTAAAAATCAGCCCCGGTCCTTCTCCGAGGGGGGGAAAGAGCATGATCAATCCATATTGCCCGAGGAGCACCAGAGCCACCAAGGCAGTGAGACCAAAGAAAATCTTATAGCGGAGGCCTAGGGGGTTTTTCAAAGCCACGGTCTCCCCACAAGGTTGTCCCAAGGCACAAAACCCCAGTCCCGGGAATCTTCCGAGGCCGACAGGTTGTCTCCTACCACAAACAGCGTTCCCCACGGGACAATGGAAACGGAAGACAACCAGTATTCCTGAGCCTGAGAAAGTGGAACATTTCCTGATGAAGTATAGAGTTGATGAGATGTAACGACCAGTTGCTCACCGCTGGTCGCGGCCACCCGTTTCACGACGAGATGGTTACTTTCAGGAGGTTTCACAACGACCAGATCACCGACTCGGGGGGGGTTCCAGAAAACTACTGAATCTCCTATGATAGGCCAGCGGAAGCCGAAGGCCGCCCGGTTGACGAGAAGCACCTGACCATCGTGAAAGGTTGGCACCATAGAGGTGCCTTGCACCCTCACAAAAGTGAGAAGGAACGACTGGAGGGCCAAAATGAGGACCGCGCAAAGGGGAAAAATCAGCAGGTAGGCCCTGCCGTGCTTTTTCATAGAGAATTCATCTTAATCAAGTGCCTCCGGGTTGTCGATACTGTCATCACGGGAGAGTGCATGAAGGTTCCAATGCAGATCCAAAAAGTTCAGAAACGCGACCAGTTGACCCGAGCTTACCGACCTCTTCGTCCCGTGCCCGGTTGGGCCACCTCCGCCGGTGACGCATACCGCGTCTTGGAAGCAACACTGGTAAGCCGCTTGGAAGACAACCCCTTTCAGGTGCTTCCCTTCGGTCTCGCCCTCTTGGCCTTTATCGTCCTTTTGGGGTTACTTTCCCCCGTACTGATCCCGGCGCGCGATTTCCGTCTTCCCGGGGACGTCATGGAATTGCCCCAAGACGTGAAACTTCCTCACCTGCTGCTCAACAGCCCTGACCTAGGAAACCTTCTCGTGCAGGACTCGCCGGAGGTCTCGATCGCCGAAGCGGTCATCAGCGAAAAAATTCCACCCCTGGAAACGCAAGACTACGTATTAAAAAAAGGTGACATGATTTCGGCGATCGCGAATAAATACAACCTCAACCTAGGAACCATTATCAGCTTCAACAACATTCGGAACGTGCGTCACGTTGGGGTTGGCACCTCCCTCGTAATTCCCAACTCCGTGGGAGTTTTGTACACCGTGAAGAAAGGTGACAGCCTCTCAGGTATATCACGCACCTGGAAGATTGCCTACGAAACGGTTCTTGAAGCCAACCGGTTGACAACTCCCGTTTTGGTTCCCGGGCAGAAGGTTTTTCTCCCTGGCGCCAACCTCTCATCCCGCGATCTGCGCGAGGCGCTCGGTGAACTGTTCATCTTGCCTACCAACGGAATCATCACCAGCCGCTTTGGCACTCGCAGGGACCCGTTCACAGGCGTGCGGACCTTCCACAATGGAGTGGATTTCGCCAACGCCATGGGCACTCCTGTTCGGGCAGCCATGGAAGGGCGTGTAACCGACACCGGCTTCAATTCATCCTATGGAAATTACGTGCTCATCAGCCACGAAGGTGGGTTTCAAACTCTTTATGGTCACCTGAAGAAGTTCTTGGTATCCGACGGACAGTACGTGAACCAAGGCCAGCAAGTGGGACTCATGGGCAATACGGGCTACAGTACCGGTACACACCTGCATTTCTCGATTTTCAAATGGAATAATCCACTGAATCCACTCAACTATCTGTACTAGAACGTGCAAAAGACATGGAGGTCCAATGCGCAAGTTTATGATCGTGCTGGTGTTAATGCTGGCGGTGTTTACTTTTGTGGGAGCGCTTGATGAACCATCGAGCGAGGCTGCGCTGGCATCGAGCCCCAGCACTCAGCTTCACTGAGGCCTAGCAAACCAGGAGGGTTTGCTAGGCTGGAGTTCTGACACTAAAGACTGACTCACCTATCGCTGGTTCCGCCAAACATCCAGACCGCGACGCTGGTCAACCGGTGGAAACCAGTGCCACCGGCCACCGCTTTTAAGCGGTTTGCAAAAAGTCACTCGGCGGTGGCTACGGCGTCATGAAAAGGGTTTCACGGGCAACCCGGTCGGCAACACTCTGACCACAGAGCAAACCGATGAGTGTTAGGGCAAACTCAGGAGCTGTCGCCACTGCTCGGCTGGTGATCAGTCGCCCGTCAACAACGACACAGTCCTCGAGGTAAGTGCCCCCAAAGGCCTCATTGTCTGTGCCGGGGAATCCCGTCCAGCGGCGGCCTCGTAACCTTCCGGTGGGTCCGAGTACCGTAGAGGGAGCGGCACAAATCGCAGCCACGAGTCGCGAGGACAGACCCACATCAACCATAGCCTGAACTGCGGGCGAAGCAGCCAAGTTGTTGGCCCCAGGCAAGCCCCCGGGCAGAACCAATGCATCCCAGTCGAAAAGAGACCCTTCATTAACCGAGCTTGAAAGCACCGTGCTGGGAAGCACGACATCACAGGTAACCTTTAGTCCACGCTTGCTGATGACTTCTCGGGTCAGGCCTGCAACCGTTACTGTCAACCCAGCTCGGCGGCAGAGGTCTATTGGCGCTACGGCTTCCATTTCTTCAAAGCCTTGCGCCAAGACCACCACCACGTGTGCCATCAGTTCTTCTTACCTAACCCCAGCAGGTTAGCGAGTCTGCCAAACAGACCCCCACTTTTTTTCGGAACCTCTTGGGGAGCCGGTTTGAAGTCTTCACCATATTTCGACTTGTAATAGTCAAGGCGATCTTTCGATGGTGGCTGCCCCGGTTTCCCTGGGCCTTTTCCGGCGTTGGCACCCCGGCGATTGTCCCTGCCTCGTCCGCCCTCGCGGTGACGCCCGGCGTCTCTGTTCCGGTTGCCTGCCTGGCCTTGGCCTTGGACGTGCCCCTCACGACCTGTGGGCCCCGTGGCTCCAACTTCCCCCGCGCCGGAAGCTCCCGCGTTGCGGTTGTCGTTCCCGCGGCCCCGGTCGCGACTGGCGCGACCGGAGTTACCTTCTCGAGGCGCTCCGTCTTCTTTGCGGGGATTTCGGCCCTTCTTGGAAGGTCCTACAGCGGCCGCGGCGGCGGCAATACGCTCCCCCTGGCTCGACTTAGTACCCTTGGTTTCCATGCCATCCTTGAGGAAACGCATACCTGTGACCTCGTTTACCAGGGGTGAGGAGCGGATGGTCATCGGCTTATCGCGTTCACGACCCCGGTCCGGACGGCCATCCCGGCGGCCCCCCTCGGAGCGGCCTGCATCAGGGCGAGGTCCATCTCTGCGTGGCGCACCTTCGCGGCCGGCGGGGTGTTCGCGCGGTGGAACTCCACGGGGTGGGCCTCCACGGGAACCATCTCGACCACCCCGACTTCCTTCACGTCCACGTCCACGGCCGTCACGGTCCCGGGGGCGTTCGTCGTCGTCTACCTGGATGTGAATACCCTTGCTCTTGTCGTCTACGGAGTCGGCATCTGTGAACCACGACACCGGAATCTTGACGTTGGCAAACTCTTCGATGGCTTTGAGCCCGTACACATACTTTTCGCAAGCGAGGGAAACAGCCTTTCCAGACTGCCCCGCGCGGGCGGTACGGCCGATCCGGTGCACGTAATTCTCAGCTTCGGTGGGCAAATCGTAATTCACAACCAAATCGAGGCCGTTGATATGCAAGCCTCTGGCGGCCACGTCGGTGGCTACGAGAACAGGTGTCTTGCCAGCCTTCATATCTTCGATGATCTTCAGGCGTTTGGCCTGCGGAAGGTCACCCATGATGTATTCGGTCTCGTAACCGTTAATTTCCAGCCTTTTGGCCACACGCACTGCATTGTGCTTTGTGTTGGTAAAAATAATCACCGTTTTGGCATTCTCTTTTTTCATCACGCCAAGAAGAACGCCAAACTTTTCTTCAGTGCTGACGTGATAAAGCTCCTGAGTGATCTTCTCAACCGTGATGTGTTCCGGCTCGATAACGATTTGTCCGGGGTCGCGCATGTACTCCCAAGCCAAGTTCATCACATTCGGTGACAGTGTTGCGCTGTAGAGCATGGTCCTGCGGTCTTCCGGCGGACTCATTGTCCGCAGCATCTGGCGCAGGTCCGGATAAAAACCCATATCGAAAAGACGGTCAGCCTCATCGATGACCAGGATTCCCACGTCAGCAAAGCTTGCCTTGCCTTGCCCCACAAAATCGAGCAGACGTCCGGGGGTACCGATCATCACATCGACCCCTTCTGAAAGAAGCTTCTCTTGCTGGGCGTAACCTACACCACCATAAAAGCTTCCTATGCGGAAGTTTAGGTGCTTACCTAAAGCAGAGGCTTCTTTTTCAATCTGGTCGGCCAACTCGCGGGTGGGGGCAATGACCAGCATCTTCCGCCCCTGGAACTTAGGGTCGGTCAACATCAGCTGGAAGCCCGAAATGAGAAACGCAGCGGTCTTGCCGGTTCCGGTCTGCGACTGGGCTTCAATGTCTTTGTTCTGTGCAATCAGCTGAAAGGTTTCCACCTGCACCGGTGTAGGTTCGACAAAGCCCATGTCCTTGATTCCTGCAAGGAGCTTGTCGTTAAAGGAGTACTCGTCAAATGTCATAAAATCCTTTGAAAACTGCGGCCCAAAAGGGGCCCTGTAGAGAAATTCGCTTTAGTATAGGGTTATTTGCGGAACAAATCTAGTCGTAGCCCGGGAACCAGACTACGGGGCAGGATATCTCGTTCGAGCAGGAGGTCGAGCAGCGAGATGAGTCCGTAGAACAACGCAATGAGGACGAACCAAGCGAGACGGAAGAATCCGTCAGGAAGCGGTTCCGAAGGAGCAGGCAATACGAGGGTTAGGTCAATAGCCGCCTCGGGCAATCGAAAGCTCTGACCCTGAATCACCTTGACAGGTATGTCTCCCGCTCGGTACCAACCCAACTGGCGGGCTTCGAGTTCGATGGCCTGCGAACTCGTTTTTAGGGCGTCGAAGCGAGCTTGCAACCTGAGGTTGTCGTTTTCGAGAGCCACTAGCTGCCGGTCAAGGCGCTCGACATCAGAGCGCACTCGGGCTGTCTCTAGAACCCCATTTGGTCCTGTAACGATTTGGAGAAGGCAGAAGGCAGCTGTGGCCAACCACATGGAAAGGAGGATTTTTTTCCCTTTCATTCCTTCGATTAACGGTGAGGGGGACTGAAAACTATAAAAAAAACATGGCGTAAAGAACCTTTCTTCTGTATCATTAAGCTTGGGTTTGTCTCGCCGATAATGGAGTCAAACTCTGGGACAGGAGACCGCTATGCCCAACGACAAGGATTTTGAGCTCGACGATTTGGAACCTTTCCCCTTTGATGATGTCCCCTTGGAGGGAGACTCTGCCAAAGGCGAAGCTTCCGACGAGTTTGGAGTTTGGGTGAAAAGTGCTCCCGAGGATGTAGAACAAGGGATCTCCGAGTCTGCCGCCGACCAGGACATTGACTTTCCTCATCTTGATGACCTACCGGCCTTAGACGACTTTTCTCACTCCGATGATCCGCCCCGCGAATCGGAGTTTCCCAGCCTTGATGATCTGGATCACCTTCCTAGTCTGGACCTCACCGACATGGACATTCCTCCCCCCGCCCCAGTAGCGGCGGAACTTGCCGAGGAAGATTTTCTCTCGAGCGAGGAACTGGCCAGCCTTGACGACCAGTTTGACCTTGTGTCAGTCAGTGCTGAACCGCTCGAGGGCGAAGAGGACCCGCTGGCAGATGATTTCGACACTCTTGATTCTGGCCCTGGGACAACTGAGGTTGACAGCGAGGGAGAACCGATGTCCCTCGACGACTTTGTGAGCCTAGATGAAGGTCCACAGACCTCTGGAAGTTCTCAGTTTTCAGCGAAGGCAGTTTCTCCGCAAGGCGCAGACGAGTTTGATGACGATTTCCTCGATATGGAACTGGACATGAATGACGATATCGAAGACCAGGCGCTGGAAGTTCTGGAACCTGCCCAAACAGCGGCCGAGGCTTCCGATGCCGTTGACTCCGTGACGGAAGACATAGAGCTGTCGGAGTTCGACGGTTTCGACGAAATGAGTCATTTTGAGGAGAAGGTGCAACCCGAAGTTCGGGGTGAAACCGCAGAGTTTGACATCGACCTAGACCCCCATGACCTCAGCTTGGGAGCGGTTGGAGAGTTCGAGGAAACCGGTCTTGGCGACTCACTCGACCCCGACGACCAGAATGACCTCGAAAAGCTTCAGGTTCTGGAAGACGACTTGACGAGCGGCATCCGAGGACCGGGACCAGCGGCGCCGATGAGTTCGCTCGCCGCTTCCGGAAGCGACTTGGCTGCGACCATACTCAGCAAGATTGAGCAGGAACTCTCCTCCATCAAGAAAGAAATCGCCGACCTCAAAAAAAATCTCACAGGGTACCGACCAGTTGCCCCGTTGGTCGCTGAACCGGAAGACGCCGGTTTACCTGAATTGGCAGACATTCCCCCTCACCACGAGCACAAAGGCTTCTTTGATGAGGAAGATGACGAGACAATTGCCCTTACCGGTGACGAGCTAGACACACTGCTTCTCTCGGCTGACATCAGCGAGGCGGAAGACAGCGGGGTCACGCTTGACGAGGATTTGATCGTGACAGACGACGAGGGAAACCTCCCTCCGCTTTCGGATTTTTCGGCTCCTGAAAACGAGTTCGACTCGTCTCCCGAAGAAGGACATGTGACCGATGAAGAGTTCTTCGCCGGAACTTCTCTCGAGAACGAGGAAGATTCGCTGTTTGACGAACCAACCGGTGGCGTTCCCGAAAGCATCGAACTCGAAGACGATGATTTCCCCGATGTTCTGGACGGGGATCAAACTGTGGACGTCTTGGGTGAGGCATCAAACCCTGGAATCACCGACGAAGAGGAAACGGTTTTTGAATCCACGGATGTCGAAGAAACTCCGGTCGCGCCCGCTACTCCGGTTGAAGCTTCGTCGGCCAGTGCAACTGCCTCACCCGCCAACCTCCCTGAAAGTATGCGCGGTGAGCTTAGGGCGGTTTTGACCTACATGGACAAACTGCTAGTGTCACTTCCCGACGATAAGATTCAGGAGTTTGCTGAGTCTGAGCATTTCGAAGTGTATAAAAAACTTTTCGAGGAACTGGGGTTGAAAGAGTAATGGGGCTTCTTGACCGGGCCCAGACCCTCAAAGACGACCAAGAAAAAAAAAACCATTTTCAGGCCTGACCTGGAAAGACGTCCTTCTCTACCTTGAGCAACCTCAAACAGCAGACGCTTCCGCGGGCCTGGCGGCGCCCATTGTAACTCTGCTCCCCCGGGTGGCCGACTTTCTTTCTTTGGGCACTGGTTTTTTTCTGGTGCACTCGGTGTTGGCCCCTCAGCTTGTGCTCAAAGCTTGGACTCTGGAAAAAACAGTCCCCGACTTCAGGCTCGAGTTGCCCCCCCCTCTGCGTCTGCGGCTCTCGGCAGGTATACCCCAGTTGCTCGGAGGGCCGGAGAAAGCCGCACTGACGGCCTTTGCTTCCCGATTTGCGAGCCAGCCCAGCCTCCCGTTGGCTCTTCCTTTGGTGTCGGACACCCAGATACTACTCGGAGTCCTCATCCTTGTGGATTCTCTTCCGTTTGACCTGGAAGACGAAGGGTTTGTTTTGGCGTGGACACAACTCAAATATACCTTTCTCCATTCCTTGTTTCCCAAGTCCCGGGCGCAAAGCGCTTCGCCAACCAAACGACTTCAGCAAACGATGGCCAAAGGTCATCAGCTGCTTGCTGCCCGGATGGAAACCCGCGGGTTAATGCGTTACGCGGAACAGAAAGGCTTTTTCCCGCATAGGGTGAAAATGCTCCTTGTGAGGGCGGTCACAGAATTGGCAGGTGAACAGGGTGCTGTCGAAGAGATGGGGCCTTTGCTGACCGCCTACTTTGTGCTTCCTGGAAAAATCGACAAAGATCTACTCTGGCACCAAATACTGGGGGCCTTGACTTGGCCTGAGGGCTACAACCCGCGCTGGGAGCTTACCGTCCTCAGGTCTGCTGCCGACCTCACCCGGTACCAGGGACGCTAAAAGGTGGAGTTCCGGAGGGAAGATAGTCCCCGGGGTGTGCGGCTGCTGGTCAACGGCAGGTCGCTCTACTCAACCTACGCTCCTGAAAAGGAAGCCGCCACTTGGGTCGCCACCTTGCAGCTTTCGGAGAACGCGACCTTGTTTCTCGCTGGCGACTTGCAAGGCCATTTGGCGCGGGCCCTCCTGAGTTCTTGGCCTCATCTGCGCATTGTCCATCTCTTGCCTTGCGACCAAACTACGACGTCCCACGAGGCCATTTGGTGCTGGTACCCTAGTCAGGAACCTCTGGAGGTTTTCCTGGAACGTATTCTTGACCTGACGGGCCCGGCGGACTGTCATTGGCAGGTGTGGCCGGCCTTGGAGCGAGCCGCCCCCGAGGAGACCCTGGCTTGGGCCACGACTTTCCGCGATATTTACCGCACAGTGCAGGGCTCCTGGCTGACCCGCAAGTTTTCCGGCAAGCGGTGGTGGCAGAACTCGCTGCGCAATGCAGTCGACTGGGAGCGGCCGAGATTTCCCCGGGCGGGAAGCAAACCAATTGTTGTTGCTGCTTCCGGACCCTCCCTGGGGGATGGATGGGACCAATTGCGTCTTTACCGAAAAAATTTTGAACTTTGGGCGCTTCCCTCGAGTTTCGAAGCCCTTCGTCTGCGGGGCTTGGAACCAGATGTGGCCGTGACCACCGACGGCGGATTTTATGCCAAGGAGCACCTGCAACGCCTCAGTGGTGGTTCTGCGGTGGTGCTTTCAGCTTTGTCCGGTTGCAGTGATCCGGTGTTGTCGCTCTCTCCATCGTTGCTGTTCAGCCAAGGGTTGCCCTGGGAATCTCGCTTGCTGTCGCGCTTTTCAGGGACTCCTGCCCAGGTTCCCAGTCAAGGCACCGTAGCCGTGACGGCCCTCCAGTGGGCCTTGGCGCTGACCACAGGTCCCGTCCTCGTCGCTGGCCTCGATTTGGCCTTTTTCGACTATCGAGGTCATGTGTCCGGACACACGGTGGACCGTCGATTGGCGCTGGAGGTCGGTAGAACCAGCCCTTGGGAAACTATGTGGGCTCAAAGGTGCTTTGCACAGGCCACTGTCAGCCTTGGCGGGGGTCAGCGGACCTCACCGGCGATGCGAACCTATGCCCTTTGGCTCGGCAGCAAGACGAGGTTTGGGCGACAGGTGTTTCGCTTGGCACCCACAGCGCTGAGCTGGCAAGGCATGATTGCCTGCGAATGGGACCAATTAGGCCCCCTGGTGCGCGGTGGTCGCGAAGAAGCAGGGGTGAGCTGGCATTTACCTCCTGGTTCGTGGCCCGATCGCGCCCAACGGAGGAGGCTCGTGCGACAAACGTTGGAACTCTGGAGGACTGAACTGAGGCGCGGAGAGTTCAGCGCGGTAACCTTGAGGTCATGGGCAGCAACCTTGACCCCAGAGGCGCTGCAAGAACACCTGACGCAGGCTAAGGACCCGGTAGACCCAAAAATCTCCGACCTTTCCGGCGTGTTAGGCGATTTTCTCGACCAGCTGGAACTCTGTTGAGCCTCTCCCTTTGGATGGCTAATCTGACAGCCCTGGCACGGCGGACCGATTCCCTGAGTGCCGGTTTGCACGCACGTCTGGAATTGTTGGGCCCGTGGACAGGCACTTCTCCCCGCTCCCGCAACGGGCAGGAACTTCCTTCGTGCCCACACGGCAGCGGACGCCGGGCTCTCGAATCAGGTTTTGACGCGGTGGCGGAGGCTCACAGGTGGGCAAATGAGGTCAAGACGGGGTCGGCTCTGATTGTTCTCGGGGGGGCAGGGCCGGCGGTTTGGCTGGCAGTGCTCGAGCGTAACCCTAGCCTGGTACTTGTCGTCGAGCCTCGTGCCGAGGTGTGGCAAAATCTGTTCACCCTTCGCGATTTCACCGATTGCCTAAGCCAGAGTCATTGGTACGCTGCTTGTGCCGACCCAGATCAGTGGCTTACCTGGATTTCGGGCCGTTATCATCCGCTTTGGGATGGTTCCCTCGAGCTTCATTTTTGGAGGGCCGCCACCATGGGGGAGGAGCGATGGGAAAGGCATCAGGAGGCTTTTGCGCGCGCCGTGGGTTCTTGGAGCGGCGATTTTTCGACGCAAGCCCGATTTGGGGCGCGTTGGTACCGCAATAGTCTGGTCAATTTGTCCTCCCTTCAACCTTTGGGCCGCGGCAACTTGCGCGACAAACTGACCACTGCTCCCGAAGGCTGTATCGTTGCCGGTGCCGGACCCTCGCTTGAGTTGGCGCTCGCCGACAAGAAAAACCAAACTCTCCTTGCGGGCCGTCCAGGCAACGGCTGGCTCCTGTTGAGCACCGACACAGCCCTTCCCGCATTGCTCCTGCGCGGCTATACACCTGATCTCGTGCTGTGCCTTGATGGCCAACTTCCCAGCGCTCAGCACTTCCATTCGCCCCTGCCGCCCGGGCTCCCTTTGTTGGCCGATCTTGCTGCCTTACCACTGTTTCACCGACTAGGACTCAAAGTCCTTCCCTTTTTGTCGGGCAATCCATTGGGGCCTGTTATCAGGCGGTTTTTTCCAGGTCTTCCTCAACTCGACAGCGCATCGGGAAACGTTTCGGGCCTCGGGTTGGTTTTCTCAGCAGGCCTTGGCGCCCGCAAGACGCTTCTTTGGGGTGCCGACCTTTCCTATCCGCATGGAAAAGGCTATGCCCGGGGAACTTACCCCTACGCCCTGCAGGGACAGCGAACCAATCGCTGTTCTCCCCTTGAAACCAGACTCGGTAGCGCGTGCTATGGTGCCACCGACCTGAGAGTGGTGGGAACGGAAAAGCGCTACACTACACCCCTCCTTCGGGAGTATCGTGAACGGATGATGTCCCTTTCGGCAGGACTTCGAACCAATCTGAAGGTTGTTACTACGACAGGGTTTGCACCGTTTCCTTCTGGTTTGGGCTCCCAATTGCCGAACTTCGTCCCCTTCCAGGGCCCCGGAGATGCTTCCGGCTTTCGGTTGCATTGGTCGGAAAGGCTGTCAAATCTCCCTAGACTTCCGAAAGGAGAACGGATGATGGAGTTTCTCTCTCGTCTGTCTCACGACCAACAGGAGGACTGGCTGGCCCTTTGGCCCTTGGCGCTGGCCATCCACCGCGTGGAAGGGTCGCAGCCGGAGTGGCAAGATCGACTTGTTGAACGGGCGCTTGAGCCTTTCAAGATTGATCTTTGAGCCACTGTCCGTATAATGGCAGTATGAACACGGCTGTGACGCGATTGTACGCGCTCTTGGTGGCGCTCACTCTGACCGCTCTGGTGGCATGGGCCGTTACAGATTGGTTTCAGCTTCAAGAAAAAGCTTCTCTCGGTGCGCAGGCCGCCCTCCGAAAAACGGCAGGGCTCCTCACCGACTGGGCTATAAGTGCGCCCCCACAAGATCCCACGCGTCTTGCCGAACTCTTCAGGTCGAGTTTGGTGAAAGATGCGCACTGGAAAATGTTGCTTCTCACCTCGCCATCCCACGGAACCGAATACTATCGCGGACCCCGCACAGACGGTGATCCCGCAACGTCAGTTCCCACGTGGTCCCCCCGTTTCCCTCGGGAACTGCTAACCCAAGTCGACGTATTTCTGCCCGATGGGCAACCTTGGGTCTTGAAGGGGGTTTATGAGTTCTACACCAATTCTGAAATCCTGAAACTACTGCGGGCCTCCGGGCTGACGCTGTTGGTGCTGGTGCTCCTCACTACGCTTCTGGTGTTGATTCAGTCAGCGCGCAAAGAGCCCACGCGCGAGCAAGCTTCCGAACCGCAACCAAGTCGAACTCAGAAAACCGATTTAGAAAGCGCCGACGACGAGTACTGGTTTGACGATGAGCTGGATCTCGGAGACCTACCCCCCTTGAACTCTGCCCAAGAAGCCTCCGCTGGACCAAGCCTGCTGGCCCCCAGCGGTCTGAGTTGGGCACACTTTCTGGAACAGCGCCTGAATTACGAACTGGAGCGGTGCGCGGGCAACAATCAGGATCTGACCTTGCTTTTACTGGGAGGAACCGACCTGCAGTCAGAAACTCTGTATCTGGCTTTAGCTCAGGAGGTACGGTCGTCCTTTCCCTCGCTAGAGCTCGACTTTGAGACCAAGGATGAAAAACAGGGGCCCGGAGTTGCCGTGGTGCTGCCACATCGGAGTTTGGAAACAGCAATGGCCGAGGCCCAGACATTGGTCGGGCGCATTGACCGTCTGTTCCCGCAAATCAAACTAGTGGCGGGAGCGGCCTCCCGCGCTGGACGACTCCTCGGTGCCGCCACTGTGATCAAGGAGGCCTCCTCGGCTCTCGGTCGGGCCCGCCACAGTAGCACCCGAGTGGTCGGCCTGAAAACCGACCCCGAACGCTACCGCGAACACGTTGCCCGCTCCTCAGAACACCCCTAGGGTCTAAAAAACCCTACGGCTTGTAGAGCAACTGGCTTAAAGCCCAGTCGTTGATCCAGAACTTGCGTTGTCCTTCGCTGGCAGGGATACGGTTCTGAGAGTCTTTGACCCCGAACATGACTTCTGTTTTCGTGTTGTCTCCCCAACTGAGCACTAGTTTGCCGCCAGAGCCATCCACCGCAGTGTTCTCTTGCGGGCTGAAATAGGCGCCAAAGCGGAAATTAGCAAACTGATTGAGCCAGGGGTTAACATTGGCCGGGCTTTTGTTCAACAGATTTTCCCAAGTCGGCTTATCGGGCGTGCCGCCTTTAACAAGGTCGAAGGAGGCGTATTGTGTCTTATCGGAGGTTTCCAAACTGCCCGTGAAAGTGATGCGGGTGAGGTCGGTTGCTTTTTTCCCAGGGAACAGAGTCAAATCAGCCCAGGCGTTGAAGTCGGTTTCAAGACCGCGCGTCAGACCCCGGTCGGTTTCCCAGACTTCCGGCGCACCTCCCACCTGCACGTACACTTTGGTCCCGGTGGAGTCGGTTGAACCCGTGCGAAGTTCCACCATCGCCTTCCCGGTCTTGTCGCGGAAGGTGACAATTTTAGGCTTGTCGAGCCCGTAGTCAGCCAGCGCAACAGAATGCCCCACCAAGCGCTCGCGCTTGAGCTCAAGCGCAGTGGTGAGAAACCCTTCGATGCGCTCAGAGGAAGCTGGATAGGGGTGACCCTGCACGCTGAGCGTCCAAGAAACTCCCTTTGTCAGTTCTATCGAACCAGGCAAGGAAAGGGACCCCACTTGCGCACTCGTAAGGCCCGTCACGAGAGCTTCCTGGCTGGCCCTCTGAACCACCGACTGCCCCGAAAACACCAGCCCTAATACAGCCGTCAGGGTTAAGACGCCGAGAAGAGCCGAAGTGACGGTGACTTTGGTGTTGTAGTCCATGCTGAAACTTGCGGCTTTCATCAGTTTTGCTCCTTGCTGCGACGGCGCAGAAAGCGCCACACACCCCAGCCCAGCACCAGCGCCGGAACCAGAAACAGATTGACGAACGACAGGGCGAACGCCGTTGCGTTGCGTACCGATTCATCCTGAAGCACAGTCAGAGTCTTTTCCCGATAGCTACGGGTTTTAATCGAAAGCAGTTCTTCATCCTGCGCCAGCCACTCCACAGAGTTCTGTGCAAACGCGACATTGGCGTCGCTTTGGGTCAACTGCATCAGATCGGTGAGAAAGTTGGAGGAGCCTACCACCAGAAGGCGGGTAGCCGGGCTGACTTGCCCCGGGGAAAACTCCGACGAAAATACCCCAGTGAGGGCCATCACCACGTTCTGCTTACCGAGAGTCACACCCGGCACCAACCCAGTCCGCGCGGACTGGTCGGGGTCGATGGTGAAGTTCTCTTTCATGAGCCAAGACTTCTCGCTTGTCCAAACCAGAGGCTCAACCTTGATTCCCGCTTTCTTGAGGTCGGTGAGCGGACTCGCCCACATCAGCGAAAGGCCTGCAAAGCGCGCCGTCACGGGGTGGGTCATGGAGGTATTCTTGGGCAAAATCTGCGGCCATAGCGGGTAGCGGCGCAACGTGACGCCTTGAGAACTCTGGAACTGCACTGTGTTGTTGTAGGCGTCGAGCACCAAGCTTTGGTCGACTTTGACCCCCCAAGTTTCCAAGGCTTTGAGGAGAGGGTTGTCGCCGGCCACGACCGCCGGGGTCTGCGGTGCGGCGATGTCGACAAAGACGCCGTCGGCCGCGACCAGCAGTTTTCCACCCCTTTGCACAAAGTCGTCTACCGGTTTTAGTTCGGCCTGCGTCATGCCCTTGCCGCCAGCAACGATGAGAGCGGTGACCTCGGGGCCGATGGCCTCGCCCGGCTGCACGGCCACAAAACTGCCCATTTTGGTTAGCGCAGTGGACAAAACGCGAAACGAATTGTCGATGGTCTTTGCCCTATCGGTAATCAGCAGCGCGTAGGATTTTGACTTCTGAGTGATCAGCTTGTTGATCCTGCTGGTCAGCTCGTATTCCAAGGTATCGAGTTGATCTAACTGCCCCATGACTTCCTGTCGGTTCAGGTACTGAATAACGACACCGGAGTACACCATGGCCTGCGTCTGCTGGCTGCGTTCCACCACGTTGATCTGGCTTCCTAGTATGCCCAAACGCGCCATTTCATTGACTTCACCGGACTCAGTGGGATCAACCACCTTTACTTTCACTCTGCCGCCGGAAGCCGCTGCGTACTCGTCGAGAAAGTCGGTAAGGCTTTGGGTGATCGGGTAGTAGGTCGTCAGCTTCTTGCTTAGATAATAGGTGACCCTGATATCTTCCTTAGCCTGCGACAGAATGTTCAGTGTAGCCTTGGAGATGGACCAAGCCCCTGCCGAGGTGAGGTCGAGGCGGAGGCCGAAGATGCTGAGGTTGACCACTGCGGCGGCAAAAACCCCCAAAACCAGCCAAAGGAGCGTCGTTTCGCGTTTTTGTTGGATGCTCATGGGTTACTTCCACTTCCTCAGGATGAGGATTTTGGTGTTCAGGTAGAGGAAAAGCCCGGTAAACCAGACGAAATACAGGGCGTCGCGGCTGTCGAGGATTCCCCGCTGAAACGTCGCGTAGCGGGAGTCAAGACTAAAGAACCTAATGGCATCCACCACCGAGGACGGAAGGCCCACGATGGCTGCCAAACTCCCGCCCACGGCGAACAGCAGGAGTCCGGCCACGGCGAGTAAAAAGGCCGAAATGCTGTTGGTGGTGAGTCCGGATAGGAACACCCCCAAAGCCGTTGCCGCCGCCGACAAGAAGAGGATGCCTAGGTACTCGCCGAGAATCTCGCCGATCTCAAAGTTCCCTAAGCCCGAGACAAGGATGGTCATGGGCAAGGTGAGAACCAGCATTGCCAGCACAATGGTCCAGGCCCCCAAGAACTTGCCCGCAACCAGATACCCTGTTTTTACGGGTAAAGTGAGCAGGATCTCATGGCTTCCCAGCTTGCGTTCTTCGGCCCAGGTGCGCATGGTCAGCGCCGGAATCAGGATGGTGAAGGCCACCGGAAAAGTGGCGAAGTAGCCACGCAGGCTGGCGGTATTTTGCACCAGAAACTGGCTGATCCAGAGGAACCAGATGCCGGTGAGAAGTAAGAAAAACAGGATGGCGCCTACGGCAACGGGGCTGCCGGTGGCGGAACGGAGTTCCTTACGCCAGAGGCTCAGCAGGGACTGCATGCGTTTCCTCCTTGGTGAGTTGAACAAATAGATCTTCAAGGCTGATAGTGCGGGGTACCAGCGACACCAACTTCAGCTTTTGGGCCACGGCGAAATCAAAAAGCACCCCGCCCCCGGCAATCTCGAGCGGAAAGGTGCACAGAAAGGTTTCACCCTCACGCGTGGGAGGCAAGCTCAGCCCAGCAACCCTTGCCAGCAGAGGTGCCAGAGCCTCGGCTTTGGCACCGGCAAAGCGTACTTCGTAGCGGTTTTCGCCTTGTAGACTGCGGGCAATTTCCTCGGCCTTTCCCTCGGCGACGATCTTGCCTTGGTTCATAATGAGCACTCTTTCGCAGAGGGCCTCGACCTCCTGCATGATGTGGGTGGAGAGAATGACCGTCTTTTCTTGTCCGATTTTGAGGATAAGTTGGCGAAACTCGAGAATCTGGTGCGGGTCGAGGCCGCTGGTGGGTTCGTCGAGAATCAGAATTTCAGGGTTGTGGAGGATGGCTTGCGCGAGGCCTACTCGTTGCTTTTGGCCTTTGGAGAGGTGGCTAGCCACCTTGTTGCGAAACGCCAGCGCGTCGGTTTGGGTCAGGGCCCTTTCGATGGCTTGGGCTTGAAGGGCCTTGTCTATGCCGCGCACGCCGGCCACAAACTCTAAGTATTCGCCAACTGTCAGATCTAGATACACCGGCGAGTTTTCAGGCAGGTACCCGATGAGGGTCTGCGCCTTTTGGGGCTGCTGGACAATGTCGATGCCCCCGATGCGGATGTCGCCAGACTGGGGAAAATGATAACCGGTGAGCATTTTCAGCAGAGTTGTCTTGCCGGCACCATTGGGGCCCAAAAGGCCTACAATTTGCCCTTTTCCTATTCCGAAACTGACGTCGTTGACCGCCGTGAACTTCCCATAAGACCTCACGAGGTGTTGGACTTGTATCATATTTACCCTCACGCCCCGCCGGTGTTTACTCCCGGTTGGGAATTTCGATGGTTTGGCCGTCGCGGGACAGGAAGGTAGCCGGAAAAACTTCCCGGGCTTCCGCCAGCAGACGTTTCAGGTCTTTCTCGTTGCAGCGGGGAGAATAGTGGACCAGACCCACCTCCTTCACCCCCGCCGCTCGGGCAATTTCCGCGGCTTGGGTGCTGGTCAGGTGCCGTTTTTCACGGGCACTGTCCTCCAAGTCGCGGGTGAACATGCCTTCGCACAGGAGCAAGTCCGACCCTGTCACTTGGCCGACAATCCCCGGGTGGGGAGCCGTGTCGGTGACGTAGCTGAACTTGCATCCTTCGCGCGCCCCGCCAAGCACCTCGCCGCTAGTAACGGTGATACCCTCGGGCGTCACCACACTCTCACCGGCTTGGAGCTTCGACCACAGCGGCCCCATGGGAACCCCGAGCTTTCGCGCCTTCTCGGGGTAAAAAATTCCCGGACGCACGTCTTCCTCGAGCGTGTAACCCACGCAGACACGGCTATGGTTGAGCGGGAACGATTTAACCTTGTACCCGTCGCCGGTATAAACCACCTGAGGTTCCTCAGGGTTACG
>Ga0209084_1000196_pt1 | contig 58685 bp, 74 predicted proteins | sample C_130820_MF_Meta_FD_187309 | JGI IMG/M metagenome (GOLD analysis project Ga0209084, IMG submission 187309) | Freshwater microbial communities from Lake Croche, Canada to study carbon cycling - C_130820_MF_MetaG (SPAdes) (version 2) | ecosystem: Environmental > Aquatic > Freshwater > Lake...
ATTAAAAATAGAATTAATGAATCTCTCAAACAAATTAATTTTAAACCTGTTTTTGAGATTGATAAAGAGCTTATCGAGTCTACTATTTGGTTCTCAGAAGAGCTTTTAGGTAATAATATGGCAGATTTTTTCCATACAAGGCCCACTGAGTACTCAAAGAAGAATCAATCATTTACTGAAGACGATCTATTTTAATCATGACAAAGTATAAATGGCTTAATAAGGATTCGAGAAAATTTCTCGAAAGAGGTTATCTAGAAAAAGGCGAGACACCTGAACAGCGCATTCTAGATATTAGTAAGAGAGCGGAGGTACTATTAGGCATTACAGGTTTCGCTGAGAAGTTTGAAGATTATATGAGTAGAGGTTTCTACTCATTGTCTTCTCCTATTTGGTCTAATTTCGGTCGTAGTAGAGGTCTTCCAATCTCTTGCTTTGGTTCATTTATACCTGATGACATGGAGAAGATCCTTTACAAGATCGGCGAGATTGGTACTATGTCTAAAGTAGGTGGAGGTACTTCAGCTTACTTTGGCGCAGTTAGAGGTCGTGGCGCTCCTATTTCTTCAGGTGGAAACGCTACTGGTGTTCATCATCAGCTAACCGTATTTGATTCCTTAATCAATTATGTATCGCAAGGTAATGTCCGTAGAGGTTCATTTGCTGCATATCTACCGATTGATCACCCTGATGTTGAAGAGTTTCTTAAGATTCGTGGTGAAGGTAACGCTATTCAAGACTTGTCTATTGGTGTTACTGTTACAGATGATTGGATGAAGTCTATGATTACTGGTGATACCTCTAAGCGTAAGCTTTGGGCTAATGTTATTAAGAAGCGTTTCGAGTCTGGTTACCCTTATATATTTTTTACAGATACTGCAAACAATAACGCGCCACAGGTATACAAAGATAAGAATCTTAAAATTAATGCATCAAACTTGTGCACAGAGATCTTCTTATCTACATCTGATGATGAGTCATTTGTGTGTGACCTTTCGTCTATCAACCTTGAATTGTGGGATGATATAAAGACAACTGACGCTGTTGAAACGCTTATCTACTTCCTTGATGCGGTTATGTCTGAGTTTATTGAAAAGACAGAAGGTGTTAAGTTTATGGAAGCTCCTCGTAAGTTCGCCGTTAATCAGAGAGCTCTTGGACTTGGTGTTCTTGGATGGCATTCATTACTTCAATCGAAATTAATTCCGTTTGAATCATTTGATGCGCAGCTTCTTAATGTCGAGATATTCAAGACTATTAGAGCTCGCTGCGAAGAAGCGACTAAATCTCTTGCTACTCTATTAGGTGAACCCCCACTACTTGAAGGTTACGGTAAGCGTAATACTACGCTTATAGCTATTGCTCCTACAACTTCAAGTTCATTTATTTTAGGTCAGGTATCTCCTTCTATTGAGCCACTCAACAGTAACTACTTCGTTAAGGATCTCGCAAAGGGTAAGTTTACTTTCAAGAATCCATATCTTGGGCAGCTACTTGACGAAAAAGGTAAGAATGATCAAGAGACATGGACGAACATTCTACAGTATGGCGGATCTGTTCAGCAGCTAAAATTCCTAACTGATAATGAGCGTAATGTCTTTAAGACGTTTGGTGAAATTTCTCAAAAAGAAATTATTATCCAAGCTGCACAAAGACAGAAGTGGATTGATCAAGGTCAGTCTCTAAATCTAATGATACCACCAGCAGCTAAGCCAAAAGATGTAAATGAGCTGTTAATCTTTGCTTGGGAGCAAGGTATTAAATCTCTATACTATCAGAGATCAGCGAACCCTTCACAAGAATTAGCTAGGTCTATACTTACGTGTGCAAGTTGTGAAGCATAAATAATTGTATGAGTTTAGACTTTAGTTACCTTATTGAGAGAATGTGCTTGCTTGAAAGCGGTTATGTTTTCGATCCTGCTAACAAAAAAACAGATCTCGAACTTTCAAATAAAGCGATTAAAATTCTCAAAAAGAATCATGATTTAGTTGCGAGCTTTAAAAAGCCTGGAAATTTCGGTTTCCAGGCTCTTCACCGTAAAAACCCTTATGGTAACATTTCCTATAATTTAGGTAATACTGTAAGTTATGCTGTTAGAGGTATTGGTGTGAGAAATCCTAGAACGAAAAAATACATTCTAAACTGGATTGGTTCGCATGAAGAGTACAATAAAATAAAAAATCAAGATTAATTTATGAAATGGAAATATAGAATGTCAGACGATAGTGAATCAGATGCTAGTCAAACTCTTCAACCTATTTTAATTAACAATACGAATAATATTGGTGGTGCATCTATTAGGGTTGTTGAGAATACTATATTCTTTTACAGTGATGTTACTGAGCAATCAGCTCTTGAATTAAATCACGCTTTATATGAGCTTGATTCTAAGCTAACAACTACTTATAACTTTCTTGGACCTGCCTTTACGCCTCACATTAAATTGAGAATTAATTCTTATGGAGGTTCTCTATTTGCAGGTCTAGCTATTCTCGATACTATCCGCGGACTTCGATCTGAAGTTCATACGTATGTTGATGGTGCCGCTGCCTCAGCTGCGACCATTATTTCGGTAGCCGGGAATAAGCGTTATATCGGAAAGAATTCGCTAATGCTCATCCATCAGCTATCTACTGGTAACTACGGTAAATATTCTGAGCTCGAAGATGATATGGAAAATAATAAGAGGCTTATGAAATCCATTAAAGATATCTACAAGCAGTACACAAAGGTACCAATGAAGCAGATAGATGAGATTCTCAAGCACGACCTCTGGTTTGATTCAGCTAAGTGTCTTGAACTTGGATTAGTAGATAACATTCTCTAAATTATTTACGAGCATGTATTTGCTTTAACGCGCTGACAGGTGTTAACGGTTTGTTGATACCTTCAGCCGCTGCTATGCCTCTCATATCATTATTAGTAGTAGTCAGCCTTAGCGGTATATTATTAAAGTGGTGTGAGTGACTATATGTTTTTACTGTATTAGGAGTATCTACACTATACACAATACCATCCTGCACATATCCGATTATTTGATCTGGTACAAGTTCTCCATAAACTGTTGTGTCCATTGTTTCTTGTACTTCAGTTGGAGCTGTTATGTGGTTGACATATAACTCACCATCGATTAAAGTACCACCACCGACTATAAGGTTATTTAGAACACCAAATGAACCGTAAGCGTAGATCTGTCTAGTTGATCTCAATTGTATTTTAGGGGAAAATATGTCTATATGTTCAGAGCTACCTACAACTACACCAGCGCTACCACTAATGTTAACCTCAGTAGCGCCTATCTTTACTATTGAAGCTCCGATAGTAAGTCCTCCGGATGTTTTGAGCTGAATACCACCTGAACCAACAATAAGGTTGTATTTGTTGCTTACAGTTAGATTATAGTTACCACCGACAAAGTTAGAGCTATTATCAACCTCTTCTACATGCGGTACATAATCATTATGGTTAAATACTCCATTCTGACTAACACCAACTTCTGTAGGTTGAGATCTTCCGTATGTATCAACTCTAATAGATGCGTAGTCGTTTAAAGCTCCACCAATTACTTGTACTTTGTTACGCTTAATATATTCAACTTCATCTCCACCAGCTCCGAAGTTTTGTTCTAGTGTAGTCAACTGATCTTGAATGCTGACAATATCGTTGACTAGATTAGTCTTGTTGGTGTTTGCTACCCAATTACCATCCTGTGTTGCTGATGAAAATTCTGGACCAAATAATATTACCCCAGGCGCATTTGAACCACTACTACCAAAAGCAGTTGATATATCTGTTACAGTTGGAGAAGTACTTACTGCAGAATTATTTTCATCTTTACGTATAACAGTCGAAAAAGAAGTTACTTCATTGACTCTTGATTTAACATCAGGTACTTTTGAGTACCCGTAGAATGTATTATTTAACTCCAATCTCGTTTGCTTAAGATCTGGATTGCTAGCACGGGTACCACTTCTTGTAGTTTCAATAACGCTAGTATTCGGGTAAGGGTAACTTAGACCACCACGATTTATCCAAAATTGTGCATTCTTATTAGCAATTGGTCTATAAATTTCTCTCCACTTCTTTATAGCATTAATCTCAGCTTGTGAGGTAATACCTTTTACCTCGTAGCTATTTTCTGCTACTCTTAAAGTTCTATCTGTACCAACATATTCATTACTACTATTACCAACTGTTTTAAACTCATCAAACAGTACCTTCGTCTGTTTATTGTTTGTAGCTAATTCGCTATTGACAACGTTATTTATTGTTACGTTAGACCCTGAGAATTGAGATAGTTTAACTTCTTCTCTCTCAGTTGAGTTGTTTATCTCAAGAGATCCGCCACGTTGGTTAAATATAAATTTGTTTCTGTATTCTAAATCTGATGGATTATCCATATTAGTTTGCTAGTTTATTCTCAAAGTCTCCAGGGTAATCTAAAGACTGTGTATGACAATCTACTTGATCTAAGTTATTTATTAAGCTCGTTTCACGGAAGTCTCGTCTAATACCAAAATAAACAGGAAAGTTTATATCACCACTGTAATGAAATACCCACACCTTTGTGCCCACAGAAGGTACACCAAATATACCTTTAGATTTGTTTACACTGCTTGAAGGTCTTCCAACAAAAGAATATGGGTTGTTTGTGCCACCTAAATTAGCTTGAGGGTTAGCAAATGCATCACCTATAGATGTATCGTAGTTTTCAAAAAAGAAAGAAGGAGATACAACACCCTTCTTAACAGTTGGTGGTATGTTATTATTTGCAGAGAGACTTTCCTTATAATTTGAATCTGATATTGTAGCAAGCTCAGAGGGAGAATTGTATCTACCTGGGCTGCCTTCACCCATCAACGGGAAGCATGGCTCTGCCCAAGGAATAAACTTCGAAATCTCTTCAAATATTTTTGTATCCGCCCACGAATCGTTTACGTTATTTTTGCCTGGGAATCGCATGTTAAACACTTTATATTCTGCAAGCCAATTTTGTAACGGTTGATTGGTCAATTCAGGTATGTAAACTTTAACTCTGTAGAGTTTATTTGGATCATTATTCTTAACGACGATACCTTTATAAAAGCTTGTGTCGTTGCGATTATATTCGATAATATCATCTGTACCTCTTACATACATATTACTATTTATAAGTAGATTTTTATATGGAACTCTTTTATAATTAGTATATGTTAGTATCTCACGAAACACCTATCAGCTATCTGACTGAATCAAAGCTATACAATGACTACGATTACGCTTTAGTTCATCTATTCGAAACACACCCACAATATTACAGGTTCTTTAAATCAAGCTTACTCGAAGGGCGTGAAGTGTTGCTTGATAATTCTATCTTCGAATTGAAAGAAGCGTTTGACTCTGTAAAGTTTGCAAAGTATATTGAAGAGCTAAAGCCTACATACTACATCGTTCCTGATGTTCTTGAGGATGTTACAGGTACTGTTAATTCATTTGAGCAGTTTAGACTCGATTATAACGATCTACCAGGTCTTAAAATTGGTGCAATTCAGGGCAAGACTTACGATGAAATTGTTGAGTGTTACCGCTATATGGATGTGTTTGCAGATTACATTGCAATCTCTTTTGACTTCTCATGGTATCAGCAAATAGGACTTTCATCTAGTTTGAATCCTGATCGCAATAGACTAGAACATATGTGTGATGGAAGAATTAAGCTCATTAATATGCTTATTAATGATGGTATATGGAATCATAAAAAGCCTCATCACCTTCTTGGATGTTCGCTTGCTAGTGAGTTTGCTGCGTATAAGAATATACCAAGCATTAGATCTATTGATACTTCAAATCCGGTCGTTGGTGGTATCTTGAATAAGCGGTATCTTAAGGGTATTGGATTTAGAGATAAGCCTTCTGTTCTTCTCGCTGATTTGATTGATCATGTTGTTACTAGTGAACAAGCAGAAGATATTGAACATAACGCAAAGGAATTCAAACATATTATTGGTCGATGAAGTGGGCTGCTTTTTATTCTCAAACGGGTTCAGAAATTTGTGATATTTCTGATAAGCTAGGTAGGTATCCAGATCTAATTATAACTGATAATGTAACTGGAGAACCTAAAACTGATAGCAGAATTATAAACGCAAAAGCTATCAACACACGTCAATATAAATCTCTGAGTAAGCAAGAAAAGATTGACTATTACAATATTCTAGATGGGTACAATATTATAACTTTGCATGGATGGTTAAATATTGTACCTGCAAGTGTATGTAGTAAGTATATGATGTATAATGGTCACCCAGGCCTTATAACTTACTATCCGGAGCTGAAAGGAAAGGATCCTCAGGAGAGAGCTTGGGAAAATATGCCTTCGTATATGTATATTGGTAGTGTTATTCATAATGTTACATCTGAAGTTGACGGTGGCAATGTTGCTGCTCAAAAGAAGAGATTATCAGTAAACTGTACTAGCTTAGACGAGACTTATAAAGAGTTAAAAGAAACTTCTTTGGAAACATGGGTTGAATTTTTAGAAGATAAACTATAAAATACGTTATGTTAATTTCATTTTCAGGAGCACAAAGCACAGGTAAAACTACACTTCTTAAGCATTTAGAGGAGTGTAATGATGGTGATGATCTTCCATTTAAGTTTGTACCAGAGGTGACAAGATTAGTTAAGCGTGAGTATGATCTACCAATCAATGAAGATGGTACAGATATTACGCAGCTATTAATTATGGGTGAGCATCTACGTAATGCATATCGAGCTGGCAGTCAAGTTGATTGTAGCTATATTCTAGATAGATGTTCTCTTGATGGTATCGTTTATACTCATTGGCTTTGCGATCAACACAAAGTAGGTATGAATGTGTATAGCTTTGCTGAATACATCTTTAGCTCTACTATCAAGAAATATGATGTTATTTTCTATACATCACCAGATGATGTTAAGTTAGAAGCTGATGGAGAGCGTAGCGATAATGTCAAATTCCGTGACGAAATTATCGAATTGTTTACGCAGTATATCAAAACACGAAATATCGACGTTGTAATACTAACTGGTACAGTAAAGGAAAGACTACAAACTATCAAAGCTACTTTAGCGAAAAAGGGACTTGAAATTAATATTTAATAATATAAAATAACATTATGGCACTACAAGAATTAGATAACTCGAATATTAACGTTCACCTTGGTAAGACTTCTTCGTATAAATCTCAATACGATCCGAGCTTACTTGTACGTGAACCTCGTCAAACAAACCGAAATCATCTAGGTATTAAGGATGACAATCTTCCGTTCGTAGGTTATGATACTTGGAATGGTTACGAAATCTCAGGTCTTACTAACTATGGTTTACCTGCAGTTGGTATTGTGAAGCTTAGTTATTCGTGTGATAGCAAGTATATCGTTGAGTCGAAGTCTCTTAAGCTGTACTTCAACTCCTTCAATATGACTAATCTTGGCGAAACTGCTCGTGATGTTCTCAAAGAGATTAAGAAGAGAGCTGTAAAGGATTTGTCTGAGCTGCTTGAAACTACAGTTAGCGTTACTGTTTGCAGTAATGGTGAAGTTCTAGCAGCTAGTAGTATCAACGCTGTGGATGACTGGCATACACCAGATGTTTTAACTCTTGAAGATACATATCCAGTTGATGGTGTTGAGTTTTCTGTTTATAGTGAGACTCCTGAGTTACTCGAAGTAATAGAAGATGCTCCAGTTGAAGAAGTTCATTATCATAGTGCTCTACTTAAGTCGAACTGCAGAGTAACTTCACAACCAGACTGGGGTGATGTTTACATCTATATTAACTCTAAGAAGACTGTTGATCCTATTTCGTTGTTACAGTATATCGTTTCATTTAGAGATGAATGTCACTTCCATGAAGAGATTTGTGAGACTATCTATAAGAGACTGTATGATCTTCTTGAACCGAAGGAGCTAAGAGTTAAGTGTCTTTATGCCCGTCGTGGTGGTATCGATATTAACCCGGAAAGAGCTTCTAATGCTGAATTGCTCTGCGAGATACTTAGTGATACAACTATACCTCATTCTAAGACTCCTAAGCAGTAATTAACTGATTGTAATAAAAGCCCTAAATAGTGTAACAGCTATTTAGGGTTTTTTTTGTGTTAGATATAAATAATAGTATGGCAGCACCTATTTCAAATAACGGTAGTACTTTTTACAACATAAATGAATGTAGATCATTTAATCAAACCGTTGCAACAAACCTTACAAGATTATCTTCACAACCTTGTTCTGAAGTCATTCTATACAACAGAACTGGTAGTACATTGAGTGCGTATGATAATGGATATTCTACAGAGCCTTTTGCATTCCTTCTTAAGAATGATGAGAGTATGACCTTTAGAGGCTTAGTAAATTCAGATCAGTTATCCGCGAAAGCAGCAGTTGCAGGTCCTATCTTTTATAGAGCACAATACTTCAGCTTTAACCCTTCTAGATAAAACTAGTCTAAATATCATAAAACAAAAAGGTCATCTAATAAAATAGATGACCTTTTCTCTTATAGATTGCTGAGGGGAGCCTTAACGATAACCAAGTTGAACGAGTCTTCTAATGTTAGGTGTAACCGAATCATAATTATTAGCAGTTAAGGACTGAGCAGATGTAGACGTTACACATGTAAATATTGTTGAAGAACTGTCAGTGTAAATAACTGCAAAAGTAGCACCGTTATATGCTCTATCTACTCTGAATGTTGTACCTGTAGCAGCTGATAGTGTAGGTGCAAATATACCTGTACCAGAGGAAGGAGATGTGAGAGCGTTAAATGCAATACCTCTAACCTGTTTTGCGCTAAGTGAAGCGTTGTTAACTGGACCAGTACCAACAGTTAATAGTTCAACAGTATTGTATCCGCCAGTACCGCCAGATAGAGACCAGGATAGGTTAGCAGGTGACTGCCCGTATGATGAAAGGGCTTGTGATGTAAAGCTAATAATAGGCATATTAATATTTATTCTACCTGCTTAATTTTTATCAAATTTAATGCTGTTAGGCTTTGTCTCTCTAATATAGACTTCACCATATGCTTCTAATTGACCCATAACATGTTGAAATTCACGCTGAGACATACTCTTCCAGTCTTTGAGCTTATCCCAGCATGCATCTGCTTTCTTCTCTATGAATGAAACGTCATTCTGATGATCTATACATTCTTGATAAGGCTTTTCTTTAGCCTTAAAGTGAATAGCTGTTAATACTGCATAACCACCTTTCTTCTGTGATTGATTAGCAATTTTTCTCGCCCCGGCTTGTCTCGTAGTAAGAAAGTCCTGCAGCTTATCATCTATTGCTGTAATAGACTTCTTAATGGATTCGAGTACTATATCGAACGTAAACATATCATTATTTATAATGACCCTGGAATATAAACAAAAAAGAACCACCCCAGCTCGACTAAATATTTACATGAGTAAGAAAATTCATGAGCTGTATATCACTAGAAATCTAGTTAATGGGAACGTATATGGTGGCAAACACGTATATACAACCAAGAGAGGTAGATATCTTGGATCTGGATATAGATTAAAGAGAGCTATAAAGAAATACGGTATAGAGAATTTCGATGTACGTATTCTACGGTTACAAATAGATAATATCGAGGATCTAAATAGAAGAGAAATTAGACTTATTAGACTATTAAAATATATATTTAAAGATCGATGTTATAATATTCATCGAGGTGGTGTAGGTGGAGACTATTACATGTATCTAGAGCCTGCAGAGCGGTTAGAAGTTAATCGTAAAATAAGTGATAGTAAAAAACGACAGTACGAAGCTGGGGAAACAGATTTACAACAACAAGGTAGAAAAAAACAAGCAGCGGCGCTAAGAGTCAAAAATAAACTAGACCTAGAGTTTATTGACCGTATGACCGTAATACATCGAGAGGCTGGAAAGAGGCTTTCTGATAGGATTGCCAGCTCAGGTCTAACAGATCGTGAGAAAGAGCGTAATAAAAATAATAGTGTAAATGGACTTAAACAAATTAAATTTAAAATAATTTACCCTAACGGCGATATAATGATTGAAAATATTAGTTCGAAGAAATTTAAAATAAAATATAAAACTGATGACTCACTTTTTAGCACTCTAGCTCGTGAAGGTTACTTTATAATAAAGAAAAGATTACCTATTACTAAACATTTATTTCCTAGAGGTACTGAGTTTATTATATTAAAAGAATGAACCGAAGGGTCTTCGGCCCCTTCGGTTCTAAGTTTCTTTGGTTGCAATTCCCTGAAAGCTAACCAGTTATTTACTCAAAAATATACTGATTGCGTAGCAGGTGTAAACGCTGCACCAAGACCCTGAACAATAACAACGTGGTAGTAGAGGTTTGCTCCAAAGATATTGTCTACAACGCCGTAACGGGTAAGTAGACCAACGCGTGGTGCGAAGTCGTTTGGACCAATAGTTCTCTGAACCATGATAGGAATGTAAGGGCAATAGATGATACCAGTGTCGTAGAACTCTGAACCTTTATAACCAAGTAGCGCGTACTCAGGAGCAGTAGACTGAGAACCATAACCTACGTTACCGTAGATTGTAGAGTTCTGTACTTCTGTACGAGTATCACGATACACTGTGAATCTTCCACCAACGGAACCTACCTTAGCAATGCCAACTGGTTGAGTTGAAACATCACCTTGAACAGGTACCCACTGGAATTCAGGAAGCATTTCAAGAATCGCGCAAACTCTTGGAGTTGCGACGATGAAGTTAGCAGCACCGCGTCTATTACGGACAGCGATTCTGTTTGCTTCAATGATAAGCTTCTGATAGAAGTCACGGTTTCTCTCAACGAGCCATCTGCCGTCTGCTGAAGCTGGAGACCAGAAAGAGAAGCCAGAACCGTACCCTGCATTGAGGGCGGACTGGACCATTCTCATGATCATTTCACGGTCGATTTCTGCTTGGATCTCATAGCTCATCGCATTTGTGATCTCAGCATCAATATCGATACCGTTCATGTTCTTAAGGTCTTGTTCTAGTTCAACGGACCAGCGTGCACCAAGTCTACGAGTACCAGCTTCAACAGCTGTCTTTTCGAACTTGACTTCAACCTGTGGTATGTTACCAGTGATTTCAAACGCAGATAGGATCTGGGCAACGCCCTGATCTTGTGCTGCGAATGTCCACGCACCTGTTGCACCAGAGAGCTTCTGTGAAGAAGCACCAGTGAAACGAGTGTCGAGGAACTGATAACCTAATTCGTTAGTTGTATTTGGTAGACTACCACCAATACCGGTATAACCGGCATTTACGCCTGGAATGGTACCTGCACCACCAACGGTAGTACCAGAATACGATGTACCATCAACACCCTGGCCAAGGCCTTGGGATTGATAACCATAACGTAGGGCGAATGCAAGTCCTACTGGACCTGACATAGGTTGCACACCAACGATGTCGTTGGAGATAAGCTCAGGGAAGGTACGACGGATCATCGGAATGAGGATCTTTGGAAGACGTGAGTCACCACTTGCGTAGTTGTCACCGCTGTTGATAGCGTTAGTACCTGGATTATACATCTGGTTACTGCCTGCGCTACCAAATACACCGCCGCTACCGGCTGTGTTAGCCTCATTACACCATTGTTCTTGATTCTCAAGAAGAATAGCTGTATTAAGTCTGGTATTCTCATTTCCGATAGCCTTAACTGAATCTGACGAATAGTCAAGAACTGGAGCCCACTTCTCGAGTAGTGCTTCAGCTCTATTTTTATCTACAAATGCTTGTGTTGGACGTATTTTCATGTTTGCTTTTTCCTTTTTTTCTAACTCAGGTCTAAATTGACCTCATTGTTCAGGGTTAAAAATCTGTAACGTTATTATTTATACTTCTGTAGCTCAGAAATATAAGGATTTATAACTTTTATGGGATTTTTTGCTTGAACCGATTCCCTAATGATAGGAGCGTCAGCTTTTACTCTTCTATTATCAAAAGCTTCTTCTTTGAGGATATCGATTCTTTCTTTTTCCTTCTTTTCGAAAAGTCTTAAAGTATAATCGAAGTTTTCTTCGATAAACTTAGGAGTCTTATCACCAAGAACTCTCTTAAGATATTCTTTCTTTTTCTCAGGTAAGCCCGAAGTCTTATTTTCAAGAACAAGTGCTGCCTTAGTCTTGAGGAAGTTTTCCTTGAGAAGACCGTTTTCCTTAGAAAGCTGTTCAACCTTAGCAGATAGCTCGTCGATTTGCTTCTTACCATCAACAAGTGCTGGCTTAACAGACTCTGACATAAGAGCAGAATCGATTGCAAGTACCTTACGAAGATTGCCAAGTACTTCGATAGCTGTTTTGTTCTTTGTAGCTTCTGAAATTGCTTCAGCTGGAATAGCTTCATCAAGAAACTCTTCAAGATAAGTTGAAATAGTCTCTACAAGAGTATTCTTTAGTTGTTTTGCTTCTACTGTAAGCGCTCTATCATAACGCTTAACAACGTTAATAAGCTTACCAGCATTGCTCTTATCGATAGCTTCAACAACTCTTGTAAGCTTAGAAGTGTGATCTTTGTCGATCGCCTTCATTAACTTTTCGAGCTTTTCTGCATAAAGATCGTCTTGTGCTGTTAGAGCAGACTCAACAGATAGCTTAAGCTTCTTCTGAAAAGCGGTTTCAATAATGTTGAGAGATTCTTCAGAAAGAACCTGCTTAGCGTCATCAGTTAGTAGAGATTTAACTTTCATATTGTGAAGAGGGGTTCATTAAGTGAATTTTTAATTCTAGTTTGAATTTTATCAGTAATAATGGCCTTTAAATATTTATTTGCCTCGGCATATTTTTTTGAAGAAACTGCGGTAATAAAGTTAGTAATGTCAGCAGACTCTTTAAGCTTTTTACGCTTAGCATTACGAATAGCTTTATCTTTGCTTCCCATATATTCATCAGTAGGTGATTCTACCTTACCATCACGATCATAATCTTTCGTAGCTTTCTTACGAGTAGATGGTTTTGTTTTAGTTTTTGTTTTAGCCATGTTAATATTTATATACTTTGTATAAATTTAAGGATTTGTTCGCGTAAGAAAAAGTCAACACCCTTTTTAGGTAGATTACGTAGAGACTTTTCAAAAGACTCATACACTTCTTCATACTTACCATTTTCTGCAACTACCCATTGCTTAGATTCAAGTATACCATTAACGAAAGCTTTAGGGAAAGAGGGATCAGCAACACAGTCAACAGCAACTAATTTTAAATTACGTACAACATTGTGATTTGAACCTTCTTCAAGTGTACCTAAAGCTCTTGATGACATACCTACTTTTACACCATCATTAATCAACGACTTAACTATTAGACCACAAGGAGTTGAGAGGACTTTTGACTTACCAAAGAATACATTGTTGTCTTCATATAGCTCAGTAACGATATGGCATGCTCTTTCAAGATCAACATCAGCAGTCGTTGGGTGATTCAACTCACCCATGGCACGACCTGGAATAACCATTTCTTCATTATATCGTTGAACTTCACGTCTAAGCTCTTCAATTGGGTATAGGCGCTTGTTTTTATTAACACCTTCAGCCATCATATATGGACCCTTAATATAGAGCGTAGAAGGTGAATTTCTATTGGATTCTTCTACTACGTATTCGAATTGATCCTCAAGTGCCGGTTTCTCTACTAATAGGTTAAGCTTTAATGCCATATTGTTATTTATAGCTAATGCGTTAAAATCTACATATAGTATTATTTAACCTATCTCTTTTTCTGTTAAAATTAAGAAATCCATACTTCTCTTCTTACAGAACTCTCTCGCTGCTTGCCATTTAGCTTGATTTACAACATACATCGATTGCTCGTATATTAAATGCTCCTTCTTTTTATACTTTGTATTAGGAGGAGCTGTTTGTCTTGAAGGTTTTATTTCAACTAAATACCTTTTAATCACGTTACCTTCTTTTATAGCAACGAAATTATCTACAAAATATCTATGAGCTCTGCCGTCTAAAGGCGATATGTATGGTATAATTACATTTTCAGATCCCCACATAACTACATTGGAGTTATTATCACAAAACCTCATAAACTTAAGCTCCAATCCAGATCTATAAAACGCCTTCGCTCCTATAAATTTACCTTTATTTATAGGAACGAAAACACCCTGTCTATATTTGGAGTTCTTAGAGTTCATTATTCATAAGGAACTATCTCTATATTACGTAATGCTCTACAAAAAGTATTTTTAATTGCACTATATGCTGAGGCACTTCCGATTTTAAGTTTAAAAGGTAGTCTTTTAGATAAAGCGTAATTGTCACTACACGCGTCACTTATAACATCATAATTAAACCACTTAGAATCTTCTCGAATTAAGCCACCTTGAACTATATCTGTTCTATATTCAACTATTACCTTATCTTTATAAGGACTAGTTTCAATAACTCTATCACCAGCTTGGTCATATGAGTGTATAATCCAACCTATATCAACATCAAAATGCGAAGAAGGACCTTTAATCTGGTATATTGTATACGGCTTATATCTCATAACTATGTACTTTAATTTATTACACTGATAATGTCTCTACCACCCACGTTTCTACCGCATCAAGAGGAGCATACCTAATTTCAAAAGGAAGTTTATCGTATAAACTATCGTTCAGAAATATTCCACAGTTAAAGAAAGGATGATTCTCATAAAATGCAATAATGTAACTGTCTTGGTCATCGTCGTAACTACTATATTCTGTAAACCACTGAAAGTCTTTACCTCTATTCCATGTAAAATAGCCATCCTCAAGTTCTTCTACAGTATCAATTGTAGCATTTATATTATACGGATCCGCCATATCCGTATATCTATATGACGGATTATCGTCACCGAAATCTATTTTTATACATGTATATCTCATATTGGTTTATAGTAAATTGTTTCGCCGTGAATAAGGGGTGTTTGTATTTGACTGGCTCTTTACTGTATATACACTATCCTATGAAAAATATTGGTGGATCTGCGTCGCCAAATCCTGCTGATGCACCTGTTAATAACATTTGCTCAAGATCTTTTTTCTCAGTTAAACCTTCTTGTAATAAATCTGCATTTAGAGTACCACCACCAAGTAACGCAACACCTGTAAATCGACCACGAACACGACCTATAACTATCTTCGTTAGAGCTACAGCGTATTCATACACCCATTGTTCCTTTACAAGATCTCTAATTGGTCGTTCAAGATAACAAGCTAATACACCATAGAATCTACTCGCACCAGGTTGCGGGTACATTTGTAGGTACTGTGTTCGTTCATCGAACTTAATATCACGTCTAGTTGCTAACATCTTTTCTCTTGTTTTCGTCCATTCTTTTAAAGTGTACCAAGATACTAAGTCAAAGCCGTAGTTACCTAATGCATAACTGAAATATGTTTGTTGAGCAAGAGTTTGTTCAAGAGTGAATAAAGTATTTACACCTTCATTAGAGCCTTCTTCGAACTCAGTGACTGTTATGACTTTTCTATAATCCATCGCATCATAATCAAATACGTTTGAATATTCTACGGCGGATGAGTCTGTACCTTGTAACGATACGCCCTTCTTAACAGATGCTCTAAAATTTGATGTCAGTGCAGGGTTAAACGATGTGACAGAGCTGTATAGTGATGTATCTAATATCTCAAATTCAGGCATACCACTTGAAAATAAACTCGATAGAGCAGACGAACTAGCAAATGTAGTAGCAGGTACGGCTGAAGTGTTAACGTAAACTGTTTGTGGTAATTCAACAGTAAAGTCTGGTCCAGCCCAAATCGGTGTGTTTGCTATTTTTTGTGCATTTGTAGCGTTTGATTTAGCAAGTGTGAATAACTGATCTATTCTTATACCTCTATTTTTCTGGTATATTCTTGAATCAAATATCAAAAATTCCTTTGTATACCCTGCAAACTTTGAAAAATACTCTACTGCAATTTGTATGTTTTGGAATAACTGGTCAGAGTGTACTTCTAGTGTTATTAGAGGGTATCCTAATGATCGTTTTATACGATCTGCGAGATCGTTAAATGTTTCTAGTTTACTATTTAAATTAGTAGACTGGAATGCTGATACAGGTAAAACTTCACAAGCTAGCGACATATGTATATTTAGTCATTATTCTGCTGGAGGTGGTGTTTCAGCCTCAGTTTCTGGAGCAGGTGCTCCACCTGTAGCAGCTTCACCACCGAATTCAGGAGGTGCTCCACCACCACCCATAGCAGCTCCTAAGCCACCACCTGGCATTTCTCCACCAGCAGCGCCTTCAGCTCCAGCACTGATATCACCAGCAATAACAACTTCTCTCCAAGCTGGACCACTTGTAGATATTTGACCGAGCTCCCACTGAAGTTCAGCATCTTTACGTAAGAACTCTCTGTTAGCAAGAATGTCCTTATCTTTCCAGCCGAGATACTTCTTCTGTGCGAAGGTCTTAGATACAAACTCACCACTACTAATGGCACCGTAAGACTGAGCTTTCATTTCGAGTTTCTGATTCTCTCTTAGTTCGTAGAAGTTTGTTGGTGGATTAAATGCTATTTCTAAGTTAGTTTCATTTAACTCTAGTTTATCCCAAATACCTTTTAGTTGAAGGTGCGTTATAAAGCCTTTCTTCATACCTGAAGCAAAGCGTTGTTGCTGTCTCATAATGAAACGAGCAAACTTTAATTCTTCTCTAAGGATTTCAGCACCATCTCTAAATGCATCTTGTGGATCGAGTCTTGATGCAGGTACTTTTAGTGATCTATAGAGCTTCTTAATGAAGTACATTAAGTCTGATAACTCACCTAGGTTTTGACCACCTGCTAGCTGACTCACACTTGAACCTTCCGAACCAGCACGCTTTGGAAACCAGAATGCGTCTAGCATAGACTGTGGGTTAAACTTCTTAACTACATCTGCTTGATCAATATCAAATGTTTTTGATGACCAGTAATTGCTTATTAATTTCTTGAGATATGCTTCAGCTTTTGGAGCTGCCATATTACCTACATCAACGTTGAATACAAGACGCTCAGGTGCACGAACCAATCTGTAGATGACGATAGCATCTTCAATTAAAGATAACTGTCTGTACGAACGGCGGGCATTTTCTAAGAATGGTAGAACCATTGTCATGCTCTCATTCATTACACCAGAGTTAATGTACACTATTTGATTTTCATCTACCGGTACAAATTCTGTTCTCGCAGCTTTATCCGGCTTTGAAGGATCAAAGACAGGCTTCTTGTAAATGAAACCCTTAACCATTAAGTTTTGTATGTTGTTATACACTGGATCGATTAACTCACTTGGTAAGTTAATTATGCCCAATACACCTTCATGTGCGTAATCTTTATGAATAATGAGTTCGAAGAACAATTCACCCTCTATTAACAATTGTCTAACATACTGCCAACCTTTATTCTTTAAATCGAAGTAGTTAATATATTTTGAAAACTCTTCGTCAAGGCTTTCTTTTTCTGAAGATGATAAGTCAACTTGCTTATACTTAATTGTCAATTCTGCTCCGTTTTCATCGGTATTAATAGCTTCATCACAAATTTCATCTAGCGCATCAGCAACATCCGAATACGCAGCAATTACTCGATAGTCTCTTAATCTTGCACCTTTATTTTCTTCGATGTTAGCATACATTACCTGACCGAATGAAGTATCCTTACCCATCGAGCCGATAGGCATATTGTTATACTCATTCGAGATAGATATTGAATTCTTAGCAAGTGCTTCAGATCTTCTTATACCAGTGTCAGCGAAGATCTTATATTTTGGATTTAAATCGTTTTGATTTGGATCAATAATGTTAGAATAAGGTAACTTATTCTGAATATAAGACATTAAATTTCTACCAAATGTAGATGATCTACCATCATTTCCTACATAATTTCGATTTTGAGTTGATGTGGTGCTTGAATCTGCCATCTGTGTTATTATTTAATTAAGGTTTTGTAAAAGTACAGTTATTTATAGTGTAAGTACTTGTCCATCCTGCAGTATTATTTATTACAACGTTAAATGTACCCGATCCAGATAGAGAGGATAAATCAATTGTCATTATATTATTATCGACAATCGTATAATATGATGGATCTAGTAAACTGCCAGTAACTGATCCAGTATAAGTTGAATTAAATGACGTGATTTTATTTGTGAAGGTATTACTACCACATAATAAAACGGCATTAGTATATGAAAAGCTTCTACCATACAGTACGAAATTACTCGAACTTGCTGATGGTGTAAGTGTATAGTTTGTTCTTATCGGTAATAGCTTACCATCATAATTGTAGTATAAGTTGGTTAAGCTTGGTGTAGCTGATATTGATACAGTTTCTGTATTTGTAGATAAACTATTTATGAATGATGAATAGTTACTATCATCAATTATAATTTTAGATCCTGATACAGCCATGAAGTTTGCATCAATAAAGTAAATTTGTGATGAAATCTCGTTTTTATTTCTGAACAACCATCCCTTTATTGTAAAGGCTGTGTCACCAACAATACGGAACTTATCACTAGCAGCAAGATCTGTTGGTTCAGTTAATGAAATTGAACCACTCCATAGTACCTCAGATCTAATTTCTAGTACTTGATCAGGTACATTGGTTGGTTCTTTCCATGTCAATATAATATAAGGGTTACTAAATGGAACAAAGTTAGATATAATTTGGTCCATGTCTTGCATATATCTTGCTAATATAGACATTGACACTTCAATGTTTATAGGTATAGGCATTAACACCTTCGATTGGTGTTTATTTAACGTATTATATGTGCTATCTAGCTTATTGAATACACGAGACTGATCACGCGATATACCTGTAACATTGAGAGCGACTACTGGTAGTGTTAAGTTTTGAGCCTTATTAATAATATCATACATAACTCGCTGCTTCGGCGCGAGTACATATCTTACTTCTATTAACTCTTTTGCATTTCTGTCCTTATCATATCTCTTAATAATTGTATCATCAAATGCACACAAAAATTGTGTGAGTAGATCTTTTATCTCAAACGAGTAGGTGTAATCTTTCACATGGATATTTAGTCTACATAAATCTATCTATGAAATATTTAGGAATCTTAGATTTGTTCTTAATTATACTCTCAACAATAGCAGCGTCAAGAATATAAGTTGTACAGAAGTCCTTATTTGACCTAACTCCACGACCGCAAGCTTGGATAAGATTGCTAAGCATCTTATTAGTATACCAGTTGAAGTCGAGCTTCATCATACGCTCAACTCGATTATCATTTGTAGGTAGATAAGGTGCTTTAATAATGATTTGAAACTTTGCTAGATCACCTTTCAAGTCTACTCCATGAGACATAGACGGAGAAGCAAGCACAGTTGGTAAATCAGTATTATAATGAGTATCGAGGATATCCTCATTTCGAACTCCAGGCTCTCTAAACAGCAAGCGACTATCTACAATATTCTCTTTTAGGTAATTAGTTATGAAGTTACTCTGAGTATGGATAATACCTTTTTCATTAGCGTGTAGCTTAAAGATACTTTGAATCTGCTCTGCAATATAAGGCAGTCGAGATTTCAGGTTGGAAAAGTTTAGCTTAGTTTTTGTGTTAGCATAGATTGGAGCATTACTTGCTTTGAACGTTGATTCTGCTTCTACGTATTTGAATTTATCAATACCTAGTATCTTACAGAAGTTAGTAGGATCAATAATAGTTGCTGACATAAGCACAATCTTATCAGCGTGATCGAAAATATGCTTTGCAAGTTTGTCTACCTTTAGCGGTGTGAAGTTGATACCTTTTTCAACACGCTCAAATAGATACTCACTATCATTCCAAGTATCAATCATTGTGTCAACTTTGCTACGAAGCTTAAGAATAGTATTCAGCTCTTGCTTCATTTCTGCTAGCTTAGCTGCATTCTTTTTCTGAGCATTGATATCATCTCTCAATTCTTCTACTCGTTCGTGTAGATCGACAGTCAGAACATTGAGCCACTTACCAACTTTACTATAGTCAGCGCCGGATGGAAACGGTCTAATAGTAACACCACACTTCTTTAGCGTTTCGTAATTTAACTGGCATGAGAACTCTTTAACTAGTTGATCCTCTAATTCAGACGCCTCATCACATACAAGATACTGACGCTTCTTTACAACAGAAGGAAGAGCAAAAAACATATTGTAGTTTAGAGCTGCAAACTTTGAAACTACAGCTTCATTACGAGCAGTATAATATGGACATGAATTCGTTGACCAACATTGCTCTTTAAGCTTATTAAGATGAACGCAAGGAGCGTGCTCTACTGAAAAATTAGTATCAACTGTGCATTGATAGTTAGACTTACCCTTTACTACTTTAACGTCATCAAATAGCTCTTTATACTGATCTTGTAGTGTCTTTGTAATAGTTAAAGCAAAAACTCCAAATGGAGCTTCATCTTTAGACTCACTGCTGTAAGTATAATTACCGCTTGTATCTCTTTTGTAGATTTGATATGAGTTTACCAACTCACTATAGCTATCACTACAATTTTTAGCAATATTCCCAATCGTCTTAGAGATAAATGATTTACCTGAGCCAGTTGGTGCACAACACACTACAAATTTATAACCTTCTTCAAAGGCATTTTCAATATTTGTAAGTAGTTTTACTTGCTGCTCGTTCGGTGTATATCCCTCAGGGAATTGTTGTAATAGTTTAAAAGCCATATAAAGATATTATATGGCTGTTCCTTTAATTTAATGAGAGTATGGATACTTCATTATCATAAATTTTATGTTGAGATTCGCCTCGGATTGATCTCAACATATTTACAGTATCGCGATGATTGTTACATAACGATGTGAGCTTGTAATTCAATGTACATCCTTTACCTGCTTCATAATTCATGAGATACGGGTAAGGTAATTCTAATACCTTTGTAATATTCTTATCATTCTCAATATGAAGTCTAATAAAGTACTGCTTGATGTTAAATAGTTGCAGCTTACCAGATCGTAAAACCTTATTATTAACCTTTACAGCTATTTTAGATTGTAAGAACTGTTGAAGAATTTTATCGTAAATATCTATATTCATGAGTCCATGTATGTTAATTTTTGTTCAGCTGACATTGGTAGGATGTTCTTGTTGAAGTAATTCCAGAACTCATCATTAGCAGGTATTTCACGAATTACATTTACTTCATCTGCTGATACAATTCGATAATCTTGCATTAGAATATCCCATACAACGCATGCATTTTCTTTTGATTCAATAATTTGTTTCCCACTCTTTGGCGGTCTGTAGTTTAAAACTATTCGACCGTTAGTAGAGCCAAGTAAGTCGTATGACTTAGTACACAGCATTCTCCGGGTAGGAGGTCTACCCGGAGCTGAGGAACGTCTTACAAAGCGCAAATCGAGTACATTGCGCAGTAGTAAGTTTTCAAGCGTTGGTCTCGTTACTAGCATCTTGCTTTGGCTTACAGATACCGAATACTCTACTCTCGTTTAGGAATACACCATTTGCAATTCTACCGTGATTACAAATATCAAGATTTGATACTGTAATTCCTAGGTTATTTGGAAACACTACAATATCACCAACGTTAGTATATTGGGCTCGAGGACCAACTAGAATGACTCTCGCCTTACGCCAGGCTTTTGTAAGAACGTTAGTTGGAATGTAAAGTCCGTTACGCATAATACTATCACCTTGATCGGTCGTATCAATATACTCTACTAACAGAATATCGTCAAAAATGAACGACAATTCTAAATTTTCAAGACCGAAATCTCCTTCTGAGTGAGAAGATAAATCAATCAAGCTTCTCATCGGTTCTAGCTTATCAATGCTTACTTGTGCCATATTGTTATATACTCTTATTATTTTGTAAAGCAAGATACATATTCAACTCTCTTGTGGAAAGTAGATTATTTGATGCAAATAATTTTAAATTAGCTTCATTAGCTGTTTTTTCCTTGTCTGCTTTATCAACTTTGTTCTTCTTAACATAAGCGATTTTTTTAAAGTTACTACGAGGAGTTAAATGATAGTAAAACTTGTAATGATCACTTTTATTTTCAAACAGCATTGCAAATTTGTTATACGTTTCATTTACAAATACAGCCTTAGCTCTATCTGAGAAACTAAGCCAGCGGTTCAGAAGAAACGGCATGAAAAGTTGAAGACAGTCATGATCTAATTCTTCATATAAACCGTTACGTCTAAAGAAAAATAAGCTACGTATTATATCGAAGAAATTCATACAATCACTTTGGTCGTTGCAATCTGCATATCAGACACGGAATAATTAAAGAACTCAATTACATCTTCCATGAACGACTTGACCTGAGTATCGTTAAGATTTGAACTAAAAGCAAAGCCTGGAGCTTTCTTACCTGCATTGATATTAATTCCAGTATGACCAATAGCTACATTATCCTTCGTGTATGTAATTGAGACACTAACCTTACCAACATCACGCTCAGTTTTATCGGAGCCAATAAACTTACGATGTACCATTAGATCGTCACCTCTCATCTCAATAGGCGCTTCGATATACCTAGAGAGAATGTTTGCGATCCCTGTATTGAAATATCGTTGATATGCGACAGCACCAAGAGCGCATAGGTTCGGTATCTCCCAACAGAAGTTTATAGCATCATCACTGAAAATATAATCCTTACTAAGAGAATCTTCTAAGTCAATCAGATTGTCACTTACAAACATCGGCGCTCTGAAAGCAACAACATTACCATAAGGTGATACTTTCTTTTTAAAGAACTGATACGCAAAACGCTTATGAATTAAGTCTCCGTTGTATATTGGTTGTTCAATGATCATATAATTGATTATATACTCGTTTGAAGTTTAATCCAGTTATAAACAATATTTAAACCTTTTTCATATATGTGTCTTTTTTTATTAAGATTGAGGTAATTGATTTACTTCGATGTATGTCGTCGCTTGAAGTATTGTTATAAAAAATATTACACTCACCTATTTGATTAACAATAGAATTAAGATTGTTAATATAAAATCCTCTATCTGTTATAGTCTGCGCTTTAATACATTCAATTAGATTTAGTGTCGTATTATTAGTAGTATTATCTGAATAACCGTATTCATAGCTGGTATGTAGATCTTCTAAAATATAAATACCTTTTGATTTTAATCTAGGTAACATTTCTTCTAACGTTACTTGCTGTTGTTCCATTCCATGCCCACCATCATCAATTATAATATCAAACTCAATACCAGTAAACAGATTTCGCATATATTCTCTATTAGCTTGGTCACCAACACTCAAGATAAAATCGTTATTTTGATTTAGGTGAGACTTATCTAAACAATCAATAGCGTAAATTTGCGCGTCTGTAAAATAATCTCTCAAAGTAAAAATAGAGTATCCTTTATCTATACCTATTTCTAAAATAGACAATTTATTATCTCGCAAAGGAGTAAAATATTTGTCGTAAATATCTGTAAATCCATGAAAGGTAGCTTTATCAGTACCATAATGTATTCCAATCTCAGTTAATGTTTTATTTTTCATAAATTATTTCAAAATAGATTTACACTTTTTTATAAAATTATCACTACTTTTACGTATTTCAAATTGATGGTATAATACTTCTATATTATTATAACTATATGTAGTACCAATACCGAAGTCTCTATCATCAGTTAATTTCCATTTTGGAATCTCCGATGATGAAGCTCTAAATAATTTTACTTCAAAATTATTTTCTTCGCATAGCCATGTTAACTCTTCACCCACATCACTTCTATCACCCTGCTGCATTAAAGAAGGGCAACCTAACTTTTTAAATAATGCTGTAGGAAAAGCAAGGCAAGCTGGGCCAGCGTATATATGATTATAAGGATTACAATTACACATCTGCTCTATACCTATAATGCAGTCATTACCTTTTAATTCATCGAGAATTATATCATATAGGTTAGGTACAAGGGGTATACAATCAACATCAAAAAAAATAATATACTCACTACTACAGTCTTTTGCTACTTCTGTTAAAAAGTCTCCGTGATTTGAATTTACCTTTACCTGTAACACAGGTAAATTAAATTTTGCAAAAACCGCTCGTTGTAACTCACATACTTCATCTTGTATATTCAAATTAGCATACGAAAAAGCTTCAAGTAATGATTTATTAATATTTTCTTTCATTGAATTAAAGACGGTAGTTTACCCTCTGCTGATTTTTGAAGTAATCCAGGCTCCGTCCAACCTGATATTATTATTTTATTAGCTATAATCTCGTTGTATAAATGATCTATAGGTTGGTTGTAATGATAGTTGTCAAGTACTAACTTAGCCCCTTGCTGACTTATTATATACGCATGTGTGCATCTCGAAAAACAATTATCAGAAAAAAAAGAAATTTCAGTAGGTATCTTTTTTTCTATTGGTATTGAGTATTTACCCACCCACACATCTCCAATCCATAATATATCACCTGTTTTTGCTTGTAGATCGTCAATACTTTGCTCAAGAAATTCTTGAATTTTAGGAACACTTTGCAAGTCTACATCATCTTCAAAAATTATTCCATACTGAATTTCGTTTTGTATTATTTGCTGTAGAACATATTGATGTTTAAGCGATAAAGAGAGTTCGCTAATCCTAATGCTAGCACTGATACCTTCAATTTCCTCTGGCAGAAAACCTTCTATCCACTCTATAGAGTAAGGTAAGTTTACTGCGCCGATATCAGCTAACAAGGTATTTTTACGCTCTACAGCAGGTGTGTGATGTAAAATAAAGATTTTTATTTGATTATACACGTTTTAACATTATATGCGGTTTATTTGTTTTATTCGGTCTCAATTCATAATCATAAAACCAAGTATTTTCGCCCTCTAGCTGAATTTGTTCCCAAAGAGGCTTTATATTAGTGTAATATAAAGCGATTATACCTTGATCATTTGTCTTTGAAATTTTACACTCTTCTGCTAACTCTACTAAGTCAGTAAACGTCTTTTCATCTAAGATAGATGTATCATAAAGCATAATTGTCGTTTGTGGAAAGTCTACACCAAAATTATATTTTTTAGATAGTTCAAAAAATAATGGATCTTCCTTTATAAACTGAAATTCTAAGTTATAATTATAATCCGGGTAAGCATCTGAATGAGCTAAAAATTTTCCTTCTCGTCTAGCATTAACGATGGGCATTATTGAACTATAAACTTTCATTCCTGAATCAATATAAAATACATAATCCCACTGTTTAAAAAAAGTATTAAACAGATTTAGTTTATGGTATTGAAACTTTTTACAGCGCCAGTACTCTTCACGTGGCATTGAATTAAATTTTTCATTAAAATCATCTGTAAAAATAATATCAGGAAAATGCTTAATAGTAATGCTAGCTTGTTTTAATAAATTATGATTTAATTTATCTGAGTTTACTAAATCGTCGCCTATTACAACACATATATCACCTACATACTCATAAGATAATATACTACTAAGTGTTTGTATTAAACGATCAAAAAAAGCATCATTTGTTACAAGAACTGTGCAAATAGTTTTATTCATAGATTATTTCTCTTTAATATATAAAGCATCACCCCATGCTTGACTATCGATATCTAAAACGGTCTCAACTCTCTTAAAATTATACTTACCGAGAAAATAATCAAGGTCTTCAATAAGAGCGCAGTTTTTATACAGTTCATCTGTGTTAACTTCGGTTAAAATATACTGTATATTTTCTAGTGTACTTGATGCACCTAAAAGAACAGTTAACTCAGCTCCCTGTACATCCATATTCAAGAAATTTAGAGCTGGGCTAGGTTGAAATTTATCAAGTGGCTCAACCTTTACAGTATCTTTATTTGTAAAAACGATACCTGGGTATATATGTGTATGTTTAAAGGGTTCTAAAATAGAATTTGATTGACCGTCTTGATTAGGTGTTCTATGAAGTGTAGCTTCACATGAAAACGGTCCAAGAGCTTTGTTGATACAAATAACCTTTTCATCGTGAGATGTTTTCTCTTTTAATTTTTTAAAACTATCCTTATCAGGTTCGAAAAATATAATACTATCTATCGAATTTATACTCTTATATGTATAATATTCTTCGCCATGATGTCCGCCAACATGAATAACACCAGTAATATTCATATTATACTTTTTAATAGCTGTATGTAAGTCTACCATCATAATTATTAATTTATTTACAATCAATTTTTATATATCCACTACATCCACGATCCATGCCATAAATGACAGCAGTATGTTTCTGATGTTAAGTATTTACTAAAATCTGATCCTAAATCTCTACAGCTAGGACAATTAGGAAACGGGTACAGGAACAGGTTAGGTAAAACAACAAAATTAGTAAATTTATCTTTGTTTTTGAAAATTTTACTTGTTATTAGTCCTTGACCAGTTGTATTTATGATATCCATACCATCACCGTGTAACATTGGCGTTTCTAAAACTTGCATATCTAAGATTAGTTCATTTCTCGGACTACTACCCATGACACTATTTGATACGTTAGGTGTATTATCATACACTATACCTGCAAAAAAATCTAAATCCAACAGATCATCAAAAGATTTATTAAGAACAAAATCTGTATCACAGTATACACCACCATATTCACATAATATGTGTAAACGTAGTAGGTCTGACTTTTGACCTACATTAGGTGTTTGGTTAAAAAGTTCTAGTTGTGTGAAATTAGTGAGCTGGTTAACGTCTTCATCACGCCATAATTTATACACCCAGTCGGATGGAAGGGCATTTTTAACGCGGTGACAGTGCTCCACTTCTCTTTCAGGCATAAAGTTACCTAACCATATTTGGTGTAATATTTTAGGTATTTTTTGCTCTTGAGGTTCTCTATTCTGAATTTCTATATACTTCTTTTCAAAGAACTCCCATTTATCAAAATCTGTTTTATATACATTATAATTACGACTAAATCTCATCGATTCATCAAAAGTAGGCCAATTAGTTTTCATAGAATTTCTTTTTCTGAGTCGTTAAGATATTTTTCATTAACATTGAGATGTGTTAAGTCCAAATTTAAGTATAGAGATGTAACAGATACATTAGAGGAAGATCTTATCAGATGTTTACACTTTGACAATAAAATTACGTCAGTAAGAACATTAAGACCTTTTATATAGCCAGATAGATCTTTAAAGTTATTATGAATACTTCTTGTACTATTACCACGTATTGCATTGATATTATAAATTACTTTCTTACCGTATTGTTCCTTAATATAATTAACAGCATCAATGCAATCTGTTGCTAAGTAGATGTAATCATAACTATTCACTACTTTATCTATTTCTTGTTTAAAAATATCTAAATCAACCGGTGCATGTTTATAAGTAGTGCCATACATACCTACTAAAAATTTATCTGTACGTCTTATATGTACACCTAATATTTTGTTTTCTTCAAATAACTTATAATTAGGTGATAGTTTTTCTTCTATAGAGTCATTTAGAACAAAATAATTTTTGTAGATGTAGTTCATTGTTGATCTAAAACTATTATCTTTTAGTAATATCAACTCTGTGTAATCTTGAACTACTTGAGCAGGTTCTTTCAAATCATGAATTTGTTTGAAATAATACTCCCATACATTACTACCACGTGCCGAATCATAATATAGCGTTTCATCACCCCACATAACGAACCACTTTTCATTATTGTTTATACACTGTGATATATGACGCGCTGTATCATTTGAAACAGCAAAGAATCCTTTATCTGTACCTTTAATTACTTTCATTATCTTAAATCTATGTATTTGTGATTAGGGCTTTGAATCAATAGATCAACTCCATTATACGGGTCGATTCTATTATTACCTTTCGTAGGTATTGCATTAATGATGTTCTTACCTTCGCTGAATAGGCTAGCCCAGAAGCTAAATGAACCAACACTTAAAACAGAATTGTTATGCGAGGCAAGAAAGCAGATTGTCTCTCTTTCATTACCAGTAAAAATTTGAGCGTTATACTTTTTAATTAAAGGTAGTATATATTCACTATCTGTTGGTGTATCAGTACAAATAGTAAGTTTGTTAAAATTAATCATATCTAGTGCCTTATGATAATACTCTACAGGTAAAAGATCGGGGTGATTAGTTTCTCTCAAATCACCCAACCTTATGTGTATAGCTGCGTGATCAGAAGGTATATCATAATTAATAAAATTGTACCAGTCCTTAATTTGTTCTTTATACGGTAAGAAGTATTTTTTTCTCTGAAAGAATCCTTCGAGTATAATTCTTCTAGGGGTAGGGTCATTACAGACCACCTCTAAATCAACATCTGGATGCGCCCATTCGAGCGTTTCTGTGTAATTATAATTGCTACTTGTCCCTATTCTCTGTACTGGATTCTCGTAATATGCATAACCCGGTTGATTATAATTTAATTCAAATCCATTCATAGAGAATTCTCTATGATTTTGATCTATTCCGAATAATTTAAATTTTAACCTTTCGGATATAATTCGCCCGATCATGTGCTGACACAACTGGTTTCCGTGTCTAGATCCGGAAATATGATTAACAATAACACTCATAATATGATTTAGTTTTTAAATATAATAATGCAATTACTAATTACCAGTAACACCCTCCTTCTATATTCTTATAAAATTGAGGCGTCTCTTCTATAGAAGGATATACCCATGAATCATTATAAAAATACTTGCCGATATTAGAGTTATTCCATCTTTCGCCTTTTATACCGAATAGAATTTGCAGTGGACCTCCTAGGTGAATACCTTTCTTTCCGTTCTTTTTAGCGTGCGCTACAAGTGGAAGCGATGTAGCACCTGCACCTACAAGCAAAACATCATACTGTATATTATCCATCTGCCTTTTTAAATCTGCTACCATCTCTAACCAACTAGCATACTCACTAGGTGTATCTATACCTGGTGAGTGCTGATGTTTTATTGTTATAAGTTCAAAATCTGGTAGAATGCGCTTATCGTCCCATATCTTATCACGTTTAGTATACTGCGACTTTATTGTCTCGATAAAAGGCGAAATAACTAATACACATTTACCCTTTAAATGCTCCGTCCATGGTGAACCTGAATAAAAAGGCTCTAAGCTTTGAAGGTCAATTAGTACACTTTTATTATTATAGCTTTTAATTATATTATATTCAAAATCTCTATTAAAAGACGACCACAACGGTAACGAGTCTATGTAAGGCAGACTGTTAGAGATTTCTTTAATAAAGTCTACTCTAGATTTTTCTGTCTGCGGAAAAACTCCTGCATTTTCATATATCTCTTTCTCTACCACTGACCACCACTTAACTGGTAATCCCTTAGATGTATATTCATAATAATTACTGATACACATTAATTCACAATTTCCAATCTTCCCACAGGCGAATGGAGCATCAGTTTTAAATTGTTCATTTAAATAAAAACTACCATCAACGAAATTTATGTTACTCATAATTATTAAGCTTGTAAAATTTGTAATATACGAGTTGACATACCGTTCATAGTAAAATATTTGTTATACACACGTTTACCATTTTGAAGCATTTCTTCATATTGTTGATCGGTTATACTTTCTAAAATAGTCTTTAGCTTGTCAATGTTATCTATATGCAGAGTAACACAAAAACTATTCCAATCAATTACATCATTAAATGGAAACCATTCTTTATCGTAAATAACTACAGGTACAGTGTTTAACTGTAACACTTCATATAATCTAAAACTCTGCGCCCCGTAACCTCTAGGACATAGAGAAAATTTTGAACGTTTAGTTATATCTATAAAAGTATTAAAGCTATCTTCGCTAACTGTACTCGTCCAGTTCTTGCCCAAAATTAAGAAAGAACTATCATTTGAGTATCGGTTATATATTTCGGTTCTGATACTATGTGTAATAGAACCTACAAATGAACAGAATATATCTTTTTGTACGAGTTGTGTTTTTTGCTCATCAATTGGAGAACATATTAACGGTATAGGTATACCGTTTCCATTACCACCAGCTTCAAAACTTAAAGTACCTATCGGTAATTGCTCTTTTACCGCATCATCATGTTGCGATACAGTAAAATATTTGCCTACAGGAAGTGAGTCTAAGTAAGGTTGAACTAAATTAACATTTTTATTTGTAATATACACATTAGTCCAAAAGATAGGTATTAGAGTGTATCCTGTCTTATCAAATTCATTTTTATGCTCCTTATAAAAACTATAAAAATGTTCTTCCAGATAATTACCTGTATGGTATGGTGGATATACTGGATAATCTGCTGGTGGTCTTAGATTTTTAAAATCAATGATCATGAGAGCTTATTACGTACAATATTAAGTAATTTTAGTTTATTGTCAATACCAGCTGTCCAGTTAGCATGGTGAATAACTATATCTTCTGGCACATCAAAATCAGGTGCATCAGGTGTCCAGCTTCCTCTATATGGGTCTGGTCCAGTTGTTGGTATTGCAGCAATATGACCATACGTCCAGTATTTTGCAGGTAAAAAAGCCCAATCTATAGCTATTGCTGGATAACGTGCAGAGTTAGTTAGTAGGTGGTTTGCAAGCACTTGCTCTTGACTAAAGGAATCTAAATTACCTAGCACAGTCTTAAAGAAGGATCGAATTTTTTGTGTATTTTTAACAGCGAAAAACCCTGTGTTAACACCGCCAAATACATCGTTTTGAAATATAGCTTCTTTATTAGCTAAGCCGCTAATAATATCATCGTAAAAATCACCGAAAAATTGAATATCAGGATCTATAAACATAAAGATCTCTTCATCTGAACATTGATTAATACCTTCAATAAAGCAATTAACTTTATCACGCATTGTATCATGCCAACCATCTGTTTCAAAACTAGCTGTTTTACATTTTTGAGGTCTATGTAAGATAGTTAATTCTATTTCTTCACGATATGGAAACGTCGGTATGAAATAATCTGTTAAAAACTTTTTATGTGAATCTGTAAATAATGTATAAGCTTTAATTTTCATTTTAGATTAAATTGTTTATGTTGTCGTTCTATGAACGTCTGTTTATCTATACCTTCGTATGTTTCGTTTTGTATATACGTTTCATCCATTTCACTGTTTAATACTGAATGATGTTCGTGTTTAATAATAACTTGATCAAAATACTTTTGTCTGTTTAACAAGTTACCAACCATTGTAAATTCCATATCACACCATAACGATTTGTACTCAGGATGATAAATGTACCCAAACCTATTATAATATGATCTACCTAGAATGCAAAGAGTGTTAAGTCTATTTTGTTGGACACCGTCATTAAACCATACAATACCATCGAAATCTGGAAAAGTATCACACATCGACTTTATTATAATATCGTCATACCCACGTACAACAGGAACCATATCATCCGACGCTAGCAATAATATCTGAAAATCTTGTTTATTTACGTTTGAGTTTATTGCTTCTATCTTAGTTCTACTATTACCATATTCTACTTCTAGGTTTTGATAACCTTTGAACTTTTCGCGAACTTGAGTATTGTTCATAGTGACATCATCAACATCACAAGTTACAAAGAACTTTACTTTACGTTTACCTGATAGTAAATAGTAGTATTTGTCTAATGTGTTAAAAAATTTATCAGGTCTACCTCTCGTTGGGAATTTAATTAAGAATGTTGGTTCTTCATAGATAAATTTGTTGGATACTTTTACATCTTTATACTGCTGTTTAAGTTGTAAAAATGAATTATACTTTTGATCGTATGCATGAACAAACGCAGCATTATTATGTGTACCTCCAAAATCTATCCCAGTATCTTCTTTCGTACTATCGAATTTGTTTTTATACCAACTCATTCCTTCAAGATGAATGTAATACTTACCGCTTAAGTCTACGTTACCTATTTTCAGACCAGCTTGTTTGACATCTGCTAAGAATGTAGAACCGATATCATATATCTTATCGGTCTTAAAGCTTTCTAACATTCTCTCTTTATCAAAGAAAATAATTCCATGCTGCTTTATCTTTTCAACATCTATAAAGCAATGCCACGGGTTAACTCTATTATAGATATGTTTACCTCCCCGATCACCTTCGACCTTACCCATTAAGGTCAGTCCCGTATCTTTGAATTGCTGAAAAACATCACTATGATCTCGCAAGAAAATAACATCAGTATCAACAAGAAGTGCATATTTTGTTTTGCATAACTCAAGTGCTTTATTCACACCATCACCATGACTTATACCTGGTAAAGATACATACGGAATCTTATGATCATATAATAGATTTTTTGTATCACTATTAGTTGAGTTTTCACAAACAACTAACCTTTGTGTTTTATTGTGAACATGCATCCACGACTTTAACATTGTTAATGTTATGTCTGGGGTATTGTATGAGCAAGTAATTAATGTTAGATCTTCCATTTTTGTTTAATGTGTTTGAGATTAGTAATTACATCTTCCTTTGAAGTGTGTGGTGTCATGTTTGGGTATACACCATGAATATTTTTATACAACTCTCTACCAGTAGTGATATTAGCTAGCCATTGTTGTTTATTTTGAGATGTAGAACTATTTTTAATAGCATCTTCCTGTACATGAATATAATCTACACTGTTAGCAATATCTGCAAACCACCAAAACGGTGGATGCCCTTTTTCGAGAATGATTCTATATGTATGCTCAACATGCTCCCAAGCATTTATAAAATCCTCATTGTTCAATCCAACAGTGCTGAGTATCTTTTTTGTAAAGAAGCTAAATAAACCTGCGCAGTGTTCATATAGGTCGATAACAACAGTATCGTAATCAATAGTCAACTTAGGTGCTGGTGTTGAAATATTCGATAATTGATCTCTGTTATGTAAGTCAAAATTTTGTATTAATTGTTTACGGTTAAACGGAGAACCCGGACCAAAATTAAAGTGCTGTATACCGCTTACTTTACTAGCTTGAATATACTTATCAAACACAGCGTCATCGAGGATAACTACATCATCTTCAATAATAAAAATGTAATCACACCCTTTATCAAGTAGGCATTGCATAGCTTTATTCTTTGACTTACCAACACCTAGATTAGTTTCATTATGTTGGATATAATAGTTATATCCTTCACATTCAATCGGATCTCCATCGTTAATAATAACTAGTTCAGCCCAGTTACAACCTTTAATACTATCTAATAAAGCTCTAAGATAATCAGGTCTATTGTAAGTAACAATACCTATTCCGACTTTTTCTTCCATATACTCTAATTTATTTACAACCTACTGAAAAAACTCAACTACCAAGACCGAACTTTTTCCAAAGTTCCTTTTCTTTTTCTTCTTGGTCGAGAGCTGCTTTTTGATACTTGACAAGAGCTTCAAGTTCGTCTAGTTTCTCAGGATTGAAGATAGAGTGCTCGTCTCCATATAGATCACCGCTTGGGTCAATGTACTCTGAAATAGTATCAATACGTTGTTTTATACTTGTTGGTAGTTTGATTACTCCCGGCGAATCATCCTTAGGGAAGAAAATATCTGCATCATAATTTTGAGTATATTGCTCAAATAAAGCATTAAAAATATTGTCAACTTCGACAATATAAGTTGGATCTGTATCACGCATACCGTCATTCTCAATAGTAATAGACTTATCGTAATTCAGCAAGAATATAATGTCAATGTGTCTCAATGATTCTTTGACAATCTTAATACACTTATCAACAAACTCTTTGTCAAATCCCTCTATAGATTTGCTATGTGCCCAAAGAGTATACGCGAGATTGTCAAGCGGACACCGGTCGAAAATTATATTGTCCTTTTTCGATGTTTTTTGTAGCTGGTCAACCATAAAATTCAACACTTCCCACTGAGTCTCAGTTGAGGTTTTAGAAGAGTGTTGGAGGTTCTTTTCCGTAAGAACATCTCTGTATGTCTTTTCGGGTGTAGTATATTTCAACCACACTGCTAAAAAATTCTTTACTAGAGTAGACTTCCCAGTATTAGATGTACCTGATATTGCGATTCGCATATCTAATATATAGACTAGGTTATAGATTTTTCAAGAAGATAGACCACTCATCTTTGAAAGTATCGAAGATCATTCCGTTGTCTGGCTTGTAAGGCTTATATCTTAATTTTAATTTAGCTTCAGCAAGAGTCTGGCTACCTTTTTTTGAATTAAGAAGTCTATCACAAGTTACGAGATTTTCCCAAGTATCAGTACCACCTTTACTACGAGGGATGACGTGATCGATACTTAGAGCCTCCTTTGTTAACTTCTGACCTGTATACACACAAGTGAAATTATCTCTTTTGTAGATGTTATGCTTAGTTGGAAACTGAACTCTCGAAAAAATAATCTTATCGTAATTAGAGCATACAACAACTTCTGGAATTCTTACCGGTCCACGAGCTGTCTGAAGGAAGTTATCATATGATCTGATTGGTAACTTAAGCCATTCTTTAGCACCTTTCACAGCAGAGAAATATTCAACAGATTCAAAATTAGTACTACCATTACTGTCAACTTCGTAGGAAATATCAAGTGGAGTCACAGAACCAGAGAAAATATTACCGAAGGTTTTTTCGATACCTTCTACCCCAATAGGAAAATAACATTTGTTGAGTACGAGTATTTTATGAACCTTCACGATACGAGTGTATCAAAGTTCCTTTATTACGACTGCTGTAATCGATAAATAAGGTGATTGAATTCCCCTTCAATATCAGCTGCAACATTTTGCAGATCTTTATAATTTTGAGAAATATTATTTAAATATTCAACAACAGTTTTTTTCATTTCTATATAGCGTTCAATTAATTTACCGCTATACGAATCTGACTTAACTGTGTAAAGTACTTTGTCGGTTGCGATGCCTGTACGGCCATAGAATAACTCAACAAATTTATCAAACAACTCGTCAAGTTCTTCATACGCTTTACCTAAAGCTTTATGTTCAGCGTGAGATTTTGTCTGCCAATGATCAATCTTTAGTTGGTTAAGAACTGTAAATATAACGCTCAATTTCATATTTTATACATTATTTATATTAGTCACATAATAATCATCAGTTTCTTGTTTAACAGCGCCCTCAACTGAGTATATAGTTTTATCTATTTTGTAACCAGGATTAGACTGAATACGCTTATATGTCCATGCCTTATCAAACCATATTATTCGATTGTTTGGATATGCAAAATAATTACCTTCATCCATTTTAAAAACATGAGCGCATTTATGCTCAAATGTTTCAGCAAATGAAACATCTAACATTGCTGCTTTATTTTCAAATCCCCAATCGATAGTGAACATATATTCACCTTCTAGTTTTTCTAGCGATGAGGTTATCAGCTGCGCCCGTAGCCCTGAGAGCCTGCTTCTGACCCCAACGTCTACATAGTCGGAAAAAGAATCCCAGTAAATATGGTCTATTAATTTACGTTTGGGAGCTGAAGGTCTCCAGCAGAAGGCGTGTATGGGTCGTCGAGTCCAATTTACACCGTTTTCGAGAAATGCCTCAAATAGAGGAGTTAAGCCTTGCATGGACGCAAGGCTATGGACATCGCAATTGGTAAATTCACCAAAGCCCTTTTCGTGGTTATACAGAAATTCATTCCGTATAAAACACCGCATTACAGGGATATTATGATTGAGATATGGCATAATAATATGGCTTTTTGGTTGGAAGGGTGAGACTTGAAAGGAATTAGGCTAATATAGTTAAGCATCAAACTTTTAGTGCGAGATCCCAGACTAATAGATGGAGTCTCGGTGAAAATTTAACGTTAAGAGCTTTAGCATACTCAGCTACAGCAGGCGCAGCCACAACATGTTCAGCACGAGAACCGCAGCAAGGCATAAACCAAATACGATCTGTAGAAATATTAATATCATTTTTACTATTCACATACTTACGCCAGATCTCTTCAATATCTTCAGCTCGGCTAATGACAAACTTAAATCCAGAGCCATGCGCTTTATGCCACTTAAGTACTTCTGGTTTGTAAGTCTTTTCTTCTGGATCACCATTTGTAGTTAACTTAGGTGAAGTAGTAAATGTAGCATTAAATTCATTCACCCACTCACTATCAGGCATGATTGTTGCGTTAGTTTCGAAATCAATCTTTGGTAAAAAATTGTATTTACTTACAAATGCTCTAACAAGCTTAACCAATTGCTTTTGCTGAATTAGAGGTTCGCCACCTGTAATTTTCCAAATAGCACCATCTTTCAGCTTAGTGACATAGTTATTCTCTTCAAGGAAGCTAAAGACTTCGTTGAATGTCATCTTATTCTTAATAGACCAAGAGATAAAGGAGTCACAACCGTGTGGTGAATCCTCTGAAGCGAAATTAGCACAAGTAAGGTTACACATTGATAGTCTCATAAACACTGAAGGGTAACCAATATACTCACCTTCACCTTCTAGAGTATAGAACACTTTATCGTCACTCAGGAAAATTGTTTCTTTATCACAGTCAATCATGAAAATATTTTAATATCATTTAGTGAGATAATCAAGTAGTTTTACTATAAATATTAGTGTATGCCTCGTCAAGAAGCGCGCAAGCGCAAAACTGCAGGTTTGAGTGAAGCAATAGAAATTGAAGCTTCACTTCAAAAAAACTGGCTTTTTAATTTCAAGATTAAAAAGCCCTTCCACTTCAACGATAATCATAAGCGTTTTTATGAGTGTATAAAAGCTGATGATACAAATATGGTCCTAATTGATGGTCCTGCAGGTTGCGCTAAGACGTATATAGCTGTCTTAGCTGCACTTGAAATGTTGAAAGAAGACAAAACAAAAAGCATAACGTATATTAGATCAGTAATTGAGTCTGCGTCAAGAAGCATCGGTGCTCTACCGGGTGAAGTGGGTGATAAATTTCTTCCTTATGCTATGCCTCTTATCGAAAAAGTAAAAGAGGTTACTGATGACAGCACTTGTAATTTTTTACAATCAAATAATATCATACAAGCTATACCTGTTAACTTTGTTAGAGGTCTATCATTTAATGATACAATTGTTATCGTCGATGAAGCACAAAACTTAACAGGAGGTGAAATTACTACTATCTTAACAAGATTTGGTAAGAACACTAAGTATGTAGTTTGCGGTGACTTAAATCAAACAGATATTGGCAAAGCTTCAGGCTATAAAGATATCTTTAATAAATTCAAAGACGAGCGTTGTATTGATCACAAAATTTACACCTTTAAGTTTGGTGAGAATGAAATCGTTAGAAGTAAAATTCTAAGATTTATTGTTGATATTCTTGATGCAAAGCGTTAAGTTTCTCTAATTCAATTAACTCTTTAATAGCTGCTTCTAGATCAACCTCTTGAATGACATACTCAGGAGGTTTTTCTTTTATTTCTAAAACAGGAAGAACAGAGCGTATCTGATTGAATACGCTCTGTTCTAATTGTGTCAATTGTTCATCACGGGTTATGTGAACACCTGATCTCATATTAGCCCCATGATGTTCCAGCAAACCAATTACCCTTACCAGTAGAAACGTTTGAACCTACTAGAGCACCTTGGCTTGCGGTTACTGTAGGCTGCGGTTGAGCTTGAACTGGTTGCTCAGGTAACGATTCGTTTGATACTTCGTTAGTATCCCCTTCTTCAGTATTCTGATCATACATGCTATAAGTTGCAGAGTTATCTGCATGCTCAAAGACTTCAACTTTTTCAAGCCAGCAGCGACCAGCCGTGAGACTCTTAATATACTCCTGAGTCAGTTTAAATACAACTTCTGAAGTTCTTTCAATACCAACACCATCTGGGAATACTCTCAGCTGAATAATACCCTTTCTATCTAGATCGCGAAATGTTTCAAGATCAGGATCATCACCTGCTACACAAGTAGTATGATCAAATACTTCCTGAAGCTTTGCTTTCAGTCCTTTCAAGCCACCGAAGTCAACTAGCCAGTTCTTATCGTCGAGACTAGATCCACCAAACCAGAACTTAGCGATCAGCTGATATCCGTGAAGGAATCTACACATAGAATGGCTAGCTCTCCACTGTCTAAATGCACAAGAACCTAACTCAATTACCTTTGTTGATTGATATTTCATATCTCATATTATATGAGTCTAATAGGAAGTTCAACTGACTTTTTTGTGTTTTAGTATTTTCTTTAATTAGTTGCTCTTGCTTTAATAATTTTCGTATTTTTAAAATATCATTAGCATCAATTTGGACATCTGGAGCTTTATTTAAGAAATCCTTTAAAAAACTTGTAAAGGTAAGTGGTGATGGTGGTTTATTATTAGATAATTCATCAGCATATAACTCCTTTATACCTTCTTTTCCGTAGTTTTTAATTGAAGATGAAATCCATCTTGCAATTTCCTTTACTGTAGGAGTAGATCCAAGGCCAGACTGTGAATACAACTGATTCCAGTCTTTTTTAGTGCTAACTTCTTTATCTTTTAGACCTTGAACAGTGTTGTTACTTTGATCTTTAATTTCCACATCATACGTACCTTCTGGAGTTCTAGTGAGAATTGCATTATATTGTTCAGGTAATTCTAACCCACCCTCAATACCACCGGGTGAACCAGGAGTTATTGCCTCTACTTTTTTAAATCTTTCAGCAGTAAACGGTATCGTTACTCGTACTAAGCCAGCTTTATCTTTAGGTAAAGTTTTAGGGGAGTCATACTTTATGCTTTTGAGATTGAATACTGCATAGTATCTTTCCTTCATTGCTTTCTTTAAAGCAGCTACTGGTTGCTTTTCACTAAAAGCTTTGAAGGGGGCCGCTACTGCGTTTAAGTTATTAACTAGCCCAGGAGCCACAACTTTTGCTGCTGCACCAATACCTCTCATAACGTCGCTGAAAGTCTCTTGTAGTAATTCTTGTTGAGATAACATTACATATATTTATTTAATAATCTCTAAATAATCAGATTTTAACCAATATACTAAGACATTAGTTGCTATTTCTTTAGCTCTTTTTAATTTTAATTGATCTTTAATGTAACTTTGATACTTTGTAGTCTTTTCATTTTTATATGGAGTACTCTTAGACCAAGGATCTGCTAATACTTCGTTTTTAGTGTAATGCCATGGACCATTAACCTCTAATATTAAATTTATTTTATTATAGTTATCAAATACTGTTAGATCGTAAAAATAATATTTACTATTTATAATAGTAAAATATTCTCTATTTTTAGGTCCACGTAGAAAATAACAGTTGTCAACTGCTATGTTATTTTTTTCTATAAACGTACATATATAATTGTATGCAGGTTTAGAAAAAGCAGATGTAAAATAACCGCAAGAAAACAATTCTTTCATAGCTAGCTTCCTTTTCAATTTAACATCTGCTCTATTAGCTGCAGCTTTTATTCGCTTATTCCTCAATTGAGGGTTTTTATAATTACCACACTTTTTACGTCTAATTTGTATTTGTTTAAAGTCTGTCATTTGATGCGTAGCCTTTACTTTACGTATATCTCTCATTCTTTTGGCTGTATGTATGTCGTATATCTCTTCATATGTCTTACCTCTACTATTATTAGCACGGCTTAAAGCAAGATCTGTATCAACAACTGACTGAATGTTAAATTTACTTTTATAGTCATTTACTGTCATGTTATGACGTTTAAGGTGAGTATTTGTTATGTTACGGAATTTTTTATTGCATATTAAGCATATCATGAAATTATTTATGCTTTCATCACCACCTATCTCAAAAAATTAAAAATAAAAAACAACTTGATTTCTTCAGATTTTAGATAAATATATTCATAAGATGAATGATATTCCATTTTCAAATAGTAACATTACCCTAACAGATACAGAAAAAGCAAAGCGAATTAATAAAGCAGCAGAACACTTCGGTAAGTTTATGAATGTTTTAGGGTTTGATTTCAAGAACGACCCTAACTCAATTGAGACTCCAAAGAGAGTAGCAAAAGCTATAATGCATGATTTATGCTCTGGATGTTTTACTTCACCGCCTAATATTACAGCTTTTGATAACGTCGATCAGTATGATGGCATTGTATGTCAAAATAACATTAAATTAGCATCAATCTGCGCTCATCACTGGCTTCCGTTTACAGGTACTGCACATGTTGCTTATATTCCCTCAAAAGACGGTAAGGTAATAGGTCTTAGCAAATTAAATAGAATTGTTGATTGGTTCGCTCGTAGACCTCAAGTGCAAGAAAATTTAACGATGCAAATTCATAACTTTATCGATGGAGTTTGTGAAAATAATAATGGAGTAGCTGTAATGATAGAAGCAAACCATACCTGTTGCTCTTTAAGAGGTATTAAGCATGATAGCTCTATGCGTACTGCAAGAATGTCAGGTGCATTTTTAGATAATAACGATAATAGTAGAGCGGAATTCTATAAGTTTATAGAATTTGCTAATAAATAAAGCACTAAGGAACTATCATACCATTTGGTATGAATATTTTTATTACTAATGAAGATCCCGTGTTAGCAGCACGGGATCTTTGTGATCAACACTGTCGGAGTAAAATGCAGATCGAGAGTGCAATTATGCTAGCTCATGCATTCGACCAAGAAGTGCTAAATCATAAAGATACACCTCGTACAAAAACAGGTAAGCCACGAAAAAGTGGTCGTGGCTATTACAATCATCAATGCTCAGTGTGGGTTAGAGAATCTCTAAGCAATTTTAACTGGCTAGTTGATCACGCTCTTGAAATGTTTGATGAGCGTATGTATAGATGGCCAGGCTCTCAAGAGCATTTTACAAAAGAGTTTATTATCTGGTGCAAAAATAACGCGCATAATAGCACACTCACAGAAAAAGGTCTAACTGAGTTTGCTATTGCTATTAATGTTAATAGTGAATGCTACCAAATACCTCAGTTCAAAAACTTTTCAACAGTTGAGAAGTATAGAGCTTATATTGCAGTAGATAAAAAGTTTGCTACTTGGACTAAACGAGGTAAGCCAGAATGGTTTAATATGATACTTCAATCTGATCCCCAGCAATATGCTTCGAATCAATATCAATTAGAGCATCAAGCTGCTTAATAAAGTCCTTACCAACAAGGATTTTGTATTCGTTTGTTGATCTGTTGCCTATGCTAAAAGGAACATTTTCGAATTCCTGACCACCAAACTTCATTCGAAAAGTAACAACTGGTCGCTCTTCGACGTTACCAGCGCCAATGTTTATAGAGACTGTATCTTTTATCTCCTTCATTAGGCGCTTACCATTTACTGTAGTAAAAGTTACTTTATTACCTTGTTTAGTAATATCTTCACCGTGTAGTACATTAAACGCGCCGTTACCGGAGTCTATCTTTGCATCGATATCTCCTATACCCTCAAGGCTAATACGTTCTATTAGTCCTATAACGGTCTTTTCATAAAATGTCTTAAAGTTTATCATATTAATGGCAAGCAGAGCAACCCCCACACTTGCATCCCATCGCTGCATGTACACAGAAATCATCCGTATCTTCATAACCAGTATCAAACATGTCTACTTCTGGCTCGTGATCTTCACATCCACACTCATGTTCTGATTCTGAACTAAGATAGTCGTATACTGATGAAATATAATCAGCAGCTTTAGTAATCTTTGCTGCTACCCAACCTTCAAGGGAAGGCATCTGCTCAATAATTTCCTCTAACTTGGCGGCATATTTAGCAAGTTTAAGTAGGTCGGTATGAGCCATGCTCACTTCACCTTCGTCGTGTTGTTCTATGTGATCCTCATCAGGTATTTTGCTTGTAGTAGCACCTGGCATGTCCATTGTTACAATAACAGGAACACCTGACATACCACCAGATAAAAGATTTTCTTTTAATTTCTGTCGAGTATTACTATATGCCTTTTCAAGCATCATTCTATCTTTTGAAGTATACATGTTATTATTTATACTATACCTAAAATTTGCTTAATAGTATTTTTATCAGGTTGTGATAAAACTGGAGGTGTAAAATAGTCTATTGCGTTAGGATCTTTACTAGTTATCATCTCACGTGATTTAGTACCACTGATATTGTTACCCTTTATACCTATATTAACAATATTTACATTAGGGTATTTGTCTGGATTCTTAATAAATGAATTAAATCGTGTAATATCTTCATCTTTATCACCAGCACCTACTAAGACCTTATCACTAGGATTCGCTTCAACAAAATCATATGTTGATTTAACTGGTGTGATTGGTGCTTTAACAATATCAATAGGTTTAGGTAGATACTTTTTATAGATAGACCATATTTGATACGATTGATCCTGAGTAATACCATCACGTGGCGATTTACCTATAAACACAACCCCGCTATCAGCTGTAAGTAGTAAGTCTTTTAACGCTTCAAAATGTCCATTAGTAGGTGGCTTATATCCGCCTGGAAAAACAGCGATAGTCTTACTTGTTAGTTGTTCGAAAAATAATCTAAAATTAATCATATACGTCCTTTGTTTTTATGGAAAGAAGGTGATATTACTTTAAAGACAAGATCACTTTTTGGACCTTTAAGCTTAATAACTATACCTTCAAACTCACCTAACTTTCCTGCTAACGCTCTTAACTGTCTGAGTATTGTGTTATGCATGTGCTTTTGATATGGCAGTAGAATGCGATTGAGATGAGCTCTCATTTCACGCTTAGCAGTTACATCTTCTCTTTTTCTTGAATCACTATAAAGTACTGCTTCATAGTTAGGGTATTGAGATGTGAATGTGTTAATTTCCTGTGTAGCAGCATTTACCACATCGCCTAAGTAGATAGGATCAAAGACATTAATATCTAACGGTAAGAACTTAACAGTCTCGTTAGATAAGTCTGTCAGGCTTTTAATTATATCATACTTAATACTCTCTGTTAACTCAACTCCATTAAAGTCTGTAACATTAATAATTGGGAAAGTTGACCATGTACCTAATTTATCTTTTTCATAATTTGTTGCAACGAAATAAACAAGATTTGAATTATCTTCACGAGTCAAAGCGAAAGGTGAATACAACCATTCAGCTTGCACTCTAATACCGTCTATATCAAGATCTTTTTTATATCTTAACAGTGTCTTGTATATAAGATTCTTAATTTTTAGAAAGCTATCTTCGAAAGCTTTTTTAGTTGGCTCATGTTTAATTTTACCTGTAAAGTCACCATCTGATACAACACCTGAATAGCTTCCTTGGAGGAAGTATTTATTTTTAGGAGTTATACCAAATCTAACAGCCATACCGTCTGCTTTTTCAGATACGGTTGAATTACCAGGCTGTATAGTATCGTCAGTAGTACCTAAGATTTCTAAAAACTCTTTAAACTGCTCGAATGGCATTGAGTATTGATCCGGCTTGTACTCAGAATATAAATGTTGTACACCCACTCTTTGACCAGAAGTAGTTGTGCTTTCAGTTACAGTCTTATATATGTAAGCATTTAGATCAACACCATCCTTAGCACATGTTTGTATAGCATCAGATAACATACCTGATACAATTTGAGGATCTTTATACTTCTTAAGTAAAAAATCTATAATTGCAGGTATAGATGAGACGTTACGCTCTTTAGCAGATTCACTACCAAGGAGGATTTGAGCAACTCTTGTTGGATTTTTATCTTTAATTACGGCTTGAGTTTCACGATCAGTTAAGCCCTTATAACCACTCCATCTAAGGTTAATATTCTTAGCTAGATTTGAAAGTACAACCTTGTGATGCATTCCCTTTAAAGGAGCTACTTCATTATTACACAATGCAAATTGAGCAAACTTTATATCATCAACAAACATAAAGTCTGTTTGTACGAACTCAGAATCTTTATTAACGATAGGTGTTCTAAAATGAACACTTATACCTGTCTTCTTAATATAGTCAGCTGGCTTAAAATTACGCTCTTCACACCAGGCAGTTAACTTTTGAGCTAACTGCTCTTTACTCATTTTTAACTGATTGATAGCAATATCAAGGTCACCAGAAGATTCTTTTTTACCAGTACTACCTAGCAAATTTTTCATCAAGTTTATACCAACTATACCTGATAAAAAGTTTACCGTTGGTTCAATATCTTGTAGAAAAATGCGTTGTGTTGGTGCATTTTTAAATACATTACCGCCCTCAGTAAGGAGTTCGAAGAATCGTTTAAAATTAATCATTTTGTGATAATAGATCTGTGAGTTCGTTTTCTGTTCTAGCTAATTTAGATACACTTGCTTTCGCTGCTTTCTCTTCAGAAGCAGAAGAACCTCTCACAAGGTTAATTTGGTTAGGTGTTAAACCACCGCTAGCGTTTCTAATATCAAAACTGTAATTACCTTTATCAGTTTTGATCATAATAGATATGTGCTTACGAGACATTCTCTCGTTATTATAATATGGATACTTAACAGCTACACTCTCTATGTCACCAATGAAGTCGTATAACTTATCTTTGTCTGATAAGTCGGCAACTTCTAGATCGTTTTTCGTATTCTTACGCTTTACGTAGATGTAACCGTAATCGAATGCTGATCCTATAAAATCTAACAGCTCGTCAAAATCTGCTTCATTAGTAGTGTTATAAACTTCAGCTTGCTCATCGGAAGATGGTTGTTTGTTAATATAATCTACAAGACCGTCTATCACAAGATCAATGTTTACACCTGCAGCGTCAAATAGTTTCTTACCGATTTTATCACGTTCTTTATTAACAAAATCAATATTTTTACCATCAACATCGAACATACCTGCAGCACCTGAATTACCTACAGTCTTACCACCAATATCTTTTAGAGAGATATAAAACTTTTTACCATCTTCATCGATTAGAGTTATATCTGCAATATCTGATCCTTTATCTTTTGGACCCTTATCAGAAAGAGGTCGTTTAACACGGCGATTAAAAGATGTCTCTTTATTTATTTTTACAAATGTAGTATCAAGTGCATCTTCGATACTTCTTAGAAAATTAGGTTTGTCATTCTCTTCCGGATTTTCAAAATATTTATCTAGCATTTTAAGTATATCTCTTTCATAAGACATACCTTTATTACTAAATGAGCCTCCTGCTAGGGTAATAATAAATTCATTACCCGTATTGTCATTCACTCTGTAAGAAGTAAATTTTGAAGAAGGTGAATCTGGATCACCTTTATTAATCTCACCTACAACAACTAAGTCAATATCTTTTAGTGTGTCTAAAAATTCTTGTTTAAATGCTACTTTATCTTCTACCTTTATAGCTGGAGCAACACGAATAGCGCCTCTCTTGTCTGAACCTAGTTTAATATTCGGATTTGCATCTACGATTGCCTGTTTGACTGCTGCTTTGTTTTTATATTCACGTACAAGTAGACGCTGCATAGGAACATGTCCTATGTTTTGTACATTGCTTTCGTATATTTTGCTGAGAGTTTGATTAAGCATTACTTAGAGTATCTCGGACTTCTTGATCTTCGAGGGATTGGGAAAGAATGCTCTGAATTGCATCGACAATCTTTTCAGGGTCAGACTCACCAAATTCTCTTACTACAGGTTTAATAATCATAAGTTCTTCTTCTGAAGGAGTGTGCCTAAGTGATTTTAGTATAAGTTCCTTATACAGAGGGAAAATTTCTGCTAGACTTAGATTATCAGTACCGCTTTTTTGAGGCTGAGTAGCTTTAGGATCAGTATCAGTTGAAGCTGCTGGTTCATTGGCTTGAGGTTCTGTTGCATCAGCAGGTTGCTCTAAAAACATATAACAACGACGAATAGTTTCTACAGTTTTTGACTCAACCTTCAAACTATTATCGAGACTTATTATTTTTTTTACTTGATCTACAATCTTAGCAACCGGTACATTGACCATCTTTCTAATATTCTCAATGGAATTAAAAATATATTGTTGCTTATTACGATCGAATAACTTTGGATTGAAAATGAAAGCATTAGTTAAGATCTTAATAACGTATTTTTCATTTTCATCTAGATCTGAGCTAGGTTCAGGTGTTGGTCCTAAAGCGGGTGTAGCAGGCTCTATAGGAGCCTCGTTACTCTGAGGAGCTTGATCTTCTTGCTGCGCAGGGGGTGTTTGCTCATTAAACAAACTTAAATATTTGTTGAATAAATTTGTTGTCTTGTTCATTGTATGTTAGGCGTTATTGTTGCAGTATTTTGAGAGGCTTCAATAGCATCACTAAGTGCGTCAGTAATTTTTTGGTATACTGGTATTGCTTTCTTTACTACTGCCTCTCTTTTTTTAACTGCTTGATTTGCTTTTTGAGCTGATGTAGCACCTAATATACCAGAGAATGGGCCTTTATATAAAGCTTTTGCAGCCATTGCCTCCACACCTTTATCTAAATTATATGTAGGGTTAAATGATGGACCTTGTTCATTTAAAGTATCGATGTCTCTAACATCTAGAGTAATGTCATTACCATCAACACTAACTGTAAAGGTATTATGATCGATGATTTTAACATCAATACCGGGTAGCTTATCTAGTAGTTCAACAAGCTTTGATACCATCATACGCTTACTCTCATTATGAGGTGATGGATTATTTTGCTCTATAATTTTGAGAAATTTACTCATACGTATATTTATCTTGATACAATCATTTTGTTGTAAGTATCCTGAAAATACGTATTCATCAAGAACGACAAACCATTTGTCTTTAAGAAGTTTAACAGCTTATTGTATTTTGACTTTGATATAGTTTTAGTAAACGAAATTTTACTATATGTTTTAGTAAAAAGATAAATACAATCACCATCTCTGTTAATAAGCTTATCAGCATACATATCAAACGACATATCATTAATAATGTATTTAACTGATAGTATATCAATAACCTGCACAAACAATTGAATATAATCTTGTTTTGTGTTGTTTGATAATAACCAAGTATTTTGATTAATATACAGTAGTACTTTTTCAGATGTACCTAGTGACTTAATGCGATTACATACCTCAAGTACCAAATAATTTATAAAAATTCGACGGCAATTGACGTTAGTAATTGGATCAAAATCTAAACTATATTCTATACACTTTAACTGAGAGGTTTTAACTACATCTCTTATTATAACATCGAAATTTAAAAGACGTACATCATGTGTCGGTATTTTTAGATCGATTTGCATTTTTAGGACGGCCTACTCTTAAATTAATAATCCCATTATAGAAGCCTTCCTTTAGAAGAACTTCTTCTTCAAATTGAATTTTAGCTTCTTCATATGCAAGTGCAAATTTTGAATCGCAAAACTTTATAATTTCAAATACAAAATTTTCCTTACCTAATTTGATAATATCCTTGTTGAGTTCTTTTGATGATGAAGTATATTCTCTCCAATCTGTTTCAGATACTTCACAACGTTTATTTTTCTTGCCTTTTAAAGGTGATCTCTTTTTAATAAAGAGACATTGTTTTTTACCAATATATTGTTTATTAGTTGGTTTACAGGTAATGCGATAAATGAAGCCAAAAGGTATCACATCGTCTGTAATTTCTATTTTAGATACCCAATGTCCTAAATCAATCATATATTTTTACGTTTACGTCTTTTTTTATTACGCTTGGTATTTACTCTACCATTGCGTGAAATGACAGCACCACCTTTAGGAATTCTTGCATCACCGGGTGCATAAAAATCAGATCCGGATATTGAATCTGGTGAAAACCCTCCTGCTGATCCACCCATAGCACCTGCTACAGTCATGTTTTCATAAAATTGTTTGAAAGTTACAGTTGATTTAGTCATTAAAAGTATTTATATTAAATATGTGGATTTGTTAAAACGATACAAAGATGAAATTAGTAAAGATTTAGTTGTAGATGATTTCAATATTAAAGATGTACAACAGAAACTACCATCACGTAAACATTTCTGGGTTGCTAGGTTAATTGATGCTAGAATTGAGTTAGCTCAGTTACAGAAACGTAAAAAGAAATTAAAGATTCTACTATCTCAAAAAATAGCTAATGATTCTATGGTAAGTCTATCTCAATCTGTTATACAAAATGCTGTAGAAAATAGTGATGAGATGGATAAACTTAATGATAGTATTAAGGAATATGAATATATAATTGAGTATCTAGAAAAGATCGAAAAAATTATGAGTACCATGCACTGGGAAATTAAAAATATCGTCGAAATTCAGAAACTCGAGCAACTATGATAACTATTTCAGTAAATAAAACAAAAACTAAACTGCAAATTAAGTGTTCTGATGCAGATTTCTTTAGTGAAATGCGAAAACATTTTAGTGTAAAAAATATTAACGCTTCATTTGTTCGAAATAAGTTTAAAGGACGGCGTATGTTTATACCAGATCGTAAATATGTAATTACACCCACTGGTCAATGTGATATAGGTTTATTTTATGAAATTAAAAAATATCTTATAGACAAACAAATTGTATCTGATGTTAATATAGATATTGAAGTACAAAAGCTATTTGAAACTATTATTGTTGATGATGTCTTCCTTAATTTTACTAAAACGCTTCGCGATTATCAAGAAGATGTAGTTCGAATAGCACTTGCAACAGGTTGGGGTACATGTGTATTAGGGACGGGCGCTGGTAAAACACTTACTACAGCAGCTATTATTGAAAATTACTACAGAAAAAGCTCGAACAAAAATACTTTTAAGTGTTTAGTTATTGTTCCTGATTTAGGTCTTGTAACTCAAACATACAATGAGTTTTTGGAGTGTGGTATATCATTTACATTGTCACAATGGACTGGCTCTATTGAACCTCAACTTGATGCTAATGTCATAATATGTAATATGGGTGTGTTGCATGCTCGTATTAATGAGAATGACTGGGTTAAGTATGTTGATTTGCTTATTATTGACGAGGTTCATAAAATGAAACCGGACAATAAAGTAAGTAAAATTGTTACAGATATAAAAACTCGTAACCGTTACGGCTTTACTGGTACCCTACCTGAAGATAAGGTTAATCAGTGGTTTATTATTGGTAAATTAGGTCCAGTTTTGTATGAAAAAAGTAGTTATGAACTACGTTCTGGTAATTATCTTACAGATGTTGAAGTAAAAATTATAGAAATACAGTATAATAAACCAATAATTCCGAAACTTACTAATAATGCGTATAGAAATGAGTTAGATTACCTGTATAATCATCGGCAACGTAATCTGATTATATCAAAATTGAGTGGAAAAATTCCAAACAACACTCTAATACTTGTAAATCACATTTTACATGGTGAAAAATTATTCGAGGTTATGTCAAGCCTTCCTAATAAGCAAGTTTTCTTTATAAGAGGTGAAGTGTCTGTCGAAGATCGTGATAAAGTTAAAGCAATTATGGAAACTCATGACAATGTTGTGTGTATTGCTATAAGTGCTATATTTTCAACCGGTATTAACATTAAGAACATACACAATATTATGTTTGTTGCTGGTGGTAAGTCGTTTATTCGAACTGTACAGTCGATTGGTCGTGGATTACGACTACACAACAATAAGAGTAAGTTAATAATCTATGACATATGTGACGATCTTAAGTATAGTAAGCAGCATAATATGTCTAGAAGAGAGATTTATGAGAAAGAAAAGATTGCTTTTTCAGAAAAGCAAGTATTATTAAGTTGATTTAGATAACACTACCTATAGACTAAGGGTATGTCGAAGGATAATTACTATGTTGACCCTACAGTCTTTAAAGCAGCTTTACAAAAATATTATGATACCGATAATATGACTGATGATTTAGCAGAAATTATTAAAAAAATTGCTTATGGATTGAGTTATAACGGATCATTCATTAATTATACCTATAAAGATGATATGATAGGTGATGCACTAATAAAGATGTACTCTGCTTTAAAGCGTAAGAAGTACAGCTTTAAAGCAGAAACGAATCCTTTTTCATATTTTACAACAATCGCATTCAATGCTTTTGTAAATAGAATTAAAAAAGAGAAAAGACATCATGAAGCTGAAAAGAATTATAGGGAGAAAGTATATGAAGACGTTATGACTGATCCAAAGACATGTGAAAATTTTGTTTATGTGAAACCATCTCGTGATTCTGACGACGATTTCTATGATCAATATTAAAAAACCTCGAGTCTGTGTTATATCTGATTTACATTTGGGTGTTCATAGTAACAGCTCACAGTGGCATGATATTTCCATTAAGTGGGCTAAGTGGTTAGTCACTGAATTAGATAAACACAACATTAAAGACATTATATTCTGTGGTGATTGGCACCATAATCGAAGTGAAATATCTGTAAGCACCCTTCAGACATCGGCAGATATACTTAAAATATTCGATAAGTATAATAAAATCATGGTGTTAGGCAACCACGATGTATATTACAAGCATAGAATTGACGTTAATTCCTTGTCAATCTTTAAGGACCGTAAAAATATTACACTTATCGACAGTGTAACTACTGTAGATCTATTTGATAAGCTGATTACCTTCTGCCCATGGAATACATCCATCAATGATATACCAAAAAGCGATGTTATATTTGGTCATTTTGAGATTGAAGCGTTTAAAATGAACTCATACAAAGTTTGTGAAGAAGGAATGAGTGTGAAAGACCTCTTAGCTAGGAGCTCTCTTATTATTTCCGGGCACTTCCATCAAAGACACGAAAAACAATTCACAAAAGGTAAGATATTATATGTAGGTAATCCATTTCAAATGGATTTTGGTGATGCAGACAATTTTAAAGGTTATCATATTTTAGATATTGATACACTAAACTATAAATTTTACGAAAATACCGTATCACCTTTATATCAGAAGGTTTTACTTAGTGAATTGATTCAAAATAATGGTATAGATGATAAAATCAGACAGTTATTTGCTAATAACATCGTAAAACTGAAAATTGATAAGAATATATCGCAAGAAGATCTATCTTTCTTAACATCTAAGCTAAATCTTCTCAAGCCAGAGAGTTTAGCTCTAGATTACGATATAAACTATAATAAAATCTCAGATGAACCTCTGGATAAAGACCTTTCAGGTATCGATATTTCGGATGCCATTACTGAATTCATTAATTTACTTGAAGTAGATGACAAGAAAGATATTCTTGAATATACTATAGACTTATTTAAACGTTGTACAACATGAAACATGTTACTTTTAAAAAGATAACCATTCAAAATTTTCTCTCTATTGGATCAGAGCCTGTCGCTGTTGAATTCAAAAAGGGATTACATATTTTAACCGGTAGGAATCTTGATAAACCAGATAGACAGAACGCTGTTGGTAAATCTTCTGTTGCAGATGCAATATATTTTGCTATATTTGGTGATTCTCTACGCGAACTTAAGAAAGAACTAATCATTAACAACGTTACTGGCGGAAAGTCTCATGTTGAGCTTGATTTTGATGTTAGTTCCCCGAAAGGTAATAACTCATTTAAGATTATACGTACACTTTCACCTAATAAAGTGTTTGTCTTTAAGGATGGTGTAGATAAAACACGTGATAGTATTAGTAATACTACAAAATACATATGTGAAGTACTAAGCGCATCACCTTCTGTCTTTCAGAACTGCGTTATTATGACGGTTAACAACGCTACACCGTTTATGGCCAAAAATAAAGTCGAAAAACGTAAGTTCATTGAAGATATTTTCGGTATGGAAGTCTTTAGCCGTATGATTTCGGCTTTGAGGCAGGAGTATAACGATGTAAAACGTGATCATGACATCCAATTATCTAAATTGGATGAGATGTACAATACTTCTAAGACATATAACACACAGAAAGAGCTTGCTCTAAAGAAAAAGACAGATAAAAAAAATCTTTATACAGAAAGACAGCTTACAAACAAACAAAATCTCGATAGTCTCTTACAAGAAAAAATTAATTCACAAATTAACCCGGCTGATATTACTAATCTAGAAGATTCTATATCTAATCTAGATGGTAAGCTAGTTATATGTGATGATAAAATCAATACTCGCATTGGAGAAGTGAGCACTAAGCGTGCAAACTTAGACCACTTTGTAAAATCTTATAAAACAATTGGTACAACTGCAGCAACATGCCCGGTTTGTCTTAAATCTATAGATGACCATGATAAAGATGTACTTGAGCAAGAAAAGCACAAAATAAAGCAAGATATTGTTAACATTAAACAAGAAATAGAAGATGTTACAGCAGCTATTGATGAAGTAACTAATATTAAAAACAAAGTCAAGCAAGCAATACAGCTAAAGAACAAACAACTTAACGAACTTAGCTTAAAACTGCAGTATATTAATAACATCGATCAAAAGATTGTACAAATTCAAAAATGGCAACAAGAGCTCAATAAGGATATTGAATTATTGGATGACAGTAGTACAGAATTTGATACGCTAATTGAAAGTAACCTTACCCGTATTGATGAGCTAGAGCAGTTAGTTAAAGGTATAGCTAAAAAGCTAAGTCAGTTGGATATTGTCAAGTTCGTAGTGAGTGAAGAAGGTGTAAAATCTTATATCGTTAATAAACTACTTGAACTTCTCAATTCCAAACTATTTTATTACTTGAAGCGTTTAGATTCGAACTCAGTTTGTGTTTTCGATGAATATTTCGAAGAACAAATTGTTAATGAAGAGAATAAGATATGCTCTTACTTTAACTTCTCTGGAGCTGAGCGTAAATCAATCGATCTTGCATGCTTGTTCGCGTTTTCTGATATCAGACGTATACAAGGCGGTGTTAGTTACAATATCTCACTTTATGATGAGCTATTCGACTCGTCTTTTGATGAAAAGGGTATTGAGCTCATAACAGAGATATTAAAGGAACGTGTAGATTCGTTAGGTGAGTGTGCCATTGTTATATCTCACCGTAAAGAATCTCTAAAGGCTGTTACTGGTGATGTTATTTATCTAGAGAAGTCAGGTGGTATTACAAGAAGAGTTGAACACCCTGATTATTAATCATTGATTTCTGTATAATATATATTATATATTAGTAAATGTTATCTGTTAACCCTTTTCCACAGCCAATTGCTCAACCACACGCACCGCTGTGGGGCCCCGTACCAACTATTGCTAATAATCCTCAGCCAGCAGAAATGGCTCTACCGAGATATGTAAATTATCTCGCTGATTATGGTGGTTGTGGTTTCTGGCGTATTATCTGGCCTGAAATGTTAATTAACGCTTCTGGGAGGGGTTGCTCTTCATCTCTAACAGCAATGGTGTTTAATCCAGAATGGTATAGAGGTGTTAAGGCTGTTAAATTACAAAGACAAGCTTCAAATGATCAAAAAGAGTTTGTTAAGTACCTTAAGAGCATTCAAAAAGATTTAGGATTTAAGATTATTTACGAAGTTGATGATGTTGTATTTAAAGAAGAAATACCTGACTATAACAAATTCAAATCAGCATTTGATACAGATGAAATTCGTAATAACTGTATTGAAATAATTAAACTATGCGATGAAGTTACAGTGACATGTGACTATATGCGCAAATTGTATATAGAAAAAACCGGTAAAAAGGAAATTACGGTTATTCCAAACTTTGTTCCTATCTCATGGATGGGTCACTATTACGACAAGCGTAAAATTTGGGATATGTACGATAAGTACAAGAAGAAGCCACGTGTTCTATACACTGGTTCAGGTGCTCACTACGACGTTGACATGAAAAATAATGGTGTGGATGATTTCTCACACGTTATTGACTTCGTAAGAAATACTATTGATAAGTATCAGTGGGTATTCGTTGGTTCTTATCCTCCTGGCCTTTCACCTTACGTTCAAAACAATCAAATTGAATTCCATCCATGGCAGACACTAGCAGATTATCCTGCTTTCATTAGTAGCCTTAATGCTCAAGCTATGATTGCACCGTTAATGGATAATAACTTTAATAGATCAAAGTCTGATATTAAGTTTATTGAAGCTTGTGTGTTGGGTTTACCTTGTTTGGTACAAGATATGGAAACCTATAAGTATGCTCCTGATTTCCTTAAGTTTAAGACCGGAGATGACCTAGGAGTTAAGCTAGAAGCAATTCTCAAGAATAAAGCTGCATATTATCGCAACGTAGACATGTTTAGACACATAGGTACACAACGATTCCTTGAGTTGCCTGAAAATATTGGCTGTCACCTTGAAGCTCTCAATACACCTTTCGGTTCTCCAGAGCGAAAATATTTGAAAAGATGGAATTGAGTTGATTTCAGATAAAATCTCTATATTATAGAGTAGAGATGTACAGAAATGCAGTTTACAATAGCCGTAATCAATCATTACGGCTATTTACTTGGGATGAATCCGGGAAACGTATAGATTACGATGTGTCTATATCACCATACCTTTATGTCGAGGATTCGAGAGGTGACAAAACCTCAATTTTCAATACAAAGTTGAGGAAGCGCTCATTCAATAACTCTTACGAACGTAATAAGTTCATACAAGACTCCGGTATCAAGCGAGTGTATGAAAACATGCCTGTAGTTCAGCAATTTCTTGTTGACTCTTACGGTAAGGAGAATGAACTGGATGATTTCGCTAAGTTCGATCTGAAGGTAATGTATATAGACATTGAGACTTACTCGGTTGACTCATTCCCTGATATTGATAACCCTGAGCATACTGTTAACGTAATAACTTGCTACGATACGTTTAGTAAGAAGTTCTATACGTTTGGTCTCAAGCCGTATAACGTGACTCAATCAAATGTAGTTTATACTCATTGCAAAAATGAGCGTGATCTGTTCATTAAGTTCTTAGATCATATGTCTAAAGACTTTCCTGATATTCTTAGCGGGTGGAACAGTGAAGGTTTCGACATTCCTTACATCGTAAATAGATGTGAGAGAATTTTAGGTGAAGAATATGTTGCATCGCTTTCACCATTAAAAAAAGTCTACTACAGAGACATTAAAGGTAAGTTCGGTAAAGCTGCTAAGAGATATTATATTGAAGGCATTGCTTGTATTGACTACTTGGATATTTACAGACGATTCTGTTTTACTCTTAGAGAGTCATACAAGCTAAATGCTATTGCTGAGCTAGAATTAGGTGAGAAGAAGGTTGATTACGGTGATATCGATCTTGCAACTTTAGCAGATACTGACTGGCAGAAGTTCATTGACTATAACATTCAAGACGTTAACCTGTTAGTTAAGCTAGAAGAGAAGCTACAGTATATTTCTCTACTCAGAATGCTTTCTTATGTAGGACTCACAACACTAGAAGGTGCAATGGGTACTCTGTCTGTGATTAACGGTGCTCTAGCAATTAGAGCGCGTAATCGCGGTGAGGTTATATCTACATTCATTAGATCCGGAGCTGATTCAAAGAATCCAGGTGCATATGTATCTGAACCGAAAAAAGGATTTAAAGAAAATATTGTTTCATTTGATGCTAACTCACTGTATCCAAATGTTATGATCGCGCTAAATCTCTCACCTGAAACTAAGGTAGGTAGAATCGTCAATAACAAAGATGGTACAATTGAAGTTCAGCATGTATCTGGTAAAGCGTATGAATTGACTAAAGAAAAGTTTGCACAATTCATACAAAATGAGCGTCTAGCTATTACAAAGGCTGGATTCCTTTTCTCACAGAAAAAGAAAGGTATTATACCTGAATTTCTCGATTATTATTATCAAGAGCGTGTAAAGATACAGAAAGAGCTATTTGAATATGAGAAAAAATTATCAACTCTTCCATCATTTGATCCTAAGTATCGTGAAATTAAGTTTACTGTTGAGAGACTTAATACAAAGCAGTTAGTTATTAAGATTTTGATTAACTCGTGTTATGGATACATGGGCAACAAACAAGCTCCTATCGGTGATGACGATATTGCATCTTCTGTAACGCTTACAGGTCAAGCTGTTATTAAGCATGCAGGTAAACTACTTCAAGACTATTTAAGAGAGTATCACAATATAACTAATGCTACGGTATTAGATGAGAGTTGGGTTTACAGTGATACAGATAGCTGTTATTTCTCATTAGGTTGTATTCAGGATCAAGTACCTCTAATGAAGGGTGACGAGATTAATCCTGAGTTCTATAATACAGTTGAAAGACTTAATGATTACCTAAATGCAGGTATTAAAACGTGGGCAGAAAAGTCTCTTCGAACAGAGAATAGTAGATTCATCTTTAAGCGAGAGTTCATTGGTGATGTTGGCGTATTCTTGCAGAAGAAAAGATACGTTTTGCATATTCTTGATAACAAGGGTATTAAAACTAACAAGTATAAGTATACAGGTGTCGAAGTTGTGCGTACAACTATGCCAGATGCAATTAAGCCATACGCAAAACGAATCATTGAGACTATGTTTAAGACAAAATCTCTTAAGAAGACAAACGAAGTTTTATCGGAAACTTACGAGAAGTTTAAGAGTCTTGGACCTCAAGAAATTGCTTTTGTTATGGGTCTAAGAGGGTACGAAAAGTATGCAAGTCAGTGTAAGGAATTCATAACAGCAAAAGGAATGCCTGTACATGTTAAATCTGCATACTTGCATAATCACCTTATGAACAATGTGTATAAGGTAAATCGTTCTGAAGACATTGTATCCGGTGACAAGGTTAGGTATGTATATCTAGAAAAGCCTAATAAGTATGGATTGAGCTCTATAGGATTTAAATATGATTACCCAATTGAATTTAAGCATGAATTTAAAATTGACTATGATAAGATGTTTGAAAAGATTTTGTTTGAGTCAATTAAGCGATTCTATGAAGCGGTTTCATGGCAGATTAGAAAGCCGTCTGAAAATGTAAAAACAGATTTGTTCGAACTATTTGCATAGTAGATTTTTAAAACACATTGAGTAAATAAACAATATGGAATATTTGGATAAACCACTACACGACGGTACCTCAAACGCACACCCTGCATACTGGAGAGGTAAAGCACAAGGCATTAATGATATGCTCAAGATTGTATCGGATGTCATGATGGGACACGATAACGGTTCAGGTATAAATAACAACCCTACCATTGAATCTATGAGACGTGGATTACTTACCTGGCGCGATGAACTAGATAAGTACACTGAGCTCAAAAATAAGAAAGAAAAAGTAGATAAGTCTGAGAAGTAATATATAATTGTTTATATGAGTAACATTAAAACAATCGTTGATCACATCGGACGTACTGTTGTAGGTGAAGAAGTTTCTAGTACCGCAGAAACACTGACTCTTAACAACCCAGTAATTATTCACGTTCAGCCAAATCCACAAACTAACCAGCTACAGGTTCAATCCTTCCCTTACATGTTTATGGAATTTATTAAACCATCTGCTAGAGATACCAATCAGTGGACGTTTAATAAGAGTAATATTGTTATTTCAACTGTAGAGCTTGATGACAATATTATTGCACAGTATCGTGCAATAAACAACCCAATCCCACAGCAGCCACAAGCTGACGCAGAAGTTATACGGTTGTTTGAAGACTGATAGTCGATTACATATCATATGAAAAGCCTGTTAGATACTCTAACAGGCTTTTCTCATTTAACTTACTTGATATCTAATGATATTGTGTTATACTATATGTAATGAGTAAATTTGATGATAAAGAAATAGATAAGGCATTAGCTGAAATTGATGAGGTAAATCCGTTTGCAACCTATCTTAGCGATAGTACTCTTAGTAGAGTTGGTGGGTGGGTCGATACTGGTAGTTATGTACTCAATGCTATTATATCTGGCTCAATTCATGGCGGTATTCCTAAGGGCCGAGTTACTATGCTAGCTGGTGAGTCAATGACAGGCAAGTCGTTGTTCGTACAAAAGATTCTAGCAAAAGCTCAGCAAGAGGGATTGATACCTGTTATTTTCGATACTGAAAACGCTATTGATCCAGAAGGTGCTGCTAGAATAGGCCTTGATATTGCTAAAGTAAAGTATGTACCTTGTATTAGCATTGAACAGACACGTAATGCATTGTTCAAATTCCTCACTGCTGTTAAGGAAAAGAAGCTCGAAGGTAAGTTTATTATAGCAATTGATTCCCTTGGTAACTTGCAGAGTGAATTGGAGCTCGCAAGAATGGGTAAAGATAGTACTTCATCAGACATGGGTACTAAAGCACGTGCAATGAAGTCTCTTATGCAGACGTGTACTAACTTAGGAGCTGTTACTCAAACAACTATACTTTGCACTAACCATGTGTATGATGACCCAACTGCTATGTTCCCGTCTATTGAAAAGCATATGCCAGGCGGTAAGTCGTGTGTGTATCTTCCATCCGTTACAGTTCAACTCGCCCGTAAGCCGATGAAGTCGGATGACGGTAAAACAACTGATGGAGAGCTTGCAGTTGGTCAGAAATCTTATGCTGGTATCATTATTAGAGCGCTTACTCGTAAGAATCGTTTCATTAAGCAATACCTTGAAGGTGAAATGTACCTGTCGTTTGCAAACGGTTTGGATAGATACTATGGTTTGTTAGATCTAGCTGTTGGCCTTGGTGTCATTTCACAAAATGGAGCGACTTACGCTCTTGAAGATGGAACTAAGATAGGATATTATAAGAATTTCAGAAAGGATAAAGAATTATGGGAAACTAAAATTCTACCTAGACTGGAAGAACGTATAAAAGGCGAGTGGTCGTATAGCAATCTTGAAGTAGATGAAATTCCTGAAGAACTATGAAAAATAAGTTAGTATTATTATTTAGCGGAGGAGCTGATAGCACAGTATTACTGTATATGGCTGCCGACCAAGGTTATAAAGAAATTCATACTGTTACATTTGATTATGGTCAAAGACACAGTAGAGAAATGGCTTGTATTCCGAGGCAGATA
>Ga0209084_1000197_pt1 | contig 58155 bp, 57 predicted proteins | sample C_130820_MF_Meta_FD_187309 | JGI IMG/M metagenome (GOLD analysis project Ga0209084, IMG submission 187309) | Freshwater microbial communities from Lake Croche, Canada to study carbon cycling - C_130820_MF_MetaG (SPAdes) (version 2) | ecosystem: Environmental > Aquatic > Freshwater > Lake...
ACTTCGTACGAGATGCAATTCTTGTAGCCATATTTACTGGCGGTTTTTCTTATTAGGGCTGTTGAATATTGCGTGCCTGATGGGCGAAACCATTTTCCGTGGTTTCCAATTAATTTCTTTAGCTCGTTTGCACATCCAAGAATTTCGGAATCAACGCTCGCTGCTGAAATAGTTTTCATCTGAGTATGTGTCATCGTGTGGTTCCCCAGATCGTGCCCAGCAGAAATTATTCGCTTTGCAATAGCAGGTTCCGACTTTAGAAAAGTTCCAACCGCGAAGACTGAGACTTGAGTCTTTGTAGAATCTAAAATATCCAATATTGAATGGGCGATAGCTAGTTCACCAGCCGCGTGGAAAGTTAGGGCAATATTTCCGGCAGACCGTGGCCCGTGAGTGATGTCGGGGCTAGCTGAAGCGGCGAGTGCAGATAGGGGGGTCTCGATCAAGCCGGCTAGTGCTAAGGCACTCCCAGTTAGGAAGCTCCGTCTGGATATGCTCATATTGGAAGGGTACTCCGAGTGGCGAGCCTGCCAATCCGCCTTTCCACTCAGTACTTGCTAATGTTTAACACAGAAGTTTCCCCCTTCTGAAGGGCTTATTAAGATTCTCCAAAGCGAACGGGAGCGAACTTGAGCGAAGATGACGATACAAACTCAGATGACATCATTACTGAGGAAATGCTTTGGGAGCGAATCCCAGAGGTAGAAGGTATCGATCGCGCCAATACTTACTATGAATTAAGTGCACGGATTTATGCGCGTGGTCAATATGACGAGGCACTTGCACTCGCTGAGACCGCACGCGATATTTATTCCCAACTTGGATCTATCGTTCCGTTGGATGGATTAGCCCAGGCGTATTCTGCGATTGGCTATAACCTGAATCAACTTAAGCGGATGAATGAAGCAGCCAGTGCTATGAGCAAGGCCGTTGAAATTTTACGTGAATCAAAATCACCCCTTGCAATTGACCTTGCTTGCACACTTGGTGAATGGTGGTTTGGTTCGAAAGAATACGAAAAAACTATTGAATGCATGACTGATTGTGTTCAAGAGCATCTCGTTGAAGGAAACGACAGTGGTGCGGCAAATGATCTGCATTTAATTGGCTGTGCCCAACGCGAACTTGGTAATTTTGCCCAGGCGTTGGAATCTTTCCGCGAGGCGCGTGCGCTATTTAAGAAATTAAAGGAAGTTATCAACGTAGCTCGTTGCGATCAAAAGATTGCACATTGCCTAGTTGAATTGGGCGATGGCGAAGCCGCGATTCTTTCGGCACAAAAGTCCCTCGATGTTTTCATCACTGCGCATGATGCCCATCGGGAAACTTATTCACTGCTCGAACTTGGCAAGGCACAAATCGTTGCGGGCCAAGAGGAAGAGGGCCTAAACACCCTTGATCGAGTCCTAGAGATTGCAACCGACTCGGACAATAAGGATTTCGAATTTATTTTGGAGATCGAACGCCGGATGGCAACAGTTCTTCACAAATTAGGCCGTGATCAAGAAGCCGATGAGATCGAACGACGAATTCAATCTGTTTCTGAGGTAATCGAAGAAGCCTAATTATTGAGGTGTTGCATCGCCCAGGCATACATGGCGATGGCACCAGCAGCTGAAGCATTCATTGAACGGGTTGAACCGTATTGTCTGATCGCAAGAACGGTTTCACATATTGCCACCGCCTCATCTGACATGCCAGCGCCTTCTTGGCCAAAGAAGAGGACACACTTTTCTGGCAACGTAGTGGTCTCTAACTCTTTAGAAATCGGGAGATTATCAATTCCAATTATCGGTACTGAATTTTCATCACACCACTTCTTAAAATCTAAAACTGTTGGGTGGTGAAGAACGTGTAAATATTTATCGGTAACCATCGCACCGCGTTTATTCCAGTCTCGCTTTCCAACAATGTGAACCAACGCAACATTAAAAGCATTTGCAGTTCTGACGACTGACCCAATATTTAAATCATGTTGCCAATTTTCAATTGCTATTTGCAATTTATGTCGCTTGGTATCCAAGTCCGCGACGATTGCTTCAACAGACCAATAACGATAATGATCTAAAACATTTCTTCTATCACCGTTTGCAAGTAATTCTGGATCAAAATTCGCACCGACTGGCCACGGCTCGGGATGAGGACCAACACCCACAATTGGATAGAATTCGCCAGGTCCAATCTCAGCAGTTGTCATGGATATAACTTTAGGGGGAGACACAGTGAAGCAAAAATCCTGGCTCCCGATTTATCTCGCACTCGGACTAGTCTGGGGTTGCTCATTCATTTTTATCAAACTCGGGCTGGAATTCCTAACTCCCGCCGGAGTTGCATTTGGTCGCTGCTCACTCGGCGCAGTAACACTCTTACTTATTGTGCGTCTTCGCGGTCTCAAATTACCTACCGAAAAAAGTACCTGGCTTGCGCTTTGGGTTGTTTCACTTCTTTTAAATGTAATTCCTGGTTTCTTATTTGCATTTGCGGAGGTCAGAGTTACATCAGTACTAGCAGGAATCATTAATGCATGCACACCATTGACCACTCTGATATTTATCTTGATCGCTTTTCGTGAAGATAAACCAAAAAGCTACCAACTAATTGGTCTTGCAATTGGTGCGGTTGGTGTACTTACTGTTCTGGGGATTTGGAACGGAGTTGGCCATAATTCGATGATTGGCGTTCTGGCGCTTTTGCTCGCGGTCACTTGTTATGGACTTTCATTTCCCATAATCCGCAAATATGTTTCACCACTTGGCTTGCGCGCAGAGTCGCTCGCCGCGACTCAAGTCACCACCGGTGCGCTAACGCTTCTCCCGTTCTTTCTATTAAATGGCATCGCAAAGGATTACTACCGACCTGGTCCAATCCTGGGGATGTTGGCACTTGGGATATTCGGCAGTGGTTTTGCCTACATTTGGAACTTTAAAATCGTTGCTCAGGCGGGAAGTGCAATAGCAAGTTCAGTTACTTACTTAACGCCAGTGGTTGCAGTTTTTGTGGGGTGGCTCTTCTTGGGTGAGAACATTTCTTGGAATCAACCAATAGGCGGCTTGATAGTTTTATTTGCGGCCGCGCTCTCGCAGGGACGCTTTGCTCGTAAAGCACTGGCATAATCAACACATGCGTAAATGGTTGGTACCTGTAATTTGTCTTGAATTTATCTTTTCAACGACAACACCAGCAAACGCAATTCTTATTCCAAAATCTTTTGAAACTCTTGCCGCATCGCCCTTTCTATTTCACCCTGGAATTATTGTTGTCAATCCGGCAACATCTGAGACGGTTTTCACTGATGCGCCCGATGTAACTCGGGCGCCTGCTTCAGTTCTTAAGTTGGTCGCTATGACTTCTGCGATTGAAGCACTCGGCGCAGATACCGTTTTTCATACTTCAATAAGCACTACAAGTACTCGCGGAAAATTCGCCATGATTGGAGATGGTGATCCTTGGCTAACAACTAGCTCTGCGGTAGCCAAGAAATTCCACAGAGCCCTTTCAACTACTCTTATAACTGCTGCGCTAAGAAGTGCTCCGAAAATGCGCACCATAACAATTGACACTAATGGCGTTTATTTAAAGGACCTGCAGAATTTACAGTTCCTGTATCGCAAGAAAGTAAATATAAAGATTCATCAAGTGGCAACATTTGATGAAATTCGAAGTGAAGCCGAAACTCAAATTCGTGAAATTTCTTCACCACCACTTAGTGAAATTGTGCAATTTACTTTACTGTGGAGCGATAATGTATTGGCCGATCGCTTGGCGCGAACTGCGGCAAAAAAATTAGGTTTTGGAACGGATGCCGTTGGAATACAACAGGCATTTGAAGAAACGCTTAAAAGTATTGAAGTACCTGCCCCTGGTTTGACAGTGTTCGATGGCAACGGTCTCTCACATGATGACCGAATCTCTGCTCGTACAATCGCTGATTTATTGATTCAAATAAAGAATCGTCCAGAACTCAAGGTTATTTATGATGGCCTGCCACTTGCTGGGGAAACTGGAACGCTTAAAAATAGATTTAAACTTGATGCGCCAACTGCGGTTGGGCTGATCAAAGCAAAGACTGGCTGGATTGATACAACTGTTTCACTTGCCGGATACGTTGATGTTGGCCCAGATCAGTATGTTTTTGCCGTAATTGCTGATCACATTAAGCCTTTTGAGCGCTATCGACAGATTGCGCGTAAAACTATTGATCAAATGCTGGGAACGATAGCCCTACCTCCACCTGTTACTAATTAGGTATCCTCCTCAGATGAGTAGCAAGATTTCTCCTTACATAGCGCTAATGAAATTGCGCGTTGTCGAGCTCTTACTAGTCACAACACTTCCTGCACTATTCTTAGCAGTGCGCGGTGTTCCATCTTTTAAAATTACTGCGGCAACACTAATCGGTGGAACTCTTGCAGCAGGTGCATCCAATGCATTTAATATGATCATTGAAGTTGACTCAGATCGCCTTATGGCACGAACCTCCAAACGACCAATTGTTAGCGGCGCGGTAACTGAAACTCAGGCATTCGTCTTTGCCTCGGCACTCACAGTTGTATCCCTTGTAATTTTCTCTTTTTTCACCACGGTCTGGGCTACCGTATTAACTGCGGCAGCAATTGTCTTTTACGTATTTGGTTACACGATCGGTCTCAAGCGCCGCACTTCACAAAATATTGTCTGGGGCGGAATTGCCGGGTGCATGCCAGTACTAATTGGTTGGGCCGCCATCACTAATTCGCTTTCGCTAACTGCTTGGCTATTTTTCTTACTTATCTTTTTTTGGACCCCACCACATTTTTGGGCGCTGGCAATTAAGTACCGTGATGATTATGCGGCTGCCGGCATTCCAATGCTTCCAGTAGTAGCCTCAATAAAATCAGTTCAAAAACAGATGTGGTTTCACACAATCGGAATGATTATTTGCTCATTGGCTTTAGATTGGAGCGCCAAACTTCCCTGGTGGTGCTGGACAATCACAGCCCTTCTCGCACTTGGCTTTGGCCAGCAGCTTTTAAAGATTGACGGCCCAAATTCAGATAAGGCCGCCGCAAAGTTATTTCAATGGTCGATAACTTACTTGAGCGTGTATTCACTGTTACTGGTTATTGCAGTCCTTGTTTCAAATCCCTGATTACTGGTATCCACAGCAATATTTAGCGTAGTAAATCTCTAAGGTTATGTAGGTATTGTGCGGGCATGGACAAGCTGGCAATCTCTGCAACTGATTTAACCAAGAAGTATGGCGAGCGAACCGCGCTATCGCATGCAAATTTCTCAGTACCAGCCGGAACGATCTGCGGTTTCGTAGGGCCAAATGGGTCGGGTAAAACAACAACTATTCGTATGCTCCTTGGTTTAATCTCTCCGACCAGTGGAACCGGAACGGTACTTGGCGAGAATATTTCACAACCAGAAAAATATTTACCAAAAGTTGGTGCCATGATCGAAGGACCGGCGTTTTATCCAGCGCTCTCTGGTTTAGAGAACTTAAAGGTTTTAGCAACGCTGGGTGGATTCCCACTAGAACGAGCCGAAGAGTTAATTGGCAAAGTTGGACTTGGCGATCGGGGCGGATCAAAGTTCAAAACCTATTCATTAGGTATGAAACAAAGACTTGGAATTGCTGCAGCGCTCCTACCAAATCCAGAACTTCTAGTTTTAGATGAACCGACCAATGGCTTAGATCCTTCTGGGATACAAGAAGTCCGAGAATTAATAAGGGACTTAGCAAATAAGGGAACAACAGTTTTTGTCTCATCACACTTACTGAGTGAACTCGAAATGATTAGTGAATATCTGGTGATGCTACGCGAAGGTAAAGTTATATTTTCTGGTAGAACTAAAGATCTCCTAGCTGGAGCAGAACCAATTATTGTCGCAGTTCCAGAGTATGAAGTTGATCTAACAAAACTTGTGAAATTGATTGAAGATAGTGGACATACCGTTGCACTTCGAGATGGGGCAGTTCACGTCACTAGTTCTAAAGAGTGGGCACCAACTTTAAATCGACTGGCTTTTGAAGCTGGAATCACCCTTGCATCTATCAGCACGGTGCAGCAAACACTTGAAGAAACTTTCTTTGAGATGACGGAGGACCAAGCATGATCCGCGTTATAAGAGCTGAAGCTCGTAAATTAAGGCGTCGGAGCTTATTGCTCTCAACTTTTGCCACAGTTGGTGGCCTATCCGGCTTGTTCACCACAATTGTTTACTTAATGATCAATTCAAAAAGTGGGAATTCAAGACGAGGCGAACGCATTAGCGCCCTGCAACTAAGCCAACCAGACGGTTTGGTGTACGGCTTTAAATTAGTTGGAGCGTTCCTCGGGATCGTTGCACTTTGCATCTTTGCTTCTCAAACCGCTCAGGAATATACCTACGGGACTTTACGTAACCTCTTGGTAAGGCAACCCTCTCGAATGAAGATTTTGATCGGGAAATTTATCTCGATGAAGATTTATGCGCTTCTTATTGTGTTATTCGCTGGCGGCTTTAGCATCGCTCTCTCATACGCTCTCGCTGGTCACGCGAAGGTCAGTACCGCCAAATGGAGCTCACATGCGGCGCTAGTTATATTGGGCCAGACAACGTTGAACATATTTTTATCCACACTTTGCTTTGGAACTCTGGGAATGATTTTAGGTCTCCTATTTCGCTCACCAATCAGTGCAATTGCAACCGGTGTTCTTTGGACACTAATTCTTGAAAATATTATCTCTGCCTTAATTGCGAATACCGCCAAATGGATGCCGGGCCAAAACTTCTCAAATATCGGTGAAGGCGGAAGTGCTATTGCAAGTTACAAATATTCACTTTTAATCTCATTGCTATATCTAGCTGCTGGGTCAACGCTAGTTGCGATCCTGTTCAAGCGAAGAGATGTTGCAAATTAGCGACACAAGGCGTTAATTTAAGAAAACACCCAGTAAGAACCTTTACCCTTAGGAGATTCACTTCCCTGGGGGTTTGCCAAGAATGTCAGCCATAAAGCGAGGCAGAGCAGTCAGTGCTTTCATTGCGCTTGGCCTGCTTGCTACGACGTTTACTTGTGATCTAGCGACCGCAAAAACTCCAAAACCAACTCAAGCACAAATCGATGCCGCGAAAGCGATTGAAGCCGCGAAAGCCGCAGCGGCTAGCGCCGCAGCAGCAAAACTTAATTCTGCAACAAAGACACTCAATCAATTAACAGCGATATCTGATGCGGCTCGTTCTTCATACAACCGGGCACTAAAGGAACTCGCGATTGCAACTTCCAACGCCAAAGCGGCGGCTGCACATGCAGCACTCACTCAAGCTGCAGTCAATGCCGCAAACACAACTATTGGAAAGATGGCATCAAGTGCTTACAAAATGGGTGGCGACTTTACAAATATCAATTCGCTTCTAAGTGCAACCGGCCCACAAGATTTAATTGATCGCCTAACCACTTTAGATAAGTTAGGCGCATCAAATACCACTGCCTTAAAACGTTTTCAAGCGGCACAAGTCGTTGCCAAAGCTGCCCAGGTGGAGGCCGATCGAACTAAGTTGGCTCAAGCGGCTGCAACTAATAAAGTGGCAGCGGCCAAGAAAATTGCGGATGATGCCAAGGCCGCCCAACAAGTTGAAGTAGATAAATTAAAAGTTGTACAGAACAAATTAGCAACCGAACTTGCCCAAGCAAAGAACACTCGTGTTACCTTGGAACAACAACGCCAATTAGCTTTACTTGAAGAAGCGAATGCAAATATTGCCGCAGTTACTCCAGGGCAATTCAAAGTTTGGCCAGATCGCGGGTTTACCGGTCGTTCCACAATTCGTTCCACAGAAGCAATTAGAACGTCGGCTGTTGCATTTGCGAAGAAACAAGTACAAGCACGTAAGCCTTATATTTGGGGAGCGCAAGGCCCTAATGCATTCGATTGCTCAGGCCTGGTTTATGCCGCTTATAAATCTGCTGGTTTAGATTATCCAAACTGGGGACGCTTAAATGCTGCGCTCTACTTTGTTGCGACAAAGCGTGTTCCATTTAGTGAATTACTTCCGGGCGATCTGCTCTTTTACTCTTATGATGGATCGGTACAAAACATCCACCACATCACTATTTATGCTGGAAACGGCATGATGTGGGAGGCGAATTCCAAAAAAGTAGGCTTGATTTACTCAAATATGTACAGCATCAAGGGCTTAATGCCATCTGGCGGTCGCGTTTAATTCTTTTGTAGAGTGCACCTTGTGAGCCTCCATTCCCAAGCATTATTAAAAGTCCGACAAGCGGTACGGCCTTGGCTTGCGCAATTAGCGAGTGATACAACTGCGTTGGTTGGAGTTTCTGGTGGCGCAGATTCAATGGCGCTTGCAGTAGCGCTATTACTTGAGGGTAACGTAAATCAGACTCGAATTATTCCGGTTGTTGTTGATCATGGCTTGCAAAGTAATTCTGCCGAAGTTGCAGCCTCAGTAGTGGAAAAATTAAAGAAGTTAGGCTTTGAAGACATTTTTACTTCACGTGCTCATGTAACTATGCAAGACGGGATTGAGGCTTCAGCACGGAGAGCTCGGTATCAGATTTTTCAACAAGCTCTTGAAACGTACGGTACGAACGTATTGTTTTTAGGACATACTCGAGATGACCAAGCAGAAACTGTTTTACTTGGCTTAGCACGTGGCTCTGGTACAAAATCACTATCTGGTATGCCTGAAGTTACTGGCCCATTTATTAGGCCGCTTTTAAATATTGAAAGTGCAACAACAGATGCTGCTTGCGCGGAATATGGAATTGAAGTTTGGAATGACCCACACAACTTCAACGAAGAGTTCCGCAGAGTTCGCGTTCGCAAAAATATCCTTCCCGCGCTGGAAGAAAATCTAGGACCGGGAATTAGCGAGGCCCTTGCCAGATCCGCGCGCTTGCTAAGAGAAGATGCCACGGCGCTTGATGAGTGGGCACAGCGAATTTATGAGGATCTTGATCCCAAGAGTTTGGATGTTGGTGTCTTGGCTGGGCTTCCCAAAGCGATTCGAAGCCGGGTGATTCGGATCGCGATTTATGCGGCAGGAGCACCGGCAGGCTCAATTTCGGCAGACCATATCGTTCCGATCGAGGCGCTGGTCACAAATTGGCGCGGCCAAGGCAGCGCAGATCTCCCTGGTGGTGTGAAGGTTGCCCGAATTTCGGGCAGACTTTCACTCTCTACGCCAGCCTAAATTCAGGTCCGACAAGCGAACTAAAAGGAAGAGCAAACTTTGAATCTAACTACCAGCGGAACAGATATTGAAAGTGTCGTCGTAACCCAATCAGAGATTCAAGGGCGACTTGCAGAATTGGCCGTGCAAGTAGAAAAAGATTATGAGGGACGCGATCTCCTACTTATAGGTGTTCTAAAAGGTGCAGTTATGACGATGGCTGATTTTTCAAGATCGTTGCAACGCCATGTTGAGATGGATTGGATGGCAGTTTCTTCCTATGGTTCTGGAACCAAATCAAGCGGCGTTGTGCGCATTCTTAAGGATTTGGACCGTGACATCACCGGGCGTGAAGTTGTAATCGTTGAAGATATTGTTGACACTGGTTTAACACTAGCTTGGTTAAAATCAAATTTAGAATCTCGCGGCGCCAAGAGCGTTGAAATTCTCACCCTCCTTCGCAAACCAGATGCGGCAAAAGTAAGTGTCGATGTTAAATATGTGGGCTTTGATATTCCAACCGAGTTCGTAGTCGGCTATGGCTTAGATTTCAATGAAAAATATCGCAACTTAGATTTCATCGGCGTACTAGCGAAGCATATGTATTCATGACCACAAAAAAACCCGGAAAGAAGGAATCTCCCAAAAAGTTGAATCTACTTGGCGAGAAGAAAATCAAACTTAAGAAGCCACAATATCGCCGTATTTTGCGTGGCCCACTTTTCTGGATCGTTCTAGCGCTTCTAGTTGTAAGTGTTGCCGGGCGAATATCTACAAGTGGCGATCAATTTATTAAGGTAGATACCTCCACAATTTTGGCCGCAATCTCCTCAGATAAAGTTGATTCTGCAATTGTTATTGATAAAGATCAGAAGATTGAAGTAATTCTTAAATCAGGAAATTACATCAAGGGTTCCAAGAAACTTTATGCCTCATACGTTTCTGGACAAGAGCCGCTAATTATCGAGCTGTTAACAAGTAATCCACCGCCTAAAGCGTGGGATGTAAAAGTTCCAACTCAATCTTTCTTGATGTCACTTTTCTTGAGTTTTGCCCCGATCTTATTAATAGGGTTCCTATTCCTCCTCTTTATGGGAAATGCCCAGGGCGGAAATCGAGTATTTTCTTTTGGAAAATCCCGTGCAAAACTACAAAGCCCGGAGACCCCAAAAAGTACTTTCGCAGATGTGGCCGGCGCAGATGAAGCGGTTGCAGAATTAACAGAGATAAAAGATTTCCTGGCTTCCCCGCAGAAGTATCAAGATATCGGTGCCAAGATTCCAAAGGGCGTACTTCTGTATGGCCCACCAGGAACTGGTAAGACGCTTCTTGCACGCGCTGTTGCCGGCGAAGCAAAAGTTCCGTTCTATTCGATCTCTGGTTCAGAGTTCGTTGAGATGTTTGTAGGTGTTGGTGCTTCACGCGTTCGTGATCTTTTTGCAAAGGCCAAAGAGAGCGCCCCAGCAATTATTTTTGTTGATGAAATTGATGCAGTAGGTCGTCAGCGTGGTGCTGGTCTGGGTGGTGGTCACGATGAGCGTGAACAAACTTTGAACCAGCTTTTAGTCGAGATGGATGGCTTTGAAGCAAACGCTCAAGTAATTTTGATCGCTGCAACAAATCGACCAGATGTATTGGATCCAGCGCTACTTCGTCCAGGTCGATTCGATCGCCAGATTCCAGTTGATCGCCCAGATCTAAAGGGGCGTACAGCAATTCTTGAAGTACACGCGAAAGGTAAGCCGATCGCAAAGAGTGTTAAATTGGAAGACTTTGCTAAGCGAACGCCAGGATTTACCGGCGCTGATCTGGCAAATGTTCTTAATGAAGCTGCACTTTTAACTGCGCGGGAGAATGCAAAAGTAATCACAACTCGCGCACTAGATGAAGCTATTGATCGTGTGATGGCCGGACCACAACGAACAAGTCGTTTAATGACCGAAGAAGAGCGTCGTATTACTGCGTATCACGAGGGTGGTCACGCTCTTGTGGCTCATGCACTTCCACATACAGATCCAGTTCATAAAATCACAATCATGCCGCGGGGTCGGGCACTTGGTTACACAATGATTTTGCCTGATGAAGATCGATACGCAACCACTCGAAATCAGATGCTTGATCAATTGGCATATTCACTTGGTGGCCGGGCCGCCGAGGAGTTAATTTTCCATGATCCAACCACGGGTGCTTCAAATGATATTGAGAAGGCAACAAACTTGGCCCGTGCGATGGTCACGCAATATGGAATGACCGAGCGAATTGGTGCAATCAAGCTCGGGGTCAGTGAAGGTGAGCCTTTCTTAGGCCGGAGTTATGGTCATCAACGCGATTACTCGGAAAGCGTTGCAGGAATTGTTGATCAAGAAATTCACGACCTAATTGCAAATGCGCATCAAGAGGCTTATGACATTCTTGTTGCAAACCGTGATGTCCTAGATAAATTGGTTGTTGAACTACTTGAAAAAGAGACCTTACTTAAAGATGAAATCGAAAAAATCTTTAAGAAGGTTAAAATGGTTTCACGGCGTCCCGCTTGGACTGGCTCAAAAAATCGAGCACCAAGTGATCTACCTCCAGTAGCGCTGTCTGCGGAAAAGCAAGCAACCCCAGAAGTTGTTTCAGTCGAACCAGCACCGCCTAAGTCGCGAAAGAAAGCCACGCCACCAAGTGAATGAAATTAACCCAATTTCTATGGGTGCCAACGACGGAGGTGCAAGTAGTGACTTTGATCAAGAACGTGCAGAGCGTGCGGTTACCGAACTTCTGCTGGCAATTGGCGAAGATCCAACTCGCGATGGCCTTAAAGAAACACCAGCGAGAGTTGCGCGCGCTTTAAAAGAAAACTTTGCTGGACTATGGCAGAAACCAGAAGATGTGCTCTCAACAACTTTTGACATTGGCCATAGCGAATTAGTAATTGTTCGAGATATTGAAGTTTTTTCTCATTGCGAACATCACTTGACGCCATTTCATGGAGTTGCACATATTGGATATATCCCCGGAGATAGTGGCCGAATCACTGGGCTTTCAAAGCTTGCTCGCTTGGTTGATATGTATGCCAAACGGCCACAAGTTCAAGAACGTTTAACTACCCAAATTGCCGATGCGATGGTGGAAGTTTTAGAACCCGCAGGAGTCATTGTCGTAATTGATTGTGAACATTTATGCATGTCAATGCGCGGAGTACGCAAATCTGCAGCCCGAACAATTACTAGCGCGGTGCGTGGTCAATTACGCGATCCCGCAACTAGAGCAGAAGCAATGAGCTTAATAACTGCAAATAAGAACTAACCATGAAAGCCGATCGCACCCTAGTAATTGGGATATTGAATGTAACCCCAGATTCATTTGCGGACGGTGGCAAGCACTTTGATTTTGAATCAGCCATAACTCGCGCCAAAGAGATGATGGCTGAAGGTGTTGACATAATCGATGTCGGTGGCGAATCCACTCGCCCGGGTGCTGATCGAGTTAGTGAAGATGAAGAGAAAGATCGCGTCATCCCAGTTGTAACCGAATTAGTAGAACTTGGCGCAGTTGTAAGTATCGACACCATGCGAGCAAGCACCGCACAAGCGGCTATTGGCGCCGGGGCTACATATGTAAATGATGTAAGTGGCGGCCTGGCTGATCCTGACATGGCTAAATTAATTGCTAAGAACTCGGCAGTTCAATATGTTGTGATGCATTGGCGAGGGCATTCAGCAACAATGCAAGATGCCGCGGTTTATGAAGATGTAGTTGTTGACGTAAAGCAAGAATTGGATGATCGGGTGACAGCGCTTATAGGCGCTGGTGTAGCCCCAGAACAAATAATTTTAGATCCTGGAATTGGATTTGCTAAAAGCGCTGAGCACAATTGGGAACTGCTTCGAAATCTGGATCGAATAGCTTTGCTCGGGTATCCGTTATTAGTTGGGGCCTCACGCAAACGCTTCCTGGGTGAGTTGCTTGGTGCAAATTCACCAGATGATCGTGAGTTTGCATCCGTGGCTCTCACCACCCAATTGGCTCAAGCTGGTGTTTGGGGCGTCCGGACACACTCTGTTAAACCACACCGTGATGCGATCGCAGTTGTTGAGGAGCTAAACAAATGAGCGATTTGATTTCACTAATTGGAATTCAAGGCTTTGGCTACCACGGGGTATTTCCCGATGAACGAAGTAATGGCCAAACCTTTATTATTGATGCATTTCTAGAGATAGATTTGCGAAAAGCAGGTGAGAGTGATGATCTAACTGCAACCGTAAATTATGCCGATGTTGCAGAATTAATTTTAGAAGAAATTACTGGTTTGCCGGTTTCACTGTTAGAAGCACTTGCAACTCGTATTACCAATAATATTTTGGCAAAATTTCCCCTAGTTTCCGGTGTGAAGGTTGTTGTGCATAAACCACAAGCGCCAATTGCTGTTGGGTTCCAGGATGTTTCGATAACAATTGAGCGGACTCGATGAAAATTGTCTTAGCCTTGGGATCAAATCTGGGGAACCGAGAATCTAATATAGAAGAGGCAGTCTCTGAACTAGAAAATATTATTGAGATTACGCATCTCTCGACTTTGCACGAAACCGCACCTGTTGGTGGCCCAGCACAAGGTGACTACCTAAATGCAGTATTAATGGGGGAGAGTGAATTAACTCCCTATGAACTTTTAGCGCAAACTTCAAAGATTGAAAGTGAGTTAGGTCGAGTTCGTGAAGTTAGAAATGGTCCACGAACGATCGATATCGACATAATTGTTTTTGGTGAAGCACTAATCGATACGCCAGATCTACAAATCCCACATCCAAGAGCGCACGAACGTGAATTTGTTTTAGCCCCTTGGTTAGAGATAGATCCCGAGGCGCAGATACCGGGCCGCGGGAGTGTTGCAAAAATTTTGGCAGAGTTGGCAGATAGCGAGTAACCTTTTCATACGAGCCCGGTACCCGGAAAGGACTGGAGCATGACGTTGAATTTGAGACATCCATTGGCTTTAGTGCCGACTATGGGTGCACTTCATGCTGGGCACGCTTCGTTGATTAACATGGCCGCAGCGCGTTGTTCGCAAGTGGTCGTAAGTATTTTCGTTAACCCCCTGCAATTTGAAAACCAAGAGGATCTGGCGAAATATCCAAGGCCGATTGAAAAAGATATCAAAATTGCTAAAGCTGCTGGTGCAACAGACATTTGGACTCCGACGTTTGAAGAGATTTATCCCAGCAATCCTGAAATTATTTCCGCTGGGCCGGTTGGAAATCTATTTGAAGGTGTCCACCGTTTTGGACATTTTGACGGCGTACTTACTGTCGTGAACCGATTATTTAATTTGGTAAAACCAGAGGTGGCTATTTTTGGCGAGAAAGATTTTCAACAACTATTCTTGATTAAGAAATTAGTCAACGATTTAGCGCTACCTATTGAGATAGTTGCCGCACCGACTATTCGCGAAACCGATGGCCTAGCAATGTCCTCTCGAAATATTAGATTAACTGATGAAGAACGAAAAGCCGCACGTGTCATTTCTAAGGCACTAACTTCGGCAGCAAGGGAAAGTTCAGTTGCGCAACAACGCGATGTACTCCACTCTGTCCTAGCGACCGAAAAGCAGTTTTCCCTAGATTATGCTGAAGTGATCGACGGTGATACTTATGAAATTGCAGACGCAGCGAGCGTGAATAATCGAGCGATAGTTGCTGGTTGGATAAATGGGGTCCGTTTGCTCGACAATATGGTGATGAGAGCCGTGGCCCACGAAGTGAGAACTAAATGAAACTTCTTGCTGGAGTTCCCGGATGGACAGTTAGTGCCGATGTAGTTGTGATTGGGTCAGGTGTTGCTGGTCTTACAACAGCGCTAAATCTGAGGGCAAATGACTTATCGGTTCTTTTAATTACCAAGGCACGCATCGATGCTGGTTCAACAAAATGGGCTCAAGGTGGAATTGCTGCTGCACTCGGTCCTGGTGATACACCAGATCAACATAAGAAAGATACTTTGATCGCTGGCGCCGGACTCTGTGATTCTGAAGCGGTTGATATTTTAGTAACGGAAGGCCCTGAAGCTGTGCGTAAATTAATTGCGCGTGGTGCGGTCTTTGATAAATCAGATAGCGGTGAGATTGCACTAACGCGTGAAGGTGGACACCTGCGTAATCGAATACTGCACGCCGGTGGTGATGCGACTGGTGCTGAAGTATCACGGGCACTTCTAGCGGCGGTTCATGAAGATGAGGGAATTGAAGTCATCGAGAACGCGTTAGCGATTGATGTTTTGAAGAATTCTGAAGGTCGCGTTTGTGGTGCGACAATTCACGTAATTGGTGCGGGAAGTCGAGATGGCGTCGGTCGCGCACTTGCTCGTGCCGTTGTTATTGCAACAGGTGGGCTTGGACAGGTTTATTCGCAAACAACTAATCCATCAGTCTCAACTGGTGATGGCGTTGCGCTTGCACTTCGCGCTGGTGCAAAAATTGCTGATGTTGAATTTATTCAATTCCACCCAACTGTGCTCTGGCGTGAACTTAGTGAGAGCGGGCAACAACCACTGATCTCTGAAGCAGTTCGTGGCGAAGGCGGCGTATTGGTAAATATAAATGGTGAACGCTTTATGCACGGCAAGCACCCACAAGCAGATTTAGCACCGCGTGACATCGTTGCCAAAGAGATATTTCGCCAGATGGCCGAGGCAAATTCGCCACACGTTTGGCTTGATGCAACAAAGATCGCAGATTTTAAAGATCGCTTTCCAACTATTTATGCTTCCTGTCTTGAAAACGGAATCGATCCAACAAAAGAGATGATTCCAGTTGCGCCAGCTTCGCATTATGCATCTGGCGGTGTTCTAGTAAATATGGTTGGGGAAACTACGGTTCCAGGGCTTTATGCGTGTGGCGAAACTGCATGTACTGGTGCCCATGGTGCGAACCGCCTCGCCTCAAACTCTTTGCTTGAGGGCTTAGTTTTTGGAACCCGAATCTCCGCAGACATTGCGGCGCATGTGCCACCACACAGTCAACCAGTTGAAAATTCAACCGATGCAACTCAAAATTTTCTATTAGATCCGGCAATTAAAGGCGAGCTACAGGCTGCTATGAGCAAAGGTGCCGGCGTAATGCGCTCCAAAGAATCACTAGAAGAAACACTCAAAGTTTTAGAAAATTTAGCAAAGCAGCGAAGCACAACTCCATGTATCGAAGCTTGGGAGATTTCAAATCTTTACCTACTTGCCGTTGCCATAGTTCGCGCTGCGTTGGAGCGCAACGAATCCCGTGGTTCGCATTGGCGAGCTGATTTTCCAACAACTTCCCCAAGCTGGAGCAAGCGAATAATCCAAAGCTATTCCCAAACCGGTGAGTGGAATCTAGAAACCGTAGAGGTCAAGTGATGGCTCTTAGTGTGAAATTACAGGCCGCTCTACTAGAACTTGGTCTCAATCCAGATTCAATTCTCAAATTAGCAAAAGATGCAATTGCAGAGGATTTAGCTGGCGGCACGGATTTAACCTCTAACGCAACAATCGCAGAATCTCAAACCTCAAGAGCACTCTTCCAAACTCGAAGTGCTGGTGTTGTTTCTGGCCTCCACGTGGCCGCGGTAGTTTTAGAAGCATGTGGAATTTTGGATTATGAATTTTTAGTTAGTGAAGGTGCGTCAGTAACAGCCAGCACAATAATTATTAGAACCCATGGTTCAACCAGGAATTTACTTTTAGCTGAACGCACTGCCTTAAATTTCTTAGGAAGACTTAGTGGGATTTCCACCCTGACAAAACAATGGGTAGATGCAATGGTAGGAACGAATACTAAGGTTAGAGACTCCCGCAAGACCACACCACTCTTGCGAGATCTGGAAAAATTCGCGGTGCGAATGGGTGGCGGTACAAACCATCGGATGTCGTTATCTGATGCTGCGCTAATTAAAGATAACCATATTTCAGCCGCAGGCGGTATAGCACAGGCATTTACCGCAGTAAGTAGTTCCGTTCCAGATGATTTAATCGAGATTGAAGTTGATTCACTTGAACAACTCGAACAGGCGCTTGCTGTAGGTGCGAAATTTATCTTGCTTGACAACATGCCACCAGAAAAATGTAAGGAAGCAGTTGTGTTAACAGCGGGACGAGCAAAATTGGAGGCATCGGGAGGCTTAACACTTGTTAATGCCCGCACTTATGCCGAAACTGGTGTGGACTTTTTAGCAGTGGGAGCGCTAACACATTCGGCACCAGTTTTAGATATCGGACTCGATTTTGAAATGGGGAGTTAATGTTATTAACAATTGATGTTGGTAATACAAATACTGTGCTTGGTGTCTTTGAGGGCGCTGCGCTTATCAAGTCTTGGCGAGTTAAGACCGATCCGCGTGACACCGCTGATGAACTCTGGGTTCGCTATTCGGCGCTCATTGCTAACTTTGAAGTTGATGCGCTGGCAATTTGCTCTACCGTGCCATCCACGCTGCGCGAGCTTCGAACTATGGTTGGCGAATATTTTTCAAATGTACCAAGCACAATAATTGAGCCGGGAGTAAAGACTGGAGTTCCACTCTTAGTTGATAATCCAAAGGAGATTGGTGCAGATCGAATTGTTAACACGCTCGCCGCGCACGCACTCTACGGTGAAAACGGTCCATGCATTGTCGTTGACTTTGGTACCTCAACAAATCTTGATGTCGTTTCACCTAAGGGCGAATTCCTTGGTGGCGCACTTGCTGCTGGAATTGAAATCTCAGTTGATGCCTTGGCACAACGAGCGGCTCAGTTACGTCGCGTCGAATTGGTAAAGCCCAAGAATGTCATTGGTAAAAACACGGTAGAGGCGCTGCAATCAGGAACAATTTATGGATTTGCCGGACAGGTCGATGGCTTGGTCAACCGCATCACTCACGAACTCGAGTTGCTCTATCCAGGTTCAGGGCCCGTTAGCGTTATCGCCACTGGGGGATTAGCGCCATTGGTAATCGGAGTTAGCGAAACAATTGATTTTCATGAGCCAGATTTAACGTTAATTGGCCTGCGCTTAGTTCATGAGCGCAATTCCTAAACGATAGGCTTGCGCACATTATGGAGAACTCACAAAACACACCACCTGTTGCTGACGGGGATGACCTGCCGGAACAGTTGCGTATTCGCCGCGAAAAGCGGGAGGCGATCATCGCGCGTGGAAGTGAGCCATATCCAGTTTCCGTGCCGCGCACTTCAACTCTAAAGTCCATTCGCGAGAAGCACAAAGATCTCGCAATCGATGTTACGACCGGAATTATTGAAAGCGTGACTGGCCGAGTAATTTTTAAGCGGGACACTGGAAAGCTCTGTTTTGCAACGCTACGTGAAGGTGATGGAACTGAATTACAAGCAATGTTTTCACTCGATAAAGTTGGGCCAGAAGTTTTAGAACTTTGGAAGAGTGAAATCGATCTTGGAGACCTAGTAAGCGTCACTGGTGAAGTCATAACTTCAAAACGTGGTGAACTTTCTATCTTGGCAAATTCCTGGGTAATCGCCGCAAAGGCTTTGCGTCCACTTCCAGTTGATCACAAACCATTGTCTGAAGAGACTCGGGTTCGGATGCGTTATGTCGATCTAATTGTTCGTCCAGAAGCCAGATCAAACGCTCGATTACGTCCAACCGTCATGCGTGCACTTCGTGAGACTTTTAACAAGCGAGAATTTATCGAAGTTGAAACTCCAATGCTCCAAGTTATGCATGGTGGAGCAGCCGCCCGACCATTTAAAACTTTTAGCAATGCCTACGATATGGATCTCTTTCTTCGCATTGCGCCTGAGCTATTTCTAAAGCGTTGCGTTGTTGGCGGATTAGATAAGGTCTTTGAGATCAATCGAAATTTCAGAAATGAAGGAGCAGATTCAAGTCACTCACCAGAATTCGCCATGATTGAAAGTTATGAAGCATTTGGTGATTGGAACTCCATCGCGGACTTAACAAGACAATTAGTTCAAGATGCCGCAATGGCAACTTCTGGAAGCCACATTGTTACTCACCATGATGGCCGCGAATTAAATCTGGGCGGCACCTGGCGTGAAGCTTCACTTTTTGACTTAATTTCCGAAGGTGTTGGCGAAGTTGTGACTGCACAAACACCAATTGCAGATCTTAAAAAAATTGCTGAAAAACTTGGAATGAAGATAGATCCAAAGTGGATCACCGGAAAACTTGCAGAAGAAATATTTGAGCATGTAAGTACCGGAAAACTAGTTGAACCAATCTTTGTCAGAGGCTATCCAGTAGACACATCACCACTTGTTCGCGCCCACCGAGAAATTCCGGGCGTCGCAGAGAAGTGGGATTTATATGTTGAGGGCTTTGAGCTTGCAACTGGTTACTCTGAATTAATCGATCCAGTAATTCAACGCGAACGCTTAACTGAACAAGCAACGCTTGGAGCCAAGGGTGACCTAGAAGCGATGCAGATTGATGAAGATTTCTTGCGGGCTATGGAATACGCAATGCCACCAATGGGTGGAATGGGAATGGGAGTTGATCGCCTGTTAATGGCGTTAACTGGACTAGGTATTCGCGAAACAATTCTATTCCCACTAGTAAAGCCTGAAGAATAAATGTCGATTAACGTTCGCCCAGCACGTACGCCAGATATCAAAGAGATTAGAAAATTTATTGATGAGTATGCTGCTGGCCGCCGGCTTTTAACTAAAGAGACTGTGACGCTCTTTGAAAGCGTTCAAGAGTTCACGGTAGCGGAAATTAATAATGAAGTTGTTGGGTGTGGCGCGCTACACGTGCTCTGGGAAGATTTAGCAGAAGTTAGAACACTCGCAGTTTCCGAGGCGGTCCGCGGGAAAGGTGTTGGACATGCAATCCTTAGCGAAATTATTGAACGTGCCCGCCAAGTTGGCGTGAAGCGAATTTTTTGCTTAACTTTTGAGACAGAATTCTTTGGCCGTCATGGCTTTGTTGAAATTCAAGGTACGCCAGTAGCCCCTGAGGTGTACACAGAGTTGCTTCGCTCTTATGACAGCGGTGTGGCTGAGTTCTTGGACCTCGAGAGCGTTAAGCCGAACACGCTGGGCAATACCCGGATGCTCTTAACCCTTTAACAACCCCGCAATAACCCGATCGGGCCAAATTCTCAGGTTCACCACAAAATATTGTGCCAATTCGTAGGTTTTCGGGCATAAGTAGCGCTTATTTTCGGTTAGAACGAGTACTACCCTTCACATTAGAATTGGTGGGCCGGCGTTAGTTCGGCATAAAAGTGGAAAAGGAGCTGCGATGTTTGAGCGGTTTACAGATCGTGCCCGACGAGTTGTCGTGCTTGCCCAAGAAGAGGCACGCATGCTCAATCACAATTACATCGGCACCGAACATATTCTCCTTGGCCTGATTCATGAAGGTGAAGGCGTCGCCGCTAAAGCTCTCGAAGCGCTCGGTATCTCACTCGAGGCTGTGCGCTCGCAAGTCGAAGAAATTATTGGACAAGGGCAACAAGCACCATCTGGTCATATCCCATTTACCCCACGCGCTAAAAAAGTTCTAGAACTTTCACTTCGTGAAGCCCTACAACTTGGTCATAATTACATTGGCACTGAACATATTCTTCTTGGTTTGATCCGCGAAGGCGAAGGCGTTGCTGCACAGGTTCTTGTAAAACTTGGGGCAGATCTAAATCGCGTACGTCAACAAGTTATTCAATTGCTTTCTGGTTACCAAGGTAAAGAGGCTGCAACAAGTGGTGCTCCCGCCGAAGGAACCCCATCTACCTCATTAGTTTTGGATCAATTTGGTCGCAACCTCACGCAAGCAGCGCGTGAAGGAAAGCTCGATCCAGTAATTGGTCGCGAAAAAGAGATTGAACGCGTAATGCAAATTCTTTCGCGTCGCACGAAGAACAACCCAGTATTAATTGGAGAACCTGGCGTTGGAAAGACGGCAATTGTTGAAGGCTTAGCCCAAGCAATTGTTAAAGGTGACATTCCAGAGACGCTTAAGGATAAGCAAATTTACTCACTTGACCTCGGCGCACTTGTTGCCGGAAGTCGCTACCGCGGTGATTTCGAGGAGCGCCTAAAGAAGGTTCTCAAAGAGATTCGCACTCGTGGCGATATCGTGCTCTTCATTGATGAGATTCATACTCTTGTTGGTGCGGGCGCTGCTGAAGGTGCCATCGATGCAGCGAGCATTCTCAAGCCAATGCTTGCTCGTGGTGAACTTCAGACAATTGGTGCAACAACACTTGATGAGTTCCGCAAGCACTTCGAAAAGGACGCGGCCCTAGAGCGTCGTTTCCAACCAATTCAAGTCTCTGAACCAACAGTTGAACACACAATTGAAATTCTTAAGGGACTGCGTGATCGCTACGAATCACATCACAAAGTTTCCATCACAGATGGTGCACTTGTAGGTGCTGCCCAAATGGCAGATCGCTATATTTCAGATCGCTTCTTGCCAGATAAGGCCATCGATCTAATTGATGAGGCAGGTTCACGCTTGCGCATCCGACGCATGACTGCGCCACCAGAGCTTCGGGAATTTGATAATAAAATTGCTGATGCCCGCAAAGAGAAGGAATCAGCTATTGATTCCCAAGATTTCGAATTAGCAGCCTCACTTCGTGACAAAGAGAAGTCTTTAATTGCCGAAAAAGTTGATAAAGAGCGTAATTGGAAGGCTGGAGATCTCGATGTAGTTGCGGAAGTAACTGAAGAGTTAATCGCCGAAGTTCTCTCCAATGCAACTGGTATCCCAGTATTTAAGTTGACTGAAGCAGAAACAGCTCGCCTACTTCGAATGGAAGATGAACTACACCGACGCGTCATTGGCCAAGATCAGGCGATCAAGGCGCTCTCCCAAGCAATTCGCCGTACCCGCGCTGGCTTGAAAGATCCACGTCGTCCCGGTGGTTCATTTATTTTTGCCGGCCCATCTGGTGTTGGTAAGACAGAACTTTCTCGCACGCTCGCTAAATTCTTATTTGGCGATCAAGATGCACTCATTCAACTTGATATGTCGGAATATTCTGAGAAGCACACTGCCTCTCGTTTATTCGGCGCCCCTCCGGGCTACGTCGGTTATGACGAGGGTGGCCAGCTAACTGAAAAGGTTCGCCGCAAGCCATTCTCAGTTGTGTTATTTGATGAGATTGAAAAAGCACATCCAGATATCTTCAACTCACTGTTGCAGGTATTGGAAGATGGTCGCCTAACCGACTCACAAGGTCGCGTTGTGGACTTTAAAAACACAATCATCATCATGACAACGAACCTAGGAACTCGTGATATCTCCAAGAGCCTAAACCTTGGATTCACAAACGCTTCCGATGCTCTAGGAAATTACGAGCGCATGAAGGGCAAAGTGAACGAAGAACTTCGCACCCACTTCCGTCCAGAATTCTTAAACCGTATCGATGATGTAATCGTCTTCCACCAGTTGAGCGAAAATGAAATCATTCAGATAGTTGATTTGATGATCGCAAACTTGGATGAGCGGTTACGCGCACGTGATATGGGAATCGAACTTACGACTGATGCGAAGTCACTTTTGGCTAAGCGTGGTTATGACCCATTGCTAGGAGCACGACCACTTCGTCGTTGCATCCAAAGAGAGATTGAAGATGTGTTATCCGAGAAGATTTTGTTCGGCGATGTTAAAGCCGGCGAAATTACTTTGGTAGGTGTTGCAACCGAAGATGGTAAAGAAGTATTTACCTTCAAGGGAATGCCTAAAGCTGAGATGCCAGATACACCTGGTGACTTGGCCGAAACGCCAGCTTCTTAAAACTTCTTAGTTAATCTTTACGCGAGCGATCGCCTGCTCTAAGCGGGCGACCTCCATTATTTCTATTCCAGCGATCTTGATATCACTTCCGGTTGGGACGAGAGCGCGTTTAAATCCAAGTCGAGCAGCTTCGGCAATTCGCTGAGTTGCCCCAGTAACTTTTCGAATTTCACCGGCAAGACCAACTTCACCAATTGCAATCAAATCTGAAGGTAGCGCTAAACCCTTAGCAGCAGAGCCAACTGCGAGTGCGACAGCAAGGTCAGCCGCTGGCTCACTTATTTTCATCCCACCAACAGTTGCAACATAAACATCTCGACCAGAAATTTTGATATTTGCGCGCAGTTCCAAAACAGCAAGAGTCATGGCAGTTCTTGGATTATCTAAGCCTGATGTAACACGACGGGAATTTCCAAAGTCCCGACCATCTGGAACTGCTGCACTGACAAGGGCCTGAATTTCGGCAAGTAGCGGCCGGCGACCTTCTAGCGTCACAGTTACACAAGTTCCTGGAACTGGTTCGCTATGACGTGTTGTGAATAGGCCGGTCGGATCTGGAAGTGATGTAATTCCATTCTCATTCATATCAAAGCAGCCAACTTCATCGGATGCGCCAAAACGATTTTTAATCGCCCGGATCAAACGAAGCCTGGAATGTCGTTCACCTTCAAAATTCAATACAACATCAACAATATGTTCGAGCAACCTAGGTCCAGCAATAGATCCATCTTTAGTTACGTGACCAACCAAAATTAAAGTTATCGAACGCTCTTTCGCGATTCTAATTAAGGCGGCGGCAATCTCGCGAACTTGTGTGACACCACCCGGAGATCCATCAACAGCAGCACTTGCAATTGTTTGGATGGAGTCGATCACAAGGAGTTCTGGCTTAACCGCATCGATGTGTGCGATTACTGCACCTAATTCATTTTCAGATGCCAGCCACAAATTTGGATCGATTGCATTTAGACGTTCGGCGCGAAGGCGAACTTGAGACGCTGACTCTTCACCGCTTATGTAGAGAGCAGTGATTTTTGATCGCGCACTCTCGGCGGCAACACTTAGTAACAAAGTTGATTTACCAACGCCAGGTTCACCTGCGAGCAAAATTGCGGCGCCAGGGACCAGCCCGCCACCGAGAACTCGATCAAGTTCACTTACGCCACTAGAGCGCGCTTTAGCACTTGCAAGATTTACATCACCAATTGGCAGCGCAGCACTAGTTACATGGCCCGCTACTAGTGAGAGTTTTTTAGGCGCGGCCACTTCTTCGACCGAGCCCCAGGCTTGGCATTCACCGCAACGACCAACCCATTTCGAAGCGGTCCAGCCGCATTCAGTACAGCGGAATGGATCCTTTGCCGGAGCTGGAGTTTTTGCCATGTGCAGAGATTAGCGTGCGCGAGTGACAGTGGTTTAACGAGCCGCCGCGGTTGTGGCTGGGTGAATCGCAAATAGTGGCAGTGAGCGCTTCTTCATCTCTTTATTTGCTAACTCGATCGCAACCATTCGATTCTCGCAGTGGCTAGCAAGTACTTCATAGGCCGCCTCACCCATTAGCGTCACAAGCTCAACTTTATTGGAGATATAAACTGGTTCGCGTCCAACGTGAGCTTCGGTATTACCTGTGCAATACCAATCGAAGTCCGCACCGCCATCACCCCAAGCAAGGCGTTCGTATTCACCAATCACGTTTACAGTAATTTCTTGTTCGCCAAATTCGCGTGTTTCAAAACTTCGACGTATTGGAAGTTGCCAACATACATCGGGTTTTGTTTCAACAAAGTGCACGTTTTCTTTTTCTGCCAAGTGGTGGAGTACGCAACCAAATGAACCGGTAAAGCCCGGGGCTTGGTAACCCTTACGATTTAAAAAGATGCAGGATTCTTCAACTTTGCGAGTCTTGCGATCTTTATCCAACCCAACTTCAGAAATCTTAAGTTTGCCATTTGCTTTCTTAGGTTGTGCTTCATCAAAAAATTGCCACATTTCAGGCGTTAAGCGCTTTGCAACTTCTAGCGTGCGTGCCTCATCGGCTTCATCTGAGTAGTAGGCACCATCAGAACAGCAACCGTCATTCGGCTTATCGGCATCAACGCCACAGCAACCATTTCCGTAAATGCAGGTCCAATATGATGTTAGCCAAGTGAGGTCACATTTGTAGAGTTCCTCGGGCTTGGCAGGGTCGGTGAATTCCACCCAATCGCGGGCAAAGTTCGGATTAACCTCTGGCATAGTGTGAGAGCCTAGGGCTTATTGATTAAATAAGCACATCCGGATTATCTTGATTAGGTAGGCTTCACATATGAAAAGCCTTGCTGCCAGTAAGTACCAAGTAGGTGTAATTGGTGTTGGCATCATGGGCGAAGCGCTGCTCGCTGGCCTACTCGATAGCGGTTTCCCAAGCAGCCAACTTAGTTTTGCGGAGAAGCGCAGCGAACGAGCAACTGAGATCTCGGCAAAATACGGTGCCACACTAAAAGAGCTGCCAAAGCTAGTTGAATCCAGTGATCTTGTGCTGTTGGTAGTTAAGCCACAAGATTTGGAAACCGTCCTGGGTGAAATCGCTGGCTCCTTAAAGCCGGGAGCTGTAGTTGTCTCATTTGCCGCAGGAAAGCGCATAGATTTCATCTCATCGCGGATACCCGCAGGAGTGGGCGTAATTCGAGTCATGCCCAACACTCCAACCATGATTGGTTTGGGAATGTCGGCGATCTCGGCTGGGCCTGGTGCAAGTAATGAGGGAATTGAATTTGTTGAAACTTTCTTAGCCGCCTGCGGAAAAGTAATTTCGGTCGCCGAAGAATTACAAGATGCGGTGACTGCAGTAAGCGGCTCTGGGCCGGCCTACTTCTTTGCATTTGTAGAGGCAATGGTTGCATCTGGAATTGAGCTTGGTTTATCTAGTGAAGCCGCAACCGCCCTAACGATTCAAACCATCGTCGGCGCTGCTGGAATGTTAGAACAATCCGGCAAGAGCGCTACAACGCTTCGAGAAAATGTAACTAGTCCTAATGGAACAACTGCGGCTGCGCTCGCCGTATTTCAAAGTGAAAAACTTAGTGAAGTGGTAACGAAGGCCATGGTTGCGGCTCGCAATCGATCCCAGGAATTAGCGTGAAGTTTCGGAAAACTTTAAGTTTTGCCGCAATATTTTTTTTACTTATTATTGCCACAACTAATTTAAGTACCGCCGCAACTAAAGTAGTTCCCAAACCAATTAAAGTAGTTGCGGCCAAACCAAATTTAATAACTAATTTGAGCACCGCACCCGGTGATCAAATTTCGGCGATTATTACTGCGCCAAAAATGGTGGCATATGTGGGCACCATGGAAAGTTCAACAGTTGCTCCATATACCGCGCCTCAAATAGGTGGAACAGATGGCTTCATTGCCGCGATTGATGCAACCGGAGTCCCTATTTGGGATCTACGTCTTGGAACGACACAGGATGACATCGCCACAGCAGTTGCCCGTGATCTAGCCGGAAATTTTTGGGTGGTGGGAGTTTCTGCAAAACCACCTGTTTCACAACCGACGCCAACCCCTGAACCTTCGGCCAATCAACCTATAAATGTCGATGGTGTGAGCGTTGACCCGGTGACAACTCCAACTTCAACCCTTAGTCAGATGGTTGTTTGGAAAGTTTCTAGTTCAGGTGTAATCACTGCAACTTATACCTATGACACTTACGGCGTTATTTTGCCCTCCGACATCTCATATTTGCAGGGAAAATTTCTCGTAACCGGATTTGTCGGATCCTTGATTAGTCAGCAAGGTTTTAAAGTTGAACTCGATGCCACTGGCAATTTTTCAAAATTTGTTTCCAATAAAACTTCGCTCACCCCGAATAATAAGGTAGTTACGATTAAGGCAGGTCTGGGCACGATTAAATATTTCCCAGCAACCAAAGTAATTGCAGGTATTAAGAGCTGGAAACCAAAAACTGCCTTGCCAGCGATCGTCCGTTATTCCCACTCCGGGGCAATCACAGCTGCTTATTCACTTCCTGGAAAAATACTTTCGGTTAGCTGGCGGGTCGGAATCGGTTTTGTTGCTCTAAGTGAAATTGGAAATAATTATGGAATAACAATTATCGATGGTGTTGCTTAAGGTTGGCGCAGCAGTACTAATTTTCCATTAGAACCAACAACTACATATCGAACACCCTTAACGGTCAACCAATCTGCACTTGCTGACGCCGCAAAGTTCTGGGTAGAAATTAAAGAAATTGTCTTATCGATTTTATTCATGGCACATAGTCGCTGCTCACAGCCAAAAATAATCCCACTATTATCAACTGCAAAAGGCGAGCTCGGTGTTCCAAAGAAATCAGGTGTGACTAAAGTCGGATCTGAACTTTGGCCAATTTGATTCCATTGAATTTGGCTTGCGAAGGGCAGTGAAATTCCAGACGCTCCTAGCCAAGCGGCGCTCACCGAGTTTCCAGTTAACTTCAATGCAACGTCATAGCCGGCAACAATTGTCCCGCCACCAGTGGCTTGGAGGGTGGTGTATTTCCAATCCTCTGGGTAGACGGTATCTCGCGTCGCGTCGCGTACTTCACCCCTTATGGGTTTGCGATCTTGATTTACATTTAGAACTGAGTCGTATGTGACGTGCACAGTTTTACCAACAGCAACTGCTCGCAAATGGAATCCCATGTCGCCAGTCGAACGGCCATTAAGAGTTGAGTCGCCATCAATAAGGTCATAGCGCCAAGATTTTCCATCCTTAACCGCACCGAGCAAAATGCCCTGGCTTTCATCACGATAAAAAACTTGAAGCCCAGCAGGTGTCGCCGCACAAGCATTTGAGACACTTACATCACTTGCGGTTCGCACCCGTATTGCATCGGTGTATGGCTGCACGATTGGTCCATTGCCATCAACAATGTTGTAGCTCCATTTCTTGCCATCAAATGCTGCCGATTTAAGATCCTTCGTCGTTAGGTCTGCATAGAAAAGGTTCAATACTTCGGTTGTTCCGACCTTACTTACACATAATGAAACAGCTCCCGCAACATTGTCCTTGGTTCGTCCACCGACTGTGCCATCGCCATCTACAGTTGAAATATCCCAAGAATTTCCCATCCAAGTTGCTAACTTAAGAAACCCTCTAGTGCTATCCGTGTATGCAACTACCGTCTTCTTGTTATAGATCCCCGTTGCTAAGTACTTTGCATCTGCCATTGTGTCAATGACAGAACTTCGCCAACCCATTTGTGGAATGACGGCGTTAGTCGTTGCTTGAGCCGAATCACCTAAGACATTTCGCGCACTAATTGCAAACGAATAGGCAGTGCCGTTTCGCAGTCCATTTATAACTGCTGGACTTGTAGTAACCGTGCGAATCTGATCCCCAGGTGAAACTTGAACTTGGTATGACGTTACTTGGGAAGTTCTGGCATTAATTGGTGGATCAAAGGTGATGATTGCAGATTTGTCACCAACCAGCGCCTTCACATTTCTTGGAACTGTTGGAACTCCGGCAGCAACGCCTGGTGGTGGCTTCTTCGACATATCCACGAGCATCGCTGTCAGTATCGGCCCAGGTGCATGGAAAACTTCACCAGGTGCCAGGTTTGGAGTCATAACGGCATCAACACCACTCTGGGAAAAAGTAGTTTCATCCAAGTGGCTCACAGATGAACCATTTTCATAAACGGCAGGCGTATAAAGTTTGGGCTTAATTCCATTATTTGCGCGAATACCGTATTGCCCAGACCAGACCAAACTATTTGTTAACGCCTTACCAAGTTCTAACGATGGCGATGGCAGATCCATTAATCGCTTTCCATCAGGAAGTTGCGCGTAGGCATCAAATGGCGTTGGTTGTTGGATCGTTCCAAATCCAAAAAAATTGTCATAATCGCTATTTGATATAAAGCCCAGGCCATGGCCGAGCTCATGCAGAACAATCGACTCCAAGTCATATTTGTTTTGTGGACAATTTCCGTCAGTGCCGAGGTAAAGCCGCTCGGTATTAAAGGAATTAAATCGAATTGTGACCTCCGAATTTTTGGGATCCAAATCCTTATTAGCCAGTGAATTTGCTAGCGCGGAGGGGTACCAAAGATCTGGATCTGGCGCACCAGGAAAATTATTAAAAAACTTTCCAGGAGATGCCGCAGCGAGGACACCTGCGGAGGCTTGGCGTTCCCAAATCGCATCAATTGTTATTGGCACACTACTTGAATAACTATTTGCCCAGACACTTACCGCGGCGTTGATTGCTGGCTGAAATTCTGCGGGGACCGCTTTATCTGGAACCGCCAGGTAGTTCACATTTATTGTCGATGACTTATCTAACGAAACAGTCTTTGGCCTGCCTTCGGCGGTAATGGATGTAGCAGGTTTAGTACCGGCATAGAAATAGACCCAAGGAGCTTTCACAGAATGAATAGTCGGTACAAGTGCGTGCGCTGGCGCTGCTAGCGCACCACCCAGAAGGGCAGCTATCAGGATCAGATTCTTGGCGCGCACAACGAAAACGCTAGCAGTCTGAGAGGATAGATACCAGCGGGGATTTCGCTTTATTGCTCAGAACTTTATGTGAGGCACTGAAATGGTTGAGGTAACAGTTTATTCCAGGAGCAATTGTCATCTTTGCGATGTTGCTCTGGAGCAACTTTCAATACTTTCAAACGAATTTGAATTCACAACTGTGAAGAAGTTGATTGACGGTGATGCGGAGTTGGAAGATAAATATGGTGAGAGCGTCCCGGTGATTCTAATAAATGGTAAGCCGCATGATTTTTTCCGAGTCGATCCAGAACGTTTCAGAACGGCTATGGCAAATATTTAATCCTTATTTTGTGTTAGTACATCATCTGCATCGATGATGCGATACGCATAACCTTGTTCAGCCAAGAAGCGTTGGCGATTTTGGGCAAAATCTTGATCAACGGTATCGCGGGCAACAATTGAGTAAAACCGCGCGGTACGCCCATCAGCCTTGGGCCGCAAGATTCGGCCAAGCCGCTGGGCTTCTTCCTGACGAGATCCAAAAGTTCCAGAAACCTGAATTGCGATTGTGGCATCTGGTAAATCAATAGAAAAATTAGCAACCTTGGAGACGACTAGACATTTAATCTCACCAGTTCGGTAAGCGGCAAAGAGTCGTTCTCGTTCTTTGATGGGAGTTTCACCCTTGATTAGTGGCGCACCAAGCTCAGCGCTTAGCGCATCGAGTTGATCGATGTATTGACCAATAACTAGCACCTGCTCATTTTCGTGCTGCTTGGCTAGTGCGATTGCAACCTTACGTTTTGTCTCAGTTGTAGCGCAAAAGCGGTAGCGATCTTCTGGTTCTGCCGTTGCATAATGCATCCGCTCTGCTTCAGTTAGGTTTACTCTAACTTCGACACAATCTGCTGGCGCAATGTAGCCCTGTGATTCAATTTCTTTCCATGGCACGTCATAACGCTTTGGACCGATCAGCGAAAACACTTCACCTTCCATACCATCTTCACGAACAAGAGTTGCTGTAAGCCCGAGACGACGTCGGGACTGAATGTCTGCGGTAAATCGGAAGATTGGCGCAGGGAGTAGATGAACTTCATCATAAATAATTAAACCCCAGTCGATTGCATCGAAGAGATCTAAGTGGGCGTAGACACCTTGTTTACGGGTTGTCATAACCTGATAGGTCGCAATTGTTACTGGTCGAATCTCTTTCTTTGCGCCGGAATATTCACCAATCTCATCTTCATTTAGCGTTGTGCGCTTTAGCAATTCATCACGCCATTGGCGAGCCGCAACTGTGTTTGTAACAAGGATCAGAGTCGTAGCTTTAGCGTGAGCCATCGCCGCCGCGCCAACAATTGTTTTTCCAGCGCCACAAGGAAGTACCACAACTCCTGAGCCACCGTGCCAGAACCCTTCAGCTGCAAGCTCTTGATACTTTCTAATACTCCAGCCATCTTGGACTAAATCAATTTCGTGATGCTCGCCATCAACATAGCCAGCAAAATCTTCGGCTGGCCAACCCAGTTTTAAGAGTGCTTGCTTGAGAAATCCACGTTGGCCAGGATGTACAACGATGGTTTCGGCATCAAGTTGGAGGCCAAGCATTGGGGCTACCTTCTTGCCACGAGTTACTTCCTTTAATACTGCTGGGTCATGGGAGACAAGAACTAAACCATGCACCGGATGTGCTTCAAGTCGGAGTCGGCCATAGCGCGACATTGTTTCTGCAACATCAACAAGTAGTGCATGTGGAACTGCGAATCTTGAGTACTTCAATAAAATATCGACAACTTGTTCTGCGTCGTGTCCAGCGGCGCGGGCATTCCACAAACCAAGTGGAGTTAATCGATAGGTATGAATATGTTCTGGAGATTTTTCGAGTTCGGCAAATGACGCAATCGCTCGACGACATTCATCGCTTAGCGGATGATCAATATCTAGGAGAAGCGTCTTATCACTTTGAACAATTAACGGGCCATCAGTCACGAATAAGTTCCTTAATAAAGGCTGTTAGAAGTTTTACTCGCGACGGAATTGAAGAGAGCAATATTTGTTCGTGCGGTGCATGCGCGCCATCGCCAACGGCGCCTAATCCATCAAGAGTAGGTGCACCCGCGGCTGCTGCGAAATTTCCATCACTAGCGCCACCGACCGAGGCATGACCGATTGGCTCCATTCCCAGTTCTGCAGCAACTTTCTCTAACTTTTCATAGAGCGCCATGGTGCTCGTCGGTTCAAGAGGTGGCCGGTTTATGCCGCCAGTGACTTCAAGTTTTGCTTCACCGTGTTGGGCTTTGAGCGACTTTATAGCGCTATCGACTCTAATTAATTCGGCTGCTGAAAAAGATCTGATGTCGATATCTAGCGAAGCAAGTGCTGGAACAGTATTTGTTGTGGTTCCCGAGTGCATGACTGTCGGAACAACAGTGGTACCAAATTCCTTATCTGCAAGTTGGGTAACAGCCATTACTACTTGGGCAATTTCGGTTGTGGCGTTGATTCCCTTTTCCGGTTCTAGGCCGGCATGTGAAGCTCGACCATGTAAAGAAATTTGATACATCGAAGTTCCCTTGCGACCAGTCTTAACTTTGCCATTTAAGGATGCTTCCAAAACTAATACTGCCCGCGCTTTGCTAGCTATCTTCTTAATTAAATCGCGCGATGTTTGACTGCCTAATTCCTCATCGGTTGTGGCCACAAGCGCAACGTCTGCTTGGGCATCTGGAATTTCCTTAAGAGCATAAAGCGCCTGTAAGAAGCCAGCCTTCATATCGAATACACCTGGTCCTTTTGCAACATCGCCGGTAACTTGCCAAGTAGGTTGAAAAGAGCCAATTGGCCAAACTGTATCTAGATGGGCAAGTAAGAGAATTTTTGGTTCAGCTGCGCCCCACCAAAAAACTGGTCGACCGTTCTCAAGATGGATAGTTGCAGGTGAATTTAAATTCCTATTTGCAATTTGAACCGCAAGTTCAATAACGCCATGGCAAGCGCTCAGATCTTCGCTAGGTGATTCAAACTCCACCAAGGTTTTTAGATCATCAAGGATGCTCATAGGGTAATTCTGCCTTACTTCGCTGGACTGACGCCGGTGATTCTTGGAATTCGAAAACTTGCGATCTCCCCGGTCGCGTGGTCACGCGCAGTCAGCGTTCCAAGCGAGATAGAAATCGGGTCAATTAAACGATTCGAGACGCCACCATTTGTATCGGCATAGCCAATTGTCAGACTGGCCTCTTCTTCAATGTATTGGTGTAAAAGGTCCAGAGTTTCATTTGCAGTTGTCCGCGGTACCTCACGAGGTTTATGTGATGAGGCTTTCTCACCAGCACGTAGTGCGCGAACCGCAGAAGTTGCAATCACTGGGCTTGGTGTTTGAGTTTCACTTAAAACCCGTGGTGGTCTAGGTCTTGCCTTAGCGCGCCTAATTGCTGGCGCCGAGATAAGAATTCCACCAGCGTTTTCGATTGCTGGTAAGTAATTAGCCTCCCGAAGTGTTGCAACAACTTCATTGACATCTAAGTCCGAAATCAAAACTTGTGGCGCCAACTTACGTAGTCGTAAAGCTTCGATCTTTCTATCATGAAGAATTTGCGCAACAAGACCCTCGTCTTCACAGCGAATATATGAGTGGGATGAACCAACCCGCAGTCGGCCATGCCGCTTTGCTACGTCATTGATTAAATATTCCAACGGTTGGGGCACAGGCGTCTTTGAGGTCCGCTTTAAGAAATCCTTAATTTGATCGCCAGTTTTTCCATGATCAAGTCCGCGCCTGATTGAACCTTCGCTAAAGCGGTAAACCGTTGCGCCACCACGACTTTCGATATCTGCAATTGTTCCTAGTTCATTTGAAAGCTCTACCGTTAACGGTCCTGGTGCAATCGCGCTGTTATCTGCTTGAATTAAAATATGGTCAACTGGTTTAGGTAGTGCGCCTTCGACTCCCAAATCCTCTAAACCAGTTAGGAATGCGATACCAAAAGATGAAATTGCGCCTTGGCCGGTAATTCCGAGCCACTCGGCTTCGCGCAAGGTCCACTCAATATATTCAGCGCTAAATCTTTGTGGTGCTCGCCAGCGAATAATCTCGGTAAGCCGTTCTACATTTGGGTCTTGTTCTGGATTTTGCGCGAGCAATGAGAGTGAAGTTCTGCGCATAGATGCAATTCCAGTTCGATCTAGTTCTGGTCCTAATGGGGCAATATTTTTCAGATCACTTTTACCAATTAAGCCAGCAACTCGAGAGGTTTCAAGCCAGAGCCCAATCAGAGTTTCCCAGCGCTCTTCTAAACCCCGTGTCATCCAAATGTCGAAAGAGTTGGTCGGCAAGATTTGATCATCCGTATCGATAACAATTAAACCGCCAAGATAGAGAACTTCTGCCACAAAACCAGCGCACACTTCATCAATTCCTAAGTGCTCTGCAGTACGTTTTAAATCACGGACACCGAGGCCACCTGAACGAAGAGCAAGTGGTGGTTCATCAGACCAATTGTGAGCCAGCTCTTCACACCAACGTAAAAAAGTTGAAATATTTGCGATCGCGGCACGATCAACATCTTTTTGCTTGCGGGTTACTCCAATAAATTCCGGCGAGTTTGGTGTCATCTCTTTGTAGACTTTGCCACCGCGCAAATGCATTCCAACTTCACGAGGTAAGACAACGGTATGAGAATCCATCGCAAGTAAGTAGTCATGCTCGAGCAACCAACTGATCGCTTTTCCAGGTGCCTTAACACTTGTAACTTGGCCACGAGGTGGTCCCCAAATAAGGCGCTCGAGAACTAGCGCAGAATCCTTAGGGAGATCTTTTAGGGCTTTGAAGTCAATCTTCTTTGGGGAAACTGGGCCAAGTCCGGCAGGCTCATCGCCAAGTAAATTTCTTAGATTGCTCGGTGCGCGAAATTTTGTACCATCTTTATAAACTAAACCAAGCTGCCAAAGTGTTTCAAGCTCGACGCTAGCAGATGCATCTGTAACGGCAACGAGTTCGCTCTTTGCAAATGGTTCACCGAGTGTTGCAACCGCAGTAATTATTTCAATTTGGTGCTTATTGAGTGATTCCATAACTCGCATCAAACTCGGCGTTGAGTTAGCCCGAGCAGCAAGTGCCGAGAAGTCTGAGGGAACGGGCGTTAGTAAATCGGGCCGTGCTGAAAAGAGCGCGGCAATGGCTTCATCAGCGCGAGTGCGCAACTCATCGGCGAAAGAATTAGCAGACATAACTGGCCTACTTTACCGAAGTTTAGAAGTTACTTAGACCGAAATCTTCGCGGTGAAAGAAGCGCACCAACCGCGGCAAACCTTGCCAGAATCGGACCAAATGCTGCTTTGAGCGCTCGGCCTCGCCTGAAGTCATGAATTGGCCAGCCATCTCTGATTGCACGAATTTGGAGCAAGGTATCTGGATTGATTGCAGCAGGATTACCAACTGCCTCTAAGAGTGGTACATCATGATGACTATCTGAATATGCGTAAGAATTCTCTAAATCAATATTTCGCGCCGCTGACAGTTCTGCAATTGCTAAAGCTTTTTCTTTTCCGTGCAGTAATTTTCCGATCATCTTCCCGGTATAGACGCCATCTTTTGATTCAGCTTTTGTGCCAAGTGCACCAGTGAAACCGAGTCGGTCAGCGATCAAAACTGCCATATCTTGTGGCGTTGCTGTGACTAGCCAAACTTCTTCATTTTTTTGTAAGTGTGAGTTTGCGATTTCAATTGCACCTTGCCAGAGCGCCGGTGAAACGAATTCATCGTAAATCTCTAATCCAATGGATTTGATCTCTTCTACATTGTGGCCGCCGATAAAGTCACATGCAGCTTCTTGGTACTTTGCAATCTCATCAGGATTCTCAGTTCCTGTTAAGCGATAGCGCAGATTTGCTAATACAAATGCTGAGATATCCTTTTTACTAAAGAATCCACGCTGGTACATGCCACGCCCGAGAAAAAAGAGGGTCGAGCCCCGAGTAATCGTGTTATCGACATCAAAGAAGGCGGCACGCTTCGGACTTTGCAGCATATGCGTACCTTACTGCCCCAAGTTATGATGGGCGCATGGGACAGACAATTCATGTGATGCGACATGGTGAAGTAGAAAATCCCGAGAAGATTCTTTACGGCCGCCAGCCTGGTTGGCGATTATCAGCACGTGGCCAAGAAATGGCGCAGACCGTTGCTGACTGGTCTAGCTCATTAGACCTTGGTGCAATTCACGCATCTCCGCTGCAACGAGCACAAGAAACGGCAACCCCAATTGCAAAGAAACATAACTCCGAAATTTATACCGATCCCAATCTTATTGAGGCAGCAAATATCTTTGAAGGCAAGAAGTTTGAATTAGGTAACGGGATACTTCGACATCCCTCAGCTTGGTGGCACTTGCGCAACCCAGCGAAACCATCTTGGGGCGAACCTTATGAAGAGCAAATTGAACGGATGTTAGCTGCGGTATTTAAGGCACGTGACGCAGCAAAAGGCAGAGATGCACTTGTAGTTTCCCACCAACTTCCGATTTGGATTCTGCGTTCTGCCGTCGAAGGACGGCGCTTAATGCATGATCCACGTAAGCGGATCTGCACCCTGGCATCTGTGACAAGTTTTCATTTGGATGATGACGGAATGATTTCTGGAGTTTCCTACGAAGAACCAGCAAAACATTTGTTACCCACGAAATGAAGAAACTCATAATTTTTGTCGCGCTTTTACTTTTGACTTCATGTTCAAGTGGTGGATTATCTAAACCAAGTGAGAGTAGTTTTGTATCCGGAAATGGCTCAGCAGTATTTATCAAAGAGTCTGCTCGTAAGACGGCACCAATTATTTCTGGTGAAAAACTTTCGGGGGGCCAATTCTCAGCAGATCCCACGCGCGTGACTGTAATAAATGTTTGGGCTTCTTGGTGCTCGCCTTGTCGAGCTGAGGCACCAACCCTGGAATCATTTTCAATGAAGAATCCAAAAATTCAGTTCGTTGGAATTCTGACTAGAGACAACTTGTCAGCGGCCCAGAGCTTTGCCAAGCGTTTTAATCTGACCTATCCAACACTTGTCGATGATTCAATAATTGCAGCTTTCCGTGGAACCCTGCCGGCTAATGCAATACCAACAACAATTATTATTGATGACAAGGGTCGGGTAGCAGCACGCATAAGTGGAGAAGTAACAGTTGCGGTACTTCAAGATTTACTGAAAAAGGTTTCTGGAGTAACCATAAATGCATAATTTCTTCGTTAATCAGGTATTTGATGGCAATCTATTAGTTGCTGCACTGGTTGCAATAGTCGCTGGTTTGATCTCCTTCTTCTCGCCCTGTGTGCTGCCACTTGTGCCTGGATATCTTTCTTACGCCGCTGGCATGACTGAGGTTCGGAGCCGTAGTCGTGTGGCATTTGGTTCACTCTTATTCGTTCTGGGTTTCTCGTTTCTATTTATCTCTTACGGCGCACTCTTTGGTTCACTTGGTGCAAAAATTAACAGCAACTCACATCTGCTTTCGGTAATTCTTGGACTTCTAACCATTGCTATGGGCTCGGTATTTCTCTTTAATCAGAAGTTCTACCGATCATTCAAGCCACAGTGGAAGGTACGAACTGGCTTGGTAAGTGCGCCAGTTTTGGGATTCCTTTTTGGAATCGGTTGGACACCGTGCATTGGACCAACACTTGGCGCAGTTCAAGCACTTTCTTTTGAATCTTCGAGCGCACTAAGAGGTGCAATTCTTAGTTTTGCTTATTGCATTGGCCTCGGTATTCCATTTATTTTGGTGGGGATTTTCTTCGATCAATCAACGAAGCTACGTCGTTTTATCTCCAAGCATGGCAACCACTTAACACTTGTAGGTGGCATATTCTTGATTTTAATCGGCGTACTCCAAGTCAGTGGGCTATGGACCGATGTTGTAAATTCAATGCGAGATTTCATCTCAAGTTTCGCACCGGTGGTTTAAATGTCTTCAATTCCAGATCTCGACTCGAAGGCTTCGCTGCGATGGATGTGGCGCCAACTAACAAGTATGCGAACCGCACTTATCTTGCTCTTACTTTTGGGCGTTGCAGCAATACCAGGTTCATTAATTCCACAGCGGACACAAAATCCGATGAAGGTGCAGGCTTACTTCACTGATAATCCGACGCTCGCCCAATGGTTTGATCGATTCAAACTATTTGATGTTTACAGCTCGCCTTGGTTTAGCGCAATCTACTTGCTTCTATTTATATCGCTAATCGGTTGTGTACTGCCACGCACGATTGGGCACCTAAAGGCAATCGGGGCTAAACCACCGCTGACCCCAAAGTATTTGGCGAAGATGGAGTTCTATTCTGTAGTTAATACAAAGAACACAACCGCGCTAGATCTCGCAGAAACTTGGTTGAAAAAGCGCCACTTTAGAATAAGGCGAGATTCGGATTCTATTTCAGCGGAGAAGGGGTACCTTCGCGAGACTGGAAATTTACTATTCCACCTATCGCTAATTTTGATTTTAGTAGGAGTTGGAGTTGGTTCACTATTCGGCTTAAAAGGTGAAGCAATTGTTGGTGTTGGAGATCGTTTTATAAATACACCCACCTCATATGACAACTTAGGCTTTGGCAAATTTCAATCTGCAAATTCGCTCGTACCATTTGCATTGACGGTGACGGATTTCAAAGCGAGTTACGACATAAAAACTAACGCACCTACTGACTACAAACTAGCTGTAGCTGTCGCAAACCCAATCGGCGTAAAAGCCATTAATAAAGTAATCAAGGTGAATGCGCCGCTGACATTTGGAAACACTAAGGTTTACCTGCAAGCAAATGGTTATTCCCCAATGGTCACAGTGCGAGATCTAGCCGGAAATATCACTTTCCAAGGAGCTGTTGTATTCCTACCCCAAGATGGCAATTTGACTTCAATCGGTGCAATAAAAGTGCCCGATATGCAACCTCAACTCGGTTTTGTCTCCTCATTTATTCCAACTTTTGATCGTTCACCAACAAGGGGCGCCTTCTCTGCTTATCCAGAAGTATTAGATCCGAGACTTTTAGTTTCAGTCTGGACTGGCAATCTAGGTTTGGATAACGGTCGCCCACAATCGGTATATCGAATTGATACTTCTAAAATGCAACGCATCGGCCTGAAGACCTTAAAGCTTGGGGAAAAGTACAACTTCAGTGAGGGGTCAATCACATTTGAAGGTTGGAAGCCTTGGGTTAATCTGCAAATTGTTGATGACCCAGGCAAGATGTACTCATTGTTCGGTGCGATCTTTGCCATATTGGGATTGTTAATTTCATTATTTGCAAGGCAGCGTCGGATTTGGATTAAAGTCGGGAATTCAGTTGAGGTAGCTGGCTTGGCAAAGAACTCGATTCCAGGACTTGAACCAGAAATAGCTGAACTAAAAAGTGCGCTAGAGGGGAGTAAATAATGACATCAACTAATTTTGCCTACCTTTCAAATTATTGTGTTTACTCCGCGATGGTGCTCTTCACAATTGCTTTCATCTCCCACGCCGTTGAGGTTTCATTCTCAGTTCGCAACGTTGATGTAAAGACACAATTTGACTTCAGTCGAACCAAGAAGAGTGGTCGACTTGGAAGTGCCATGATGATCTTGGGCTTTGCATTTTTATTTGTTGGCGTAATTTTTCGAGGTGCGTCAGCGCATCGGGTGCCTTGGGGGAACATGTATGAATTCTCAATTACCGGCGCACTCGCATTCACCGGCGCATATCTATTTGCACTCTGGAAGTACAAAATACGCTGGCTCGGGCTTCCAGTTTCAATCGCTGTTCTTCTTACACTCGGTACTGCGATAACAGTTCTCTATCGACCAAGTGCGCCACTAGTGCCTGCGCTTAAATCAACCTGGTTGGCAATTCATGTCTCGGCCGCAATAATTTCTGGCGGCGTTTTCTTACTTGCAAATTGCGTTGCAGCTACGTATTTAATTTTAGATCGCTACGAACAAAATGATGGCGTTCGACCAACGTGGGCGCTCAAGTTACCTAGCCTTGAAGTTCTGGATCAACTTTCATATCGCTTAGTTGCATTTGTTTTTCCACTCTGGACTTTCGCGGTTATCGCTGGTGCTATCTGGGCCGAATCGGCTTGGGGTCGGTATTGGGGTTGGGATCCAAAAGAGACTTGGGCATTTATTACTTGGGTTGCTTATGCGGCCTACCTTCATGCGCGCGTAACTATTGGTTGGCGCGGACGCAAGGCAGCGTGGTTGTGTCTTTTTGCAGGTTCAACCTTCTTATTTAATTACGTTTATGTAAATATCTGGGGAACCGGGCGCCATACTTATTCTGGGCTGTAGTTCTTTACAGTTTTCTTAAGAAATCCGGATCATCATCAGGTGGAATTATTTTCCCACGTCCTGGTCTAGAACCAGGTTCACGCTTTGGTCTTCCAATAATCAACCAAGCGATCGCGCCAAGAGATTCGAAGAGAAGAACAATAAGTAACCAAGCCCACTTGGGCAATCTACGAACTTCTTCTTGGGGCGTGCGCGCGACATCAAAAAAAGCATAGAGAGTCAGTGCAATTGGAATTACGTAAATCAAAATGCGCATAGGGGGAGTTTAGGCCCTGGCCATAAATAGCGCGAACGTCATCAACAGCGCAAAGAAGAGCTGCAACTTTCCAGTCTTACCAAGGAGCGGAACGAGCCCAGAACCTACTGCACCTTGGTTAATTTCAATCGAAATGCGTATTGCTAGTGGGACTATGAGTAGCGTTGAAAACACCCAAGGCGAGATGCTCACAGCAAGGAGTCCTGCGAAAATCGCAGTCGCAATAAGTGCGGTGATCATGGCTCGAGCGCTCGAATCCCCGATGCGCACTGCAAGTGTGCGCTTACCAACAAGCGCATCTTTCGGAAGATCTCGTAGATTGTTAATAGCAAGAATGGCGCAGGCGAGAGTACCCATCGGAATTGAAATCAAAAGCGACTGCCAGGTAATTTTCTGTGATTGAGCAAAATACGATCCACTAGTTGCAACGACGCCAAAGAATAAGAAAACAGATATTTCGCCAAAGCCTTGATAGCCGTAGGGCTTGGCGCCGCCCGTGTAATTCCATGCGGCAAGAATTGCGATTACACCAACAAGAATTAGCCAGCGCGATGTTCGAAGAGCTAAAAATAATCCGGCAACGGCGGCAAGAAAGAATAGGAAGAATGCGGCCTGCTTCACAGATTTCGCACTCTTTAAACCGCTTGCTACAAGTCGTGTTGGGCCAACGCGAACCTCATCGGTGCCACGGATGCCATCTGAATAATCATTTGCATAGTTGACTCCGATTTGGAGAAAAAGACTCACTAGTAGTGCGAGTAGCGCATTTAACCAATTTAGGTTTATTCCATTAGGAAACGCTAGCGCTGTCCCAACAAGTACTGGGGCAATAGCGGCTGCAAGGGTGCGCGGACGTGCTCCTAGGATCCAAGGTTTCATATCAGGCTATTGTTTCTTACTTAGGTAGATTTCGCGCGCTTTTACCCGATCTGGTTTTCCAATTCCAATTGTTGGAATTTCGACAAAGGTAGTAAATACCTTTGGTGAATATTGTTTTCCTAACTTTTTAACCAAAAGATGGCTAATCTCTATCTCATCAATCACTGCAGTTGATCCAATGCAGAGTTTATTGCCCCACATTTCATCTGCAACAGCAAAGGCAATACATTCAATATTTGGCAGGGATCTGCTCAATTCAGCTTCCACAAGATTTAGCGAAAGACTCTCCCCGCCCGACATAATCACATCATCGGACCGTCCAAGAACTGTAACTTTGCCATCGCTTATTGTTCCTAAATCACTTGTAGTGAACCAACCACCATTAAAGTTTTTATTCCACAAATCGTCATTACTTAAATAACCTTCGGCAAGAGTTGGACTTTTGATCATGATCAGGCCCTCGCTATTAATTTGAACTTCAACACCATCAAGCGGAAGATCGTTATAAACACAACCACCACAAGTTTCTGACATGCCATATGTCGTTATGACATTAATCTGGGCAGCTCGGGCACCATCTAATAAAGTTTTTGATGCACCAGCACCACCAACTAAAACTGCTTGGGTATTTTGTAAATGTCGAAGGAGTGCATCACCGCCATTTAAGGCACGGTGGAGTTGGGTTGGAACGACAGAAGTGAAATCCGCTCTGCCATTAATATCTACGAGTTCACTCTCTAATTCAATGGAACGCATAATTACATTTACACCCGCGATGTGATTCGTTGGCAGCAGTAGCGACCAAACTTGTTTGGGTTTTGCACCAAGAAATTTGTGTGCTGCGGCGGCGGATGCGCGCAGTGCACTGATCCCTAAAACGACTTCCTTGGGCACCCCAGAAGAACCAGTTGTTGGAACTATGACCCGGGCGGTGCTCTGGCCATCCCGTGCGGCCCGAAGAGCCGAAGCAAGTTGTGGGGTCGACCACTCTTTGCTGAGGCTGATGTCGCTCTCTGGTATCGAAGTATTCATGATCACCCTAGGCTATCCATATATTTTTCTAGGAGGAAACGTGAGCAAGCCGATAAAGCGTGAGCCAGGCAGCAGAACCATCCCGAAGTGGGAAATTGGTGTTGGTGGCGAAAAATTCACTGACATTATTTATGAAGTCGCTGAGGGCATGGCGAAGATAACAATTAATCGACCGGAAGTTAGAAATGCATTTCGCCCTGAGACTTTATTTGAATTAGAGAGCGCTTTTCATTTAGCTCGCGATAATGATCAAGTTGGTGTTGTTATTTTCACGGGAGCAGGTAGCGAAGCCTTCTGTTCTGGCGGAGATATAAATGTTCGCGGAGATGATGGTTACATCGGGGATGCGAGCAAGGATTCACTTGCCAAAAAAGGAATTGGCCGACTAAATGTTTTAGATTTACAGATCCAAATTCGCAGGCTTCCTAAACCAGTTGTGGCCATGGTTGCAGGTTGGGCAATTGGTGGCGGTCATGTTTTGCATGTTGTCTGTGATTTAACAATCGCTGCTGACAATGCAAAGTTTGGTCAGACTGGCCCAATGGTTGGATCATTCGATGGTGGTTATGGCGCAGGATTATTAGCCGCACATATCGGCCAGAAGAAGGCACGTGAAATTTGGTTCTTGTGTCGCCAATACGATGCCGCGGAAGCATTAGATATGGGGCTCGTGAACGCAGTTGTTCCAGTCTCAGAACTTGAAGCCGAAACTGTTTCTTGGTGTCGCGAGATGTTACGTCATTCACCGATGGCACTTAGATTATTGAAGGCCGGTTTAAATGCTGCCGATGATGGACTTGCTGGCGTTCAACAGCTTGCTGGCGATGCCACCTTGCTCTTCTACATGACCGAAGAAGGTCAAGAAGGTCGGGATGCATTTAAAGAGAACCGCGAACCAAATTTCAACAAGTTCCCTAAGCGTCCTTAATTCAAATGTTCTCCTGGCAAGAGGTCATGACAGATATTTCTGTCATTTCTATTCCAACTAGGACAGATTTTCGTGGGGTGAATACTAGAGAAGCCGTTATTTTTCGGGGCGCCCATGGCTGGAGTGAATTCTCACCTTTTGTTGAATATCAATCTAGTGAAGCAACCGCCTGGTTAACTGCGGCACTTGAAGCAGCATGCAATCCTTGGCCGAAAGGCTATCGAAATAAGATCGCAGTTAACGCCACGCTCCCACGGGTCAACCCAGAACGCGTACCTGAAATCTTGGCCCGGTTTCCAGGAGCTAATTCAATAAAAATTAAGGTAAACGACTTCGAACAAGATAGTTATTTAGTTGAAGCGGCGCTCGAATTTAATCCGGATGCCAAGATCAGATTGGACGTGAATGGCGGCTGGAGCCTGGAAGCGGCACTATTAAATTTATATGACTACAACCTACGATTTGGAAACGTATTTGAATACATTGAGCAGCCTTGTTCCGACCTCGATGATTTAGCAAAACTCAAAGCAGAAATTCCAATGAAGATTGCATTGGATGAATCGATTAGAAAAGCTTTAGCAAGTGATTTTTCGGAGTTCGAGCGGTTTGGTGATATTGCAATTATTAAATGGCAACCAAGTGGTGGTTTTACAAACTCTCAAAAGCTTATTACCAAGATTGGACTTCCAGTTGTTATCTCAAGCGCGCTTGAAACTAGCGTGGGCATTTCTCATGGCCTCGCCCTTGCCGCTGCACAACCTGAATTAAATTTTGCCTGCGGGCTCGGAACGGTTTCATTATTAACCGAAGATGTCCTTTTAGAACCAACAGTTTTAGTAGATGGATTTCTCGAGGTGCGAGCATCGGTGCCGGACTTAGATAAATTGGCCAAGCTAGCAGCACCAGTAGACCGTAAACTTTGGTGGGAAGATCGTATAACCGAGATCTGGAATAGCCAGAATGATGAGTGGAAGTCGAGGTGGGTAAGTTGAACGATGCAACAGCGCTCGCCAGAGCAACCATTCGACAGCTGATCGAACTTGGTGTTGCGCATTTTGTTCTCTCGCCTGGATCTAGAAATGCACCACTTTCTATTGCACTTTATGAGGCGAACGAGCGTGGCCTAATTGAACTTCATGTAAAAATTGATGAACGAGGTGCGGCTTACTTTGCACTTGGAATTGCAAAGGCAACTAATAATTATGTGGCAATTATTTGCACAAGTGGGACCGCGGCTGCGAACTATCACCCAGCAGCGCTAGAGGCACTTCACGCAAATAATAAATTACTCATAATCACCGCAGATCGCCCAGAACGACTTCGCAAAACTGGCGCCAACCAAACAACAGATCAAGTTGATATTTTTCCAGGAATTAGAACCCACGATATTAAGATTCCAACTCCGGTCGCTCTCGGCTCTGGTCCAGTGCATCTAAATATTCAATTCGATGAACCACTTTTAAAAGACGACAAAACAGATTGGCTTGCCGGTTTGAAAGTAGCGGAAATCAAGAGCACCAATGGATTAGCCACCAAGCGAATCCAAGTTAGTGGAAATGGTTTGGTTGTAATCGGTCACGATCAAGCCGGACTAGAAACTTCAGCAGTATTGGAATTCACAAAGAGGTTGGGTTTGCCAGCTATCGCAGAAGACCCACTTTCTTATCCAGACGCAATTGCTCATTCAAGTATCTTTCTTGCTGACGAGAAAGTTCGCGAATTTCTGAAGCCCGATTTTCTTTTTGTTATTGGAAGAACGACCCTTTCGCGCAGCATAAATACCTTTATCGCTTCCGCAGCAAAAACATTCGTAATAGATGAAAGAGTTCAAACTGTCGATAGTGCTAGAACTGCAACAGAAACCTTCGTTGAAATTCCAGACGTTGAGTTAGAAAGTTTGAGCCCAAGTTGGGTTTCGGATTGGAAGAGCGTTAGCGCAATTGCCGGTAAAGAAATTGCAATTGATAACTCTTGGAGTGAGTCAATGGCAGTAGCTTCGATAGCCCGACTAATTCCAACGCAAAGCGCTCTCTTCATTGGATCATCTCGGCCTATAAGAGATGTCGAAGCTTTCGCCCGCCCAAGATCTGGCGTAGACGTCTTTGCAAATCGTGGCCTAGCGGGGATTGATGGAAATATCTCGACGACCTTTGGAATATCTCTGCACTTTAAGAATACTTACGCAATTCTTGGTGATCTTACTTTTATGCACGATTTGACCGCCTTACTCTCGCCACCAAATACCAACCTAACGATCTTTGTTATTGATAATAATGGTGGTGGAATTTTTTCTACGCTGCCACAGGCAGGGGTAGTTGGTTTTGAAACTATTTTTGGAACACCGCAGAATAAGGATTTAGAAAAGCTAATTGCAGGTTTTGGGATCCAGACAGATCGAGTGAAAACAGTTTCTGATATTGAAAGAATCGTTGCCCACGGTCAAAACGGAATTAAAGTTGTAATAGTTGAAGTTCCAGATCGCGAAAAGATGGCTTCTGCACTACGAAAAATTTATGCGCGAGTTTCCAGCGCAGTTCGCATTGGAGTGAATTTAGCTTGACTCTCGGCAAGCTCATCCTCTGGGATGGATCCGGCAACAATTCCGCAACCTGCAAATATTCGCATCGATTTCTTATCTGGTGAAAGTTCGCCAGTTCGAAGCGCAATTCCAAGTTCACCATCACCACGTGCATCAACCCAACCAACAGGGCCGGCATATCTGCCCCGATTCATCTCTTCTAGCTCAACAATCAAGGCGCTTGCAGCGGCGGTTGGCGTTCCACAAACTGCGGCAGATGGGTGTAGTGATTGCAGTAAGGTGAAAACATCAACTGGAGTTGCCGCATCATTGATCACACCTGTTACATCGGTTGCTAGGTGCATCAAATTTGCTAGGTGGAGCACAAAGGGAACTTCTGGCACATTCGTAGAAGAGCAATATGGCGCAATTGCCTGAGCGACTGAGCTCACCGCGTATTCGTGCTCCTCTAGGTCTTTTGATGATTTGGCTAAGGAAGCTGCCAGTCCTAGATCTCGTGATTCATCGCCAGTTTTGCGAATAGTGCCAGCAAGGACTCGAGAAGTTACTAATGATTTACTTAAGCGAACCAGGAGTTCTGGCGTTGCCCCAATTAAATTTGAAACAAGAAAGACCCAAGTTGTCGGGTAATTGTCTACCAAATAATCAATAATTTTGCTGGGCGAAATTTCACCCGAACTCATTGCAATTAAGTCTCGAGCAAGTACAACCTTCTCTAAGTTGCCAGACTTAATTAATTCAACTGCTTTAGATACTTGAACTTTCCATTTTTCATCAGATAGAGCTCCAGCACTCCACTCTATTTCACCATTCGGCTCGCTAGTTGCACGAGCGCCAACACTCGGTTGGTGCTCACTCCCAATCCAAGTTATCCAGGACTTGCCAGATTTTTGACCAATCACAACTTCAGGAATAACGAGTTTGGATTCTTGAGATTCATCAAATGCAAAGGATGTAAATAAGAGTGGGCCAGTTCCACTTCCATGAACGCTATTTTGAATTGAAAGATTTGCAAGCTGTTGCGACCACCAAGTTCTAGCGTCTCTAAATCTATTTGCTCCAAAAACGGATGTGCTTCGCCATTCACCAAATCCAATTAACCCATCACCGCCGCGAAGCCACGATGTGGAAAGCTCACGACCATTGATTGTGATCTCGTTAAGTTTTGGGTGTTCACCGAGAAGTTCTGTGGTGATCAAAATTGCCATAAGGGGAAGTTAGATCAATTATTTCTTGGGCACAAATCGCCAGAGCGTTGGCAAGGTTGTGCTGGCAATTGCGATCTTTAGGACTTCACCGATGATAAATGGTGTTAGCCCTTTTGAAATGGTCCAATTCCAACTTTGGCCAGTAACGTGCTGAAGCCAGATGAGTCCTGCTGTGAAAATAAGTAAATTGCCCAAGAGCATTGCTGGAATAACAGTTTTAATCTTTTGATCCCACTTACGACCAGCGAGTGCGCCAGTTAGAAGAGAGGCAAGAAGCATTCCAACTAAATATCCACCTGTTGCACCCACTAATTTAGTTAAACCATGTGATCCATCAGCAAATACCGGAACTCCTGCAATACCTATAAGTAGGTAGAGCGCAAAAGTTGTAAATCCAAGTGAGGCGCCATATGCACTTCCGAGTAATAAGACTGCAAGTGTTTGTCCAGTGACAGGAACTGGTGAGCCCGGGATTGGAAATGAGATTTGCGCTATGGCAGCCAAAAACGCAACACCACCGATGACTAAGCCGGTGTTAGATATGGCGCTTGCGCGTGGAATAACAGTCGCGCGAAGGGTGCTCACTTGTGACATTTAATCCTCACTTCATTTGTGGAGCGGTCGTTTAACCTAACTCTTCAAGTTGTGCTCAAAGCGTACTCCAGCGAGAATATACGCGTGAGTAGAGCTGACCTTGGAAAAGATCCAGAAGAGGTTTCAGCCATGTTTGATGGCGTTGCTAAGCGCTATGACTTCTTAAATGACCTTCTGAGTTTGGGCCGAACCAAGGCTTGGCGCAAGATTGCGACCGCAACCATTAACCCACGACCTGGGATAAAAATTCTAGATATCGCGGCTGGAACTGGTTCCTCTAGTAGACCACTTGCCGATGCCGGCGCGCAAGTTATTCCGCTAGATTTTTCAAAAGGGATGCTTGCGGCTGGAAAGAAGCGTCATCCAGATTTAAATTTTACTTTTGGTGATGCGCTTAATTTGCCGTTTAAGGATGATGAATTTGAAATCACCACAATTTCATTTGGATTACGCAATACAACTAATACGCCAGCCGCACTTCGTGAAGCTCTACGTGTCACCAAACCTGGCGGACGAATAGTTATTGTTGAATTTTCGCAACCAACTAATTTTATTTTCCGAACAATTTATTTAAGATACTTGATGCGCGCGCTGCCGGTGATCGCCCGAAAAGTCGCTTCAAATCCCGATGCTTACATTTACCTCGCCGAATCGATTTCGGCCTGGCCAAATCAAGCCGACTTGGGGAAGTTGATGACAAGTGCTGGTTGGGAGCGGGTCGGCTGGCAGAATTTGACCCTTGGCATCGTCGCAATTCATTCGGGTTATAAGTCGGGTAACAAAGCATGAACTTCCGGGGACTACCGCTCGGAAATGCGTGATCGTCACCACACCTGCTACAACCTGCTACGGATAGCCCCTAGACTTAAACAATCATGAACCCGTACGTACCGATTCTTGTTATTGGGGCAATTGGCTTTGGCTTCGGCTTAATTTCAATTGTTGCAGCCGCCGTAACTGGACCAAAGCGCTACAACCGGGCGAAGTCGGAAGCATACGAATGCGGTATTGAACCGTCACCACAAGCAGCTGGCGGTGGAAAGTTTCCAGTCAAATATTTCTTAACTGCAATGCTATTTATAGTTTTTGATATTGAAATAGTTTTCCTTTATCCATGGGCTGTAAGTTTCGATCGACTTGGGCTATTTGGACTTGTAGAAATGGTCATCTTTATTGCCACCGTTTTCGTCGCATATGCGTACGTCTGGCGTCGTGGTGGATTGGAATGGGATTAATTCCATGGGTCTAGAAGAGAAATTACCAGCGGGCTTTGCGCTAACAACTGTTGAGAATCTTGCCGGATATATGCGCAAGAACTCACTTTGGCCAGCAACCTTCGGGCTAGCTTGCTGTGCGATTGAGATGATGGCATTTGGTGGCGGTCGCTATGACGCGGCTCGTTTTGGAATGGAAGTATTCCGTGCCTCACCTCGCCAAGCAGATCTAATGATTGTTGCGGGGCGAGTTTCAAACAAAATGGCACCGGTGCTTCGCCAGATTTATGATCAAATGGCAGCACCTAAATGGGTAATTGCAATGGGAGCCTGTGCTTCTTCCGGTGGCATGTTTAATAATTATGCGATCGTTCAAGGCGTTGACCATGTTGTTCCAGTAGATATCTATTTACCAGGATGTCCACCGCGCCCAGAAATGTTGATGGATGCAATCTTGAAACTTCACGAACATATCGGAAGTGAAAAACTTGGCGTGAACCGCGAACAAGTTATCCGTGAAGTCGAAGCTGCAGCGCTCGCCGCAAAGCCAACTCATCAATTAAAAGGCTTGCTTGCATGAGTAGTAAATCAGGAATGTTTGGCGCACAAGGATCGGGCGATACCTCGGGATTTGGTGGCTTAGTAAGAACTGCTGCTAGCACAGGTTCTAGCGAGCGGCCTTATGGTGGATATTTCGATGACGTTGCTGATGATTTAGAGCGTGCCTATCCAGAATTTAGTGACGCAATTGAACAAGTTGTGGTTGATCGCGGTGAGTTAACTCTTCATATCAAACGTGATCGACTAGTTGAAGTTGCCTTTAAATTGCGCGATACACCTTCACTTCGTTTTGAAATGTGCCTTGGTGTCAGCGGCGTTCATTACCCAGAGCGAATCGGGCGTGAACTTCATATTGTTTACCCATTACTTTCACTCACACACAATCGCAGAATTCGACTAGAAGTTAGCGTTCCAGAATCTGATCCTCACCTACCTTCACTTGTTGAAGTTTGGGGCGGAACAAATTGGCACGAACGCGAAACTTGGGACATGTTTGGAATTATTTTTGATGGTCATCCAGGACTTACTCGTATCTTGATGCCGGATGATTGGCCAGGTCACCCACAACGAAAAGATTATCCACTTGGTGGAATTCCAATTGAATATAAAGGTGCAACTGTTCCAGCACCATCAGAGCGCAGGTCTTACTCATGACACAAGATATTTACGCACCATCGCAAGAAACCACCGAAGGCCGCGTTTATTCGGTAACTGGTGGCGATTGGGATTCCCTGATAACGGAAATTGGTCAGACTAAAGAAGAGCGCGTGGTTGTAAACATGGGACCACAGCACCCATCAACCCACGGTGTACTCCGTTTGGTTCTAGAACTTGAAGGCGAAACTATTACAGAAGTCCGCGCTGGCATTGGTTATCTCCACACTGGAATTGAAAAGAATACGGAATATCGCACTTGGACTCAAGGCGTTACGTTTGTAACTCGTATGGATTATCTAGCGCCCATTTTTAATGAGACGGCATACTGTTTAAGTTTAGAAAAATTACTGGGCATCACAAACGATATTCCAGAACGAGCGAGCGTTATTAGAGTCTTAATGATGGAGCTAAACCGCATTTCATCACACATGGTTGCCCTTGGTACTGGAGCACTTGAACTTGGCGCCTTGTCCCCAATGATTTTCGCCTTTCGAGAGCGCGAGAAGGTCTTAGATCTCTTTGAAATGATCTCTGGACTTCGAATGAATATGGCATACGTTCGTCCCGGTGGAGTTGCCCAAGATTTGCCAGCCGGAGCCGTTAAGAAAATTCGGGAGACTGTCACCGAACTTCGTCATAATTTTAAAGATAATGAGAAGTTATTGATCGGAAATACAATTTGGATGAAGCGAACCCAAGGGATTGGTTATCTAGATCTAGCGGGTTGCACAACTCTTGGAATTACTGGACCAGTACTTCGTTCAACCGGATTGCCTTGGGATCTACGTAAAACTCAGCCATATTGTGGTTATGAGAATTACGAATTTGATGTTGTTACCACCGACACCTGTGATGTTTATGGGCGTTTCTTAATCCGAATGCAAGAACTGGAACAATCACTTCGAATTATTGAACAAGCGTGTGACAAGTTGGATAACTTAGTTGGTCAACCCGTTATGGTTGCCGATAAGAAAATTGCTTGGCCATCCCAACTCTCAGTAGGCAGCGATGGCATCGGTAATTCACTCGAACATATTCGCGAAATTATGGGAACTTCCATGGAAGCGTTGATTCACCACTTCAAACTTGTCACTGAAGGTTTTCATGTTCCAGCTGGCCAGGCTTATGCATCCGTCGAATCACCGCGCGGTGAAACTGGCGTCCATCTCGTTTCTGATGGTGGCACAAAGCCTTATCGAGTTCACTTCCGTGAACCATCCTTTAATAATTTACAATCAATTTCGGCAATGTGTGAAGGAAGCATGATTGCTGATGTTGTTGCTGCGGTCGCTTCTATTGATCCAGTAATGGGAGGGGTTGATCGCTGATGCAATTTACCGATGAACAATTAAAGATAATGGATTCCATTATTGCCCGTTATCCACGCTCTAGATCAGCAATCATGCCGCTTTTGCATTATGTCCAGGCGATTGATGGTTATGTATCTCCGCGGGGAATTGAAATAATTGCGGAAAAGCTCGACCTAGCAACCGCTGAAGTCACTGCCGTATCAACTTTTTATACGCAATATCGCAGTGAACCTGCGGGCGAGTATCACGTTGGAGTCTGCATTAATACCTTGTGCGCTGTAATGGGTGGCGATGCGATTTATGAAGCAGTTTGTGAACACCTTGGCATTGAAAATCATGAAACAACCAAAGACGGCAAGGTCTCCCTAGAGCGCATCGAGTGCAATGCTGCTTGTGATTATGCACCGGTTGTAATGGTGAATTGGGAGTTTTACGATAACCAAACTCCGCAAAGCGTAAGAGATTTAGTTGATGCCGCGCGAGCCGGAAACCCACCAGCCCCGACTCGTGGCCCAAATAAATTGCGTACCTGGAAAGAGAATTCCCAAGTACTTGCCGGAATCAGCGATGGTTTATCGAATGAAGGTGTCTCCGCAGGTGCTGCGACACTTCGTGGCCTAAAGATCTCAAAGGGTGAAAAATAATGACAAAGTTGATGCCAGTTCTTTCTGCTCATTGGGATGAGAAAGATTCCTTCACAATTGCTGGCTACCAACGTGCTGGTGGTTATAAAGCGCTAACTAAGGCTTTAGCCATGGAGCCCGATGCGGTCATTCAACTTGTTAAAGATTCTGGCCTTCGTGGTCGTGGTGGCGCCGGATTCCCAACTGGAAGCAAGTGGGGATTTATTCCACAAGGTGATAACAAAGAGCATTACTTAGTTGTTAATGCTGATGAATCTGAACCAGGTACTTGTAAAGATATGCCGTTGTTGATGGCCAATCCACATGTGTTAATCGAAGGAATGATTATTGCTTCATATGCGATCCGCGCTAACTACGCATTTGTTTATATTCGCGGCGAAGTTGCCCACGTTGTGCGTCGAGTTCAGCAAGCCATTGAAGATGCCTACAAAGCCGGTTTTCTTGGTAAAAATATTGGTGGTAAAGGTTTTGATTTAGAGCTAGTTCTGCACGTCGGTGCTGGTGCTTACATTTGCGGCGAAGAAACTGCGCTGCTTGATTCACTTGAGGGATTCCGTGGTCAACCACGATTGCGTCCACCATTTCCTGCTATTGCTGGCCTCTATGCCAAGCCAACAGTTGTGAACAATGTGGAGTCAATTGCTTCGGTACCAGCAATTATTCAAAATGGTGTCGAATGGTTCCAAGCCATGGGAACCGAAAAGAGCAAAGGTTTCACGCTTTATTCGCTATCGGGCCACGTGAAAAATCCTGGCCAGTTCGAAGCACCACTTGGAATCACCCTTCGTGAGATTTTAGAACTTGCTGGTGGCGTGCGCGAAGGTCATCAACTTAAGTTCTGGACGCCTGGTGGCTCATCGACTCCCATGTTTACTGCAGAACACCTGGACGTTCCACTTGATTACGAGGGCGTATCAGCCGCTGGTTCAATGCTCGGAACCAAGGCGCTACAAATCTTTGATGAAACAACTTGTGTTGTTCGCGCCGCACTTCGCTGGACTGAGTTTTATAAGCATGAATCATGTGGCAAGTGCACACCTTGTCGCGAAGGCACTTGGTGGTTAGTGCAGATGCTCCAAGATTTAGAGGATGGCAAAGGAACCGAAGAAGATCTGGCAAAGTTGCTAGACCTCTGCGACAACATTGCCGGTCGTTCCTTCTGCGCACTTGCAGATGGCGCCGTTGCACCAATCATCTCTTCACTTAAATATTTCAGAAGCGAGTATTTAGAGCATCAGAAGAATGGTGGCTGTCCATTTGATCCAGTTGCTTCAACTAACTTTGCGGTGGTGAATTCATAATGACGCCCGAGCAAGCGCTACTTGAAGCACAAGTAGAAGTCGAACAAATAACTGTTGTTATTGATGGCTTCGAAGTCACCGTGCCCAAAGGAACACTTGTAATTCGGGCGGCTGAAAAATTAGGAATTCAGATTCCGCGTTTTTGTGATCACCCACTGCTTGAACCAGCAGGTGCTTGTCGTCAATGCCTGGTAGATATTGAAATTAATGGCCGTGCATTTCCCAAGCCACAAGCTTCTTGCACAATTCCAGTTGAGAACAACATGATTGTTAAGACGCAATTAACTTCACCAGTTGCTGAAAAAGCGCAAAAAGGAATGATGGAGTTGCTTTTAATTAACCACCCACTTGATTGCCCAGTCTGCGATAAAGGCGGGGAGTGTCCACTTCAGAATCAAGCGATGAGTACTGGCCGCAGCGAATCACGTTTTGAAGGCGTGAAGCGCACATTTGAAAAGCCAGTTCCGATTTCCTCCCAAGTTTTATTGGACCGGGAACGTTGCGTTCTATGTGCTCGTTGCACCCGATTCTCCGAGCAGATCGCTGGCGATCCATTCATCACACTAAATGAACGTGGTGCGCTCCAACAAGTAGGAATTTATGAGAACGATCCGTTTGAGTCTTATTACTCCGGTAACACAGTTCAAATTTGCCCAGTTGGTGCGCTAACCGGAACGTCATATCGTTTCCGGGCCCGCCCATTTGATTTAGTGTCACTTGATTCAGCATGTGAGCACTGTGCATCTGGCTGTGCAATGCGTACGGATATTCGTCGCGGTAAAACTCTGCGCCGCCTCGCAGGTGATGATGCTTCCGTAAATGAAGAGTGGAACTGTGACAAAGGTCGTTGGGCATTTAAATATCTCTCGAGTCGCGAACGCGTTGCCACGCCGATGGTTCGGGGCGCCGATGGCGAACTACATGAAGCATCTTGGCCAGAAGCAATGGCGGCCGCAGCAGCTGGACTCAAGGGTAAGCGCGTTGGTGTAATTGTCGGAGGTCGTGCAACTGTTGAAGATGCTTATGGTTACAGCAAATTTGCTCGTGTTGCATTAGGAACAAACGATATTGATTTCCGTGCGCGTGAACACTCCGAAGAAGAGCGCGATTTCTTGGCAAGTGTTGTTACTGAGTCAACAACGACTTATAAAGATATTGATAAGGCCGATCAGGTAGTTCTACTTGGCTTTGAGCCAGAAGATGAATCACCAATTGTTTTCTTGCGGATTTATAAGCAAGTACGCAAGCGCGCACTTCAAGTGTCAACTGATGCGCCAATAACTAGCCGCGGTTCCAAGAAGTTGAATGCGAAGCGGATTGCAAGCCTCTCTGAGCTCCAAGGTCTCACAAGTAAGAGCGTCTTATTAATTGGCGAACGTCTATGCGAACGCGTTGGAGCACTTAGTGCTGCAGTAGAGATTGCAGAAAAGACTGGCGCAAAGCTTGCTTGGATTCCACGTCGTGCAGGAGAGCGTGGCGCTCTACAAGCTGGGGCAATCGCAAATCTTTTGCCTGGCGCGCGTCCAGTCTCTGATGCATCCGCACGAGTTGATGTTGCAGCCGCCTGGTCGGTAGCGCAATTACCAACAAAACCTGGCAAATCAACCTCTCAAATTTTAAGTGCGCTGGCAAAGAGTTCAGATAACTCCGAAGCGCTAGATGCAGTTGTACTAGGCGGTGTTGATCCGGTTGATATTTCATCCGATGCGCTATCGCAATTACTAAATACCTTTGTTCTCTCCCTTGAAATTTCGCATAGCGCAGTAACTGCAATCGCCGACGTTGTACTTCCTGTCGCAGCCGTAGTCGAGAAGAGTGGAACTTATCTTGATTGGCAGGGCCGTGGTCGGAGCTTTGAAAAGGGAATTGAAGAAGCGCTCTCTCGCAGTGATGTTCGGATCCTTTCAATGCTTGCTGATGAACTTGGGGCTCCAATTAACTTGCCCACCGTCGCGGCTACTGCTCGCGAAATTTCCGCACTCGGCGATTGGGATGGCGCGAAGGCTTACTTTGTGAAGGTTCCATTTGCTGTAAAACCTATTGTTGGGGAGAAGTTAAATCTAACAAGTTGGCGCTTACTTCTAGATCTTGGCACGTTGCAAGAAGGTGAAGCAAACTTGGCGGGAACTGCGCGCAGTTCTGCTGCGCACATCAGTTCAAACTGTGCGAGCAAACTTGGTGTGGTTGCGGGAGATCTAGTAAAGATTTCAAGTGATCTTGGTTCAATAACTTTGCCAGTTCTTATTTCGGAGATGTCAGACGATGAAATCTGGACCCCAAGAAATTCAATTGGTTCACAAGTTATTCCAAACCTAGGCTTTACTTCTGGATTAGTCACGGTGGTGCGCTTATGAGCGTCGAAGAACTTTTAGGAGCTGATCCAGGTTGGATCATCCTGGTTAAAGGTTTACTTATTTTCGTTATTTGCGTAGTAGCGACACTACTTTCAATCTGGGGCGAGCGGCGACTAGTTGCTCGTATGCAGCAACGCCTTGGTCCAAACCGGGTTGGAAAGTTTGGCCTACTCCAATCACTTGCTGACGGCGTAAAGTTGGCACTCAAAGAAGATTTAATTCCGAAAACCGCCGATCGTATTGTTTTCGTAATCGCACCAATAATTAGCGTTACTGCCTGCTTCATGTCCTTTGCAGTAATTCCGTTGTCTGGTCAAGTAAATCTCTTTGGCCATAAAACTCTGTTACAACTAACTGATCTGCCGGTCGGGGTTCTTTATGTACTAGCAATCGCATCTGTTGGCGTTTACGGAATTGTTTTGGCTGGTTGGTCTTCGGGTTCAACTTATCCATTGCTAGGCGGCCTGCGCTCAAGTGCTCAAGTGATTTCCTACGAAGTTGCGATGGGCTTATCGCTTGTAGCGGTATTTATTTACTCAGGCTCAATGTCTACTTCTGCAATCATTGCAGCACAGCAGCATTGGTGGTTCTGCGTAACACTATTTCCATCATTCGTGATTTATGCAATCTCAATGGTTGGGGAAACAAACCGGGCACCATTTGACTTGGCCGAGGCGGAAGGTGAGTTAGTAGGCGGATTCCACACCGAATACTCCTCATTAAAATTCGCTCTATTTTTCTTAGCCGAATACGTAAATATTGTCGGCGTATCTTCCCTCGCAACCACCCTCTTCCTTGGTGGTTATCACGCTCTTCCTGGCCTTACATTCACCGAAAACTGGCTCGGTGGTTGGTTCACCGTTGTTTGGTTCCTGGCAAAAGTTGTCATGTTCTTTATTATCTTCGTCTGGCTCCGTGGAACCCTGCCACGTATGCGTTATGACCAATTCATGAAATTTGGTTGGAAAGTCTTGATTCCAGTAAGTCTTATTTGGATCATGATTGTTTCTACACTTCGGGTGATGTCCCAACGCCAAACTCCGCGGGCCGCAGTCTTTGGTTTTACTTTTGGCGTAGTTTTGCTCCTGCTTGCGGCAAGTTCATTAATGGAGTCAAATAAAAAGCGCCGAGCCAGAGAAGATGAAATTGGTGAAGTTGCCATTCCAAGTTTCCCGATACCAGAACTTCCTACAAAGCGAACGGAGCAAATAAATGGTTGAAAATCCATTAACTCCACACTCCAAAGATTTAGGTTTAGTGGCGGCCCAAGCGGCAAATGCACCTATCGGTGAGCAAGTCCCAGCAAGCTTCTTTAAGCAACTTCTTGGCTTCTGGGTAACTTTTATAACGATATTTAAGAAAGTTAATACTGTTCAATATCCAGAAGTTAAGGAGCCGACGGCAGAGCGATTCCATGGTCGTCATCAACTAAATCGCTATGAAGATGGACTTGAAAAATGTATTGGCTGCGAACTTTGCGCTTGGGCCTGTCCAGCAGATGCAATTTTGGTTGAAGGTGCCAATAACACCGACGATGAGCGCTTCTCACCTGGTGAGCGCTATGGCAAGGTTTATCAAATCAATTATTTACGGTGCATCTTTTGTGGACTTTGTATCGAAGCTTGCCCAACTCGTGCGCTAACAATGACTAACGAATATGAACTTGCAGACGATTCGCGCGGAAAATTAATTTTCGAAAAAGAAGATCTTCTTGCACCACTTCGCCAAGGAATGTTGCAACCACCACACCCAATGGTTCCTGGTACCGATCATCTTGATTATTACCGTGGAACTATTACCGGATCTGATCCAGCTCAGGCAGTGAAAGATGCTTAACCTCGCCCTAGAGGTTGGCCGGACTGCGACGCCAGAAGCAATTCTCTTTTGGGTTCTTGGTCCGATCGCAGTTTTATGCGCACTAGGCATGTTAATTTCAGCTAAAGCGGTTCACTCAGCACTTTTACTTGCCTGGGTCATGATTACGCTCGCTATTTTCTACATTGCACAAGATGCGCTTTTCCTCGGAATTGTCCAAGTAGTTGTGTACACCGGTGCTGTGATGATGTTGTTCCTATTTATTTTGATGTTGGTTGGCGTAGATTCCGCGGATTCATTAGTCGAAAGTATTAAGGGACAGCGAGCTACATCAATCGTCGCAGCTGTTGGCGTCGGTGGACTTTTAGTTTCACTAATCGGACGGGCAACTATTGGATTCACCCAAGTTGGTCTCGCTGTCGCAAACTTAAATGGAAATGTTCAAGGCCTAGCCGAAGAGTTATTTACTAAGTATGTCTGGGCATTCGAAGTCGTTTCGGCCCTGCTTATTACCGCGGCCTTAGGCGCCATGGTGTTGGCACAAAGCCAGAATATTAAGAGTCGAACCGCGCAACGCGATCGATCAATTGCACGATTTAGAGGAAGCTCTCTTGCAGAGACTGCAGGACTTCCAAGTTCTGGTGTGTACGCCAGACACAATGCCGTTGACGTCCCAGCACTTCTTCCAGATGGATCAGCAGCCCCAACTTCGATTTCGAGAACCCTGGAAGCACGTGGTGACATTATCAAGAGTGACGCCTTTGAATTAGAAGCCAGCGAAGTGGAGGAGAACTAATGGACATCTCAAATTATCTTTACCTATCAGCGATTCTCTTCACAATCGGCGCGGTTGGCGTAACGATTCGCCGAAATGCAATTGTTGTTTTCATGTGTGTGGAACTTATGTTAAATGCCACCAACTTAGCTTTTGTTACATTTTCTAGAATTCATGGCAACCTTTCTGGCCAAGTTGCCTCCTTCTTTACAATGGTTGTTGCTGCTTGTGAAGTTGTAGTTGGACTTGCAATCATCGTTACGATTTTCCGTTCCCGTCGATCCGCATCTGTTGATGATGCAAGTTTGTTGAAGCGCTAATGACGACGAGTACCCACTTGGTTTATTTAATAGCACTTCCGCTCTTAAGCGCCGCTTTATTGCTGATACTTGGGCGTATCGCTGATAAATG